>Ga0068859_100006235_pt1 | contig 12106 bp, 10 predicted proteins | sample KBSSwiS22_FD_66585 | JGI IMG/M metagenome (GOLD analysis project Ga0068859, IMG submission 66585) | Switchgrass rhizosphere microbial communities from Kellogg Biological Station, Michigan, USA - KBS Switchgrass S2-2 | ecosystem: Host-associated > Plants > Roots > Rhizosphere > Soil ... | reverse complement strand
AAGGACGCGATCGCGCGGCGACGCGACATCGCCAGCACGAGAACGAGCGCCGCCAGCGCGGGCACGGCGAGAAGCCACCAGAGAATCCCCGGCTCGGCGAAGCGCATCAGGGAATCCTCCTCAGGCGCGTCCCCGACAACAGCAGCTCGAGCGCCAGCAAGAGCCCGGCCGGGGCGAGGGCTTGCAAGAACCGCTCGGTGTAGAGCATGCGCACGCGGCTCTCCGTCTCGGTCTTTTCGAGTGCGTCGATCTCCCGGAAGGCGCCGGCCATCCCGTCGGCGTCCGCGGCGCGAAAATAACGCGCCCCGGTCGACTGCGCGATCTTCTTCAGGAGATCCTCGTCGAAGTCGGCCTGGATTTGGACGTAGCGTCGCCCCATTTGCGGGTCGTCGACCAGGCACGGCACCTCGCCTTCCGAGCCGACGCCGATCGTGTACACCTTGAGCCCGAGCGCCTGGGCGGCGTCGGCGGCGGTTTCGGGCCCCAGCTGCCCGGCGTTGCTCCGGCCGTCCGTGAGGAGCACGACAACCTTGCTTTTCGCCTTGGACGGGCGCATCCGGTTCACCGCGGTCGCCAGCCCCATCCCGAGCGCGGTGCGATCCTCGCCGGGGGGCGCGAACGTCACCTCGTCCACGAAGCGCAACAGCATCTCGTGATCGAGGGTCAGTGGGCAGCGGGTCGCCGCGGTCGACGCGAAGGCGACGATCCCGATGCGGTCGTCGGGCCGCCCCTCGACGAACCGCTTGATGCATTCCTTGGCGACGGTCAGCCGGTTGCGCGGGCGCGAGTCCTCGCAGCGCATCGACCCCGAGATGTCGACGGCGATGACGATGTCGACGCCGTTGGACGACACCGTCGTCAGCGAGGAGCCCGCTTGCGGCCGCGAGAGGGCGACGACGGCCAGCGCCAACGCGCCGCCGCGAAGCCAGGGAAGAAGCCGCTCCAGATGGACCCACGGGCTGGTCGGCAACGCGGCCAGCTGTGCCGCTGCCGGGAACGCGATGCGTGGCCCGCCGCTTTTCAGCCGACGCACGAGCAGCCAGACCACCCCCGCCGCGAGCGGCAGCAAGGCCAGCGCCCAGGGCGTCGCCAGGCGCATCATCGCGCGGCCCCCGCGGTCTCCGGCTCCGGCTGGACTTCGACGGGCTTGGTCATGTCGACGAGGCGGTAGGCCTCCTCCACGGCGCTGCGGCAATCGGCCGGCCCCGCCGCGACGCGTGCGAACTTGACGCGATCCCCCGCTTCCAAAAGAGCACGGGCGAGCGCTCCCGCGTCCGCGGAAGCCCCGGCCACGGCGAGAGCGGCGGGAACCTCGGACGTCGTCCGCTCGAGCAGGTCCACGCGATACCGGCCCTCGAGGTATTGCTTCACGATGTGCGTCAGCTCGTCGTAGAACTGGCCGATCTTGCCTTCCTCGGCGAGGCGCTTGGCCAGGAGCTTCTCCAGCTCTTCGTACACCCACACGTGAGGCGGCAGCCTCCGGAAGGGGTCGACCGGCGCGGCGACGGCGGCGAGCTTGGCCGCGTAGCGGCGCCAAAGCCACCACGCGAGCCCGGCCAGCGCGAGGAGGCCGCCGAGCGCGAGCAGGGCCAGCTTCAACGGTCCGTAGTCCGGAGGGATCGACGCGGGGGCCTTCAGGTCGACCAGGTCCGGCGGCTTGGCGCCTTGGGCCTCCGCCGGGAGGGTGCCTTCGATCTCGAGGCTGACCGGAGCGGTCGCCACCGTGACCGGACCGCCCGCGGTCGTGACGGGGATGACGAGCTCGGGGACGGTCGCCTTCCCGAGCTCGTACACGGCGATCGTGCCCTTCCAGACGCGCGAGGCGGCCGGGGGCGCAGCGGGCTCCCACGATCCCGTCAGGACTTGCGCCGGCCCCCAGCTCAGGGGGAGCGGCGAGACGTCGACGGTCTCCCCCGCCGCCGCGTCGACGGTCAGCTCCGCGGCGATCGCATCGCCGATGCGGGCCTTGACGGGGCTCAGCGTGAGGCGCGCGCTCGCCGCGAACGCCGCATTCGACGCGATGAGCAGGGCGAACGCCAGGGCCGCCGCGCGCATCTCACGCCCCCGCACGGGCCACTCGTCGCGCGCGCTCCCTGAAGAACACGGCGAGGTCGCGGTCGTAATCGGTTCCGGTGGACAGCTCGAGGACGTCGGTGCCGGTCGACTTCAACAGAGTCCGGGTACGCGCGCACTCGCGCTGCCACCGCTCGGCGAAGATCCGCCGCACGCCGGTGTGCCCGGTGTCGATCAGGGTCGCGCGTCCGGTTTCGGGGTCACGGATGGCCACGATCCCCGTCTTGGGAAGGTGGCCTTCGCGCGGATCGGAGATCGCGATCGCGACGAGGTCGTGCTTCAGGGTGACCACGCGCAGCGTCTTGTCGTAGCCGCCGTCCTGGAAGTCCGAGATCAAGAAGACGACCGCCCGCTTCGTCACGACACGCCGCAGCACCTCGAGCGCCCCGCGGATGTCCGTGCCGCGCCCTTCCGTCTCGAACGCGAGCAGCTCGCGCAGCACGCGGAGCCCGTGTTGCCTTCCCTTGCGCGGCGGCACGAAGCGCTCGACGCGGTCGGTGAACAGCATGAGGCCGACGCGGTCGTTGTTCCGGATGGCCGAGAATGCCAGGAGCGCCGCGATCTCCGCCGCGGTTTCGAGCTTCGTCGACGGCGTGCTCCCGAACCGCCCGGAGGCCGACGCGTCGACCACGAGCATGACGGTCAGCTCGCGCTCCTCCGTGAACTTCTTGACGAAGGGGTGTCCCATCTTCGCCGAGACGTTCCAATCGATGCTCCGCACGTCGTCCCCCGGCTCGTACTCGCGGACCTCCGCGAACTCGACGCCGCGGCCCTTGAACACCGAGTGGTACGAGCCTGCGAGGCTTTCGTCGACCAGGCGCCGCGTCCGGATCTCCAGGCGGCGGACCCGTCGGAGAACGTCGCGTGGGTTCACGGCACCTCGACCGCGTCGAACACGCGCTGCACGACTTCGTCGGGAGTCACGGATTCGGCCTCGGCCTCGAAGGAGAGGATCAGCCGGTGCCGCAAGACGTCGTGCCCGACGGCTTTGATGTCCTCCGGGGAAACGAACCCGCGCCCGCGCAGGAACGCGTGAGCCCGGCCCGCGACGACCAGGGCGAGCGTGGCCCGGGGCGACGCCCCGTATTGAACGAGCCCTTCGAGGTCGAGCTTGAACTCCTTCGGGCGCCGCGTCGCGTGAACGAGGCGGACGGCGTAGTCCTTGATGCGGTCGTCGACGTAGATCGCGTGCATCGCGGCTCGCGCGCGCTCCAGATCGTCCAGCGTGACCACCGGACGCACCTCCGGAATCGTCGAGCCGCTCATGCGGTCGAGGACGAGGCGCTCTTCCTCGGCCGACGGGTAGTCGACCTTCAGCTTCAGGAGGAAGCGGTCGACCTGGGCTTCGGGAAGCGGGTAGGTCCCTTCCTGCTCGATCGGGTTTTGGGTCGCCAGAACCAGAAACGGCGAGGGAAGCGGGTAGGTGGTGTCGCCGATCGTCACCTGCCGCTCCTGCATCGCCTCCAAGAGCGCGCTTTGAACCTTGGCCGGCGCACGGTTGATCTCGTCGGCCAGGACGAAGTTCGCGAACAAGGGACCCTTGCGCGGCGTGAAGGTGCCGTCCTTCTGGTTGTAGATCAGGGTGCCGGTCAGATCGGCGGGAAGGAGATCCGGGGTGAATTGGATGCGCCGGAAGCTGCCGTGCACTGCCCCGGCCATCGACCGGACCGCCAGCGTCTTGGCGAGGCCGGGAACGCCTTCGAGCAACAGATGCCCGCGCGTCAATAGCCCGATGACCATGCGCTCCAGCAGGTACTTCTGGCCGACGATGACTCTTCGGATCTCGCCGAAGAGCTGCTCGAGGGCGGCGCCCTCGCGCTGGACTCGATCTTGAACCTCTTGAACGGATTGCACCGATTCGCCCATCGAGCCTCCCCTCACGAAACGACCCACGATTGTAGGAACGCTCGCCTGGGGTGTCAAAAAGACGCGACTTTGCGCCGTGGTGGACGCTCGGAGCCCCGGACTCCATATTTCGCCGGGGCATCTTTTCGGATCCACGTCGCTTGCGAGGGGTCACGCTGTGCAAAAAAAGCTGGCCGCGTCGTTTCTCATGGTCACGTTCCTCTGCACCGCCGTCGCGATGGCGGTCCCGCGCCTCCAGCCGGATCCAGTCTGGGGCGCGGCCCTGGTCGTCTGCCTCGACACGGCGATCGGCCTGTGCGGCGCCTGGTTCGTCTCGTGGCTGGTCGTCCGGCGCATCAAGTCGCTGGCCGCCGCCGCGTCGCTCATCAGCCGTGGCGATCTGACGCAGTCGGTCGACGTCGAAGGCAGCGACGAGACGGCGGAGCTGGCGCGATCTTTCAGCACGATGCTCGTCAACCTTCTCTCAGTGCTGCGGGAGGTCGAATCCAGCGCCGAGCAGATCTGCAGCTCCGCCCTGACCCTCTCGCGCACCACCGAGGACGTCAACCACGCGACCTCAGGGATCGCCGAGGCCGCGGCAGCGATCGCGCGCGGCGCCGACGCGCAGGCCGAGGACGTCGCACGCACGTCCGCGCTGACGCGGGACCTGACCGGCTCTGCGGACCGGGTCGCCAATTCGGCCACCTCGATGCAGGACGCGGCGGAGGAGGCGGCCGTGCGGGCGAACACCGGCGCCGCCGCCGCGCGGCGCGCCGCCGAGGGCATCGTCGAGCTGAAGACCGCGGTCGACGCGTCCGCGGACGCCGTCGAGGGCTTCCAGGGCCGCGCCGACGAGATCGGGAAGATCGTCACCTTCATCGTCTCGCTCGCCGAGCAGACGCATCTGCTGGCGATCAACGCCACCATCGAGGCGTCCCGCGCCGGGGACGAGGCTCGCGGCTTCGCCGTGGTCGCCGAAGAGGTGCGGCGCCTTGCCGATCACGTGCGCGGCTTCGCCGATCAGATCGGCTCGGTGACCGACGAGATCCGCGAAGGCTCGCACGCGATCTCGCGCCGGATTCGCGAAAGCGTCACCGCCGCCGGAGCCGCCCGGGAGCTGGTCGACCGCGCCGCGGTTTCGTTCGACGGGGTGCTCGACGCGGCCCGGGGCACCACCGACCGGTCGCGCGCGATCGCGCGCAGCGTCGAGGAGCAGCGGACGCTCGCGCGCCAGGTGGACGAGGCGCTCGAACGCATCGTGCGCATCGCCAAGGAGAACGCCAAGGGCACCGAGGAAACCTCCTCCGCCACGACCGGGCAGAATGCCTCGATGCACGCGCTGGCGGTCTCCGCGCGGGAGCTGGCGCGCACGTCCGATCACATGAAGGGGCTGATCTCCACGTTCAGGCTCCGGAACTGACGTGAACTTGCTCTACTTCCAGCTGGGCGGCTCGCCCTACGCGATCGCGCAAGAAGCGATCGCCGACGTCGCGCCGGCCTCGGCGATCCACCCCGTGCCGCTGTCGCCGCCGGCCGTCTTGGGCCTGGCGGAGCGCCGCGGCCGGGCGATCGCGGTCATCGACCTTCCGTGCTTGCTGGAGGGGACCTCCCGCGAGACGACGTCGACGTCGCACCTGATGCGGCTGGCCGCGCCGCTCGAAGGCGCCGCGTTCTTCGTGCCCGCGGAGGTGTTTTCGGGGGCGGGATCACCCGCGAGCCCAGGCCACGTCTGGATCGACGGCCGCCTCCACGTCTTGCTGGACGCATTGGCGCTCGTCAAAGCATCGACGGCGTTCCACTGATGGACCTGTCGTCCTACCTCGAACTGTTCGTCGCCGAGGCGCGTGAGCACATCGGCGCCGCGGCCGAGCTCGCGTCGTCGGTGGACGTGAAGCCGGCGGGCCAGGACCGGCTCCGGGACCTGTTCCGCCACGTCCACTCGGTGAAGGGGATGGCGGCGTCGATGGGGTTCGGCGCGATGAGCTCGTTGGCCCACGACGCCGAGTCGTTGATGGATCTCGTCCGGCAGGGACGCCTGGCTCCGTCCCACCCCACGCGCCAGGTCCTGTGCGACGCGCTGGCGTGCCTCGAGCGCATGGTCGACCGGGCCGAATCCAAGCAGCCCGTCGACGACGCGGACCGGGGCACCGTTCAGGAGCAGCTACGCGGCCTCTTGCGGGGGGGGGGCTCCGCCGAGGCGCCGGCCGGCACGCCCGACCCGGGAGGCAGCGCGCGACCCGCCGGCGCGACGGCGGCGACCGGGCCCGCGGGATGCGTGAAGATCTCGATGATCGTCCGGCGCGATCGCGCGTTCCCTTCGGTGCGCGCGGCCGTGGTCGTCGGACAGCTCGGAAAGCTGGGGCGCCTGGTGCGCATCGACCCGCCGATGGCGGCGCTTCGGACCGGGCGATTCGACGGCCGCCTCCAGGTCGCGCTGGTCTCCGATCTGACCCTTCGGGCGCTGGCCGCCAAGGTGGCCGCGCTCGACGACGTTGACAACTTCACCCTCGTCCCGACCGACCGGCCGCCGGAAAAAGCCGCGCCCGTCGGCTCGAAAGCCTCGCTGCGCGTGCGCGCCGACCGTCTCGACGCCTTGATCGAAGACGTCCTCGAGCTGATGGCGTCAGCGGGGCGCGTGGAGTCGGGTATCGCGGGAAGCCTTCCGGGCTCCCCCGTCGCGCGCGACGCGGAAAGCGTCCGGCTGCTCGCCCGCCGGGCGTACGACGGGCTGGTCGAGATGCGCCTCGTCCCCTTCGAGATCGCCGCCCACCGCGTGCGCCGCGCGGCCGACGAGCTGGCCCGGAAGCTGGGCAAGCAAGTGAGCGTCGCCGTCGAAGGCGAAGACGTGCGCATCGATCGGAGCCTGCTCGAGCGGCTCGTCGATCCCCTGCTCCACATGGTGCGCAACGCCATCGACCACGGGATCGAAAAGCCCGAGCTCCGGCGCGCCGCGAACAAGCCCGAGGACGGACGCCTCCTCGTCCACGTGGAGCGTCACGCGGCGATGTTGTCGATCGTCGTCTCCGACGACGGAGCGGGTCTCGACCCGAGGCGGCTGAAGCAGACGGCGATCGAGCGCGGCATGCTGACGCCGAGCGAGGCGGTCCGGCTCGACGACGCCGACGCGCTCATGCTCATCACGACCCCCGGCTTTTCGACGCTCGAGGAGACGACCGAGGTCTCGGGACGCGGCGTCGGGATGGACGTCGTCCGCAGCGCGGTCGAGGGCAGCGGCGGCCGCCTGCGCATCGAGTCGCGCCTCGGGCGCGGCACGCGCTTCTTGCTCCAGCTCCCGCCGACGGTCGCGCTCGTGCAAGCGTACGTCGTTCGCGCGAACGGCATCGCGTTCGCCGTCCCGCTCGCGACCCTGATGCGCATGGCGCCGATGGACGACCAAGCCACGACCTGGCGGGACGGCCGCCGTTTCTGGAACCTCGGGTCCGAGGAAGTCCCGGTGTGGGCGCTGCGCGACGTGCTCGATCTGCCGGGCGAGCCCAACGGCGTCAGCCACGGCATGGCGTTGATCGGGAAGTCGGCCGGCGGCTCGACCGTGGGGTTCGAGGTCGACGAGGTCGTCGGGCGCCGGGAGATCGTCGTTCGCCCGCTGCCCCTTCCGCTGACCGGCCTGTCCGGTTATTCAGGCGCCGCCGTGTTGGACGACGCCTCGATCGTCCTGGTGCTGGACCCCGCCAACCTGCCTCTTGGCTAGGCGATGTGCTTCTGGAGCAGGCTCTTGATCTGCTCCTTCGGCAGGGCGCCGATCGTCTGATCGACCACGCGACCGTCCTTGAAGACGACCAGGGTCGGGATGCTGCGGATTCCGAAGCGCGCGGACAGGTCGCCGTTCTCGTCGACGTTCACTTTGGCGACCGTCGCCTGCCCGGCGACTTCGCCGGCGATCTGGTCGAGATAGGGCGCGATGATCTTGCAGGGCCCGCACCACGAGGCCCAGAAGTCGACCAGAACCGGCCCGTGCGCGTTCTTGATGGTTTCGTCGAAGCTGTCGTCGGTAAGATGCACGATTGCCGGGCTGGCCATTCACTTCCTCCGAGGGGGACGCCGAAACGTGCGACGCAGGCAATCTAGCACGCGCGCCGAGCTTCCGGCCCGCCGCCGCTTCGGTCAGAACTTCCTCGTGGATCCGTCGGCGATCGGACGGATCGTCGCCGCGCTCGGCCCGGTCCCCGGCGAGACGATCTTGGAGATCGGACCGGGGCGCGGCGCGCTGACGGACGCCTTGCTCGATGCCGTCCCCTCGATCCGCGCCGTCGAGATCGATCGCGGCCTCGCGCACCGGCTGCGCCAGATCCACGCCGCGGACCGTTTGGTGCTCGTCGAGGACGACGTCCTCGACGTTCCGTTCGAAGCGATCGCCGAAGGGCGCGCGCTGGTGATCGCCGGGAACCTTCCTTACAACATCTCGAAGCCCGTGGCGATGAAGCTGGTCGTCGAGCGGCGGTTCGTGTCGCGCGCGGTCCTGATGTTCCAGCGCGAGGTCGCGGACCGGCTGACGGCGACTCCCGGCTCGAAAGCCTACGGCCCGATCTCGGTGCTCGCCGGCCGTGCGTTCCGGATCGAGCGCCTGTTCGACCTGCCGCCCGGCGCGTTCCGGCCGTCGCCGAAGGTGGTCTCGTCCGTCACGCGCTGGACGAAGACGGACCCCGACGCGCTTCCCGAACCGCTGGTCGCTCCCTTGCGCGCCGTCCTCCAAGCGTCGTTCGCCCACCGGCGTCAGACGATCGGCAAGAACCTCCGCGAGCACCTTCCGGGGGGCGAAGGCGCGGCGCGCGCTCTCCTGACCGCGCACGGCATCGATCCGGGCGCGAGGGCCGAGATTCTCTCCCCCGATGCCTTCGTCGCGCTCGCGGCCGATTGGCCGCTATCATTCCCGCGATGACGCGCCCGCTGCCGCTCGAGATCGTGCCGCTGGGCGGCCTGGGCGAGTTCGGCATGAACCTGATGGTGTATCGCCACGGGCGCGAATGCCTCGTGGTCGACGCGGGAATGATGTTCCCCGGCGCGGAGCACCTGGGTGTCGACGTCGTCGTCCCCAACATGGACTTCCTGGACGACTGCGGCACCATCCACGCGGTCGTGCTCACCCACGGTCACGAGGACCACATCGGCGCCCTGCCGTTCCTGCTCGCCCGCCGGGACGTCCCCGTCTACGGATCGCCGTACACGTTGGGCCTGGTGCGCGGGCGGCTGGGACAGCACGCGCTGGACCCGGCCCCCCGTCTTCTCGCGCTCCCGCCCGCCGGATCCCCGCTCGTTTTGGGTCCGTTCACCGTGTCGACCGTTCCCGTCACCCACTCGATCCCGCAATCCGCGATGCTCGTGCTCGACACGCCGGTGGGCCGCGTCGTCCACACCGCCGACTTCAAGCTCGATCCGTACCCGTTGGGCGGCGCGGGCACCGACCTGGCGCGGCTGGCGCGGATCGGCGAGGAAGGGGTGCTCGCCCTGCTGTCCGACAGCACGAACGCCGAGCTTTCCGGGTTCACCGCGGGCGAGCGCACCGTAGGTCCCGCGCTCGCACGCGTCATCGGCGGGGCCCGTGGCCGGGTCCTGGTCACGACGTTTTCGAGCAACATCCACCGCCTCCAGCAGGTCGTCGACGCCGCCGTCGGCCACGGCCGCAGCGTCGCGATCGTCGGCTCGTCGATGGAGTTCCACACCGACGTCGCGACGCATCTCGGCTTGCTGCGCCTGCCGGCGGGCGTGTTGGTCACGCCGGAGGCGGCGATGAACCTGCCCTCCGAGCGCGCCTTGTTCCTGGTCACCGGCTCACAGGGCGAGCCGACCTCGGCCTTGGCCCGGATCGCGGTCGACAAGCACCGCGAGGTCGTGATCTCCGAGGGGGACCTGGTGCTGCACTCCGCGCGGTCGATCCCCGGAAACGACCGGAGCATCGGGCGGATGTTCAACCACCTCTTGCGACGCGGCGCCGACGTCGTGACCGCCGACGACGCGCCGATCCACGTCTCGGGCCATCCGCGGCGCGACGAGCTGGCGCTCCTGATCCACTTGCTGCGCCCGCGCTTCGTCCTTCCGATTCACGGCGAGTACCGCCAGCTTTCCGCGCACGCGGACGTCGCGCGCGGATGCGGCTTGGACCCCGACCACGTCGTCGTCGCCGAGTCCGGCGACCTTTTGACCCTCACCGAGGACGACTTGCGGCGCTCCGACCGCGTGCCGGTCGGGCAGGTGTTCATCGACGGTGCCTTGGATCGCGTCGACTTCACGATGCTGCGGGACCGCCGCCAGATCGCCGGCGACGGCATCGTGGTCGCCGTCGTCGCCGTCCACCGGGACAGCGGACGGGTCTCCGGCCCTCCCGAGATCGCCAGCCGGGGCTTCGTCTCCGACGCGGCGGAGGCCGAGCTTCTCGAAGAGGCCCGGGACGTCGTCGCCCTGTCGCTCGCGGACACCTCGCTCGAGGAGCGGGCCGACGAAGGCCTGCTGAAGGCGAAGATCCAGGCCGGGCTGCGCCGGTTCCTGCGGAAGCGGACTCAAAAACGGCCGCTCATCATTCCCGTGATCGTTGAGTTGTAAACTGGCGCCCGCATGGACGTGACGTTCGCGAAGCTGCGGAAGAAGGGCTGGTTCGACGAGGTCGCCGGACTGGTCCTCCTCCTGTTCACCGCCATCACCATCGGCGCGCTCGCGAGCTATCACGGCACCGACGCGACCTGGTTCCAGTCCCAGCAGGGATTTCACCGGGCGGCGAACGTGACCGGACGGGTCGGCGCGACGCTCGCCGAGCTTCTCTTGCAGCTCCTGGGAACCGCCGCGTTCCTCGTACCGGTCGTCCTCGCGGTCACCGGCTGGAACCGGTTCACCGGCAAGAGCGCCGTGTCGTCGTACGGACGGCTCCTCGGGTTTTCGGCGCTCGCCGCCTCCCTGGCGACGCTGCTCGATCTCGCCTACGGGTCGATCCGGTACGGGGGCGAGGTGTTCCCCGCGGGCGGCTACATCGGAACGAAGATCGCGGGGCTTTTGACCGCGCTCATGAACCCGCTCGGGGCGATGCTCACGGCGGTCACCCTGCTCGCGGCGACGATCGTCCTCACGACGCGCTTCTCGTTCGCCGCGGCCGCGACGCGCGTGGGCGACGGGATGGGCGGCTCGTTGTCGGCGGGGATGGCGCGCCTGGCGGCGTATCGCGAGGCGAAGCAGCGCGAGGCGCAAAAGAAAGCGCTCGAGAAAAAACACGCGAAGTCCGCCGCGCAGCGCCAGACGGCGGCCGAGCTTCCCGCTCGCGCGAAAGCGGAGCCGCGGCCGTCGATCCCGCTCGACGACGCCGCCGTCGACCTGCCGCCGGCGCGCCCCAAGGTCTCGCCGCGGCTGGCCGCGGCGGTCAAGCCCTCACCCTCGCCGCCGGCGAAGCAGCAGACGCTGCCGTCGGGGCAGCCCCAGGGCGCGTACGCGCTTCCCCCGCTCGAGCTGCTGAACGACCCGACGCCCCAGGAGGGTGAGCAGGAAAAAGACCTTCTGGCGCGCGCGCAGCTGCTCACCGACAAGTTCCACGAGTTCGCCGTCGAAGGGGCGGTCGTCGCCATCCACCCGGGGCCGGTCGTCACGACGTTCGAGTTCGCCCCGGAAGCGGGGGTCCGCTACTCCAAGATCGTCGGCCTCGTGGACGATCTGTGCCTCGGCTTGAAGGCGGAGTCGATCCGCATCGACCGGGTCCCCGGCAAGTCGACGGTCGGCATCGAGGTTCCGAACAAGCATCAGGAAGTGATCTTCCCGCGCGAGCTGATGGCGTCGGAGAAGTTCCGCAACACGAAGTCGAAGCTGACCCTGGCCCTGGGAAAGGACATCAAGGGCGACGTCTTCACGGCCGAGCTGGAGCGGATGCCTCACCTGTTGATCGCCGGCGCCACCGGCGCGGGCAAGTCCGTCGGCCTGAACGGGATGATCACGAGCATCCTCTACAAGGCGACGCCGACGGACGTCCGCTTCATCATGATCGACACGAAGCTCATCGAGCTCGGCATGTACGCGGAGATCCCGCACCTCCTGATCCCGGTCGTCACCGACCCCAAGCACGCCTCGACCGCGCTGAAGTGGGCCGTCCGCGAGATGGAGCAGCGGTACAAGAAGCTCGCGTCGGTCGGCGTCCGCAACATCGAGCAGTTCAACCAGGCCCTGTCCGACGAGCCCGGCCGCACGATCAAGGACGAAA
>Ga0068859_100006232_pt1 | contig 12108 bp, 7 predicted proteins | sample KBSSwiS22_FD_66585 | JGI IMG/M metagenome (GOLD analysis project Ga0068859, IMG submission 66585) | Switchgrass rhizosphere microbial communities from Kellogg Biological Station, Michigan, USA - KBS Switchgrass S2-2 | ecosystem: Host-associated > Plants > Roots > Rhizosphere > Soil ... | reverse complement strand
TCGAACTGGACAATGAGCGGTATCGCTATCTCGAAGCTTCTGAGGAAACGGCTTTGATGGCGGCGTTAGTCAGTAGGCGAGCGCACCTTCACCCAATGGTAATCATTGCTTTAGGACTTGGTCTAAGGAAGCGCGAGCAGTTGAATTTGAGGCGCGACCAGATCGACTTTTTCCGCAACGTGGTGATTGCCAGCAAGACGAAGGGCAAGCGGAATCGCGAAATCCCAATGGACGTATTGGACGAGCGGGTAAAACCGCTTCTAATGTCACTCTGCGGCACGAAGAAGGCTGACGAGTTTGTATTCATCAACTCAAAAACTAAGAAGCCTTACACCGACATTAAGAAAGCGTTTGCCAGTGCGTGTAAGAAAGCGGGTGTTCACGATCTCGAATGGCACGACTTACGGGCCACGTTTTGCACTCGCCTGGCATTAGCTGGTTACGATGCTTTTACGATCAAGGCGATCATGGGACACAGAGATATGAAAACCACCGAGCGATATATTCGGGCAAACCGATTAACCCAAGAGGTAGTTTTTCAACGTGTCCACAAATTGGCCACAAAACAAGAACGGCCACCTTTGACGGTAGCCGTAAGTAGTTGATTCTAATGGTCGGGGCGAGAGGATTCGAACCTCCGACCTCACGGTCCCGAACCGTGCGCTCTACCAGGCTGAGCCACGCCCCGATGTCGATGGATAATAGGGAAGCAACACACACGTGTCAAATACCCTTCACTGTCGCTTCGTCCAGCAACACGTTTTGCGGATCGATGTCGATGCTGAGCGGCTTGTCGTTTAAGCGGATGGTTTGAATTAATTGCTTCCCCGACGGTTTGAGAAGAACGTCGCGCTTGCCGCTCGCCGTCGTGATCACAACCTGAACCGGATCCAGAAAGGCATTGCCTGACTGGATCTGACGCAGCACCAACTTCAATTCGCTCTGATGCAACCATTGCCAACGCAACTCATACTGCGGATGGCCACTGTCATACACCCAACGCGTAAAAAACGCGCGCAGGTCCCTGCCCGAAGCTTTCTCTAACGCGCGGCGCAGATCCTCTGTGCTCGCCGTCGAATTCTTGTGCGCTGCGTAATAGTTTCGAATGCCGCGAAAGAACGCCTCATCACCTAGGTTCGAGCGCAGCATGTGCAGCACCCACGCACCTTTCTGATAATTCATCGCGTTCAGCAGATCCATGAGATCCTCCGTTTCGCGATCATGAATCGGCGTCAACTTTTTCTTCTCAAACGCAAAGACATTCGTGGCCGCCTGCTTCATGTAGAGTTGAAAAACATCTTCACCTTCGTAACGCTGGACAAACAAGTTCCCGAAGTAAGTCGCGAAGCCTTCGCTCAGCCATAGATCGGCCCAGGTCGACTCGGTGACAGAATCACCAAACCACTGATGCGCGATTTCGTGTGCTATCAAACCGACATTGGCTGCGGGAATGCCGTAAGTCTTGCTCACACCACTGGACTGTGCCGGCCGCGACAACATATTGGCGGTGAAGACGATCGCGCTCGAGTTTTCCATGCCGCCGAAACTCGTCGCGCCGACGATCATCGCGAGTTTCTCGTATGGATAAGGTGCGATGGTTTTAGTAAAGAACTCCACCGTCGAATTCGTAGGGGCAAATCCCTTCAGCGCCAGCTGTTTCTCTGACTGCGGCACGTAGTACGAAAGCGGTGTGACTGAAGACTGCGTGGGCACCTCGCGTGCAAACTGGCCCACCGCGATGATCATGCAATACGGCGGAATCGGAGCACTTTCCGAGAACGTCCACGTTCGCTGTCCCCCACTACTGGTCTCAACGTGGTCCAATCGTCCATTGGCAACAACTTCCTGACCCGCAGGCGCCGTAATGTTGAATGTGACGGTCGCCTTCGCCGACGGATGGTCCAGTGACGGGATCCAGTGATGGACGCGATTGGGCCAGTTATCACCAACTGCTGATGGCTTACCGTCTTTATCTTTCGTAAGAATCAGACCGTTTTTTGGTTTGCCGTGATAGTCGATAGTTAAAACGATCGAATCGCCAACCTTTCCAGGCGAAGGTAGATCGACGAGAAGCTTGCCATCGGCATGTGTAAACTTGACCGGCTTCGAATCGAGCGTGATACGGTCGATAGTCAACTCGCCGAAGTCGAGATCGATCACGTGCGTTGGCTTCAAGATCTTTACGTAGACACGAGTGCTCGCGGAGGTGATTTCAGATAGCTGATCGTTGAGGGTGATGTTGACCAGGTAGTGTGTGGGTTTCCACGTGTCGATCAGACGTTCGACGCGAGTTGCGACAGCCGTGGAGAGGAGCAGTGCAAAACAAAGAATTACTCGCGCAAAGTCGCCAAGGCGCAAAAGAAGACGCAAAGGGTATTTTCGCATCGTTATCGAATTCCGAGCATCAGGAGTGCGGATCGATCGGAGACGTCTTTGTTGCCGTTAAGCCAATCGTTATAACCCACTAATTCGTTCTCCGTCACCGGACGATTACCGAGTCGCGCGACTGGCGTGCGTTCGAAAGCGCGATTCGTCAGCGCCATGTGTGCTTTGCGGACCGGCAAAGCCTTGTCTTCGGCCAACGCACGTTCCGCGGATTCAACGTCAGGAAAGAACTCGTCGTAGGCCAGCAGATGCCAGACGGTTCCCGAACCCTCACCTTCGACAGCCAACAGGCGCAACAACCCGAAGCCGCTTTCGAGTTGAAAGATCAGATCATCGCCGGGATTGAAGGGGTAGGACATATCACACTCTCGTAAGCTTCGAGCACTTTATCAGCCATGTGCGCGGCTGTGTAGTGCTCACGCACGCCCCGGAAACCATTCGCACTCAGCTCCTCCGCGAGTTGCCTGTCGCGCGCGATCTTCAGAATGCCGTCAGCAAGACTCCGCGGATCGTCAGGTTGGACCAGCAGTCCACCGCCGGTGTTTTCGACGATCTCCGTAAAAGCACCACGCCGTGGTTGGACCAACGGAACACCACACGCCATCGCCTCGAGTAAAGTAACACCTTTCGGCTCGTCGTAAACGGCAGGCATCGACATCACGTCGAGAGTCTGAAGGTATGCGATCTTTCCCGCGCGTTCCAAAACACCGCGATAGTGAAACTCGCTCTCGAGACCCGCGTCTCTTAAATGCTTCTGTATGTCTTCCAGGTAAGGTTTGCTATCCGCAGCCATATAGCCCGCAGCTTCGAGTCGCGCTTCGGGCAACTCACCTGACTGGCGCAGGATACGGTAGGCTTCGGCCAACACTCGTAATCCTTTTTCGGGCGCGATGCGTCCTAGAAAACCGACAGTGAATGGACCACTCTGCTTAGGCTTTCGCAGATCGAATCCGTGAGGATTGATCCCGATCGGCACCACACGGATCTTCTCGCGCGGAATGCCGAGATAACCCGGCATGAAATCGGCATAATATTTTGACACGGATAAAAACTGATCTACGTGCAGCAGATGATCGCGGATCAGATTCAGTGATTCGGTGCGATAGGGTTCCTGAAGGTTATCCAGGAAAAGATCCTCGCCCTGGAGCGTACACAGAATCGGAGTCTTCAAAGCCTGTTTTATTGGTTTAGCGAGGCCAAGCAAAAGGGTATATGGAAGATTGACGACGTCGGGCGGCGCCTCATCCTTGACCCAGTCGATAAACTTGTCGATCTCCTTCCGCTGAAATCCGCCTTCACCTTTCAATACGGAAACAGTCATCTCGCCCAGCATCTTCGGATTGGTTGAAATCGATCGTCTTGTCGCAAGGTTCAATGCGGTTTTCGAATCCCATACGCGATCGAGCCAACGTGGTGTCTTGCGAAACACCGGAACATACTGTTCGAGGTAAGCACTGATGCCACCCAGAACAACATGATCGTTACTGACATTTGGTTCGTCGGTGAAGGTCGGGGTGTAGACGGGGAGCAGCAGCACATCGTGACCACGCGCCATCAGCTCGGTCGCCATGGCGTTGTCCCGCAGGCAACTGCCGCAATACATCCGGCCCGCTCCGCCTGTGAGATAAAGAATTCTCAATTTTCATCCTCAGACGGCGACAGCGTGCTGGAATGCGCGGCGCGCGTAAAGATGTTCGAAGAGATTGCCCTCGTGCGGCTGATCCCAGCTAACCTGATTCGTAGGGAGTGCGCCGATGTTGAGACGATCGATGTGCGGCAACGACACGAGCGTCTGAATCAGTTTTGGATCTTTGGTGATGGCTGTAACAACCAAGGTTGGACCAAGGTGTGCGGGGATTTCATTCTGATCAACCTGGACCACACTCGCGAACGGAAATAGAAACTCTTTCATCGCGAGCGGATGATCCGGCTCGCTCAGAACGACGGTCGGCAGCAGGTACGAACAGTTGTTCCAATTGACGACTCGTTCACCATCGCGGTACGCCGCGGTCACGTCGCGTGCGCCTGATTCACTCAAGCTCTGATCGATGATGCCATTGATGCGCTGCGCAACTTGCGCATCGACAAACGGTGCGAGCTGAGCGTTTTCATCGTCCGCAGCACGCGGCACGATCTGCGCGAGTCTCTTCGCGAGTGCTTCGCTGATCTCGTGCGCGTGTGCAGGCGTCCAAACTGCTGAAGCGTTGACGCAGGAGCGCCCGCCGTTGTCGGCGATCGAAGCAACTATCACGTCGAGATACTGTTCCCAGTCGTCGACACAATCGGCGCCGATGATGATCTTGCTATAGCCTGGACCATGAATCTCAACGCGCGGATCCCCGGCCCACGCGCCTGTCGTTGAAGAATCACCAAACAACAGAGAACGCCCGCAGTTGCGCAGGATCTCTCCGGCGCCGGCGTGATCCGCGGGGTAGAAACTGAATGCTTCGCGCGGCGCGCCGGCCTTTATTAACGACTGAATGATGCGATAAGGCGTCCATGGTTCGGCGCTGCCGGGTTTGAGCACGAGCGGGATGCGCAGAGGGAACGCGGGTATCCAGAGCGAGTGTACGCCGGGTGAATTGTTGGGCAGCACGGCGCCGAGCGCTTGCGTGCGTGGAAAGAAGCTGAGTGCGTGACCTTCGAATTCACCAAAACCGCGATCCAGAATTTCCCAGTCGAGATTACGCGTCAGACCGTTGAGCACGCTTTCCATGTTCGCGAGCATGCTTTTGATCTTCAGCATGTTGCGGCGTGCGAGGACGTAGGGAAGACCGGTCGTTGCGGAGACTTGTTTTACGTAATCTTCGGGAGTTTGTGATGTGTCGCCAAGCGGTAAGGCGTCATTTGTAAAATGTTCGGCAGCGCGTGTGCAGATGTCGACCAGTTCGCGTGTCGAGTAGCGTTCGAGGCTTTTGATGCCGATGTCCTGTTGGCCCAGGTCGCGGCGGATCAGTCCGGCGTTTGCCTGGCTTACTTCGACGAACGTCTCGCGTGTTTGATGATGCGGCACACGGGCGATGTCGAGACTCTTGTATGGATTGCCGCGTCGAAGAATGGGAATGTGCAACATAAAGTTATTTAGCCACAAAAAAGCACAAAATGCACAAACTGATTTTTTGAACAAAATCCTGTTTTTAATGCCTTATGTGCCTTTTTGTGGCTGCTAATACACTCCTTCGACGACACTGGTCTGGAAGCGAGAGAAGGGGCGGACGTTGCGCACGCCATCCCACGGATAGAGATCGCAGGGCGGTTCGCGTTCGGCTTCGTCGCGTTCCAGGAAACGCGGCATGAAAAATTCCTTTGTCAGAGTCGTCAGACGCACACGACCCGTCTCGCCGTATTCAGCCACTCTGTCCGGCTCATCCGGATCGACCACTTCAACCATCGCGCGCGGCATTGGCGGATAGTAGATGATCGCGTAGTTGTCCTCGGGCTGCCGCGGTTTGTGAACTGCCAGACCCATCAACGTGTTACCGTATGTGGGCGCGAAGTAAGCACCCTCGAGCAACTCCTCAACCGCGAAACGATGAAACTGCGGCGTCATCTCAGTGCCGCCACAAAACACGCCGGTGATTCCCATCTTCTTCAACGAAACTTTCTCGCACAACGCTTCGAGAAGTTTGGGAGTCGTGAACAGGCAACGAATATTTTCGTGCGCTTTCAAGAGCGTCAGGCCCTGCTCGACGACGTGTTGCTTGTACTGCTCGGCCATCTTCGGTTGGCCCATCTTGAGCAACTTGATCACCCAACGCGGATCGAGATCCACCATAAAACAGATGCCGCCGCGATGTTGAGCCAGGTGCTCGACGGCCAGACGCAAACGGCGTGGACCAGTTGGTCCAAGCGATAGCCAGTCGGCGCCTTTCGGAAAGAACTCTTCCGGCAACGTGTCGCTAAACGCTTCGTAGTCGAGCCGGAAATCTTCGATATTGATGCGCGACTTCGGAACGCCCGTGCTGCCGCCGGTTTCAAACGTATAAACCGGTCGATCAGCAAAACCCTTCGGCACCCAGCGACGCACTGGACCACCGCGCAACCACTCGTCCTGGAAAAAGCCGAAACGCGAAAGGTCGTCGTAAGTGTGAATCTCCTTGCGCGGATCCCATGAGAGATTTTTGGCGAAGTCGAGCCAGAACGGGCAACCGGTCTCCGGATCGAAGTGCCATGCAACAACTTCACGGACCCACGCGTCCAGTTCTTCGGGTTTTTTAGCCACGGATAATACGGATTTTTCAGTCACGATTTAAGGTATGGTTTTCTCAGTCTCTCTCATCAAATCGGCAAAACGTGGATCAGTACGAAGTTTGGCGAGATGCGGATCGACGCGCACGAAAGTGAAGCCGACCGCGTGTTCGCGTTCAGCCTGCGCGAGCCAGCGAAACGCGTTGTCGAAGTCGCCGAGCCACGTGTAGATAATCGCGATCTCATAAGCCGTCACCCAATTCTGGTTACGCTTGGCAATGATCTCGTTCAGGATCGACTGCGCTTCTTCGCGTTTGCCGATGGCGGCGAGCACGTGCGCGCGTTTGGCGTGCGTGGTGGGCGTGTCGCCCGCGAAACTACGCTCCTGCTCAAACGCCGCGAGGGCCTCGTTGTGCATGCCTTTCAACTCGTAAGCCCAACGCAGAATCGTGTGGGCTGCGACTGCGCCCGGGTCGAGCTCGAGTGACTTGCGCGCCTGCGCCACGGCCTCGTCAAACTTGCCTGCCAGAAACAGTACGTTCGCAACTGCCGTTGCGATCACAGCAGATTGCGGTGTGATCTGACGCGCGCGTTCGATTTCGGCGTACGCTTCATCGTGCCGCCCCATCGCAGACAAGCTGTACGCGTACCAGCGATGCGCTACCTGATTGCTGGGCTTCAGTTGAATCGCTTTGCGCAACTCACGCTCAGCGCTCATCCAGTCGCGGTCGTAGTGCAGTTTCACAAAACCCAATGACGCATGCGCCTCAGGCAAATTCGGATCAACTTCAACTGCGCGCGTCGCAGACTCCTTGGCACGTTCCCATGCTTCCGCAGGCGCCGGCTCGACGTACCAGTTAAGCAACGCATAACAATCGGCGAGTTCCGCGTGCGCAATCGCGAACTCCGGGTCGAGCTCAACCGCACGTTCGAGCCGTTCGATAGCCTGGCGCAAACCCTCCGCCGTTCGTCTGGTCGAGTAGTAACGTCCGGCGGTGTAAAGCTGACGAGCCTCCTCGTTCTCTCCCGATTGCGTGTCCACAGCGGGCATCAGTATCTGCGTCGTGACTGGAGCAATACGATCTTGTCGCCGTCGCTTTTTCGGCGCCGCCCTTTTCGCGAGCTTGCGATACAGCGCGGGATGACGCAGGTCGCGCAGAATTCCTTCAAACGCCGGCTCGCCGCGCAATGAATCAAACTGTGGCTCAACTCCCAGCCAGACCACCCATGCGTCTCTGATCGCATGGGCCTCTAAAAGTAATTGCAACGCTTGCTGGCGTTCGCCGAGATGCAGGTGAATCAGGGAAAGCTGATAAGGCGAGACGTAGCCTTGCACGGATAGTTGGGCCAGACGGTCCAACACCGCACGCGCATCTGACTCTCTTCCGGCGGCTGCGTACGCTGCGCCCAACGCGGCGACGTAGAACGTACCGCCACCCGATAGATCCAATGCCTTCTCCGCGGCTTTGACAGCTTCGTCAACGTCGCCCGTATGTCTGAGTGCCCACGAGAGGGTGACGAGACCGTAGGGAAACTCGGGCACTGACTCGAGCATGCCTTTGAAAGTCGCGATCGATTCATCGAATCGTCGCGCCTGGTAGTAACACCAGCCAAGCGCCTGCAACACACTCGGTGACAGCGGATCGAGCTCGCGTGTGCGTAACATCTGCTCGATGCCTTCCTCAAAACGTCCCTCCATCATCAGATGAAAGGCGTACCAGTTGTGCGCGGTGGCGTAGTTTGGATTGATCTCGAGCGCGCGACGGTGTTGACCTTCCGCGACGGCCCAATCAAAGTCATGACAAACAGTCGCGAACCCGAGTGCGCTGTAAGCCTCGGCGGAATCTGAATCCAACTCGACTGCTTTGGCCGCATTCTGTTTGGCGGCCGCGGAAGTTTCAGCGAACGGACGAATGCCGAAGACTCCGAGCCAGTTGTAGTAATCGGCAACACCGGTGTAGGCGAGCGCGTAATCGGGATCGAGTTTGATCGCTTTCTTGAAAGACTCGAGCGCTTTCGCAAGGCCGATCTCGGTGTAAGAGCTCCAGTAATAACGACCGCGCAGATAAGCCTCGAACGCTTCGGAACTATCGGTGCCTCGTTTTGATAGCTGTCGCTTCTCATCGCCGGTAAGTTGCGGCAACAAGGCTGACGCGACTTTCTCGGAGATCGAATCCTCGATCTGAAGCACGTCGGTTGAGTCTTCGTCGTACTGTTCGGCCCAACGCGTCTTACCCTCGCTGATACTGAGCAACTGCGCGGTCACGCGAATGCGATTTCCGACCCGTCTGAGGCTGCCGTCGACCACGTAATCGATGCCGAGATCGCGACCCGCGATGAGTGGATCGATCGCGGCGCCGTGATAACGCAGCACGCTGCTCGTAGGTCGCACCACCAGACGCTGAACATTACTCAGCCGCGTGATGAGCGCATCGGTCAATCCAATACCGAGATACTCGTCCCCCGTGTTTTCTCCGGGCGGGCTGAGAATCCTGAAAGGCAGTACCGCAATCGACTCCTGATCTTCGCGCAACTGCCCGGCAAGCATAGGCAGAGCAGCGAGCCGATGGTCCAACTTGCGCAACAGATCGTTGAAGCGCGGGTGGCCGTGTAGTGGATCGAGTTCAGGATCGACTCCCATCCAGAGCACTTTCGCGTCGCCGGATTCGTATGCTCTTTCGAGCAGGTCGAGTGATTCTTCCGGCCGTTTGAGCGCGGCGTTTACGAGCGCGAGATGATATGGAGAAACATAACGACGTTCCGCCAGTGCATGCATATCATCGAGCGTGGCTTGTGCCGCTTCGAGCTGTCCCGCGGCTGCCTGAGCACAAGCGAGCCGCCCGACCGTGTGCGAAGCTTTGCCGATCAACTCGACGCAACGTTCCGCGGCTTCGATGGCTTCGGCGTGTCGACCAAGACGGCTGAGCACGAAACTCACGCCATACAACATCATCAAGTTACGCGGTTCGTTCTCGAGCGTCGCACTCGCAAATCGATATGCTTCATCAAAGCGCCGCGCGTGATACGAACACCAGACGACGCTGAAACGCGAGATGATTGCGAGCGGATCGAGATCGCGGCCGGTGTGTGCCTCGCGCAACGACTCGCTGAAACGGCCTTCCATCGCGAGTTGTAACGAGTACCAGATGCGCGCGGGGGAATGATTGGGATCGAGTTCAATGGCGCGAACCAGGTGACGTTCCGCACTGGCCCACGCAAAGTCGCGGCAGAGTATCGCCTGGCCCAGGGCAGTGTGACCTTCGGCGAGATTTGGATCGAGTTGGACCGCCGTTTCAGCAGCTTCGTATGAGGCCGCGGCACACTCCGCAAACGGCATCACGCTGAAGACGCCCAGCCAGTTGTGATAGTTCGCCACTCCGGCGTAGGCCAGCGCGTACTTCGGATCGATCGCGATTGCCTGCTGGTAACAAACGATCGCCCTCGCAAAACCGTCTTCAGTAAACCTGTTCCAGTAGAAACGACCGCGGAGATAGGCTTCGTGTGCTTCCGGATTGTCAGTGCCGCGCTTCGCTAACCGTATGCGTTCGTCCACGGTCAAATGCGGCACGATTGCTTCGGCGACTTGATTCGAGATTTTGTCTTCGAGATTCAGAACATTCGTAAACTGTTCGTCAAACTGCCCGGCCCATGCAGTTGTTTCGTCTCGCACATCGAGCAACTGAATCGTGACACGAATGTGATCGCCGGCGCGTCTGATCCTGCCATCCAGAACAAATGCGACGCCGAGTTCGCGTCCGGCGCGTAATGGATCGGCGTCGGCGCCGTAGCGCAGGACACTGCTGGTTGGTCTGACGGCGAAACTGCGAATCGCGCTGAGTCGCGTAATCAGAGCATCCGCCAAACCGGTCCCGAGATAATCCGGACTACTCTCCGGTTGATTGAGATCCATGATCTTCATCGGCAACACGGCCAATGAATTCTCGTTTGACGCATCAGGCCGCATCACGAGGCTCGCGTGCGGTGGGTCAGGCAGATCCGAGATCGGGCGACCTTCGAGATAACGCGTGATGTCGTCGCGCAGGTCAGCGGCCGTCTGGTATCGCCATTCCGGCTCTTTGCGCAGCGCTTGCAGCACGATGTTGTCGAGATCTCCGGCGAGTGCGCGTCGTAACGTCTCGAGTGTTCCGCCGCGTGTGGTGTAAAGCTGTTTGAGCGTGGTCGATTCGTCGCCGGTGTAGAGACTCGGCAACAGATCCTCGGCGCGCGTGATGATGATGCTCGGGGGCGCCGGCGACTCTTCGCAGATCACGCGTGCGATCTCGTGCGGCGCGCGGTTAACGAGACGATAGGGCCGGTGACCTGTTAACAACTCGTAGAGCAACACGCCGAGTGAATAGACGTCGGTGGTCGGTGTTGTCGGCGCCCCCTGCACTTGTTCCGGCGACGCGTATTCAGGAGTCATCAAACGCATTGCCGTTGCAGTTGGATCGTGCGTGATGTCGCCGGCAATCAGGGGATTGAGTAACTTCGCGATACCGAAGTCGAGCAGTTTCGGTACACCTTCGGAGGTCACGAGGACATTCGACGGTTTGATGTCGCGATGGACCACGTGTTTCTGGTGGGCGTAGTGGACCGCGTCACAGATCGAGCGAAAGAGTTTCAGGCGCTCGGTGACGTTCAGTTGATGACTGTCGCAATAACTGTAGAGCGGCTGGCCTTCGATAAACTCCATCACGAAGTAGGGCAGTCCGTCTTCGGTCGTGCCGCCGTCGAGCAAGCCGGCGATGTGTGGGTGATCGAGAGCTGCGAGTATCTGGCGCTCTTTGCGGAAGCGACGCAGGATGAAGTCGGTATCCATGCCGCGCTTCACCAGTTTGATGGCGGCACGTTTGTTGAACTCGTTGTCGGCGCGTGAAGCTTCGTAAACCGCGCCCATGCCGCCGCGTCCGATTTCCCGTTCGATTCGATAGGAGCCCAGACGACGCCCGAGCATCGGATCCTTATCCTCAACAAACGACTCGAGCGCGCTCATCTCGGTGTTTCCGTAGACGGGTTGGTCCAGCATTTCACCGGCGCTGTCGTACTGCGAAAGCAGCGACTCAACGTCACGCTTGAGTTCCGTATCTTCCGCGCACACCTCTAAGACGTATCGGTTTCGATCTTCCGGGGAGAGATCGAGCGCCGCCTGGAAGATTTCTTCAACTTGTCGCCAGCGTTCCGGGGTCATTACGCGTTAGTTTGCGGGCTTTTTGCAACATTGCCAATTGCCGATTGGCGATTGCCAACTGGAATCAAATCGGCAACTGGCATTCGGTAATTGGCAATGAGATGACTAATTCTTAGATTGGATGTACTGCCTCAGTTATTTCTTTGCATTTCTCCATGAAGCCAGGCTTTTGCGAGCCGCCAGTGACGTTTGATGGTCGTGGGAGTGACGCCCAAAACGTCTGCTGTTTCTTCAATGGAGAGGCCGCCGAAATAGCGTAACTCAACCATGCGTGCCTTCTGTTGATCGAACGTCGCCAGGGTCTTCAGTGCGTCATCGAGCGCGATCAGCTCGGCGCTTCGCTCCAC
>Ga0068859_100006230_pt1 | contig 12110 bp, 15 predicted proteins | sample KBSSwiS22_FD_66585 | JGI IMG/M metagenome (GOLD analysis project Ga0068859, IMG submission 66585) | Switchgrass rhizosphere microbial communities from Kellogg Biological Station, Michigan, USA - KBS Switchgrass S2-2 | ecosystem: Host-associated > Plants > Roots > Rhizosphere > Soil ... | reverse complement strand
CAGTGTAGATAAAGCAGATTCGGCCAATGCAGCTAAATTAGATTCATCCGGGGTAAAAACAGATTCAACATCAACAAGTGCAGCACAGCCTGCCATCAAGACAGATGAAACCACCACCAACTTCCTGGTAAAGGCAGCTAACGGGGGCCTGGCGGAAGTAAAGTTGGCGCAATTGGCGAAAGACAAAGGATCCGCGGCCGCGGTGAAAGAATTTGCCGATATGATGATAACGGATCATGGCGCAGCCAATGATAAGGTGAAACAGTTGGCAGGCGCCAGAAATGTGACCCTGCCTGCGGAGCCGGACGCAGAACACCAGAAAAAAGCAGATGACTTAAGCAAGAAAACAGGAAAAGATTTTGATAAAGCCTATGTAGATGCCATGATAAAAGGTCACAAAGAAACAGTTGATATGTTTAAAACTGCTTCCACCAAAGTGACGGATGCGGAGGTAAAAGCATTTATAGATAACACCATTCCAACGATTGAACATCACCTGCAGCGTATTCAGGAAATAAAAAAAGGGATGAAATAATACACACTCACCCGTTACTTTGAATAAATCCTGCCCCATCGGCAGGATTTATTGTTAAGGGGTAACACAAGCGGTTGAATGTGCAACCATGGCAGGTATTTTGTGAAATGCTTATTGAAAAACAGGTAAGGTTGCCTGTTAGAATATTTACAACTCGTTAAAATCTGTATTATGGCAAAGTATTCCAAAGCCGCAGGTAAAAAAGTTGAAAAAGTAATGAAAGAGAAAAAGAAGGGCACACTGAAAAGCGGCCGAAGTGGAAAAAAAGTAACCAGCCGCAAACAAGCGATTGCCATTGGTCTTTCCGAGGCAAGAAAAAAGGGAGCGAAAGTACCGCCAAAGAAAAAAGCTGCGTCCCGGAAAAAAGCCGCTCCAAAGAAAAGAGCCGCTGCAAAAAAGAAATCGGGTGCCAGGAAAACGGTTCGCAAGTCAAAATAAACGCAGCCGGTCTGCATATTTGGTAAGTCCATTGCATTCTCCCCAAGGGTAGTGGACTTTTTTCCCCAAGCCGGCTTAATAACCACCTGAACAGGGCATTCATTTTTGTGGTACTCATTTTGAAATAATTTGTTAAAACCATAAACATGCAGACCAACCATTCACTTTTGCGGACAAAAATAATGAGTATAGGAACGGCGCTTTTCTTCTGTGAAGACAAGGTGCTGCCTTTTCCAGCGTACATCATTACTGCATTAAAGGTGGATGAGGAAGGCAATATATGGTTCTTTATCAGCCGCAATTGGAATAAAACCGTCATTTACGATCGCCGGGTGGCTGCCAACCTGGAGTTTTACAAGAAAGGCTATCCATTTTCTATCACCGTGAAAGGTAAAGCCTCCCTGGTAAATGATCGGAAAATGACACAGCAGTTTATGCAGGATCTGCTGGGAAAAAGTGTTCCTGTGAAAGAAGAGGCGATAGCGGCTTTATTACTCGTAAAAGTAAATATAGAACATACAGACATTAAGGAGCTGGTTGCACACAAAGCCGTTAATCCATTCCGCAACCTGTTTGCAGGAATAAAAAACTGGCGCTATCCAACCCAGCCCCAATTACAACCTTCTTTGTGATTATCCTGTTGCAACCATGGTTGAAATATAGCCGGTATAAATTTGTTAAGGGTAAAATTGATTCAAAGAAGTCATTATCCGCAGCACTATGCACCGCAGCCAGTTCAATTTATTTGATAAAGCCCAGTGATTTTATGGCAGGTTCTTCTTAGCCTGATGCTGTTCCCTGATTCCTTTTTCCGTGTGCTTCTTCAGCTCGCTCATATATTCGGCCTCGTCTATAGAATGTGACTGCTGCAGCGTTACTTCGTGCTTGGCCAATTCACTAAGCCGGGAATAATATTTTTGGATAATCTTCAATTCTTCTTCCGGAATATTTTCAATATCTACCAACCGGTTACTGGCAAATTCATGTGCAGCTACCAATTCATTTAATTTTAACTGGATGGCAAGCGAGTCTTTGTTTTGGGCCTTTTGTATCAGGAAGACCATCAGGAAGGTAATAATGGTAGTGCCGGTATTAATAACCAGTTGCCAGGTTTCTGAATAATGAAATACAGGACCGGTAGCTGCCCATACCAATACCAGCATAAACGCAGAAATAAAGGCACTTGTAGAACCGGTTATTTTGGTAACCCTTATGGCAAATCTTTCTGAAAACGTCAATTTCTTTTCGATAGTGTCTTTTTTCATGACTATAATTTAATGCGTTAAGCGATAGCAGTTCAACAATTGTACTGCAGTCAGGCGATTGTTCATCGCTTTCGCCTGTTCAATTTCCATGGATTCAAAAGCTATAAAAATACTGGTAATCAGTCGCGCAAGTTCCCAGGCTGCGGGAGCCAGCAACGATTCACCAAAATCGTTCAGGTCAAAATCTCTATTGAAGTTGGCTATCCTGGGGGGAAATGTCTTCCATAGCGATCGCCTTATTTTTTAGCACGGGCTACCAGGAAAAGAATCAGCGCAATAAAACCTATTACTGCCAGCACACCTACCCATACACCGGCTTTAAATATATCGGCGATGGCCTGGCAACTGCTCAGCGATAAAAGGCTAATGAAAAGAACGATCATTGCAAGATTGAGTTTCATAACGGTTTATTTAACATTGAGGAATAAAATATAAAACATCTTGTATTGTAAAGGGATTATCTTAAGCAGTAGAATATCATGCCATTTATATAAACCGATGGCATTAACAAAAGCGCATGCAGTTATTTTCTTTCTTGAACAAATAACCAACGGATGATTTGAAGCGTTACCGTATATATTTGTAGAATCCTTTCCTCACGGTGTGTAAGCAACTACAGTTCACTGCTGACAGTAACCTGGACCGGCCGTAGCACTGATAGACGATAATCAGCCTGACACAGGCGGCAACAAATCAATGAAAGCAGCATATAGGGTACCGGCACAATTGTTTTATGTATTCAGGTAAACAACAACGGGCCCGCAATTAATTGCGCGCCCGTTGAAATTCAAAAAATGAATTAATTTTCTGAGCTCACCCAGCTTTTTGCTTTATCCAGTTCCGCCAGCGAAAAACCCTTGCTTTCTCCAGGTACAACAGGGCTGATGATATCAGTTATTTTTTCTACTCCTTTCTGGTCGCTCACGATAGCCATTTTTTTCCATTTGGATAAATGTTTAACGCCCACCAATGCATCTTTCATCCAGGCACCCGGAGTAAAATTGCTTACATCTGTGTTCAGCACCAGCAGAAAATGAATATGCCCGTGTTGTTTTACAATTTTGTCTACCTCGGGTATTACAACTGTTTCATAGTCCTCTTTGGTTACTTTGCCGCTGGCGGTAAACCCGGCAACATAGTCGGGAACACCTGCTAATTTCTGTATCATATTCAAATGTTTGAGTGTAAAAGATGGTTAAACAGGTCATAAAAGCATGCCAATACCATCCTTTAAGGACCGATCGCCATATAATGGCCGCCTGCCGCCGTATAAGATTAATTGAAGGAACATGGCATATTTATTTCAGGTATATGATTGCCGTAAACACGAACATTCAGGCTGGCGGGTTGTTTATTCTACTGAAGCGGCAGGAACTAAAATATTGTTGATCTAAACGATTCCTATATGAGTAAAGAAAAAAGTAAAAATACAGGCAAAAAAAATACAGACAAAACAACCGCTCCGGGCAATAACAGCGATTTGGAAGGAAACGACAAAGCGCCCGGTGAGGAACAGGGCAAAGCGGAAAAAGTTACACTAAATGATTTGAAAGGAAAGACAAATGATGGTGATCCTTCACTTGAAAAAGATCAACCGTTGGAACAGTAAAAGCTGTGTCGTACCCGTCGGCGAAAAAAAGAGATTCTTTTTTATGAACCTTTATTCTCCTTATGCCTGGCAGGGAAAAATATCGTAAGCAGGTTACCAATATAGAAAATCAGTGGGCCAACTACCGGTCGAACCATTTTTTAAATGATGGTGCTTTTTCACGGCTTACGTCAACCTGCACTTTCAACGGCGGCTTTAATGTAACAGTGAGTTTTTGATTATCGTGGGGCTGAATGGTTTGTACAGCGTCTATGTGCACAATGAATTGCCGGTTGGCACGGTAAAACATTCTTGGGTCCAGCAGTTCTTCAATATCTTCCATGGTGGTAAAGTCAAGAATATGTTTTTCACCGCTGAAGGTGTAGATATAATGGATATTTTCTTTCATAAAGCAGGCAATATCTTTCGTATTGACCGGCATCCATTTGCGGTGATGGTTTACAATAAACTTTTCTTTATATACTTGCTGTGCCGGTTGTGGTAGCGCCAGCTTTTGTATCAGCAGGTTGATATCGGCCGGAAAGGCGGATTTGCTTTCCACAATGGTCCTGCATTTATCGATGGCCTTTTTCAACTCATCGTCATCGATGGGCTTCAGTAAATAATCCACACCGTTTACCTTAAATGCACGAATGGCATAATCATCGTAGGCGGTAGTGAATATAACGGGCGAATGAGGCTTGTATTCCTCGAATATTTCAAAACTAACGCCATCGCTCAGTTGTATATCCATAAAAAACAGATCTGGTTCTGCATTGGCGGAAAGCCATTGTTTGGCCTGGCGCACACCGGATAAAACAGCCAGCACTTCTACATCTTCTGCGGCCAGCTTTATTTTATTTTGCAGTTCCTCTGCAATAATGCTTTCGTCTTCAATAATAATTGCTTTCATATCAATGGAATTTTTACAATAAAAGAATCCTCGTTCTCAATAATTATCACCGGCTTGCCACTGAGGTAGTGGTACAACGACTGCAGGTTGGTAAGACCCTGCCGGTTGCTGGTTTCCACAAATTTTTTCTTCTGCAGGTTGTTTTGAATAACGACATGATCGCCCTCTATGGAAATATGTACGACCAGCGGCCTTGAAATATCTACGATATTGTGTTTGATGGCGTTTTCAATCAGGTTCTGGAATGTTACCGGTGCAATTTTCCGGTGCAGGTATTCCTCTTCGATATCCATATTGACCTGCAGGCCTTCTTTAAACCTGGTTTGCTGTAATTGGGTGTAGATGTCTGCCAGTTTAATTTCCTCTGCAAGTGATACGGTTTCGTTGTCGCGGCTTTTCAGGATATAGCGGTAAATTTTCGACATCCTGTCAAGAAACTGCCTTGCATGCTGTGGATTGGAAGCAATCAACCCGCTTAAAGATGTGAGTGAATTGAAGAGGAAATGGGGATTTAACTGCTGTTTTAAACTTTCATACATGACGAGGGCCTTTTCTTTTTCCAGCGAACTGGCCTTCGACTGCAGGCTGAACACTTTTTCTTTCTGTACAATGCGGTATTTGTATACAGCCATCAGCAGTGCGGCCACCAGCAAAACCAGTAATAAGCGAAACCACCAGGTTTTGTAAAAAACGGTAGCCAGGCGGATGCTGATTGTTTTTTCCGGCACATTCCAATTGTTGAAATCAGTAGACGTTTTATAATGAAAGATGTAATCGCCACCCGGTACATTCGTATAGTTTACCGTGCGTCCTTTTGAGTACACCCATTCCTTATCAAACGGCTCCAACTGGTGCGCATACCAGGTTTCTCTCGGGTTACCGTAATTCAGGGCTATCATATCAAGCGAGAAGAAATTTTCATCGGCACCCAGTGAAATATCTTTCCGGTCTTCAAAATTGATCAGGGTAAGCTGTTCTTTGCCATATACTTTAAACGAAGCGATATAAAAGCCGGAGATGTGGTTCTTGTCTGTGTATTCGGCGGGATTAAACTGTACAAACCCCCTGAGCGTAGGATATATAAAGTCGCCATTCTTCATCCGGAAGGCAGACTGGTAGTTAAAGTCTACAGAAGGTAGTCCGTCACTCATATCAAAAGCGGTAAAAGATTTCCTGGATGCATCCAGCATATACAGGCGCCGGCTACCAGTCAGCCATAACCGATTCTTGTCGTCAGTGATAAGGCAGGCTGTTTTTTCTGAAAACTGACCATTGCCCCGCAGGTATTGTGTAATACGGTCTTGCTTTTCATCCAGCGCGTTCAGCCCTTCCAGCGTGGCGGCCCATATAATGCCTGTCTTATCTTCTGTTATTGAAGTAACATGATTATCGCTCAATGTATGCGGACCATCGTTTGTTTTTGTCCAATACCTGGTTTTGCGTGCCGCAGGGTCATACATTAGTAAACCTTTCGAATAGAAACCAAACCATATCCGCTGCCGGCTGTCCTCATACATGGAAACGGTATTGTTTCCCGCAAAATCACGCAGAACGGAATCCAGCCGCAAGTCTTCCATCGTATGTGTATGGCTGTTATACCTGTAAATACCGTTCCTTGTTCCAAACCAGACATTGTTATCGTGGTCTTTCAGCATAGACCAGTAAAAAGAAACAGGCACTCCGTCTTTTTCTCCGAGAAATTCCATTTTGCCGGAGCTTTTGTTGTAGCGATTCAGGCCATTACCGGTGCCAATCCATATCCAGTTGCCATCACATACAACCGATCGGACTGAATTATAAGGCAATGCATTACTCTTATCATTTGTATGCTGGAAAATGGTGAAGGTATTCTTTGCCGGAACATATTTGGCAATACCTTTTCCGGTACCCAGCCAGAGATTGCCTTCATCATCTTCACCCGCGGCCCTGCACCAATAATCAGGCAGGGAAGGCGATTGGTTGTATGACGGCTGAATAGAACGAAAAAAAGTTTTATCGGGATGAAAATAATTAACGCCCGACACCTCGGTACCAATCCACATATAGCCCTGCCTGTCCTGGAACAGGTAATTGGTCAGGTTATCGCTGATGCTGGTCACCTGCAACGGGTCATGCCGGTAAGGTATAAATGTATGTGTGCTGGCATCATACAGGCAAATGCCATAGTTGGAAGTGGCTATCCAAAATCGTTGCCTGTTATCTATAAAAATGGCAACAACCCGGTTATCGGTAAAATCTGTATTGGCAAGTGTAAACTGTTCGCTGATAGTATAGGTTTTGAAAGCTGAGTCTGTCTTCAGCAGGCGGAGACCGTTATCGCCATAACTTAGCCATATATTGCCCATGCTGTCTGAAGCAATCCTGCTGATGAATGCATTCTTTAAGGATTCAGACAATAGTTTTTCTGAATGACCGGTTTTGGTATTATATTTTACCAGGCCCGTATCTGTACCTATATACAACTGTCCATTGCTGCCAACACTAAAATCGTTTACGCCCGTGCTTAACAGTTTTGCCGCGTCACCGCTGCTATTGTTTTTTAACCAGGTAAAAGCGCCGGTTTGTACATTGAATAAAACCAATCCGGTTGTGGTGGCAAGGTAGATGCTGTTGTTGCCGGCTGGTAGCATTTTATAGGCTGATATACTGTTGCTGCCGGGTTGTAGTATAAAATGATTGCTGAAATAATCGTAGCGGTAAATGCCTTTTGGTTGCGCTATCCAGAGATTACCTGCCTGGTCTGGCAGCACAGCGGCCACATAATTGTCCTGCAAAGAGAACGAATCGCCCACTGCGTGCTGAAAGACTTTCACATCGTAACCGTTGAACCGGTTAAGCCCATTGGCAGTACCGATCCATATATAGCCGTATTTATCCTGCACAATATTTCTGACGGCCGGATCGCTTAACCCATTGGAGGTACCCAGTTGATGAAAATTAAACGAAGGCGCCTGTGCTTTTGCCGGCGATGCCGGGATACAGAACAGCAACACCCCGGTTATTTGTACAGCCTTTTTGAAATAGCGTCTCAAAAACATGTTCTGAAAGTACCAAAAAAGACAGGCATTGCAATGCATGTAAAAGATAAGCGGCCGGCTTTCCCGCGGAAGCGTGGTAAAATTGCAGTGAAGCGTTTTTTACGCGATCATTTTATCAGGAGGCACTTGCTTCAATCATGATAGCCGATAACATTTTATAGCAACTGGCCCATGATTCTTTCACTTCCTCGTTCCAGTCGGCACCCAAACCCTGCTCAAGGGTCCATAACAATGTATCGCCTACTATGGAATAGTGTGCAACTTTAACGCCATAGCCTGCGTGCCGTATTCCCAACTGCCGGATATCTTCTGTTAGCTCATGGAACTGCTGCAACCGGCCTACGATCGCGCTCAGCATATCAACAAGCTTTTTGTATTGGCTGTGCATGTCCTGCCTGAACATTTTTCTCGCAGCGGGCAATTCGGTAAAAAGTTTGCTGTAAAATACATCTCCAATAATTTCGGGTTTGATGTCCCTGAATAGTTTCCACGTTTTCTGTACCAGTATTACCTGCTGCTGCGTCATGTATGGGCTTTAAATGTAAGCAATATAAATATCTGTATCATCTGTTCATGTTTTAGGCCAATTGTATATCTGTAGTGCTGAATGAAGCCATGATAATAAGAATAATTACAAAATACAAACTGGTTGCTTTCATACTTTTTTTATACTTGTTTATGCTAACAATAATAAACCGGTTCCTGGTTATAAGTTTTTGATGCATTCATGAGCGCTTCGGCCAGGGTGATATAGCAGTTCAACCATGCCTGTTCAATGTCGCGGTTCCATTTTTCGCCAAGGCAGATTGCAATGATGTCCAATAAGGATCTACCGGCACGTATAAACTGTTCGTCGTGCACAGTATAGTGTATATGCCGGCGGCTGAAATTTTCCACTTCATGAATGATGCAGGTTGGTTTATGCAATTTGCGGATAATATAACTTACCAGCGCCAGCAGTTTGCGTGAAGGCTCTTTCAGGTGTTGTTGCGAAACATTCTCGGCCAGTTCGGGCACTATATCTGTGAGTTGTTGGTATAATAATGACCCGGCTGTTCCCGCACTCGTTGCTGCCACCATTTTCCAGGAAGCCTGTACCAGTTCAATTTGTGTTTCTGTCATGGCATTTTTTTACAAAGATGGGTCGCCCCCGGCGGCCAAAAAAAACAGGTTGACTGAATAGTGGTAAACCCGTTATGAACCGTATGAGAATGGTTGCAGGGTGTATGGATGCGGGCGATGGTTGCCGGTATCGCGTAGCAGGCTTCTGCCGATAGGGTGCTGCTGCCCGGGATAATACAGTGCCTTCGCACAAATCACTTCCAGCATGTTTTTCCCCACTTCATCAGCGAATAACCACCATTAATGCTATTTCACTATGCCGGTATTTTTTACCGGTTCATATTTGTGTTTTCATAACAGTAAACCTTTATCAAACGTAAATCAAGCAACATGAAACCAGTACACAGCTTCATCTGTAATTCCGTGGCAGCCCTTGCAGGGCGAATTATGCTTTATTCTTACCAATTGTATATAGCTGCCTTTCATAAACGCAGTAGCTATACCGATATGCTTAACCGCCTTCCTGTTAAAAGAGAAGTCATTTTGTTGAAAAGCCGGCAAAGAGCTGCTGTTTGCAATCTTAATTAACCACTAAAACAATCAATATGGCGAATGTAAAAACGACCATTGATGAATGGGAAGTAAAAGACCTGGAAGACAATTCCAGCATCAGCGTATATGTATCTCACCAGACGGAAATGGGAAATAAATCGTTGCCAGGTTTGCAGATCGTGTGTGCAGGAAGGATAGTTAATTATGAACCCCTGCATGTGGAACGCTGGTTGTATGCCGCAAAAAAAAGCAACCAAACGGAATACCTGCTGGAAGACGGTTCGTGGACTGTTTATGACGATACTTATATTAAACAGTTCCTGGTGAGTGGTCAGCCGCTGAAAGCCAGGGTTGAAATAAAAGTGCGCAGCAAAGAAAAGCCGCTCATCAAAGAGTATGCATTGCCCTTTTCGGCGGAAGAATAGTACGCCGTTTTTCAAAGAACCTTATCAACAGAAACAAAATGGGATTTTTATCTTTTTTAAAAAGCAGGCAGGATGACAAACATATTCCTCCGCAACCACCGATCTTGGAAATACCCGCGGCCAATGCCAATACAGCCCAACTGGTAACTGGCCTGCTGCAGGTAGACAAAGGAAAGCGGGACGAGCCATGGCGGTTGGCTTTTCACCAGCACGTTCAAACGGCCAGTTTTGAATGCGGCGAACCACATATCATGACAGGACCCGGCGGTTTTTCTTTTTTTGTTTTGAAAACACCTGAACAGGGGCGTTCCTTTGAAGCCATCTGTATCCACGACCTGAAGGGTTTTCTGCTGGAAAAAGGGCTGGGGGTTGCTATCAACCCTACTGATACAGGTGCCGAATGGCTGTTTTCTTATGGCGATATTGTAAACCTTCACATCAACAATGGTTTTATAATAGATACGGCGACTGCGGATATTCAGCATATTGAAATGACCAAACGGGTGGAAGTAATAAAGAAAGGAGAAGATATTATGCTGGCGCAACCATCCGGCAAATACCTGCCTGCACCTGCAAGAACGGCCATTAAAAAATGCTTGCACGAAAAGGGTATCAAAGCCCCGAAAATACTGCTGCTGTGCCGCAAAAAAGACGGGCGGATGATAGAGGAACTGGCCTTTAATATTTATCCGGCCGATTTCCCTTCCGTTCAACAACGCGATGAAGCAATGCAGGCCATCGCCTGGTTTTTGCCTTCTCATTATTCGGTTGTTTCATTTCATGAAGCCGGCTGGATGACAAAATATTTTGAACCACTGTAGCCCAACGATGGAAAGGTTGGGAATAAATAGCCAATCAAAAAAAAATAGTATGACAAATCAAATTGAGCAACCCGTAAAAAACATTCCTGTGCGCGATTTGCTGTTCGGCGATCTGCCATTAAGTTTTTGGGGTGCCGTAAGGTCCGGTGAAATACCATGGACATTATTTAGAAAAGTGAAAGATCTCGATGAAGAAGGCGAAGACCTGAGTGCTATAGAAACACTTCGTGAAATCATTGCGCTGCCTGGCCTCGAATCCCGGCAATACCTGCAGGCATTTTATTTCTTACGCCGGTTATATGCCGTTGCAGAAACCGATAAGAAGCTGTATGGTGTGGTGGTAGAAGTAGCGATGGAGGAAGGAACCGATTTGCTGGCGGTATATGCCGATCATTCTGCACGTTATTATAATTATACGGGCAGCGGGGTTGTTTGGGAAACCGGCAATGTTGTTATCGAAGAGAAAATAGACAATATTCTTTCATTGGGCAAAGACATTGTAAGGCAAATTGGTCCGTGGACGGGTGAGCGACCAGGCGTTCCCCGCCCGGGTTTTGCACGAATTAATTTTTTAACGCCTGCAGGTTTGCATTTTGGTGAAGCGGAGCAAACCGCATTGTTCAGGGATCCCTTGGCAGGGGAAATTATGCACGCTATGCTGGATATGATGCAAACATTGACCAGTATGGCCGGGGAGAAAAAATAATACCTGTAATGAAGGTTTTTAAATCTTGATTGTCCGGGTAAAAATATATTAACAATGAATTAGAATATATGTATATGATGTTATTTAGATTCCTGTGGCTGTTTGATACGGCCATTACGCTGGCTGCATCGGGCGGGTTTATATTTTATCTTTTCCGCGGACCGGTAACAAAGAACATTACAGGCACATGGTTGGGCGTGCTCACGGTATTGCTGGCAACAATCATGAGCGCGGGTTGGCTTAAGATAAGCAATCATACTGCCACCGCCCTGCTTTTGCTGGCAATAGAGGCTACGCCCGGTATGGTATACCTGGCCCTGCTAACAGCTATTCATTTATTCGGGTTGAAATTAAAGCACGCATAAAATAATTAATTCCGCACGCGCACCCGGGAGCGCGAAAACCTGTATAAAAGCTTCGTTTCATTTTTTATACGTTTCGGCAAACAAACGCACACTATTGGCACAGACTGATTTTATGCGGTGCTCCGATCTGTTCAACTTTACATTCGAACAATTAATAAAACACGATAAAGCCTTTCTCTATGTATATGAAGTATGGTAAACTGATCTTATTGGTTTTGCTGTTACTCAGCAGTTGGTATTGCATGACGGCGCAGCCGGCCGCAAAAAAAGATCCTGCTGCAGCCATTGGCGTAACCCATAACAGCGCTTCGCGAAGTATTACCAGCCTTGATTACAGTTTAAATGCGGTATTGTGGCAACAACGCAGTGGCGAATACAGGGCGCTGTGTTACCAGGCATTTG
>Ga0068859_100006228_pt1 | contig 12112 bp, 20 predicted proteins | sample KBSSwiS22_FD_66585 | JGI IMG/M metagenome (GOLD analysis project Ga0068859, IMG submission 66585) | Switchgrass rhizosphere microbial communities from Kellogg Biological Station, Michigan, USA - KBS Switchgrass S2-2 | ecosystem: Host-associated > Plants > Roots > Rhizosphere > Soil ... | reverse complement strand
GCATTACCAATACTTGAAAAAAATCCACCCATAAACCACCTACGTTTGCTTTAGATATTCAAAAACAATATAACATTGTGTAAGATTTGATCCATAATTATTATTTACATTTACCGTTTGAGCTGCAGGGTTTGTGTTATCAAACCATATTTCTATGTTGTTATTCGTTGCTGAAGCGTAAGGTAAAGGTAAATATTTAGGTCCAGCGACAGTTGCAGAACCGAAAATATGAACAGGAGTTGAAATATTAGTGATTAAAGGCGGAACAGTCGTTGCCGTTAAAACCACAGTATTTAGACCTGGCGTGATTGGACCACCTTTTAATGCCACCATATCAAAAACTACTCTATAGGAATATCGTCTCAATTTCGGTGCTGATGCTGTTATAGGCTGTGTATCGAACCATTGTTGCCCATTGAGAAGTTCAATCTTTTCATAGATCGCATTTTCTTTTATGTTAACAATACTTGCAGTTAGTCTTTCTCTCTTATCAACAAAATTCCTTATGCCTAATGCATCAGTTGGAACATCGAATTGGATGGGTAGGTAGTTAGATTGTGAGTTTATAGGCGCGTACGTCATTGTTTAATCCTGCCTTCCATCCTAGTGTGGAATATAATGCCTTGGATTTCAAAATCACTAGACCCTATCAAAGGATCTTCTAGCTGTTCTTCATTCAATGTAATAGTGATTTGATGATTCCTTGCGATTAAACCAAGAAACACGCGAATATATTTTGCATTCCTAAATGGTGTATGTGTGCTTATTTTCTTTATCAGCCAAGGATCAGAAAGATCATCGTCGGTATAATTTTCTAAAGAGACCTCTCCACCATCCGTATTCGTTAAATAAAGGTCGTAATAAGCAAGTCTGCACCTTTTTCCTTGCTTAAAATAAGGATTTATCAAATTTGTGGTGATACTGAAGTTGTAGTTTACCCCGTTGTCTGTGGAAAACTCAGAATTCATAATCTGCCATACATTGCTATCCTTAGCACCTGCCACAATGATTATAGTGTTAAGTTGGTCCAAAGGTGTATTCCAAGTCGATGTATCGTTTTCCCAAGTGCTGATCCATGTTGCCCATGTGTTGTCTTGGGTTTTCTTATAACTTCCTAGGCATGTAAAAGATTGGTCAAAAGTGCTCCAGGTGTTATCTTGATAGTTATAGCATAGAATATTGGTAGGGCTTTGCGCGTTTATGCTCTGATCTGGATAAATCCAGTAAACCAACCTTTTTTGGTAGTCTCTAACTCCATGAATTCTATTTAGACCCTCCCCAACAGCACCAGTGTCAAAGCTATCAACAAAATCGGGTATCTGCATGTCTATTCTCTGAACATCATTGAAGGTAGATCTAACGATTCCTCTTCTTCCAATAAAAACAGCCCCTTCATCAAATGCTATGCTTGAAAATGTGGCTTCACAACCAAACTGAGTATTGATTCTTTCCCATACAAACGGTAAAATCTGATCTCCAGTATATCTAAGACGCCATGTACTAAATTGAAATCCTACAATTAATGTATCTTGTATAATTTCAGCGCTTACAATACGTTCTGAGGTATCGGCATCAATGAAACCGCCTTTACCAGGAATGTCATCTCTTACTGCATTTACATCATTAGAAAATCCTGATGGCGCATCTGTAACAAAAGGAGTTCCTAGCTGTGTCCATCTCGCACGATATGGATAATTAGTATTCGCTTGTCCAGGAGCAGGTGCATTTGTTCCTTCCGTAGTATTAAGAAAGACAAGAACCCCTTTGTAAGGAAGTACAATCAATGCTGAATTTAAATAGGTTGTAGCATTGACCTGAGGCTGGTAATCTGCCCATCCTGCAGTGGAACTACCATTATAAAATCTTATCCCTACTGGCTGCGCAACTGTATTGAATATATCGTTTGTGGTCCACATAACAGTGGCATAATTCGAGGTATAAAAAAAATCATCCCTAGAACCAGCCCAACTAATAGGAATTGTAGCAGTGTTGAAGCTCACATCTTGGAAAGTTTGCGTACCGGTGTTAAAAAGAAACGCCTTTCTTTCATGAAACGCGATCAATTGTTCGTCTCCAGTAGCTGTTAAAAGGAATGTTCTTGTTCCCAATACAGGTAAATAGGCATCGGCTGATGAAGCCGTACCCGAAGCATCTACATTGACCGAGGGAAATGCTAATGTTTGCAATGTAAACGTATTAGGCCCTGTTACTGTAATGAGGAAGGCTTGATTTGTCAGTCCTCCAAGAAAAACCGTTCCACCTCCTGCATATATCCCTATTGAAGACACATCTAAGGTAATATTATTTCCGACCACTGAGATAACTGTATAAATAACACCGTTTATATCATCTGCATCAGCTTGAGTAACTCCTAAAATTCCAGTCATTAAAATGGTTTGTCCTGCTGAGATTCCAGGTGCACCTATCGTTGTAATTATAGTCTGCAAACCTGTCGTAACATTTGTCACAGTGCCATTTGTCATTACAACATTTTCAAGCCACACCATATCACCAGTGGCAAGGAAATGAGGAACCGGTGTTGTTACTTGTGGAGGAGATGCGTTTGTAATGGCATTTACTAATCGCCATCTTGGAAGTCGTCCTAGAATGGAACTTCCTTCACGTTTTACAATGTTTCCTCTCCAAGAATAACAATTTTCCAGTTCAGTAAATGCATCATCACCTATAAGGAATGGCTTATAGTATTGGCTCAAACCACTTTGATAAGGTGCTATTAAATGAGGTTCATAAGACATTAAAAAATCCCAAATACAACAAATGAAAACTGAGTTACATTAAGATTATTACCTGTTTTAGCATCTACAAAATATATATCAAATCCAGAAATTAAAAAACTGCTTGTAGTTCCAACAGCTGCATGCGTCCCACTCGCTGAAAATCCAGTGACTAGAGGACAAAAATTTGCTGTTGGTAAATTATCTGTAAAAACAATTTTAAAATGTCCACTTCCTAAGTTTGTAACACTGGTAACATTATAAGCATTTCCTACAGTTGCTCCTGTATTAGTAAAAGTACCAAAAGATTTTACAATAGTTATAACTTTATTAGAAAGAACTCCTGATTCATTATTAAAAAAATTCAATTGACTAAAATTAGCTCCATCAAGTTTTGAATATAGAATGGAGTCTGAGTTTTGTGAGTTGACTGAGTTTTGAAGATTAGATGGGGTTGTTCGATCTAATAAACTGAGTTGTTTATGAAACCCATCGCTAGGGCTAGCTCCATTATCTCCAGTAGCCAAATGATCTACAGGTAAAATACCCGTAGCTCCTATCGCAGGAGCAGGCATCAAATAACCCATATTTTGCCTTAAATCATTCTGGGATACGTTTCTTTGGTTAGTAGCTAATGGAATATCCTTAAACTGAGTCATAAATCACACACCTTTTAACTTTCTTCTTGTGGGTTGCTGAGAGGTATAATCTGTGTCCAAAAGATTGTTTTTGTATACCAGTCCATCTTTAGTTAACTTACCGGATTTTCCAGATGATTGATGACCTGTATTTCCTAGTGGAATATTAGTCATCTTTCCTTTTCTAAATTCCTTGTCGAAGTGATTTTTTTTTGATTTTTTCTCTACCATAAATTCCTTAGTAAATTGGATAAACTGGAAACTGAGAAGCCCCTACATTACTTTCTGAATATACTGTGGGGATTCTTTGACTTCCCAATTGTTTTAGTGTTTTTCTTTGAGCTAAAAGTTTTTGTTTTTCAAAATACACTTCATTTCTTGCATATTCTTCATGGTCTCCTTCTTCAATAAAAATCTTAAGTGCCGCCCCATATGCAATCAGCTGCCACCATTCGTTAATCTGTGGCAGATCGCTCAGTGTACTTGGGCTTGTTGTTCCGAATCCAGAAACCGTTACAGTGGTATTTGTTGGCGCTGAATTAGTTGTAGTGGTCGGATCAACTACTAACGATGGTCTCACGGGAGCGTTTGTAGCAGCTGACATCACTGTTGTAGGCATCATGTAGGCCATCACCTTGATCTTATAAGTGTCATTGGGAATAGGCCTTAGAAATAGCTGCTGTTGCCAAAATAAGATGTCTCTCGGTCTACTTGCCACATAAGGATGATAATGACAACTGCTATTCGTTCCACTTGGAGGAGCTACAGGAGATGCAACTGGTCCATAGGTAATACTTACAGCTCCTGTTAGATAATCGATTGTTCCTGTGCCTCCATTTGATCCTGTCAATGTTCCAGGGTTTACAAAATACTGTTTTACAGGGATATCTAAAGGAATAGGTTGATCGCTATCGGTGAATGTTTCTAATGGTTGAGAAGGGGTTCCATCCACATTTGGTTGAAGACCAATTACAACTGTCCCTTGTTGAACAGGCGTTTGAGTTAAAGTAAAATCGAAGTTTTTTTTATTACCATCAGGTGTAAAAAGGTTCTGATCAATAAAGTTAAATTCTGGCCAAATTTGATAAAACTGATCCGGATATTGATGCCATGAAGATTGATAGGCATCTACATAAACAGGATTATAGATCTGAATAATATTTTCAGGTACGTTATAGGTGCCACAGTTAGGAATCGTAGTAAATGTGTAGAAATCTCTTAATGATAATGTCCGGAGATGTTCCGGCATATCATATAGATAAAAATCGTTGATATAATCATCGATTCCTGGAGGGTCATCTACAGAAATCAAACCCGGTCCAGGAGAATTATCGGGAAGCTGATTGGTATCAAACTTCCCAGTGATCTTACGAACCGTATATCTAAGCCTTGAAAGATCCCAGACAGTCATTTTAAGCCGCCATTTCTATCATGAATTTATATCGAGGAGTTTTCATTCCAGATTTTAATGGATTTCCTTTCTCATCTTGTAGATAAGAATGCTTTTCATGTTGGCATCTTTCATTTATAAATCGAGCAACTGATAAAGGAATTGTATACTGAACGCCATCTTCAAAAGTTTGACTAAAGTATTGCATCCCCTTATATAATTTTGCAGATATTTTTCCTGGTTGTCCGGGACATTCGATATTTACGAATGTGCCATAAACTTTTTTATCTGTTGCTGGAGTCATCGCCTCAATGGAATCTCCATTTACGACGGTTTTGTTTATTTTTCTATGAATTAGTGGATCGTTTTTTGTTTCTGTTGGGACTATCAATTTTGCCATATTTACCTCAAAATGGTTGGTTTACTAATGCCACATTTGTTGTGGCGTCATCTAGTTTGGAAGTACATTCGCTTCTTTGCATAAGATCACTTGGTGACAAAGAAGGAGTAGGTCCTGATCCTACAGAACATACTGCGGCAGGTGTTCCCGTACCGGCATTTACAAAAGCCTGAAAGTTTAATGAATTCACATTTATAGCAGGTGGCACCTGTGATTGCTGAAGACTAAATGTTGTGTTATTTATCACAGTTATCATCGCTAATTTATTGTTAAGCTCCTGCATGCCATATGCTTTAGGAATATTTAACCTTACAATTTGTCCTGTTGTATAAATATTAGAAGTCGACGTTGTAACCACAGCAGGATCTGCGTTTGTGATATTTGAAATAAGATATCTTGTTGGTACAAAAGTCATTTTTAATCCTAAAAAAGATAGGAGATTTTCAGTCTCCTATCTTTTATATTATTATACGTCTGCTCTCCATGCAGTCCAGGAGAACACATCTCCTGCAGTTACTCCAATAGCTCCTGCAGCAGCAACTATGAAAACACCAGTTCCAACGCTAAAACCTTGGAATTGTTCGTTAGTTGTTGCATCATCCAGAAGATCGGCATTGTAAGTATTGCTACTTACATAAGTAACAGGCGATGGGCTTGGACCTGAACCCAAAGGAATCACATATGCATGTGTAAACGGAATTGATGTTGCCGCCGGCCATGCAAATGTTGTGAATGCGCTAGAGTCAATACCAGTATTATTGGTATTAGCAACCGCTCCTAAAGTAAATGTAGAAGCAGTAACAGCAGTAATCACACCTTCTAGATTGTTAGCTTGAACCATTCCAAAAGCAGCTGGAACGCGCAATCTAACTTTCTGGCCCACAGTTAATCTATGGTTTGGTGTTGTTGTTACCACCATAGGGCTAGCTTTAGTAATCGCTGTGATCGCTATTCTATTTGGATAGAACAACGGTCCAACGATGACTTTTCTAACCACATATGCAGTTTCCTGTGTGAAATTAGCTGTGTTGATGAAGTTAGCAACAACAGTAAAACTTGTTGTTGTTGGAACAGTAGCGATTGTGAACCACAATCCACCAAGCTGCTTCATAACCACGTTATTGCTAATTTGAACAGTATCACCAATCTGGAAACCGTGAGCGGTAGAAGTTGTAAAAACGTTTGTCGCTTTTACAATTGTCGTACCAACAATCGCAGGTCCGAGCAAGATACTTTGTTTACCATCATACGTTGTAATCCCGTTTGGATTCGTTGTAGAGGTATTAATCTGGAATGGAACCAATGCAGTTCCAGCAGCATTAATAAAAGTACCATTGGTGTTCGTTGGCTGAGTATAATCCCACCATAGATCTTGGATATTCTCATTACCAGTACCTGTTTGACCCCATTGCGTTTGGTTTCTCAACTGAATTTTTGTTGGCAAAAATCCTGTGTTGACATTGATCGCAAATGGGTGAGTAGCATCAAAAGTTGAAGGAACAGTGAAGCTACCTTGTAACATAAAATGTTCTGCAAAAGGCATAAATCCCCCTTATGAGTGCGTAGCGCGAAGGTTAAATATCCAAGCATCATTCAAGATACGTGGAACCTGAGCGAATTTATATGCACCCAATTGCAACCTTCTAAGAGGATCGGTGGGTCCTCCTGGAGGTGTATAAATGAAGCTTGCTGTTGCAGAAGTCAATTCCACCATAGCGTAGGCCTCTTGACCCGTTACAAACACGTTATAAACGGTATTTCCGTTCAACGATGAAGTTGGGCTTGTAGAACCTTTAGAGCTATACAAGAAACGGATATTTGAAACTGAACCCCATTCAGCATTCAACACGTTCATGTTTGAAGGATACTGAGCTTGGCTGATAAAACCTGTTACAGATTCTAAGTCATCCAAAATTCCAGTATTCATCATCGCCCAGAAGGCCTCTCTAACAGGAGCTGTACCAAACTTCAGAGTACCTTCAATATTATCGCTGATCATCATCGCATCGTTTCCGAGCAATGCTAAAATCGTTGCGTCAATATCGCTACGGCTCAATTCAGTTGGGTTATCTCCGTTAGTACCACCTGTACAGTTAATCACAGCAGCAGTACCTGCTAACATGTTACGAATTAACTCGTCTTCGGTTTCTCTCATGGACTGTGCCAAAAGTGAAACTGTCTGGTTTAAAACAGGGTCTTGGTTAATAAACATAACTTGATCGGTGATGGTCACATATGTACCATACCAATCTAGTCTTGCATCAATATCTACCGCGTTTAGGACTTGCCCTGGAGGGGTTAATCCTGAATCTGGAAGCGGTACAGTAGCTGTCGCCAAATTTGTGTATCTTCTATAACGAGCGATACGACCACTATTTGGAGGAAGCTCTTTCTTCATTGCCATCTGTTTGTGAATGAGTTTTGGCATCGGTCTGGAAAGCAGAACGTTGTCAAACCATTGCTGTACAGGTGCTGGCAATTGGTTAGTTGTTGTGATTGTCATTTAAGACCTCTTTAGGCCCCCCTTGCATACTTTTGAGACATAGCCCAAATATCTTGCTGGCTCATTTTAGAAAAGTCTTCAGCTTGATTTCTTAAAGGAGTCCCAACAGAATTTCCACTTTGTGGCCTAGAAGAGTTTTTTAAGATCTTTTCGGCTTTAGGGCTTGTCTGTTGTTTCATATTGGCTCCTTCATATTCATCTGAGATCTTTGCTAGTTTGTATGCAGTCTCAGCAGGATTTTTAGAGTTCTGAATCTTATATGCTAAGGCGGGATCATTTTTAATCATTGGAATTGCATAGTTTTCAATCACAAAATCGAAGTCTTCATGTTTGGCGCGCATTCTTTGTTCATCCATAGCAATAGATTGCTGTTGGGTATATTCTTGAAGCACTTTCTTAGCCGATTCAGCAGCTTCTTTAGCTGCGACCTTCTTAGCGGAGTCCCTTATGGCTTTGGCTTTCGCTACGGTCATGTAATCGTCAGGATCTAGGTTTTCAAATTCATCCGGTTCCTCAGGAACTACTGGAATCTGTTTTGAAAGCCTGGCTTCCAGATCTTCAATGCGTTGCTTTTGAAGTTTTAAGACCTCTCTAGCTTCATCCCAATTACGTTCTTTTGCCGTTTTGGAATGTATATCAGGGGTTTTTACTTCCTGTTTCACCTCAACATGATTTTCGACTTGTGTTTGTTCTTCTACAACTTCCGTTTCTTCCGACATATTTCCTCGCATTTGGCGACAATGCTATACGCCCAAAAATAGTTTTACGCCCGATTACCGGCGACGTATTTAACTTGGCAGTAGATCATCATAATGATATCTAACACCAGATTGTGTCACCGAGGCGATCACCTCGGGAATTGGTTCATTTTTGCCTCCAACGGCCCATGTGGGCCAGTCTCCAGGCAATGACCAATCTAACATTAGCTTTCCAGATAGGTTGTCAACGCTAAAAAGCATGCATGACAACATCATGGAAGGCTTTACATTCATCGGCATGATCTTAATCTTGATGATCTGTGGATTCTTGGGGAAAGGCTTAGCATGAACAAGGATATAGTACTTTTCAGTCTTATCCTTGTACTTGTTAATCACATCCTCAATATCCTGCATAAGGCGTTTTGTCATAGCCTTACGCGTTTCACCAAGCTGTTGACCAGATGATTGATAAGGAACAACAATACTCATTATGCAATCTTGGTAAAATGGCCTCGATTAAGCTTCTTGGAATCGCGGTGAGCGATTTCATTAGCAAGTTTCATATAGGGATTTCCTCTTTGGTGATCGTCTGGATAAACACCTTTAGGGGAAAAAGTTTCTTCATCTGAAACGTAACCTTTATCCCAATGGTGTGCACCTTCCATCATAGGAGGGCCACGATCTGGATCAGATTTCATTCTTGATGTTTTGTCATGAGGCATAAAAATCTCCTTCTTGAGAGTTAAGTATATATTTTACTTTACAATCAAGAGGTAACATTTTTATGTAAAAAAAACAAGTGTAAATTTTAATAATTGTTTATGTGGTCAAGAGGATTGAGATAGGTGGCTCATTAATTTTTCTGCATTCTGATAAGAGAGCTTGAATTTTCTCATGAGATATTCTGAAGAAATAGCCCCATGAGTATTTTTGATGTGTTTTGCTAAGCGAAAGATTTTTTCTTCTTTAGATTCATTGGACATTTTTTCTCTCTGTTCAGCACGATCTTCAGCATTTGATATTCTGTAACATTCCTGGCATATTTTTGGGCCATTATTTCTATATCTTCGAGAAGCTTGGATAGATGTTTCATGAAATACAAAATTGCATTCTGAACAGATATCTACCATTTAAAACCTACTTGGTCTGATAATTGAGACTATGTTGCGTGATTTTTGTTGTGAATGATGTCCAGAAATATGTGTGGGGCCACATCTTCATTTTTAAAATTTGTTGTGCCCTCACAATATGGTGTGGGGTATTCCAAATAGTTTACATTTTGTTTCATCCATTCTTCCGAAAAAAGGAAAATATCACTCAATGAAATTTGGTCTAAATTTTTTGCATGTCTATTCAAAAAATCTTGCAAGCACTTTGTCAAAAGATTATTTAAGTATTTTTTATCTGTATTCTTCATAATGACATCCAAAAAAATATGCTTCGCGCAACCAGGCTGCATATTGCCTAATACTGAACTCAACCCTAATTGCTTCATAAAAAATCAGGGAAATTATCCTCTAGCAGTATCACAGATGAGTTTTACATAATACAAAAAATCAAGTTGTTGTGCTATCTCTTTTTTCGTTCAAAACTCTATTCATAGAAACCATTTCTGTGGACGCTAATCGGTTATGACTGAGATACGCATGAATATGCGCAACTCTAGCAATTTGAGGAGCGGTCATAGAATCTGGAGTAGGAGGTCTTGCAGAATGAACTGTGATATGAGTATGTGTTTTTGCTGGTACATGGTTGGTTGATGAAGGTGTTGTGCGGGTTGTCGTTGTTATAATAGGAGCAGCTACAGATGCTGTTGTTTTTACTGTCGGCGCATCAACGCGTTCAACAATGATTTGAGTATTAGGAGCGCAACATTTCCATCTCAAACATGATGGTAGACAATTGTAAAAGCATGACCAGCATGTCATAAGTTTTCCTCATCCTCTTCGAACATTCTTTTAGCCATTTTGAACGCTAACTTCGTCTCATCATCCCATTTTAAAATAGACTCGATCCAATCGCATTCATCTTTCGTAATGGTGGTGAAATATTCCATGAATTTATCAATCTTTTCTTTCAATCCCGCTTTCATCCTTTATCCATAATAGATCTCCGTTTTTCTCCCATTTCCTAAAGTAGGCTATCCATATTGAGTTAACAATAGCAAAGCCGAGAAACCCACCTAGGATTACAAATAAAATATTTTGCACATCTATTCCTTTTTAATCTTTTCCATATTATTCCGTGAAAATAGCTGGTGGCTCAGGCGCTTCCATCCAATGCGTAACCACAACTTCTTCTCCCAGTAATCTACTCGCCCATAATGGTTCGGGCAACTTAATCACGTAATCAAATCTCATATCGCCGTCGTTATCTATAGTGATAACCTTTACATTTTCTTCAGGCAAACGATATTTTACATTATACCATCTCATTTTTCTAAGTCCTTTCCTTTTGAAAAGTCTTCCGTTTCTAAAAGAACTTTATCTATCATTTTTTTTGCCAATGCCCATTTATCTGCAATAAGACGTTGGCAAGTTATACAATGTTTAGAATATTCAATCATTTCTTCTTCTAATTCTCTCTTACATCTTAAGCATTCATATTTATCATTCATATAAATATTTCCTATCTCTTTTTATATGAATTTTTAATAATCACAATGAGATTTTCTATCCGATTATCAACAGAATTACCATTGATATGATACACATGCTCATTTGGCTCTAGAGAACGTCCCAAATGATCCTCCATGACATGTCTATGTATCGGTTTCTTTTTTCCATTTATGGTTTTATGCTGATAAAAATTTTTACTCATTCAAAGATCATCTTTGTAAATCATAAAATCACTCGAATAGGCGCATTCACTGGATGATAATGTTCATTCACATGACTTGCATTCACGCTAATATATTTGTCTGATGCACCATGTGTCCTTTCTTGAATACCGGCAGATTCACGAATATGTCCAAACACATGTAATTCCAGATGCAAAATATAAAAAACTCTATCCTCAAGAGAAATCGATCCGCCATTAATTCCTTTTTGCGTTACATCTAATATCCCATGTGGTGGGGTATGTGTAATCAATATATTTGTGTCAGAAGGAATAAGTTTGAATTGTCTTTGTAGATGCATTTCGGTTCCTACAAATGCCATGAATTTAGGATGAATATGAGGAAAAAATGGATACCAAGGGCTTCCCCATATTTTATAACCACCAAATTCTGTTCCAGAATCACAAAGATAGGTAAAATCTGGATGTTCCTGTTCGCCTTCACTGCGTAGAAATTCGACAACCTCTTTCAATTGTTCGGCTTCTTTTTCGTTTCTTGGATAAGTCTGCTCAAGAAAATTATCATGGTTACCTGCTACAATTATTTTCTTTTCGTACTTCTGATGCTTCAGCCAACTGAAAAATGTGGCCCACTCTTTTAGGGAACCTGTTTCGGTATAATTTCCAGCCAATAAAAGAAGATCTCCCCCTTGCAAATCAGGGAAATGACCATGAAGATCGGAAAGACAGTCTACAATCATCGTCTCTTATCTTTTCCTCGTGCTGTATTTTGCTGTACTACTACACGAGAGCTAACTGATCGATTCCTCATAGCTTTTTTTCTTTCTTCTGCGCGTTTTACCAATTCCGATTCCTTTATAGACTGAATCTTTGCAACAGCTTTTCTTTGCTCGTCATCCATAAGGCGGACATAATATTTCTGCATGCAAGATTTGGAGCAAACTGAATT
>Ga0068859_100006227_pt1 | contig 12112 bp, 8 predicted proteins | sample KBSSwiS22_FD_66585 | JGI IMG/M metagenome (GOLD analysis project Ga0068859, IMG submission 66585) | Switchgrass rhizosphere microbial communities from Kellogg Biological Station, Michigan, USA - KBS Switchgrass S2-2 | ecosystem: Host-associated > Plants > Roots > Rhizosphere > Soil ... | reverse complement strand
AACGTTACACAGACAATACTGCTTCTACCCTGGCCCGCACCGCGCCACATCTCGCCGACTGCCGCGGCATTAGCATCATTTTCTAAAAGAGCCGGCAGTAGTAGCTGGTCACTCAGGCGCGTTGTTAGATTGAAATTGTCGAGCGATGGCAGGTTTGGAGCTTTCACAATTGTGCCTTGTTCAACATTAACGGTGCCAGGCACGACAACTGAAACAGCTGAGATCCGACCTTGCGCTTTGCCTTCACATTCACGAACTGCCGCAACGAGTGCGTCAACAATCGCATCGGGAGTCCCCTCCTTGGGAGTGTTGTGCTTGATTCGGAAATGTATCCGGCCGTCTCGATCAACCAACGCCGCACGAAGGTGTGTTCCACCGAGATCGGCCGCAAAGACCGAAGCGTTCTCCGATTGCCCGAGCAAAGCCGTGCTTGTTGGTTCAGTGATTTCTGCTGTCGAAAGTTCTGACATAGCGTGCTGCCACTATTTGCGGCGTTTCAAGGTTTCGGCCGACTTTGGATGTTCACAGCAAGTCGGATGAACTGGGCCATCGACCCTTTTCTCTTGGAAACAATCTCAAAAAAACGTGTGGCAAAGGTCAAACTAGCACATTTAAAGTTTCAATTTGTTATCTGCGTGTAGTTGTATATCCAGTGATGCTCGGCGGTAGACGCTGCCGTCTATGCCTCCGCACGACTCGATGATTCCTTTGCCCTACCATACAACTCAGTCAACTTCCTGAGACGCTCCGCCACGTCATGCTTGAGAGCATCTGGCCTATAACGCCAACTCCAGTTTCCCGAAGTACTGTTAGGCAGATTCATCCTCGCTTCGGGACCGAGACCCAACAAATCCTGTAGAGGAACAATCGCTGTGTTGGCAACGGAAGACCAAACTCCGCGAATGAAATCCCACTGGATCTCACCACCGTCCGTATTCAGATAACTCAGACAGAATTCCTGTTCGCGTTTGATCTGCGCCGCGGTCCTTGTCGAACCTTCACCGGCAACACTTTGAAACCAGCCAACTGTTGTGTCGTTATCGTGAGTACCAGTGTAGGCAGCGACGTTCTGAACGTAGTTGTGAGGCAGGTCGAGATTCTTCGTATCACTTCCAAACCCAAACTGGAGGATCCTCATTCCGGGAAAACCAAACTCTTCACGCAACGCCACGACATCAGGAGTTATCACACCAAGGTCTTCAGCAATGATCGGCAACTCACCAAGAGCTTTCCGAATCGCCGTAAATAATTCCCTTCCTGGAGCAGCTACCCACTGTCCACGCTCAGCAGTTGTGTCGCCGCCAGGAATTTCCCAACAAGCAGCAAAGCCACGGAAGTGATCGATGCGCGCGATATCGACAACCGTAAGCGTCGCTCTAACTCTCTCGATCCACCACTTGAACCCTTCGGCAAACATGCGATCCCAGTTGTACAAAGGATTTCCCCACAACTGACCTGTAGTGCTGAAGTAGTCGGGAGGAACACCCGCAACCACTATCGGCGTTCCGTTTTCATCGAGTTGGAATTCTTCGGGATTGGTCCAGACATCGGCTGAGTCAGGCGCCACGAAGATTGGCAAATCACCAATGACTCGTATTCCGTTTTCATTGCAGTAACTCTTCAGTGCCAGCCACTGCCTGAAAAAGAGAAACTGGTAGAACATGTGCGCTTCAACTTCTTCGCGCAAGTCTTCCCGGGCTTTCGTCAGAGATGATGGCGTGCGGCGAACTAACGACGCTTCCCATTTGTTCCAGGCGACTCCGTTGTGCGCATCTTTCAAAGCACGAAACAAAGCATAGTCTTCGAGCCAATGGGCATGCTTCTGCGCAAAAGTCTCAAACGCACTTCGAAGATGTGTATCAGTCGTCTTCGTGTAACTCTGGTAGGCCTTCCGTAATTGTGTCTCTTTGATAATGTGTGCTTCAGTGAAGTCGATTCGATCAGGAGTAGAGCCGGAACTTTTTCCCTGCAGATCGGACCGATCCAGTAAACCGTCAGCAACTAGTTGCTCCGGACTGATTAGAAGGGTACTCCCCGCGAACGCTGAATAGCAGGCATATGGTGAGTCGCCGTAACCCGTCGGCCCCAGAGGTAATACCTGCCAGAGACTTTGCCCGGCATCAATAAGAAACTTGATGAAGCGATACGCCTCTGGACCAAGATCGCCCACACCGAAGGGACCCGGCAACGACGTCGGATGCAAAAGAACACCGCTAGCTCTTGGAAAATTCATATCAGGTTGTTCCAAACGCGATCGCCGTTCTAGCGGGAACGCTTATTGTCATCTTTCCCTCTGCAGTTTTTGCAGCGGGTGCACTTCCAATCAACGCTCGAGCTTTGAAGTCATCTGCCAAACCAATCGAACGCACTGGAATTTGAATCCGTCCCTCAGCATTCGCGCGATTGAAAGCGCTAAAACAGTTTCCTTCTCATCCTTACGAGCGAATACATAAGTATCATCGTCATAAGAGATGTCGATCAGTTTGCCGTTTCGAATTGCCGAGTGTTCTGCTCGCAAGCGGATCCACGATTGTGTCCATTGATAGATGCGGTGGTGGACTGGGTTGCGGCCGGCTGTTGTGAAAGTGCTTCTGTTGTCAAATGGAAAGCCACCTGGAAAGTCGCGGCGGCTGTCAGGATCATCCTTTCCTTCCATACCGATTTCTTCTCCGGCGTGAAGTTGCGGAGTCCCTCTCACACTCAGCGTGAAAGCTAGATGCAACAGCGCGCCTTCGACAGTCGCACCTTCGAGCGACATGGCACGGTGTCGTGATTGCTTGCGAGCGTGGTTAATCGACTTGCACTCGGATAAAGCGCGTCGTACTTCAATTGATCACGAAGTGCACGAACCGGGAGTTTGTTTGTGAACACAAGTTGGGATGTATTCGAAAGCGAGAAGTCGAAGACTGAATCCAGCTGGGTGTCGATTCCGTCCCAGCCGGTGTGACCGCCGATAAAGAACGCCGTTTGCGCCGGTTCGGAGCGCTCAAACACTTCTTAAAGTAGGGGACGTACAAAGCGTTTCCGGTCGTGGGTTCAACCAGTCCTGGAAGAGTCACGCCAACAGCCTCGATAAACCCACCGTGAACTCGCGACAGTTTCTGGATCACTGCGATTACTCGGTTGATCGTCTTATGCGTATCCGAGTTAGTGAGAAACTCTTCCTGATCAATCACACGACCGGCAAGGTCACTTGTCGCGATGGTAATGCGAGTTGGTGTGATGGCTACGCCAATTGCAATTGCTTCGGCCGTTCGGAGTCGTAGTAACGTTGGACGCCGACCTCCTGTCGACTCACCAGCTCCCACTTCTTCGACCACCCCTTCCGACGTTAGATCTTCAACGATGGCCGATACGGTCGATCGTTGCAGTTCTGTTTCGCGAGCAATTTCAGCTCTGGAGATCGGTTCGCGTTCTCTTACATAGTTCAACACGATCTGTCGATTGATATCGCGGATCGTGTTGCCGCGTGCAGCCTGTGCTGTTCTCAGATCAAATCTTCGCAAGTTTCAAGCTCCTATTGGGTCAGAGCATCAGGTAAGTTGAATAAGAAGAACGGTCGCGAACCGCAGATTGGTTACTGAACTTTGCGACCCTGACCTTCAATGATCGTCATGGTCTTATCGATGGAAGGGACATCAACCTTTTCAGTGTGACCGCCGGCCCACTTGATTTCAAGTTTATCCACTCTCGTCGCCGCACCCAAGCCAAAATGTAAGGTCATATCGTTTTGTGAGCAATAACCTGCACCGCTGATAACATCTCGACGCTGGCGAATCTTACCCGTCGTCACATAAGCAACACTACCAATCGCGTCGCGCGGAGTCTTCCTCTGCACATCACCAACTAGTCGAAGATCAAGCCAATGATTAGTAGTAGACGTAATGTTTTTTAAGATCGTCGGCTTTGAGTCAAGGTTGTTAATGACCAGATCGGTGCGGCCGTCACCATCGAGGTCACCTGCCGCCAATCCTCTGCTTGTCCATGCAAACGCGAGCGGCGTACCCGGTGCTGCACCTACGCGTTCAAATTTGCCGCCAACATTGTGGAAAAGCAATGGCTGCTGCGCGAAACTAGTTCCCCACTGGTGAGAATCAACAGCCGGATAGACATGACCATTTACCACAAACAGATCCAACCAACCATCGTTATCAAAATCGAAGAAGGTCGTCCCCCAACCCAGAAACGGAATGCTCACTTCTCCAAGGCCAAGTTGAAACGTGGTGTCAGTAAAAGTGGCGTCGCCATCATTATGGTAGAAAACATTCGAGTCGTCGGAGAAGTTCGTTATGTGGACATCGACTCGTCCGTCGTTATCGGTGTCGCCAATTGCCAGACCCATTCCCGCCTGCTCACGACCGTTTTCGTTGAGTGCGAGACCCGATGCATAACCAACCTCCTCGAACGTTCCGTTTCCTTTATTGATGTAGAGCTGCTTTGGTGTCGAGTCGTTAACCACGATCAAATCCAAAAGCTGATCGTCATCAACGTGCACAAACGCCGAACTGAAGCCGTAGTATTTTTCAGGATCGTTTACACCAGCCTTCACGCTGACATCTTCAAATCTGCCGTCGGGTTTCTGGTGGTAGAGCGTGTCCCCTTCACCAACGAGGCCACGCGGACCACACATCACCGGCTCACCACGAAATTGACAAAAGTTTACGCCCTGCTTCACTGCTTCAGCGGGACTCGGAGGCAGATTATTTAAATCGATCTGCACATAACCCGGAACGAATAGATCGAGTCGACCATCACCATCGTAATCGCCCCAGGTGGCACCGGTACTCCAACCCTTTCGCGCAACGCCTACCTTTTCAGCTACATCTGTAAAGGTCCCATCACCGTTATTGTGATAGAGACGAGACACAGTGAAGTTGCTGACAAACATGTCCGGACGACCATCATTGTCATAATCACCAACCGCTACCCCGAAGCCCCATCGCTCATTCGCTACACCGGCTTTGTCTGTGACGTCTTCAAACTTCCAGTTTCCGAGGTTTCGAAACAACGCAGCCTTTGGCGGTTTCTCTTTACCCTTCATTGCATCGATGGTCGATCCGTTTACAAAATAGATGTCCGGTCGACCATCTCCATCGTAGTCAAAGATCGCAACCCCGGCTGATGCCGTCTCAAAGATGTAGTCCTTGTCAACACTACCAGACCGATTACGGAATTGGCCCACCGCTGATTTATCCGTGACGTCGTCGAATACCAATGGTCCTTTCGGGTCTGTAATTCCAACTGTTCTCTTTGATGAATACGTCGCCGGTGCTCCTGTGGAGACACCTCCACCTTGCCGTGGTGGTGTCTTCTCCTGGGCCGTGCCGATGATTCGGGGAAGAAGTAGCGACGACAATAAGAATGCGACGACAAGACTGGCGAGAGTTGATCTATTCAATGTCTTCATTGAGACAAAATTGCTAGTTTATGGAACGATTCGTTTTTTGAGAAAGCTTGGTACCGGATTTTAAAGGTCTGACTTGTCCCGATTTGATGAGAGCCTCAGCGGTTTCGTCAACCCGCCATTCCTGTTCCGGAATAAACGAAGTTCCTCCATCGAAGAGATTCTGACCGTCATTCAGATAAAAGACCGGGTAACGCTCCTTCTTTTGTGCTTCATAGCTTGGTGGCAAGTAAACAAGTACGTCGCGATCGTTAGTTAGTATCTTCGAGTGGAAGTTCTTATGAACACGAATATCGCCGGTCAGAGTATGGGGCCGCTCTTGCGCAAATGAAGCGCTACTGATCAAGAAAACAACAATCGTAGCTATGATAATTCTCATATTCGAAATGACCGCAGCAACCGCAGGCCTGATGCTGGGACCGCAGGCGTCCTCGCCTGCCGTGTAACCCATTACTGTTAGTGACCAGTACTTAGCAGGCGTGGACGCCTGCGCTCCCAGCACTCACTCAATCAGAATCTCATCTGCAAATATCCAGGCGTCACCACCTGCACCCGCATGCCAGGCAGGTAGTTTTCCAAAATTTTGCGCGTGCATTCTGACGTACCTGGCCATGCGAGGTGAAATGGTGCCGGTGAAATCCTTAATGAGCGTCTCATAGTTTTGATTAGACACGGAGTTTGCAATTGAGAGAACCTGGACGAAGTTGACTCCATCCGTCGAGACGTCAAAATCAACACGAACTGGCATCAAGATCCATGACCCAACATCCTGCAAAAAACCTGCCCCTAACTTCGATACGCTCTGCGTCTGTCCGAGATCTACAACGGCTACCAGGTCTCTTCCTTGATAACCCTGCCACGCGCCACTGCTGAAGTTCGTCGTCCCTCTGATCCCGTCGATCAAGGCTTGATCACCGCCGCCGCTATATTGAGAACTGTATTTCGTATTCAACGCTAGATTCCAACTGTGCGGCATCTTGAGAAACGTCGCAGTTGTAACCTGGCTCCTTTGACCATTCCTGCCAATCGCTCGCGCCTTGATGATTGTAGTTTTGTTGACAGTAAAAGGATGGTCGAACTGTTTGGAGTTTCTGTTGGGCTCGGTTCCGTCTGTCGTGTAATACAGAGTGCTACGATCACTCCCTCCGACAATGCTGATCTCCTCTTCGGTCTTAAAGGTTTTTCCTCCCGCACTAATAACCGGCACCGCAATGATTTGCTCTGTAGTGATCTGCGAAACGGGTGGTTCCGTCATCCATTCTGTGTTGGGTTTGTCACCCATGTCGAAAACCAGTTCACCACCGCCCATCAAATCATCGTGTAAGAGAAACGATCTGTGGTAAGGCTTACCATTCAGTTTTGCAGACTGAATATAAAAGTTTCGCGATGAAACATCCTTCGCCTTGATAACGAACGACTTGCCATTCTCGAGTTTGAAGCTGAGTTCCGGGAACAATGGACTCCCAATGGCGTACACCGTGGATCCCGGTGTTACTGGATAAAAACCTGCGGCACTCAAAACATACCACGCTGACATCTGACCGCAGTCTTCATTGCCGATCAGTCCGCCCGGCGAAGGTTTGTAAAACTCATCCATGATTTGCCGCACGCGATATTGAGTCTTCCATGGTTGGCGCGCGTAGTCGTAGAGATAGGAAATGTGATGACTCGGTTCGTTACCGTGCGCGTATTGGCCAATTAACCCGGTGATGTCAGCCTGTTCGCGTCCAGTTGTTTTACTTTCCGCCGAAAATAGCCCATCCAACTTCAGTACGAACTGTGATTCGCCACCCATCAACTCAATCAAACCACTAATGTCCTGCGGTGCGAAAAAACTGTATTGCCAGGAATTTGCTTCAGTGAAATTGCTATTCACTTCACGAGGATCGAACGGCATCAGCCACCCACTGTTCGTTCGTGGCCGAACAAACCCTGACTCACGATCAAAAACGTTCTTGTAAGACTGGGCACGCTTTATGTAACGAGCGTAATCATCCATGTGTCCGAGAGACTTTGACACCATGGCTATGCACCAATCGTCGTAGGCGTACTCCAACGTCTTTGATACTGACTCTCGTTCATCCTCCATATCGATGTAACCGTGGTCGATATATGATCCCAATCCGTCGCGCCTGAGTTCGGCACTATGTTTCATTGCCTGAAACGCAAGCTCACGGTCGAAGCCTGTCAAACCTTTGGCGAGCGCGTCGCTAATAACTGAGACAGAGTGATAACCGATCATTGTATCGGTCTCATTTGCGGCAAGTTCCCAAACTGGAAGACGTCCACCTTGTTGGTATTGTACGAGGAAGGTATTGATGAAATCGGAAGTGCGCTTGCGATCGATGATTGTGTAAAGAGGGTGGGCCGCGCGGAATGTGTCCCAGAGTGAAAAGACCGAGTAGTTATCGAAGCCAACAGCTTTGTGAATCTTGAAGTCTCTGCCGAGATAATTGCCGTCAACGTCTGAAAACAAGTTGGGCGTCAACATCGAGTGATAAAGCGCAGTGTAGAACGTCGTGCGTTGCAATTCATCACCACCCGAGATTTGAATCTTATTAAGTTCTCGATTCCATGCAGCTGCGGCATCGGCTTTGACCTTATCGAAGTCCCAGTGATTGATCTCTGTCTCGAGATTCCTTCGGGCACCGTCGATACTGACACTCGATATCCCAACTTTGAGCAGGACTGTCCCAGGCTGCGAAAACTTGAAGACAGTTTTGATATCGACACCATGTAACTCCATTCCCTGCTCGCCGGGTTTTGAGGTCTCGAAAGACTCAAACGGCTTCGAGAACTCCGCTGCGAAGTAGACGATTTGGTTCTTGGCCCATCCGGTAGAGCGACGGAAACCTTCGATATGTGTTTTGTCGACTACATGCAGATAAGAGTCGAGTACTTTGTCGCGGTGCTTCAAGTCGAGAAGTATGTTTCCAGTCGATGATTGATCCGGAAAAGTATAACGATGAAAGCCGACGCGAGCTGTGGTCGTTAACTCAACAAGGATCTTATTTGCGAGTTTGACGCTGTAGAAGCCAGCGCTCGCTTTCTCATCTGCGTGAGAGAAGGAAGTGGAATACTGGTTTGTCGAACTTGCCAGGGGGATCGAGAGTGCCGGCATGAATAAGATGTCGCCGTAATCTGAAATACCTGTGCCACTCAAATGAGTATGACTGAAGCCATAGATCGCACTGTCGGAGTAGTGATAACCCGAACACCCATCCCATCCGGTCAATCGAGTATCAGGACTAAGCTGCACCATTCCAAACGGCAGGCTCGCTCCTGGAAATGTATGTCCATGGCCTCCGGTTCCGATGAATGGATTGACGTATCGCGTTAGATCGATGGAATCAGATTGAGGTTGGATAACTGAGGTTGGACCGCCGGAAGGTTTCGAAGAAATTGGCGCTGGCGAATATGCGAGCGAAGTAACCAGGAGGATCAGCGCCAACGAAATTCGCAGCAATGACATTGCGCCGCATCATAATCGCAGCGGTTTGAACGAGCAATGTTTCTGAAACCGACCAAACTTGACACCATTCTTCACGCTACCTAAACTCCCTTCGTCGCGTGGGGCAGTAGCTCAGTTTGGCAGAGCGCCGCGTTCGCAATGCGGAGGTCAGGGGTTCGACCCCCCTCTGCTCCACCAATTAATATCCTCACTTTCAATCACCTAAAAGAAGCACGGCAACATTGGATCAAAATCTCTTTGGCGTGATATTGACGCCTTTGAAGCGGATTCTCTTTGCAAAGCGGCTGTTATTATTTTGGGCCAGCATCAGAAAAGCCCAATGAAAGCGATAGTTGCAAGTGCACCGAATTAGATTTGACGAAATTCACAGTCTGCTTTGTAGACAGTAATGGTTTGACCTTCTGCTCAAATTCGTCTGGGTACAGAATGCCCTCCACAACGTCGCGAACATTCCCGTCTCGATCAATTACTACCGTCATTGGCAGCGTATCGCTGTGACTGAAAAGAGCCTTAGTCGCCTTTGTTCCCACGGCAACCTTGTAATTAATGCCCGCCTTGCGCATGAAACGTCGTACGTCAGATACCTTTCCGGGTGGATATGTGACGCCAATAATTCGCAGACCCTGCTGGCGATACTCTGACTGCATCTTGATCAAGTCAGGAATCTCCGTTCGACAAGGCGGACACCACGTTGCCCAGAAATTTATTAGTACCACCTTGCCTTTGTAATCGGACAGTCTCAGCGTTCGCCCACGAACATTCTTGAGACGCAGTCGAGGCGTCGCTTCTGGAGACTGACCCCAAACCGATGTCGAAAGAAGAACGATTAAGATAATCAAAATGATCTTTTTCATCAGAACATCTCAAAATAGATATTTGACGCCGAGCAAAAGGTTCCGATCGGTTCGCAGCACAAGTGGTCCTGTGTTTTGGACAACGGGAAACTGAAAACTTCCTTCAATGACGAACCGTGGGTGCGCTGCATACTGAAGACCCGGGGCGAGATAGTATTCAGTCGCTCGACTTCCGGCCACCGGCTCTCCGTCAAGACGACCCGTAGTCCGATGAACAAACGTCGTTTCGAGAATCAGGAACAACTCTCCGCCTGGCTTATGGGGATCGCGAGGAAGCACATATTCGAGATCCGTGTTGAGACGTTGCTCATGGCCCATGCGAAAACCGTCGCGCTCCGTACGCAGGATTAGTTCAGCATTTCCTCCGAAAATAAACCGGCCGCCAGCCTGTGAGAATGCGAGATCAAAGTGGGGAGCGAAGCCTCCATTTATCGGGGTTAACTGTTCTCTGACAAAGTCCGGCTCTTTGAGTTGGACCAGGCTTGGCGCTGTCTTTTTACCGGTGGGCAATTCGAAGCCAACTCGCAGAGCTCCTTGCCGGTCCCCATAAGTCTTCACCTTGCGGTAGAAGCGAAACTTTCCCCACGTTGTGATGTTGCCAAGTCCAAATCCCGACCCTGAGTTGATCTCGTTATCGTAGGCCGTGCGTACGAAGGGCGCTTCGACCTCCAGCTGAAGTCGTGGAGAAGGAGTGTAGGAAACGCTCAAGTCGAATACCTGACGGTTAACTTCGAGGTTTCCGAGATGCTGTTTGATGAAATAGAGACGCGGCGTTACCGCGCCTCCTTTATAAACAGTCAGTCCCGGAGAAGTAACACGGATCGGCGCCAACGCTTCGGCCGCATCGAGCGTCAACGAGGTATCGTTGCGATCTACAGGATCGAACGGTTTCTCCTCAACAAAACTTATCTGTGCAAACCCTGGTAGTGAAGCCGGACGAGAATTGGAGTTACCGTAAGAGCTTATCTTGCGCGGAGCAGGTGAAATCGCTTCGTAAGCTTTTGCACCGGCGCCGACAGTCTTCCAGTCACCAGTTATTTCCATCTCTGCTCCCGCAACGTCGGCTGCCAAAGTCTGTTGGACGTTAGGACCTTCCAACGCAAAGCGTTGTGCTGACGCGGGGATAACGATGGCCCATCCCTTGTCACCCTTCTCGAGAGTTCCTTTGACAGTGATGTCCGCGGCGTCGAGTGTGTAACCAGCGTTCTTCAGCGTTTCTTTCAGCAAGGCGAAAGATACGGGCTTGTCAGGTTTAGGAGTAAACACACCTAACCCTTTTTGAAAATCTGTTATTTCGATCTCTTTAAGTTTTGGTGCGTAGTCTAGACGGCTCACGGCCTTCTGAATGTTGTACACTCAATTGCCGCAAAGATAACCCGCGATGTGCATTTGCACTTGTTTGACTTGCGCCGTCGCAATCGTCGAGCAACCTAAAAACACAAATAGAACTGCAGTTGCCAAAAAAAAGTTTCGTCTCATTTTCTTTTTCTCCCGATCTATCAACCAGTCATAAAACCGTTAAGGATTCGGTCTACGAAATGATCGCCAAAGACACACGACTACAATCGTGCTCTTTCGAGTAGACACACTTCGGCCCTGTGACTACTAAATCAGGAGTGCGAGATGTTGGATATATTTTGGTTTGGAGTCGTGAGAACCTGACCATTGCAACAGCCAACGGGTCAGCAACAAGTCGCTGACTGGCCTGGCGTCCGTCAATCCTATTGGGTCAGGCGTAGTAACCAGCTGCGGTGAAACGCTGGAAGAAACATTCGAGGCACTGCTGCCAGTCTCTGAACAATTCAAATTACAACAAAGGCGAGCCATGGCAACTTCCGGTGTACCATTTGCCGAGTTTGCCTTCTTACAGCAATCCGGCAGGTTGGACATAGGGCAGGAACTTTCACCGGAATGTACACCGGCACCTGTGACGCCACCTAACATCGCCACAACCAGAATTGCTGATGTGAGCCACTGCCTCATTATTGAATCGAACTATATTGACTGGTCTCTTTGGGTGTCAAGTTCGAGATTCCCTTGAAAGATCGTGCCAGTCCCTGCAACCAAAGCGTGACAGTAAGCTCGAACTTTTGGTGGATGTTCCCGCAGGATAGCTACTGCTAAAGTCCGCATCTCTTACTTATTTTCCATAACGACAGTCCTTTTTGGCATAGCCTGGTCCTCGACGAAAGACTATCTGATCTCTTTAGACAATTGCGCGGCTCATACTCATGCGAGTTCAAACTGTTCAATTGTCAGCCACGACACTGCTGCGCGGAGGTGTAGCTACATGCGTAAACTGACTCACTTATGTTTACTAGTCGTCTTCTTGTCAGCTTCTTCGAGCGCTCTTGGTCAGAGCAATTATGCAAGCTTGAGCGG
>Ga0068859_100006226_pt1 | contig 12112 bp, 6 predicted proteins | sample KBSSwiS22_FD_66585 | JGI IMG/M metagenome (GOLD analysis project Ga0068859, IMG submission 66585) | Switchgrass rhizosphere microbial communities from Kellogg Biological Station, Michigan, USA - KBS Switchgrass S2-2 | ecosystem: Host-associated > Plants > Roots > Rhizosphere > Soil ... | reverse complement strand
CTCGTAGCGCGGCGCTGCTTCGAGGGAGCGCAACACGGCGCGCTTCGCCTCCGGCTGGCGGCCCAACGCGTAATACGCTGACGCGATATTGTAGTTTGCCTCGGCCACATTCGGTGGTGCGAGGGCGAGGGCCACCTGAAACTCGGTCAACGCTTTTGCGTAATCCTTCAGTTCGACGCTCAACTCGCCCGCCTGCGTGTGCAGCTTGTAATCAAACGGGCTGATGTAGAAACTCGCCTGCAATGCGTCGAGCGCCTGCCGGTGTTCGCCGAGTGCGAGATGAATGCGCGCAATATTCTTGAGCGCCTCGAGATTGTTCTCGTCAGTTTTTACCAAACCTTCGAGCACCTTCGCCGCCTGGGCCGCATCGCCTTTCTGTTCCAGTAACTTCGCCAGCGTCTCATAAGGATTTCCCGAGCCGGAGACGTAAGGGAACAGTTCGAGAGCGCGAAGGTAATGCGTCACCGCTGCTTGCGTATCGCCGTCGGCAGCGAGCAACTCAGCAGCGCGAATGCGGAGCGCAAACGTGTCCTGAGTAGCGAGCGCCTTGAGCACTTCCTCTTTACTGAGCGAAGCGACAACGTTGCTCGGCGTGTTCAGTGCTTGCTGCAACGGTCTCACCTTCGACTCAACGTAAGCCATGAACTCACGATCGAAATCGCTCTCGCTCAACTTCAGAACCTGTAGCAGGACGTCGGGCGTCTTCGCCTTGTCGCGATAGAGCGCGAGCATGCGAAGGATCGCGTCGAAGCCGTAACGATCGGCAATAAACTCACACACTTGCGACGCCTGGAAGTATGCGACCGGAACATCCTGCGGAGTCTTCGGACGTTGAAAACCAGCATCGAGGTCCGCCATCTTGAACCAGCGTTTCTCCGTGAACGCGCGCACGAACAGCGGGTTCCAATCGTCGCCCCAACCCGGACGCGCGCGTCGCTCTTCATAAACTGAAAGTCCTTCCGAGAACCAGCGCGGAATGCGGTAGTCAGTCATCTGCAAAGTGATGACATGCGTATACTCGTGCCAGAGCGTGCTGCCCCAGTTGAACTCGCCTGCTTCACGAGCGGACGGAGAATCCTGCGCGACTACAAATCCAAAACAGACTCCGAGCGCTCCCAGACCGGGCATGCCTAGCGTGCGTACCGCGAAATCTTCGTGGTTCTGAAAGATCTCGATGATGATCGGACTTTTGGGCGTGAAGCGATACTTCGCGGTCAACTTAGCCGCTGCTTCTTCGAGCAGGTTGGCGGCGTAAGGCGAAAGCACGTCGCTCTCCTGCGCCGAGGTTTTGATAATAAATGGGCCACGCTTCGTTTCCTTGAAGTCGCGCATGGAGTCGAGCAGGTCGAGCGTGTTCTTGGCCCAGGCGTTGAATGGGTCACCTTTGAAAGCTCGCTCAACTGCTTCGCGTCCGGGTTCCATCTGGCCGAGGCGAAGCAACGCCATGCCGAGACTGAGATGTGCGTCCCAGAAACGCGGCGCGATCTCGATCGCGCGGCGCGCGAACTGCGCTGCCTGTTCGGTGCGTCGCGTGATGGTGGCGTAGTGTGAGAGCGTGTTGTAGACGCCGCCATACTTTGGACCAATCGCTAGTGTGGCTGCGACTTCCGGTTCGTAGTCTTTGTCCTGGAGATAGAGCAGCGCGGCTTTGAGCGAGTGTGCGTCGAGTGAACGCGGGTTGATCTTCAGAGCTTTTTCGATCTCCGTGGAGGCGTCGGCGAGCTGATTGGCTTCGAGTGCGATCGCAGCTTTGAGCGAGATGGCCTCGACGAGATTCGGATTGATTGCGAGCGCGCGTGTCAGCGCGGCTGTGGTTTCAGCGTCGCTTTCGAGACGTTTGTTGCGCGCGAGGTCAAGATAAGCGCGCGCGCTGTTGGGGTTGATCTTGAAAGCGTCGTCGAGAAAGAGTGCGGCGTCGCTGTAGGCGTATTTCTCGGTGAACAGTTCGGCGGCGCCGAGTTGCGCTTCGAGATAGTTGGAGTCAGCTTCGATTGCCGACCGGTACATGTCGTTTGCGTCGTGGTAACGCTGGAGATGGACAAGGGCGCGTGCGACGAGAGTCAGTTCGCGAGCGGTGCGTGGATCGCTGTCGGTGTAGAACTTGACGAACGATTCGTAGATGGCCTTCGCGCGATCTTCCTGGCCGATCAGATCAAGCAGTTCGCCGCGACGCAGATCGCTCTCGAGTTTGACGGTGGGGTCGGCAGCGGCGCGTTCGAATTCGGCGATGGCTTCGGTGTGGCGGCCGGTGATGGCGTATGTCTCGGCGAGCTCGTGACGCACCGGGCCGGCGTCGGGTGATTTTTGCAGGAAGCGTTGGGCGGCTGCTTCGGCTTCCGTGTAGCGACCGGTTTCAATGTAGGTACGCAGGAGGGCGCGTTGAGCAACGACGTCGTTCTCGGGTGCTTGCGCGAGGACGGAAAAAGTAATCAGCGAGAGGACGCTGAATACGTAAAGAGTGTTTCGCGCAAAGGCGCAAAGACTGACGCAAAGCCGCAAAGACCTGCGCCTCATTTCTTTTCTTTGCGTCTTTGCGTGAAACTTCTTCATCATGACCCCGCCTGCCTGATCGATCGATTCACTTTGGCCAGTTCGATAAACAATCGCTCGAGCGTCGCATCGTACTCAGCCTCAGTCATGTTTGCCTTGCGAGCGATCAGTTGCTCGATCTCGCCTTCGAGACGCGTCCGCTCTTTCAGCAGCCTTCCGGTTGCGGCAGTCGCCGCGGCTTCGTCAACGCTCAGTGAGTCGAGGTACGTCGCACGCGCGAGCAGTCCTTCTCCGGCTTCGAGTTTGTCATGGCCCACGCCGTCGCCATTGTCGTCGAGCAGCGCATGTTCAGACGCGAGCCGTCCGGCGCGCTTGTAGAAATCTCCAGTCAGTCGATTGGCGTATACAAACGCTTCGAGCACTGAAGTGTGCCCGTCCTGATCCGTATCCGCATCGGCGGCATTCAGCGCCGCGATGAAGAAACCGGCGAAGCGCGTTGCGTTTGTTTCCTGTCCGTTTCGCGTCGCCGTGATGACGATGCGGCCTTTGGCTGCGAGGCTCTTGATGAACTCACCGCTCGCGCTCGCCATATTGAAAATAACGACGCGCCGCGTCGACAACGACGAGAGCAGCACGTTGTACTCCGACGCCGAAAGATCTGGTCCAACTAAATTAAACTTCGCCTCTTTACCATCAAACGATCCATGCCCGATCAAAAACACGAACAGCACGTTGTTCGCGTCGAGTTCCGACTTCAGCGTCGCGAAAGTCTTCTTGACTTCTTCGGCTGTCGCCCGTGCATCACCCTTTTCTGAAAGTACTCGGATGTTCCTCCGGTCAAACCCAAACTTCTCGGTAAGAGAAGACCGCAACTGCTCGGTCCATTCTTCAAACTGGTGTGCGTACGCCGCCTCACCACCAGGCCCGTTAATGATCAAAACGTGCTTATTCGCATCAATAGGCGCCGCCTTCTTCTGCGCACTCGCCACTCCAACAAAAACCATAAGCCACAATAAAAAGAAAGCAATTTCACGCAAAGGCGCAAAGAAAGACGCAAAGCCGCCAAGAAAACTTAGCGCCTTTGCGTCTTCCTTTGCGTCTTTGCGTGAAATATTCCGTGGCATCAAGCAAGCCCTTCGCGCTTCCGCAAAAACCACTCCGCACTCAGCAACCCTATGATCAACATAAAGTTCACCGGCATGTCCCACAGATCTTTCGTCACGCGCTCCGAGTAAGGCGTTTGGCGGTAGATCAGATCGTCCAGTAACGACTGCGCTTCGGCGGGCGTGTAATACTTCCCGCCTGTCTCAGCCGCGATGCGCTTCAATAGCTCGTTGTTCTGTGCGGCGCCGTAGTACTCACGATTCAAGTCACTTACAAGCATGTTCGCCCGCGCGCTCAACGTGCCGAGATTCGCGCTCGTGCCCACCAACTCGATCCCGTGTTGGCCCAACTCATCCGCTTTAAATTCTCCGACGTATGTATTCACCGAGTTGAGTGTCGTAAACTTCAACGGTACATCTACCACCGCGCCCGACGGCTTCGTCACACGCGCAGTCGCACGCGCATCGGCGACCGGGTTGAAATGTTTGTCGCGAATGTCGGCGACGATGTTGATCATATCGTCGAGCGCATAGACTTCCTTTTCAGTACCAATCTCAACCTGATCGGGCGTGCCGCTGACGAGGTAGCGCAGCATCTGGCGCCAGAACGTTTCATGAGCGTTGTTCTTCGCGTCCATGCGCATCTTCCAGCGCCACGTATCGGCGGCGGTCAGTGCGAGAGTTTGGCCGCGACCATAACGTTGTTGGACCAGCAGCGGCGCCGTTGGACCATTCCCTTCAACGCGCCGTGCTTCGAGCAACACCGAAGCACCCGGCTTAACATTGGTCAGCACTTCCGACACCGAGATCGGCGGCAACTCATTCCATGTTTTTTGATTCGCGCCACGATCTTCGTTCAGTCGCGTGATCGGATGCGATTGTCCAGCGGCCGTAAGCACTGGTTTGTAAACCGGTGTAAACGAATTTGCGTCGTCAACTGGACCACCACTTAACGTCACCGGCAACAGGTCGTCAATCGTTGTGCCTTTATACTTGCCGCCGTCAAACGACAAACGCCCACCGAGCGCGAGCAACCCGCCACCGCGCCGCGCGACAAAAGCCTCGATATTGCGCAACTCATCGGCGGTAAAAAATCCGGCTTCAACACTGCCAATGATCAATCCCGAATACGAAAACAGCTCTTCTTCAGTTTTCGGAAAACCGGTTTCCAGCTCGCCCTGGGCGCCGATGCCCTGGCGATAAAACTTGTTCTCACCTGTGCGCTGAAGCGAGACGAGCGTCACGTTCTTCTCATTCGGCTGGATCGATTCGCGAATCTTGCCGAGTTCCCAGCGCGGCTCACCTTCGACGTGCAGGATGCGCAACGGTCCTTCAACCACTTGCACGAGCGCATCCTGCTTGTTGTTTTCGACAGTCAACTCGCCGTCGAGCGGTGTGACTTCAACCGTGTAACGATGAATGCCCGAAGTCGCCGGCGTGATCTCGAGATTGACGGCTTGCGTGTCATTGCCGCGCAAGTTGAACTCTTCGGTCTTCACAGTGCGACCATCTTCACGCACGCTCAGTAGCACTTTCGTCGCGTCATAACCACTCAACCCAACAATCGTCTCGATGTTCAGGCGCGAACCGACCAAAACTTTGCGCGGCATGTTCACGCGCGTCAATTCTGCGTCCTTCGGCCGCGCGGTGTTGCCAACGCCGACTGTAAACACAGCGATATCGCGCGCGCGCAGTTCGCGCAAAACAGCAGCCAGATCGCGCGGCACGTTTGACGCGCCGTCGGTGGCAAGCACAACCGCCGACAATGGCATACCCGAAGAACGCTTGATCGTTTCGTCTAGTGCGCCGGCGAGATCGCTTGTGCGTCCTTCACCGTAGAGATCGTTACCGTCTTTCAATCTTGCAAGACCGCCGGAAAATCCGTAGAGATTGGTTTTGAACTTTTGTTCGAGTCGATTGAGGAATGAGTTTTGTCCAGGATTGTTACTCAGCAGTGCTTGCTTAACTGTGTCGAGCCGGGTGGCGCCACCGGGGACATCGCGCAGTTTCATGCTGACTGAATCGTCGATCAACATCGCAACGTAACTGCTGCGCGGAATCACCGATGACACGACCACGACCGGTCGCAACAATAAAACAACCATTAAAGCGAGAATTGCTGCGCGGAGTGCGACGAGTGTTGCGGTGGTGCGTTTTGAGAGACGAACACGCGGTCGCAGGTAAATAAAGTAAATAAAAAAACCGGCGAGTAGAACGAGGAGAACCAGTATCACGGCGCTCGGACGCACATCAAAGCCAAACCGGCCGTTAGTAAAAACGGCCTGCTCATGTCCGAACAGAAACCGTACAAGTTGGTTCATTTTTTGGTGACCGCCATTATACACGCGGTGCTGACGTTGTTGCTTAGTAGCTGTGATGAAGTGAGCGGTTGTTTCAGTTTTTTGGATCTGCGCCACAAAAAAAGATCAGCCACAAAAGCACATAAGGCACAAAATGATTTTTGAGTAAATAGCAGGCGCCAATGAAAAAAACTTTGGGTGTCTTACGTGCCTTTTGTGGCTGAAAATGGTGATAAACTGCCGCGTCGAATGAACCCCAGACAAATTACCTTTGCGCTACTCGCGCTACTGCTTGCAACCTGCCTTGTCTTTTCCGCTAAGCCGGACGAACCTGCCAGCGAGGGACGGCCAATCACGCCCGCCGGCACACTGGTGCAGGATCTGACTACGCGACAAGCTGCTGTCGGCGCGTTGCCGGTTGATTTCGTTCGTAGTCCTGACAAACTCGGACCGGATGGCGCAGGTCGATTCCTGCTCGCAGTGAATAGTGGTTATGGTGTGCAGTTCAATGCGAGTGGAAACCCCGGCCAGCAGTCGATCGCAGTGATCGATTTAAACGCGAAGCCCGCGGCCGTGGTGGTCCAGAATGTTTATTTCCCGTCGCCGCAGAGCGTGAACGTTGGTGTGGTGTTTTCGCCCGCGCCAAACGAAGACGGTTCGTACACGTTGTACGTTTCCGGCGGCTTTGAAAACAAGATCTGGATCTTTCGCTTTCAACCGGGAGGTCAACCACCGATCACGCCCGCATCGCCTGGTCCAAACACTACTGTCGAAGCGCCGTTCATCGACGTCAGTGGTTTTGCGACCGCGGCGAATTCACCTCGTTACAATGGGGATCGCGCGCCGGTCTATCCCACTGGACTCGCGATCAGTCCTGACGGCAACTCACTCTTCGTCGCGAACAATCTCGGTGATAGTCTCGGCATCATTGAAGACCTGCGCGGCAGTCGCAAACTCACGCGTATCGATTTGCAAGCACACTCGTATCCATACGCGGTGGCCATGGTCCATGAGCGAGGTGTGGTCGTCAAGGTTTACGTATCCTGCTGGAACGACAACTCAGTTGCGGTAGTCTATCCGGGTGGATCTCACGCCGTCTCGCGCATTGGCGTCGATCGTCACCCGACGGCCATGTTATTGAACTCGGACCACACGCGGCTATACGTCGCCAATTCGAATAACGACAGCGTCTCCGTAATCGATACCAGAACCGACAAAGAGATCGAACGCATCAGTGTGCGCTTGTCTGAAGGTGTGCCGTCTGGCAACAGTCCCGAGGGACTCGCACTGCACGGCGATGAGCTCTACGTCGCCAATGCTCACAGCAACTCAGTTGCCGTTGTCAAACTTTCAGATAAAGGGCGCAGCACGGTGCGCGGATTCATTCCGACGGGCCAGTATCCATCCGCGATCGCAGTTGCCGGACGAACAATCTTCATCGGCAACGGCAAAGGCACGGGCGTTCAGAACTCGTCAATGATCGTCGATAACTCGGGCCGCGTGCCGAATGGACCAAACGAGCGCTTTCCTAGCGGAACCGGTCGTGCGAGCGGGCAAGGCGGTCAATACAGCGTCGCGCTCGTAGTTGGAAACATCAGCGCCGTGAACCTGCCTGACGATCCGGCGCTCGTTCGTTACACGCAACAGGTAATGCGCAACAACGGTCTGCTCGGCCCACCTAAAACACGACTCTTCCCAACGCGCTCGCCAATCAAACACGTGATCTACGTGATCAAAGAGAATCGAACGTATGACCAGGTGTTTGGCGATGTGGAGAAGTCGGGTGACGGCACGAAGGCCGACGGCGATCCATCGCTCGCGATCTTCGGCGCCGGAGATGCCGCAGCGCGCCCTGACAGCAAACGGCAGGACATCTCACCCAACCATCGCGCGCTCGCGCTTCGCTTCGGCCTCTTCGATCGTTTCTTTGTGAACTCCGAAGCGAGCCCCGACGGTCACAACTGGTCCACTGCCGCATTCTCGACCGACTACCTCGACAAAGCGTTTCGCTGGAACTACAGCCGCCGCGGGCGAACCTACGATTTCGAAGGCTTCAATCGCCTGCCAAATTACGAACCTGTCCGCGGCGTGCCGTCGCTCTTTGGTCCAGGAGTGACAACGGAAGACGTCGCGAATTACATGCGGCGCTTTATCCCCTACCTGCACGGTGCGCGTGACGTTGCCGAGCCGGAGACGCTTTACCTGTGGGACGCTGCGGCGCGTGCCGGTTTGACTTATCGCAACTACGGCGAGTTTCTGGCGACGCTTTCAGAGGCCGACGTGAAGGCAATCAGGGACAATCGCACGAAGACCTATCCCGATCTCTCGCCGACTGTCTCGGCATTCGCGACGAAGAAGTCGCTCGAAGGCCGATTCAATACCGAATATCGCAACTTCGACATGGACACGCCCGACTCGATGACGGTCGACTCCTATCGTGCCGCAAGAGAAACTAACGGTAGTCCGCTGATCAGCAGTTCACCTGCTGAGCAACGATTCCGGGGGAACTCGAGACTCGGCGTCTGGTTGCAGGAGTTCAAGACATTTGCCGGCGAGCGAGCGGCAGGCGGCGAGGATCGATTGCCGAATCTTTCGGTGCTGCGTCTCTCAAACGATCACACTGACGGTATCGGCGCACGCAAACCGACGCCGCAGTTTTATATGGCCGATAATGATTACGCACTCGGATTGCTGGTCCAAGCAGTGTCGAACAGCCCGTACTGGAAAGACACAGCGATCGCGGTCGTTGAAGACGACGCGCAGGATGGACCGGATCACGTCGATGCGCATCGTTCAGTGGTCCTCTTGATTAGCGCTTACAATCGCCCCGGTGCTTTGATTCACGAGTTTCACAACACCGTGAGTTTGATCAGAACGATGGAACTGTTGCTTGGTATCGAACCGATGAATCAACTCGATGCCACTGCAACGCCGATGAACATCTTTCGAACCGAACCCGATCTGCGACCTTACAAAGCGCTGTTGCCAGATGTCGCGCTCGACAATCTCACCAATCCGCCGGCGCGAGATGCTGCGACTGCTTATTGGATGCGACTCACGGAGGAACAGGATTTTGAGCGCGCGGACATGGCTGATCCGGAAGTGTTGAATCGCATCATCTGGTTTTCAGTGCGAGGTAATGTGCCGATGCCGGACATCAAACGACTGCCGGCGTTTGAAGCGATGCGCCTCGGATTACGCGAAGAACGCGAGGAGATTGTAGAAAGATGAAAGACTTTCTCAAACAAGCAAAGAAATATTCCGAGCCGTTTCGCATCACTGACGGCAAGAGTTTTCGACTGAAACAAGTCGATCCCGCCAACACGCTCAGCTTCGAATCTGACGAGAAATCAAAAGCACAACAAGCACTCGAAGCGGGCGTCGAACTGTTGGCGAGGCTACAGGACAAGCTCTACGCGCAGGATCGCTGGGCCGTGTTGATTATCTTCCAGGCGATGGATGCGGCCGGCAAAGACGGTGCTATCAAGCACGTGATGTCCGGCGTCAATCCCCAGGGGTGCGAAGTCTCTTCGTTCAAAGCTCCTTCGGCGGAAGAGTTGGACCACGACTTTCTCTGGCGTTGCGCGAAGCGTGTGCCCGAGCGCGGGCGCATCGGCATCTTCAATCGCAGTTATTACGAAGAGACGCTCGTCGTCCGCGTGCATCAAAACTTTCTCGAAGGTCAAAAGCTACCGGCGGGCGTGAAGACGAAAGATCTATGGAAACGTCGCTACCAGGACATCACGAGCTTCGAACGTTACCTGTCACACAACGGCGTTATGGTGCTGAAGTTCTTTCTTCACATCTCGAAAGAGGAGCAGAAGCGACGGTTCCTCGCGCGCATCGACGATCCGGGAAAGAACTGGAAATTTTCTCTGAATGACGTTCGCGAACGCGACCACTGGGACGAGTACATGGACGCGTACGAAGATACGATCAGGCACACCGCATCGAAGCACGGGCCGTGGTACGTCGTCCCCGCCGACAACAAATGGTTCACGCGTCTGGTTGTTGCGTCCGCAATCGTTGCAAACCTCAACGCGCTCGATCTGGACTATCCGACTCTCAATCAAGAGGAACTTCAGGCTCTGCAGGAAGCGAAGAAAACATTAACCGCGGTTTATGATAGTTTGAGCAAATCATGATACGGCGCGTCAAAGTAATCGACTCGCACACAGGCGGTGAACCAACGCGTGTGGTCATCAGCGGTGGTCCTGATCTCGGTAATGACGCACTCTCCAATCGTGTCGCACGCTTCCGAAACGAGTATGACGACTTTCGCTGCGCAGTGGTGAACGAACCACGTGGCTCAGACGCGGTTGTGGGAGCGTTGCTGTGTCCGCCGGTCGATAAATCGTGTGTGACCGGCGTGATCTTTTTCAACGGCGTCTCTTACCTCGGAATGTGCGGGCATGGGACCATCGGAATGGTCGCGACCCTCGCTTACCTGGAGCGCATCGGCGCGGGCGCCCATCGTATTGAAACTCCGGTCGGAGTTGTCGTCGCTCATCTGGATGACGAGGGAAAAGTTGAAGTCGCGAATGTGCCGAGTTACCGGTTAGCGACAAACGTGACGGTTGAAGTCGCGGGGATAGGACCTGTCACGGGCGATGTTGCGTGGGGCGGTAACTGGTTTTTTCTCGTCAGGGAACACACGCACGACCTGGTGCTCGAAAATCTCGACCGCTTGATGGATTTTACTTTGCGAGTGCGAGCGGCGTTAGCCCACGCGGGAATCACCGGAGACGATGGACACGAGATCGATCACGTCGAACTTTTTGCGCCCTCGAAACTCGCCGGCGTTGATAGTAAGAACTTCGTGTTGTGTCCGGGTAAAGCTTACGACCGCTCGCCGTGCGGCACCGGCACGAGTGCCAAGCTTGCGTGTCTCGTCGCTGATGGCAAACTAAGCGAGGGCGACGTGTGGCGGCAGGAAAGTATTGTCGGCAGTGTTTTCGAAGGCCGGGTAAAAGTGATCGACAACGTTGTCCATCCGCGTATCAAAGGTTCTGCGTTCATCACGGCCGAGTCGGATCTGATTATTGACGAGCGCGATCCGCTAGCGATGGGCATTCCCAGATGACCGCTAATAAAGTTTGTGACGTCGTGATCGTCGGCGCCGGCATTGTCGGAGCCGCATGTGCGGCGGAATGCGCGCGCGAAGGACTGAGTGTTGCGATCGTCGATGCGGGCATTGTTGGCGGCGGCGCCACTGCGGCGGGCATGGGCCATCTCGTTGTGATGGACGATTCGGAAGCGCAGTTTGCGCTCACGCGTTACTCGCAACAGCTTTGGGATGAAGTCGGCGCTGAGTTGCCGCGCGAAGTTGAACACGATGCGTGTGGCACGATCTGGATCGCCGCTGACGACGAAGAGGTGGCCGAAGCGCAGCGCAAGGCGAGGTTCTATTCCGAGCGCGGTGTCGTAGTTCAGATGCTTGACGCCCAGGCGTTGCGAGAGGCTGAGCCGAGCTTGCGAGAAGGTTTGGTTGGCGGGCTGCGAGTGCCGGGCGACAGCGTGATCTATCCGCCGTGTGCGGCGCAGTTTTTTGTAGACAAGGCGCGAGCGCGCGGCGCCGAAGTCTTCCTTGGTTCTGCGGTTGAAGCTATCGATACTGATCGCGTTCGCCTGCGGAATGGAACTTCGATTTCCGCTGGATTGATCGTTAACTCCGCGGGGAGTTGGTCGCCGTTGTTGACGCCGGGGTTGGAAGTCAGGAAACGCAAGGGACATCTTGTCATCACCGATCGCTATCCGAAGTTTCTGCGCCATCAACTCGTGGAGCTTGGCTATTTGAAGAGTGCGCACTCGTTGACGGCGGATTCAGTGGCTTTCAACATTCAACCGCGCAAGACAGGACAGTTGTTGATTGGTTCGTCAAGACAGTTTGAGGTTAATGATGCGGGTGTTGATCCGTCGATTCTCAGGCGCATGTTGGAACGGGCGGTGGAGTACTTGCCCGGCTTGCGCAAGCTCTCTTCGTTGCGAACCTGGACCGGATTTCGCGCCGCCACACCCGACAAACTGCCCTTAATTGGACCACACGGCGAACACCCCCGTCTCTATCTCGCGACCGGACACGAAGGCCTTGGAATTACGACTTCGCTCGGCACCGCTAAACTGCTTGTCGCCACGATTATGAATTACGAACCTGCCATTCCCGTTGCGCCATATTTGCCCGCGCGCCTGCAGGAGTCGCTTCATGCCTGAATCAGTGAC
>Ga0068859_100006224_pt1 | contig 12114 bp, 6 predicted proteins | sample KBSSwiS22_FD_66585 | JGI IMG/M metagenome (GOLD analysis project Ga0068859, IMG submission 66585) | Switchgrass rhizosphere microbial communities from Kellogg Biological Station, Michigan, USA - KBS Switchgrass S2-2 | ecosystem: Host-associated > Plants > Roots > Rhizosphere > Soil ... | reverse complement strand
TCACGCGTGACGGCCAGCTTGACCCAGGTCCTCACGTTGAAGTGGTACTGGTACACGTGGCCCTCCTCGTCGAGCGCGAAGAGGTTGTTCTGCGACGCGCACAGCTGGATGAATCTCGTCATTCGGTGATCCTCCTGCCTACTGACCCGCGCCGATCGATACCACGAAGTTGACGACCTCCTCGCGGAACGGGGACGGGATGTAGGCCAGCTCCAGGCGGATCTCCTTCAGCCGCTCCGCCTTCAAGGCCTCCACGGGAAACTCCACGTCGAGGACCTGCGTCGTATCCTGCCCGGGGTCGAGCCGCTCGTCGCCGTAGGGGGTGAACCGGACGATGGGCTCGGCGCGGTCGCCCTCGAGCTTGATGACCTGCCCGTGCACGTCCATGAACAGGAGCTTGCCTTCCACCAGGCGCACCGTCCGGTTAGCGGATGTGTTCTCGAGGCGAAGCGTTCCGGTGAGCCGCGCGGGCGATACGATGCGGTCGCTGCCCTTCTCGACGCGCTCGGTGACCTTCAGGTCGACGACCTCTCCGGTGATGATTCCGGACTTGACCGTCATCGATGGGGGCGTCACCGGATAGGTTCGATCCTCGATCACCACGTGCTCCAGGGGCTCCTCGTGGCGAGCGACACCGCCGACCGGCCGGCTCCGTGGGCCCCTAGGCACATGGCCAGATGCCGTCCGCGAGCTTGGTACCGTCTTTCTTGATCGTGTAGGACACCGTCAGGCTGCTCCCGATCGCAAACTCGCACGCCGCCTGTTTGGCAGTGAGGAATACCACGGTGCCGTCTCGGAGGACGAGGCGCTCCGGATGACGCTCACGCAGGATGCCGACGACAACCCCGCCGCCCATGATGGGACGCCTCCGGTGGCGGCGCGATGCTGTGCCATCGCGAGCGCGGAGACGAAGGCCGCGCTACTTCGTGGTGGCGGCCGTCTTCAGCAGCGCCGACGCGCACTCTTCTGCCACCGCCCGATTCGGATCGGTCTGCCCCGGGAAGGTGGCCCACCCGGTCTTCATCACGAACTCGGTCTGCTCCCAGGAGGAGCCGATCGCCTTGAGCTCGCCCACCTTCTTGATCCGGGCCATGTCGACCTTCTCCCCGGCGAGGCAGATCGGCACCAGCGCCGAGGTGACCGCGGCGTCCGCCTGCTTGACCGCCATCTGGCTCGCGGTGCCGCTCGTCGTCCAACCGCCCCAGCCAAACCCCAGGACCATCGTCACCACACCACCGACCACCGCACCCCAGATGCCCGGCTTCAACCACACGGGTTGCACCATCATGATGAGTCCCCCTCGCCCTTCGGAGAATGAGTTAATCGGATACCCAGTGTAGAAGGACGCACGTCGCCATGATATTGGACCAAGGTCCACTGCATGGCCCACATGAAGGGCGTCGGCCACGATCAGGCCGACATGTTGGACGTTGGTCCAATAGGCACACCGCGACCGCTCGGGTACTCTGCTCGGGCACGATCGGGAACGGTCGTTCACCCGCGAGCTGCAATCACATCCGTGGAGCCAGAGATGCCCCTGACACCGAAGGAAGCGCCACAAAAAGTCTGTTCCGGATGCGGCACCGCGACGTTCTTGCTCTACTCCATCCGGACTGGTGAGCCCGCCATCGCCGTGGAGCGCGCCTACTGCTCTCTGGCATGCGCTCGGCTCCACTTCCCCACCTTCACGCCACCCAATGCCGGCCGATGACGGAATCGCCGGCGTGCCCGTCGCTGACACGGCCGTTGCCTGGCTCGCCCGTCTGATCTAGCGCTGTCGGCGTCGATCGATGTCCTCCTTGCGCTCCCGTCCTCGCGGAGTCGCCAAGAAGGCTTCGACATTCCGGTTCAGGCGTTCCGCCTCCTTGTCGGGGGTAGGCCGACCCGAGACGATCCCGCGCGAACGCGTGACGATGTGAATCGCCGCGGCGCGGTTGGACGTCATTCCCTCGAGCTCGCTCGCGAGCTCGGCGGGAGTCGCAAGTGGCTCGCGCGGGTTGCCACTCATCCGGAAGACCTTGGACCAGAGCCGGTGGGCTGCCCCTTCCCACAACCCGGGTTGCTCGCTCGGCGTGAATGTCTGAATGGCGGCCTTCAGGTCATCCAGATCCGCTTCGAGCTCGAGAACCACGCAGGATTCCGCAATCTCGTCGCTCATGTCGCTGTCATCGTGGCCATCTGGTCACCCCCCGGGTGCTTCCAGTCCTCCTAACGTGCAGACGACGGCCTGCGGCTCCACGTCGTCGTCACCGAAACCGCCGTCGGATGTCGGCGTCCCGGCATGACGCATGTACATAGCCGGCGGGCTCACGCTGGCGAGGCTCATCTACCTGGACCGCCTTCCCGCAGTGCCGACACACCGGAACCTGCCGCAGCCCTTGTGACTCCTCGCGCCAGAGCAGGTAACAGGATCCGTGCGCGTTCAGGACAATACCGGCGCCATCCACCTGATACTCGACGTCGGTCGGCTCTATCGCCCGTCGGCACACGATGCACGGTCGGCCGTTGCCCCGATTCGTCTTGTATACCCCCGGGACGACGGCCAACCGGCCCTGCGCGAGTCGCACTCGTATCTGCTGCTTCAACTGATCCTCCGAGAGCAACGACGTGCTCATAGCGACCGCACATTCCCCCGTTCGAGCTCCCATGCGGCGAAGCACCGAACGTGGGCATGGTACTTCTCGATGCCGGCCGCCTCTCCCTCTCGCCCGAACTCGATCTGCATCTCCGTCGCCGAATTCCTCACTGGGAGGTTACACACCGAGCAGAGTGCGCCAACGCCGGGCCCGCCGCAGGTACGATCCGCTGAACGGGCTGGGATCCTGCCGGTCTTGATCGCTTCTCGAACTTGCCCGCGCAGAATAGGCTCGTCTGGCATGGTGGCTCCCTGGTCGGAGGTGGTAGTGGTGCCAGATGCCACGAGCAATGACGCCAGAGTGCGTCAGCCAGAGGACCCGCAGCAGGCGAGGACAGAGTACACCCTATTCACCCGCGCTAGGACCAAGGTCCAATACCTGCCCCCGCCAGGCGTTGGTACCTTTTCCTCGCATGGATGATTCCGTCCCGGGCGTGGTCTGTCGGCGGCCTGTTCTCCCCGGGCACGAACGTTACCGGACGAGGGACAGCGACACCCACGAGGCCTGCCTGCGCGCGAGCAACGCGCACGCGCCCTCGCCCGTGGTGATCGGGAACACGTTATCCTAGCGGCCGCCTCGCGACCGGCGCGTCCGACCGCCGAAGGGCCCTCGGCCCCGTTCACGCTCGGGGCCGAGGATCCGATCCGGGCAGACCTGTTCAGCCCGGAGCGCCTCGAGGAACATGCGGAGCGCATCGCGCGCCAGCGTGTTCTTGCCGACGGCAAGACCGGTCGCCGCCTGTCGCCCCCCATACGGGACAGCGCGCGCGCGCTCCTCCAATGCTACCGAGAGATCGCGGCGGTGGTCCGCGACGAAGGGGTGACCACTCCGGCCGCGGAATGGTTCGTCGACAACTTTCACATCGTCGACGCGGTGGTCCGCCAGGTCCGGGAGGATCTCCCGCGCGGATTCTACCGCCAGCTCCCCAAGCTCGCGGAGGACCCCCTTCGGGGCTATCCTCGCGTACTCGGCCTGGCCTGGGCCTTCGTCGCGCACACCGACAGCCGATTCGAGCCCGAGACCCTTCAGCGCTTCGTCCGCCGCTTCCAGCGGGTGCAGCCGCTGACCATCGGCGAGCTCTGGGCCGTCCCCATCGCGCTCCGGATCGTGCTCGTGGAGAACCTGCGCCGGCTCGCCGAGGGAATCGTGCGCGGGCGAATCGCCCGCCACGAGGCCGACGCCCTTGCCAACGAGCTGCTCGGGCTCGGCGGCCGGACTGCGCGCCCGCTCGCATTCCAGGGCCTCGACGCCTCCTCCATGTCGAGCGCCTTCACGGTGGAGCTCGTGCAGCGGCTACGCGAGCAGGATCCGCAGTCGACCCCGGCCCTCCGGTGGCTCAACGCGCAGCTTTCCACGCTTGGCCGATCGCCGGACGAGCTCGTGCAGGTGGAGCACCAGAATCAGGCCGCCATGAACGTGACGGTTCGCAACGTGATCACCAGCATGCGAATCATGTCGACGCTCGACTGGGCGGACTTCTTCGAGAGCGTCAGCCTCGTCGACGACATGCTTCGGGCCGACACCGATTTCGGCGCCATGGACTTCACGACGCGTGATCAGTACCGTCACGCGATCGAAGACCTCGCGCGCGGCTCCGCCCGCGCCGAGCTCGAGGTCACCCGGCTGGCCATCGCCGCCGCGAAGCGGCCCGCTCCGGCCGCGCCGGGGACCGGCGCTCCTCCCGCAGACCGTTCCGCGGATCCCGGCTACTACCTGATCTCCGAGGGGCGACCGGCGCTCGAAAAGGAGATCGGCTACCGTGTCCCCGCCGCCCGATGGCTCCGGCGAGCTTTCCGGACCAGCGCGACCCCGCGCTACGTCGCGACGGTTGTGGTCGTGACGACCCTGGTCCTCGCGCCGCCGTTGTTCATTACGCACGCGTCCGGCATGACTCTCGCCGCCCTGGTCCTGCTGGCCTTCCTCGCCGCCATCCCGGCCTCCGATCTCTCGGTCGCGCTCGTCAATCGCGCCGTGATGGCGGTGCTCGGGCCGAGGTCCCTCCCGCGCCTCGAGCTTCACGACGGCGTACCCCCGAGCCTGCGGACGCTGGTGGTGGTGCCGACCCTGCTGACGAGCGAGGCGGACATCGACGAGCAGGTCAGCCGACTGGAGATCCACTTTCTCGCCAACCCGGACGGAGACCTTCACTTCGCCCTCCTGTCGGACTGGAGAGACGCGCTCACGGAGACGCGGCCGGAGGACGCTCGCCTTCTCGGGGCCGCCATCGACGGCATCGCGCGTCTCAATGGACGCAATGGCCCCGCGCCGGCCGGCGGCGCGCGTTTCCTCCTGCTCCACCGCAAACGGCTCTGGAACGCGGGCGAGGGCACATGGATGGGCTGGGAGCGCAAGCGCGGGAAGCTCGACGAGCTCAACCGCCTGCTCACGGGTGCGAGCGACACGACATTCACCGCGATCGGCGGGCGCACGCCGGCGGTGCCCCCGGGAGTGCGGTACGTGATCACCCTCGATGCCGACACGCTCCTGCCCCGCGGAGCCGCGGCCCGCCTCGTCGGCACGATGGCTCACCCCCTGAACCGGCCCGTCTTCGACGCGCGATCGCGGCGCGTGGTCGAGGGCTACGCCGTCCTCCAGCCTCGGGTCACACCAACCATACCCCCCGAGCGGGGCCGGACCCTCTTCCAGCGGATCTTCGCGGGGCCCGCCGGGATCGACCCCTACGCGGCCGCGACCTCGGACGTCTACCAGGATCTTCTCGGCGAAGGCTCCTATACCGGGAAAGGCATCTACGACGTGGCGGCCTTCACCGCGGCGCTGAAGGGCCGGGTGCCCGAGAACTCCCTGCTGAGCCACGATCTCTTCGAGGGGATCTTCGCCCGGGCGGGCCTCGTCACCGATATCGAGCTGTTCGAGGAGTTCCCCACCGACTACGAGGTCGCGGCCGGCCGCCAGTACCGCTGGGCGCGCGGCGACTGGCAGCTGCTCCCGTGGCTCATCAAGGGAGACGTTCAGGACGGCACGCGACGAGGATGGCTCCCGCTCATCGGGGCGTGGAAGATCGTCGACAACCTCCGGCGGACCCTCTCGCCGCCGGCCGCGTGGCTCACTCTCGTCGCGGCCTGGACTCTTCCGCTCGGCCTCGCGCTGATGTGGACGACCTTCGTGCTGGCCACCCTCGCGCTCCCCGCGCTCCTGCCGGCGCTCGCCGAGATCGCCCCCAAGCGACCCGGCATCTCCAAGCGGACCCACATCCGCGGCGTGGGCCGGAGCTTCGCCCTCGCGGGAGCCCAGATCGCCCTCGGCCTCACCTTCCTGGCCCACCAGGCGTGGCTCATGGCCGACGGGATCGCGCGGACGCTCGGCCGTGTCTACCTGACCCGCCGCCGGCTGCTCGAATGGACGACCGCCGCCCAGGCCGAATCGGACCTCTCCCGCGACGTCACCGGCGTGTACCGCCGCATGCGCGGCGCCCTCATCCTCGCCGTCGCGGGCGGGCTCCTCGTCGCCGTGACCCGACCGGAGGGCGTGGCGATCGCGGCGCCGTTCCTCCTGCTGTGGGGGCTCTCCCCCCTGGCGGCCCGCTGGGTGAGCCGGCCCCCGCCCCCGTCGCCGACGCAGCTGCTCTCTCCCGCGGACCGCACGGTCCTCCGCTCGACCGCGCGTCGTACCTGGCGGTTCTTCGAGGCCTTCGTCGGCCCCGACGACACCTTCCTGCCTCCCGACAACTTCCAGGAAGATCCGAAGCCGGTCCTCGCCCACCGCACCTCTCCCACCAACATCGGGCTCTACCTGCTCTCGGTGGTCGCCGCACGCGACTTCGGCTGGCTCGGTATCCTCGACACCCTCGATCGTCTCGACGCGACGCTGGCCACGATGCGCCGCCTCGAGCGCTACCGGGGCCACTTCTACAACTGGTACGACACCGGCGGTCTTCGTCCGCTCGAGCCCCGTTACGTGTCCACCGTCGACAGCGGCAACCTCGCGGCCCACCTTCTCGCGCTCGGAAACGCCTGCCGCCGCGCCGTCCACTCCCCGCTGCTGGAGCGGGATCGGCTCGACGGACTCCGGGACGCGGTGGCCCTCGCGGAGGAGAGCGCGCGTCTCCTCGGCGACGCCCGCCGCACCCAGACCGTCACCGTGCGCAACCTCGCCGAGACCATCGGAGTCCTCACCACCACGCTTCACGAGCTCCCGGCGAGCTGGACGGAGTGGGCCGCCCGCCTCGGTCTCCTCGCCCGCCACGCCGACACGCTCGTGGACGTCTCGCGCGCGCTGATCGCCGAGCGCGGGGACCCCGAGGACTCCGAGGTCGGTGTCTGGGCGCTGGCCGTCCGGGCCACCATCGCGAGCCACGCGCGCGACGTCCAGACGATCATGCCCTGGCAGACCATCGAGCTGTGGGCGTCGCCTCTTGGCGCCGGCGAGACCGCCGCCGCGCCCGATCCGCCCCAGGCGGCGGAGGCCCTCCGTGCTCTCCGGTCCTCCTCGCCCACCCCGGCCGACCTGCCCGACCGCTGCCTCGCCGTCATCGCCGAGCTCACGGCCCTCCGGGAGACCCTGCGTCGCGAAGACCCGGCGAGTGGCGACGCCATCGAGGGCCTCGACCGGACCATCGGCGTCCTGGAGCGCTCCTCGGAGGCCGCCCGCACTCTCGTCCGACGCCTGCTGGCGGTCAGCCGCGCGGCCAAGGATCTCGTCGACGAGATGCAGTTCGACTTCCTCTTCGATCCCAGCCGGAAGATCTTCTCGATCGGTTACCGGGTCACCGACGGCGGCCTCGACTCCAGCGCCTACGATCTCCTCGCCTCCGAAGCCCGTCTCGCCAGCTTCGTCGCCATCGCCAAGGGGGATGTTCCGGTCTCGCACTGGTTCCATCTCGGTCGCCCGATGACCCCGGTGGGGCTCGGGTCGGCGCTCGTGTCCTGGTCCGGCTCGATGTTCGAGTACCTGATGCCGGCGCTCGTCATGCAGTCCCCCGCCGGCAGCCTGCTCGAGGAGACCTACCGCCTGGTGGTTCGCCGTCACATGGGCTACGGCGCGGAGCACGGCGTCCCCTGGGGCATCTCGGAGGCGGCGTACAACGTCCGCGACCTGGACCTGACCTACCAGTACTCGAACTTCGGCGTGCCGGGGCTCGGCCTCGAGCGGGGGCTCGGCGAGGATCTGGTCGTCGCGCCCTACGCCACCGCCCTGGCCGCGATGGTCGACCCGGTGGCCGCCACGCGGAACCTCTCGGCCCTCGTCGCGGTGGGGGCTCGGGGCGCCTACGGCTTCTACGAGGCGCTCGACTACACCGCATCGCGGATCCCCGAAGGGGCCTCGGTCGCCATCGTTCGAGCCTACATGGCGCACCACCAGGGCATGACGCTGGTCGCCCTCGCGAACGTGCTGCACGACGGAGTGATGCGCGCGCGGTTCCACGCCGAGCCGATCATCCAGGCGACCGACCTGCTCCTGCAGGAGCGCCCGCCCCGGGACGTCGCGGTGGCCCGCCCCCGGGTCGAGGAGGTGCACGCGCCGGCTCACGCCCGAGACTTCGCCGAGCCGGTCTTCCGGCAGTTCACGACCCCGCACGGCCCGGTTCCCCGCACGCACCTCCTGTCGAACGGCCGGTACTCGGTGATGCTCACCACGGCCGGCTCGGGCTACAGCCGACGTGGCGGCCTCGCGGTGACGCGCTGGCGCGAGGACGTCACGTGCGACAACCGGGGCACCTATACCTTCCTGCGGGACGTCCAGACCGGCGCGGTCTGGTCGGCCGGTCACCAGCCCACCGGCGTCGAGCCCGACAGCTATCGGGTGACCTTCTCCGAGGACCGGGCGGAGTTCCATCGTCGCGACGGCGCGATCACGACCACGCTCGAGGTGCTCGTCTCCCCCGAGGACGACGCCGAGATCCGCCGGATCTCGGTCACGAATCTCGGGCTCCAGGCGCGCGAGCTCGAGGTAACGTCCTACTGCGAGCTCGTGCTGGCTCCGCCGGCCGCGGACAACGCCCACCCGGCCTTCTCCAACCTCTTCGTCCAGACCGAGCCGCTGGCCGACCTGGGCGGCCTGCTGGCCACGCGCCGGGTTCGGTCGGCGGCGGAGCCGTCCGTCTGGGCCGCCCACACCGTCATCGTCGAGGGGCAGCTCGGCGGAGGCGCCCAGTACGAGACCGACCGTGGCCGCTTCCTCGGTCGGGGGCGGACCATCCGCACGCCGATGTCGATCATCGACGGGCGGCCGCTGTCGAACACCGCGGGCTCCGTGCTGGATCCGATCTTCAGTCTCCGGCGCCGGATCCGACTCGCTCCGGGCGAGAGCGCCCGCCTCATCTTCTCCACGCTCGTCGCCCCGTCACGCGAGACCGCGATCGCCCTCGCCGACAAGTATCGAGACCTGGCGACCTTCGAACGCACCGTCACCCTGGCCTGGACGCAGGCGCAGGTCCAGTGCCACCATCTGGGCATCGAGCCGGACGAGGCCCATCTCTTCCAGAACCTGGCCAGCCGAATCATCTACTCCGACCCGACGCTGCGCCCCTCCTCGGAGGTGCTGAGGCGGAACACGTCCGGGCCGTCGGCCCTGTGGGCCCGCCAGATCTCCGGCGACCTCCCGATTGTCCTGGTCCGGATCGACGAGCCCGAGGATCGGGGAATCGTCCGCCAGCTCCTCCGCGCTCACGAGTACTGGCGCGTGAAGGGCCTGGAGGTCGACCTCGTCATCCTGAACGAGAAGGCGCAATCCTATGCTCAGGAGCTCCAGACCTCGTTGGAGGCGCTCGTACGGACGAGCCAGTCGGCGCGACGAGAGGAGGGGGAGGGCGTCGCACGTGGCAATGTCTTCATCCTCAGGAAGGATCTGCTCTCCCCGGAGGATCATGCCGCCCTCCAGGTGGCCGCGCGGGTCGTCCTCCTGAGTCGACACGGCACGCTCGCGGAGCAGCTCGCGCGCCTCGAGCCGCCGGGCGACACCGCCACGCCCCGACGGCGCCCGGCCAGACCGGAGCCGGCCGCGGACGTCGCGGGCCCGCACCTCGAGCCCGAGTTCTTCAACGGGCTCGGGGGCTTCGTCGACGACGGGCGTGAATACGTCACCGTCCTCGGGGAGGGGCAATGGACCCCGGTGCCGTGGATCAACGTCATTGCCAACCCCGCGTTCGGCTTCCAGGTCTCCGAGTCGGGCGCCGGGTACACCTGGTCGGTCAACAGCCGCGAAAATCAGCTGACGGCGTGGTCCAACGATCCGGTCAGCGATCCGCCCGCGGAGACGATCTACGTCCGGGACGAAGAGACAGGAGCGCTGTGGGGCCCGACGCTGCTCCCCATCCGCGAGGACGCGTCGCCCTACGTCGCCCGACACGGTCAAGGGTATAGCCGCTTCGAACACACCTCTCACGGTATCGCCATGCAGCTTCTCCAGTTCGTGCCGCTCGAGGACCCGATCAAGATCTCTCGCCTGCGCCTGGAGAATCACTCGGCGAGGCCCCGACGCCTGTCGGTCACCGGGTACGTCGAGTGGACGCTGGGCGTCTCCCGGAGCGCGACCGCGCCCTTCGTCGTCACGGACGTCGATCCGGACACGGGGGCGCTGTTCGCCCGCAACCCGTGGAACGTCGATTTCGGCGACCGGGTCGCGTTTGCCGACCTCGGCGGGCGCCAGACCGCGTGGACCGGTGACCGGGCCGAGATCCTCGGGCGGAACGGGACCGCAGATCATCCCGCTCTGCTGGAACGAGGGGGCCGCCCGTCGGGGCGCGTCGGCCCGGGTCTCGATCCGTGCGCTGCCCTTCAAGCGGTGATCGACATACCGGCCGGTGGCCGCGAGGATCTCGTATTCTTCCTGGGCCAGGCCTCCTCTGCGGCCGAGGCGCGCGCCCTCATCGCTCGCTATCGGGCCGCGGACCTCGACCTCACCCTGGACGCGGTCCGGACCCACTGGGACGACGTCCTCGGGGCCATCAAGGTGCGTACTCCCGATCGCTCCATGGACCTCATGCTGAACCGGTGGCTCCTCTATCAGACCCTCGGCTGCCGGGTCTGGGCCCGATCCGCCTTCTATCAAGCCGGGGGTGCCTACGGGTTTCGTGATCAGCTCCAGGACGTGATGGCTCTGGCCGTCGCGAAGCGCGAGGTCGCCCGCGAGCACTTCCTCAGGGCCGCGGCCCACCAGTTCGTCGAGGGCGACGTCCAGCACTGGTGGCATCCCCCATCCGGTCGCGGCGTCCGGACCCGGATCTCGGATGACCCGATCTGGCTGCCCTACGCGGTCACCCACTACCTCGAGGTCACCGGCGATACCGCGCTTCTCGACGAGATCGTCCCCTTTCTCGAGGGGCCGCCGATCCCATCGGGGCACGACGATGCCTACTTCCAGCCCTCGCGCTCGACGGAGAGCGCCACCCTCTTCGAGCACTGTGCCCGCGCGCTCGACCGTAGCTCCCCGGTCGGCGCCCACGGCCTTCCGCTCATCGGTACCGGAGACTGGAACGACGGCATGAACCGCGTGGGCGACAAAGGGCGGGGGGAGAGCGTCTGGCTCGGGTGGTTCCTCCATACGACGCTCTGGGAGTTCGCGCGGGTGGCCGCCGCGCGCGGCGAGCACGCGCGCGCCGAGGCCTGGCGCCACCGGGTGAAGGCCCTCAAGGCCTCCCTCGAAGAGCACGCGTGGGACGGAGACTGGTATCGCCGCGCCTACTTCGACGACGGCACCCCGCTCGGCTCCGTCGTCAACCCAGAGTGCCGGATCGACTCGATCGTGCAGTCCTGGGGGGTGATCTCGGGCGCCGCCGAGCCCGCGCGCGCCGCGCGGGCAATGGCCGCGGTGGAAGAATATCTCGTGCGGCGAGATCAGGAGCTCATACTTCTGTTCACCCCGCCGTTCGACCACGCCTCGGTGGACCCCGGATACGTCAAGGGCTATCCGCCGGGCATCCGTGAGAACGGCGGCCAGTATACGCATGCCGCCATCTGGGTCGTGATGGCCTTTGCCGCTCTCGGGGACGGCGACAAGGCGAACGAGCTCTTCTCGATCCTGAATCCGATCAATCGTGCGAGCACCCGCGCCGGCGTCCACCGCTACAAAGCGGAGCCGTACGTGGCCGCCGCCGACGTCTATGCCCAGTACCCTCACGTCGGCCGCGGAGGATGGACGTGGTATACGGGGTCCGCGGGCTGGATGTACCGGGCCGGGCTCGAGTGGCTCCTTGGGTTCCGCCTACGCGGGGCGGTCCTCCACCTCGATCCCTGCATCCCGCGCGCGTGGGATCACTTCGAGATCACGTTCCGGTACCACGCGTCGCGCTACGAGATCCGGGTCGAGAATCCGAACGGGGTGACCCGGGGCATCTCGAGCGTAGAAGTCGACGGCGCTCCCCTCGCCGTCGCGGGCGGCAGCGTCCCCCTGACGAGCGACGGCGAGACACACCGTGTCCGTGTCATCCTCGGGTAAGCGCGCGAGGCCAGCGGCCGCGGGCAGACCGACCGCCGGCCCGTCGCTCCGCTCGCAGTGACGTCGGCCGTGACCAGCGGGGTTC
>Ga0068859_100006222_pt1 | contig 12118 bp, 6 predicted proteins | sample KBSSwiS22_FD_66585 | JGI IMG/M metagenome (GOLD analysis project Ga0068859, IMG submission 66585) | Switchgrass rhizosphere microbial communities from Kellogg Biological Station, Michigan, USA - KBS Switchgrass S2-2 | ecosystem: Host-associated > Plants > Roots > Rhizosphere > Soil ... | reverse complement strand
TGCGCGCCGCCCGCACGCAGCGAACCATGTCAAACCTTCCCGCCCGACCCCAACCAGCGACGTTCAAGCGGCACGCGACCGAGCTGGGCGCACGCAGCGAACCAATGTCAAACCTTCAACACCAACCCACATAGCGACATGAGCACACCTGCTCCAGCCGAACTCGTCCTTCGTCCTTGTCCTAGTAGACGTCCTTCGTCCTTGTCCTAGTAGATGGGCCCGACCGGAGGCATGACAAGCGGCCCGGCCGAGGGCAGGCCGAGGCTGGCGGCGAGCCCGGCGAGAGGGCCCCAACCACCAGCATGATCACCGGTCAGTACGCCGGCGAGGCAGCCGACAAGCGCCTCCCATCCGCCTGCCAGTGCGTAGGCACCCGCTCCCCCGCTGGCCGTGGCCGGCGGCCCGCCGCCCAGTGCCTCGAGGACCGCCGCGACAGCACCTCCGGGCCGACCCGTTCCCAGCGCGGCCAGGCCACCGGCGCCGAAGGCCACCTGGGCGGCGGCGGCCGGGTCGTCGCTGGAGCGGGCCGGGCGGACCCGGTCGACCAGCGACCGGCGCGGCACCAGCCGCACCCGCCCCGGTCGAGCTCCCGGCAGGCCCGCGGCGGACCAGGCCAGCCGCAGCGCCCGCTCCAGTCCGCCGAGCTCGTCCACCAGCCCGTGCCGGTGCGCGTCGGCGCCGGTCCAGACCCGTCCGCGCGCGAGCTCGTGGACCCGTTCCACACTCATCGCCCGCGCCGTAGCGACCTTTCCGACGAAGTCGTCATAGACCCGGTCGAGAAACTCGTCCAGTTTGGCCCGCTCACCGGGGCTGAAGGGGCGGCGTGCCGACATCATCAGCGCATGCTCGCCCTGCGCGACCTCGCCGATCGCGACGCCCAGCTTGTCCAACAGGCCGCTGATCACCTGCTTGCCGCCATAGACGCCGATCGAGCCGGTGAGCGTCGACGGGTTGGCGACGATCGTGTCGGCGGCGAGCGAGACGAAGTAGCCGCCCGACGCGGCGACGGAACCCATCGACACCACGACCGGCCGGCCGGTCGCCCGGAACCGCTCCACCTCGCGGCGCACCAGGTCCGAGGCGACATACGAGCCGCCGGGGCTGTCCACCCGGAAGACCGCCGCCGCGATGTCCGGGTCCTTGGCAGCGGCCCGGAAGGCGGCGCACACGGCGTCGGCCGCGAGAACCGGGGCGCCGAACGGTGGCCCGGCGCGGTGCGGCACCACCGGCCCGGTCCCGTGGATGAGTGCGACGGCGGCCCGGCTGGCGTCCAACGCCGGCGGGACGGCCACCTCGAGAGCGAGGCCCGCTCCGATGCCGGGAGCAGGACCGGCTGCGACACCAGGAGCAGGACCGGCTCCGGTGGCCGGCACGGTGGACTCGCGCGGGGCCGTCGGTCGGGCGTCCCGCCGCTGGGCGGCGAGCCGGGAGCCGACCGCGGCCAGGGAACGGACCACCCGGCGCGACGGCGAGTCGTCTCGCCGCGCCGCCGACCGGCCGTAGGCGCCCAGATACATCGGGACGGGCGCCGGCTTGGCTGGCGTGCCCTGCCCTGGCCCGCTCGCCGACCGCGGGCCCGGGACCGGCCCGTCGGCGGCCGCCCCGGCGCCGGCGGCGGGGCTTCCCACACCGGCAGGGCTTCCCGCACCTGCAGGGCTTCCGTCAGCACCGGGGGCCTCGGCGGCGGCAGGGCCGGGGCCGGCCGCAGTGTTTCCTTCGCCGGTGGCGCCGGAGCCGGCGGTGACGGCAGCGGCAGCGGGGCGCGGCGTGCCGGCGGAGGGCTCGTTCCCAGCCTGCTCGGCATCGCCGGCCGCGCCGGCGAGGGCGGTGGCGCCCGTCCCGGTGCCGCCGGCGTCTCTCGCGTTCTGCGCGCCGCCGACCGGCACGGCCGAAGTGGGGTCAAGGACGGCGCCGCCGGCCACGCTCGCGGGGCCTGCGGGGCCTGCGGGGCCTGTGGGGATCGTGCCCGCGTCGCTGGCGTCCACCGTTGCCCGCTCCGACGCGGCTGAACCAGGGGCGCCGCCGGCAGCCGCCGGCGACGGGGCCGCCGTCGCCGCCGCAGTGGAGGACGCCGGCGACGGCGACCCGGGCGTCGGCGCCCCGGTCTCCGTCCCCGTCACCGGGGACGGAGACCGGGGCGGGGGCGATGGGGAGGGCGGCGCCGAGGCCGCTGCCACGACCGCCTCGGCTGCCTTGGCCGTCCCGGTCGCCCCCGCCGCGGGCGAGCTGGGCATGAGGCCGGCTGCCGCCGGCTGCGCGGTCGGGTCAGCGGCGGCGGCGCGCAGGCGGGCCGCCGCGTAGACCTCGTCGCGGTAACCGAGCCGGTCGACCAGGCCGGCGCCGAGCGCCGCCCGCGCGGACAGCGGCCCCGCGTCGACCAGCGCGCGCACCCGGTCGGAGGGCAGCTGGCGCCCGGCGACGATACCCGCGATCACCTCGTCGGCGCACGACTCGACCACCCGGGTGGTCGCCTCCAGGTGAGCGGGGGTGAACCCGCGTTCGACGAACGTGTTGACGGCGTTCTTGTACTCGTGCCGCGCGCCGAGCTCGGTGGTCACACCGAGGCGGTCGAGCGCCTCACGCAGGAACGGGGTGTGGCTGGCGATGCCGGTCAGCCCCAGGTCACCGGGCGGCGCGAGCCAGATCTGGTCGAAGGCGCAGGCGAGGTAGTACGGGACCGTCCCGCCGCCGAACTCGCCGAACGTGTCGGCGCGGGCGATCGCGAACTTCCCGGCGGAGCGGAACTCGGCGACGGCGTCCCGGATCTCCTGCGCCCGCGCCAGCGGCATGCCACTGCTCGCGATGTGCGCGACGAGCACCCGGGTCCGCGGGTCGAGCGCGGCCCGGCGCAGGCCGTCCACGATCTCGCGCAGCGTCTGACGCCGCCGGCCGGGCAGGGCACTCAGCGGGTCGTCCACCGCCCCTTCGAGCGGGTCGACGGTGAGGTCGAGCTCCAGGAGTAACGGGGCGTTGCGCCGGGCGGCCAGCGCGCGGATCTCGCCGAGCGCGTGGCGGGGCGTCGTCGTCTCCATACTCAGAGGCTACGACCACCCCAATGCCACCGGAAACGCCCACCATGCTCACAATGTGAGTCCAAATTGGCCGAGCCTGAAGCAGGAGGTCACCGCCAGCGGGCGCGCCAGCCTGCCGGATCCTGGTCAGCCGGGTCCACCCCGTCGGCGCGCGCGGACTCCTCGGCCCCGGCGAGGGCGTCCCGGAAGGCGCGGGCGCGGGCCCGCAGAGCGGTCTCCGGGTCGACGCCGGCCGCGGCGGCCAGCGCCACCGCGGCGAACAGCAGGTCGCCGATCGCGCGTTCGTCCGGCTCGGGACTGCCCGCGAGCGCCGCGACGACCGCGGCGGGCGGTGCCGTGGCGCTGGCGGAGGCCGCCGCGCCGCCCTCGGCCGGTGGCGCGCCGGGGATGGGGATGACGAGGTCCGCGGGAACGCCGATCTTGTGGGCACGCTGCTGCAGCTTCGCGGCGAGGGCGAGTGCCGGCTGGGTCAGCGGAACGCCTTCGGTGACGGATCGCCGGCCCTTCTCGGCGGCCTTGATCGCATCCCAGTTGGCGAGCACCTCGTCCGCGCCGGCGACGGCCACGTCACCGAACACGTGTGGGTGGCGGCGTACCAGCTTGCTGACGAGGCCGGCGGCGACCTCGTCCACGTCGAACCGGCCGCCCCCCTGGCCCGCCGCGCCGTCGGTCGCCTCCGCGGCGACTCGGGCGTGGAACAGGACCTGCATGAGCACGTCGCCGAGCTCCTCGCGCAGCTCCGCCGGCTGGGCGTCCTCGATGGCCTGGTAGGCCTCGTACGCCTCCTCCAGCAGGTACGGGGCGAGCGAAACATGGGTCTGCTTCGCATCCCACGGACACCCGCCCGGCGCACGCAGCCGGTCCATCACCGCGACCGCGTCGAGCAGCACCGCCCCCGCGACGTCCTCGCTCGTGCCGGCGAGGACGCGGACCTCGACCGGCTCGCCGTCGGTGCCGCCAGCCGCGCCGGCGTGGGCGAGCAGGGCCGCATCGAGCGCGGCGAACGGCCCCGGCCAGCCGGCCGCCGGCTCGAGCAGCCACACGGCCTGCGCCGTGCCGGCAGCCGCCGCCGCGGCGCGCAGCTCTGCGAGCACCCAGCCGTCCGCGGCCGCACCCACCGCCTCCCCGGCCGGCTCCGGCACGGTCAGTACGTCGACGTCGATGCCGGCCGCCCGCAGCGCGGGCAGCTGGCGATGCGCCGGGTCGGCGCAGCGGACCGGTACCTGGCGCACCAGGTCCCAGGCCTGTGCGGTGAGTAGCCCGGGCGCGACCCGGGCGCTGGTCGCGAGCAGCGTTACCCGGGCCGGTCCGGGTTCGGTCACGACAGACTCAGCTGGGTGACCGGCGTCGGGGTCGTGGCGATCGAACCATCCTGGGCCAGGACGGCGAGGTCATCGACGCTCCACACGCCGAACCGCGGGCTCACCGACACCCCGAGCTCATGCGAGATCTTGACCAGTTCCGGCTTCACCTTCGCCGACCGCTGCTTGCTCATGGCCTGCCGGGCGAGGAAGGGACTCAGCTGCTCGTAGCTGAGCGGGAGCGTCTTCACCCCGAGCTGGGACAGCAGCGAGTCATAGGACGACCGCGTGGCGGTGTCCGAGGCGACCAGGTCCGGCACCAGCTTGTCCGCGATCTTGGATTCGAAGGCGTCGACGCGCACCGCGCCCCGCACGTCCTCGGGCGCATAGCCGTACACCCGGACGAGGTCCTCGAAAGCCGACACGCTGCCGGCGCTGGTCACGGCCGTCGCCTGGTAGTAGGCGTCGAAGTCCTGCGGCGTGAGCGTGATCCCGAGCTTGCGCGCCTCGGCCTCGTCGAGCCGCTGCCGGATGAGGGTGTTCAGCACCCGGCGCTGCACGCTGTCCCTGGTCGTCGCCCCCTGCTGGGCCTCGACCTGCGCGACCACCTGCGGATGCGCCGCGGCGTAGGCGTCGTACGCGTCCATGCTGAGGTCGGTGATCGAGCGCACGGTCGACGTGTCGATCGTGCCGTTGTCGACCTGCGCGGCGGCGCCGGCGTGGCTCGTGCAGCCGGTCGCGGCCACCGCGGCCGCCACCAGCGCGAGCGCGGCACCGAACAGACGTGGTGACTTCACGGACGCAAAGTTACCTGCCCAATGAGGTGTGATGTCGCGGGCCCTGTGTTTGTTGGTCCGCTCCGTCCGGAGCGGACCAACAAACACAGATCACACAGTTCTGTTGTTCGTGGCGACGGAGGCGGCAGTGGGGATGGAGTCGCCGAGTATGGCGGCCAGGAGGTCGGCGGCCCAGGCGAGCAATGCCTTGTCGCGCAGGGGTGGGCTGCCGATGCGGCCGGTCAGGGACGGGGCGGGGACGAGTACCGTGCGGGCCGCGGGCTTGGCGACCGCGCCCTTGTACAGCCGCTGCAGCCGCAGTGTCTGGCTTTCCCGCAGCTCCAGCGGGGCGAACCGGATCTGCTTGCCCGCCAGCGTGATCTCCGACAGGCCGTAGCCGCGGGCGAGGACCCGCAGCGCGGCGACGGCCAGCAGGTTCTCCACCGGCTCCGGCGGCGGGCCGAAGCGGTCGACGAGCTCCGCGCGGACCTCGTCGAGGTCGGCCTCGCTGGCCGCGGCGGCGAGCCGGCGGTAGGCGTCCAGGCGCAGCCGCTCGCTGCCGATGTAGTCGTGCGGCAGGCTCGCGTCCACGGGAAGCTCGACCTTGACCTCGGGCAGCTCCTCGGGCGCCTCGCCCTTGTAGTCGGCGACCGCCTCGCCGACCATCCGCACGTACAGGTCGAAGCCGACGGCGGCGATGTGCCCGGACTGCTCACCGCCGAGCAGGTTGCCGGCGCCGCGGATCTCCAGGTCCTTCATGGCGACCGCCATGCCGGCGCCGAGGTCGGTGTTCAGCGCGATGGTCGCGAGCCGGTCGTGCGCGGTCTCGGTGAGTGGCCGCTCCGGCGGGTAGAGGAAGTAGGCGTACGCCCGCTCCCGGCCGCGGCCGACCCGGCCGCGCAGCTGGTGCAGCTGGGAGAGGCCGAAGGCGTCGGCCCGCTCGACGATGAGCGTGTTCGCGTTGGAGATGTCCAGGCCGGACTCGACGATCGTCGTGCAGACGAGGATGTCGAACTTCTTCTCCCAGAAGCCGACCATCGTCTTCTCCAGCACGTCCTCGTGCATCTGGCCGTGCGCGGTCGCGACCCGCGCCTCGGGGACGAGGTCGCGCAGCCGGCCCGCGGCCCGGTCGATCGACTCGACCCGGTTGTGGATGTAGAAGACCTGGCCCTCGCGCAGCAGCTCGCGGCGGATGGCGGCGGCGACCTGCCGGTCGTCGTAGGCGCCGACCGAGGTGAGCACCGGATGGCGCTCCTCGGGCGGGGTGTCGATCGTCGACAGCTCCCGGATGCCGGTGATCGACATTTCGAGCGTCCGCGGGATCGGGGTGGCGCTCATGGTGAGCACGTCCACCGCCGTCCGCATCTTCTTCAGGTGCTCCTTGTGCTCGACGCCGAAGCGCTGCTCCTCGTCGACGATGACCAGGCCCAGGTCCTTGAACTTCGTCTCGTTGGACAGCAGCCGGTGGGTGCCGAGGACGACGTCGACGGAGCCGTCGGCGAGACCGGCGAGCGTGGCTTTCTGCTCGGTGGCCGTGTTGAACCGGCTCATCGCCTTCACGATCACCGGGAAGGCGGCGTACCGCTCGGAGAACGTCTGGTAGTGCTGCTGGACGAGCAGCGTCGTCGGGACGAGGACGGCGACCTGCTTGCCGTCCTGCACGGCCTTGAACGCGGCCCGCACGGCGATCTCGGTCTTCCCGTAGCCGACGTCGCCGCAGATCACCCGGTCCATCGGGACCGGGCGTTCCATGTCCCGCTTGACCTCGTCGATCGCGGAGAGCTGGTCGGGCGTCTCCCGGAAGGGGAAGGCGTCCTCCAGCTCGCGCTGCCAAGGGTTGTCGGCGGCGAACGCGTGGCCGGGGGCGGCCATCCGGGCGCTGTAGAGGCGGATCAGCTCGCCGGCGATCTCCTTGACGGCCTTGCGGGCCCGGCTCTTGCGCTTGGCCCAGTCGGCGCCGCCGATCCGGTCGAGCGTCGGCGCGTCGCCGCCGACGTAGCGGGTGATCTGTTCGAGCTGGTCCGTCGGGACGTAGAGGCGGTCGCCCTTGGCGTACTCCAGCACCAGGTATTCGCGCTTTGCGCCGGCGACGGTGCGGGTGACCATCTCGACGTAGCGGCCGACGCCGTGCGCGTCGTGGACGACCAGGTCGCCGGCGGTGAGCGCCAGCGGGTCAATACCCTTGCGCCGCCGGCTGGGCATGCGGCGCATGTCCTTGGTGGTGACGCCGCGGGCGCCGGCCAGGTCGGTCTCGGTGAGCACGGCGAGACGCAGCAGGTCGCTGGTGAAGCCGGTGGTCAGCTGCGCCTGGGTGACGGTGACGACCGACGGCGCGAGGTCGGCGTCGTCGGCGAGGCGGGCGCCGAGGTCGGCCTCGCGCAGCAGCTCGACGAGACGCTGCGCCGGGCCGTGGCCGGCGGTGACCAGCAGGACCCGCCACGAGTCGTTCAGCCAGCCCTTGACGTCGGCGAGCAGGCGGGCGGTGTCACCGTGGTAGGCCGGCGCCGGGCGCAGGCTGGTCACGACGGCCTCGTCGGGGACGTCGAACAGCGCGGTCTCGTCGTCGTCCGCGGCATCCGAGCCGGGAACCGGCCCGAACTGGCTGACGGTCCACCAGGGCAGGCCCAGCTCGGTGGCACGCTCCCGGACCTCGGCGAGCGTGCGGTAGGCGGCCGAGCCGAGGTCGATCGGGGTCTCGGAGCCGAGCGCCGCCGAGCTCCACGAGGCGGCCAGGAACTCCTGACTGGTGCGCACCAGCTCGGCGGCCCGGGCGCGAACCCGCTCCGGGTCGCACATCAGCACCTGGGTGCCGGCCGGCAGCTCGTCGAGCAGCAGCACCAGCTCGTCGACGAGGACCGGGGCCAGCGCCTCCATCCCCTCCACCGGGATGCCAGAGGCGATCTTGTCGAGCATCTCGACCAGGTTCGGGTGCTCGCCCGCCAGCCGGGCGGCGCGGGCGCGCACCTCGTCGGTGAGCAGCAGCTCGCGGCAGGGCGGAGCGAACAGCGTGTACTCGCCGGCGGCGTCGTCAGCTCCCTGGCCCGCCGTCTGCTGGCCCGCCGTCTGCCGGGTGTCGAGGGCCCGTTGGTCGGCCACTGAGAAGGGCCGGACGTCCTCGACCTCGTCGCCGAAGAACTCGACCCGCAGCGGGTGCTCCTCGGTCGGCGGGAAGACGTCGAGGATGCCGCCGCGCACTGCGATCTCGCCGCGCCGCTCCACCAGGTCGACCCGGTGGTAGGCGGCCCGGACCAGCCGCTGGACGACGTCCTCGAGGTCGGCGGTGTCGCCGCGGCGCAGCAGCACCGGCTCGAGATCACCCAGGCGAGCGACCTGCGGCTGCAGGACGGCGCGGACCGGTGCGACGACGACCGAGAGCGGACCGGCGACCGCGACCGGGCTGGCGGCCGAGGCGGCACCGGCGGCCGAGGCCGGCCCCGGCTGGCCCTGGGTCTCGGGGTGCGCCAGCCGGCGCAGCACGGCGAGGCGGCGCCCGACGGTGTCGGCGCGTGGCGAGAGCCGCTCGTGTGGCAGCGTCTCCCAGCTCGGGTAGACCGCCACGGTGTCCGGCCCAAGCACGCTGCCCAGCGCGTCCGCGAGGTCCTCGGCCTCCCGCCCGGTAGCGGTCACGGCCAGTACCTGATGTCCGGCGCGAGCCAGCGCCGCGACCGCGAACGGGCGCAGCCCGGGCGGACCGGAAAGATCCCGGGTCGTCGACACCGGTTCCACCGGTCTCGACGGCCCGGGCACCGTCGGCCCGCCAAGGCGACCGCCCGACGCGAGAGCGTCCTGGGCACGCGACGCGAGAGCGTCCTGGGCACGCAGCAGCGCCGGTTCGCCGCCGGGTCTGGCGGTAAGAGCGTCGAGCAGCGGCGCGAGGGTCATCGGATCCGTCCCGGCCTCTTCCAGTCCGGCGCGGCCGCCGGCCTTGGATGTTGGTGCGCCCGCGCGGGCGCACGGTTTGGACTACAGCACCGTCTCGAACTACAACGTCACGCGAGCTACGACGTCACGCGGAGTGCAACGTCACGCCAGGTACAACGCCAGCCGGCCACGGCTTCTGCCCGCGGGCCCTGCCGATGCGACGTGAGCCCTGCGCGCCTACGGCGAGCCGCGCCCGCGGCAGAGGTCGAGCGCCACCCGGCCGCCCGGCTCCGCGCCGGCGTGGGCAGGCCACGGCCCGACCTGGGAGTGGCCGTACCCATCCGGCGCGCGCCGCGCCTACCACCAGCCGAAGATCTTCCCGGCCGGCCCACTGACAAGGGCCCAGAGCGGGGCCTCCATCCGCGGCGACAGCGAAGCCCGCACGGTCGGAGGTGTCGGTGCCCATCGATACCTCGTCAGCACTACCTCGTCAGCACCTAGAGAATCAGTACCTAGAGACCTCACCAGTACTCAGAGAACAACTCCACGGTCAGGGTACGGGAGTGCGGGGGGCGCCCGGGCTCCCCCACCCACAATCCGTGCGGCCAGGCGAATCGAAGGGTGGGCCGAATGGCTGGCGCGACGTACAGTCATCTGCCAGCAGCCGGCCTGCCCAACAGGGTCCGCCAGTCTCACTTGACGTAAGGGTAGAGTTGTCCACAACGCGCCGTGGCCAGTCCACACCAAGAACCGGTCGCGCCGACCTCTACCAGATCGGGGACGTCGCAGTGCGGGTCGCGCTGTCCTTGCGCACGGTGCGCTACTACGAGGAGGCCGGGCTGCTGATGCCGGCGGGTCGTACCTCGGGTGGCTTCCGGCTCTATGACGAGGACGCCGTCGACCGACTCTTTCTGATCAAAAGGATGAAACCCCTCGGTTTCACCCTCGAGGAGATGCGATCATTACTCACCCTCCGCGACGAGCTGTCGCGGCCGGGCCTTGCCTCGGACGCGCGCGCCGCGCTGGAGGAGCGCCTGCGCACGTGGGTAGTGCTCGCGGAGGAGAAGCTGGCCGCACTGCGCGAGCAGCTCGGCGTCGCCGAGGCCTTCGTCTCCGGTCTCTACGACGACGCCGACCGCTCTCGCCGCGGATAGAGACGGCGCCCACTTTAGCAGGCCAGCGGGCACACGAGGGCGATCTTTCTGCGCACGTTCGGCACCCGTCGTTCCGCGGGCTACTGAGTGGGCGACCAGAGTTGGTGGTAGGTGGCCGAGCCGTCCGGGTGCTGTACCGGGTTCGTGAGCGACGAGGCGACGTTGTTGTAGTCGGCCTCGTTGAAGTACGCCTCGTACGCGAGGATGTTCTTGAACTGCCTGAACAGCGCGGCCATCTGCTGGATGTAGATCGGGTTGTCGCCGCCGGCCGCGCCCGCCGCGGCGGCCTTGGTGTTGTGGTCGGCGACCAGTCCCCACTCGGGCACCGAGAACAGCTTGTTGTGCCGCTCGGCGAAGTGGATGACATAGCAGAGCCCCGGCAGCGGTGGTCCCATCTCGCACTGCTCGTCGAACGACGCGAGGTCGTGGCTCGGCGGGTACTGGTCGTAGGTGTCGATACCGATCACGTCCACGACATCGTCGCCGGGGTAGACGGTGAACGGGTCGTCACCGTTCGGCAGCGGCGTGTGGGCGTTCACGGTCCAGTCGATCCGCACCTGCGGGTCCACGGCGATCAGCGCCTGTGCCTCCTGCCGGAAGCACTGGACCCACTGGGCCGGGTCGAGCGCCTTCCAGGCGAACCAGTTGCCGTTGAACTCCCAGCCGATCCGCACGAACGAGTTCGACCGGCCCTGGCGGTTGAGCCAGTTTCCGAACTGGCGGAAGTAGCCGTTGTAGCCACCCGAGGCGCAGGCGGCCATGTGTTGCCGGTTCCAGGCGTCGACGTCAGCGCCCGCGGGAGGCTCCGGGAACATCGGCACGGCGACCACCCAGGTGCCCGGGAAGGTGCTGAAGTGGTTCGGGCTGTCGCCGATCCACGGGCCGGTGATCGATCCCCACTTGTCCCGGGCGGTGAACAGGACCACCACGTCGTTCGGCCGGCCACGGTACTGCGCGAAGGTGTTGGCCGCGGTGAGGGAGCCCGCCGACACCCCGGTCGGCCACGCGCCGCTCGTCGCGGCGGCCTTCGCCCGGGGGCGGGCGGGCGGCCCGGTGGGCGCCGAGACGGCGGGAACGACGGGGTGCGCGGTGGGCGTGGTGACCGCGGCGGGTGTCGGGGCGGCGGCCACGAAACCGCTGTCGTCATGCCCGCCTGGTTTCGGCGTCACGGCCCAGGCGGTCAGGCCCAGTACCAGGACGAGCGCCACGGCCACGCCAGGCAGTACTCGGCTGCGAAACTTCGCCCGGCCACCGGACACCTCGACGACGCGGTCGTACCAGCGGTGAGCCTCATAGCCGTAGTAGCGGAGCTCCTCGCGGGCATGCTCCTTCGTCGATCCACCACGGCGGGTCACCGACATTCACCTCCGTCGTGGTGCGGCGCCGTTCCGACTAGGGCAAGGTCGGTCAACGGCGCCCGAAAGGTACCGAAAAGTACTACCTCCGCCGTCCACGGCCCCGATCGGCTGGGCGTTGCCGTCTCACGACGCGCCCAGACCCCCTGGATCCGAGCCACACACACTCACCGTGGTCGATCCAGACTCTTCGTAACCGCCCAGGGTGGACAAGAACGACAAGAGGTGGACGCTCGACGTAGGCAGGTGGTTGCCAGCGCGACGCCCCCACCGGATGAGGTGACGAACTAGACAGACATACCACCCACCTCTGTGGGGTCGCCGTCCGACGTGCGCCAAGTAAGAGCACGCGCACGCGCCGCTGTGGATCCGCCACCGCCCGCCCGGACACAGCGAGTGACGCCTCCGCCCGCCGGCCGGGGCGCCACGGCGCCGAGTGCCATCCGAGTGCATCCAGGAACAACCAGCGTCCGCAGGGCCCCGCAACCGGCCCGGGTGGCGCTAGCCAGGTCCTTTGTTCCGTCCACGATGCGCCCAGATTGCCCGGCGTTCACCTGTCGTCCGGCCGACCCAGCCTGCGCGAACCGAGAAATTCGGTACGGTACGGTTACTCCGGCAGCGTCCCGGACGTCACCGCGC
>Ga0068859_100006221_pt1 | contig 12120 bp, 10 predicted proteins | sample KBSSwiS22_FD_66585 | JGI IMG/M metagenome (GOLD analysis project Ga0068859, IMG submission 66585) | Switchgrass rhizosphere microbial communities from Kellogg Biological Station, Michigan, USA - KBS Switchgrass S2-2 | ecosystem: Host-associated > Plants > Roots > Rhizosphere > Soil ... | reverse complement strand
GCTCGAGCGCGGCCTCTTTCGCGTGTTCATGCCGTGGCCTCCCGTGCGCGACGACGGCACGAAGGTGGAGCCGGAATTCTCGATTGAAGTAATCCGGGATCCGTCGGGATGCAACCTGAGTCCTCGTTACGGGTTGGGCAGCCCGACGCCGACCGTGTCGGTGTATCGCCGCCCGCGTCCGGCTGCCAACACCAAGTACTTCACGCACAGCGGCTTCGGCATCTCGTCGTTCGTCGGGAAAGGTCCCATCGCGACGACGCGGGATCCCGAGACCGGTTTGCCGACGGCCATGAACATGATGGCCGACGCCCGGGTCTCGACGCTGAAGACGCAGGCCGTGAGTGCGGCGCAGACGCATTTGCAGATGGCCGGGGCGTTCGACGCCGCGAAGCTGCAGCGGATCGTCGATTTCGAAAGTCAGGTGTACTCAGCGCAGGTCAGCCATCGCGTCGCCGGCAGCCTGATGGAGGTCAACGGGCCGCCCGGACTCGGCGTGCGCAACGTCGCCAACGAGTCGGCGGGCGTGCTGGGCAACAACACCACGCAGTGGGTGTTCCCGGTGGGCGACGTCTGGAAGAAGCTTCCGGCCGGCGCGGCACCGCGTGAGGCCGAGCGCAACCGGATGCGCGAGTCGATCGCGCGCGGGCACGACGTCTTCATGTTCCGCACCTTCTGGATCAAGGACGTGCAGCACCTGAACACCGTCGGCCTCGGCAACCCGACCAAGCGCACCTGCTCCACGTGCCATGGCATGCACATGACCGGCATGGACGTGGCCAACGGGTGGATGGATCTCGGCGTCACCAACCTGCCGTGGGCACGCGAGGAGCCGCTGAACCCCTGGAACGAGCGCAAGCCGCAGATGCCGCTTTTCAAGATCACGTGCAAGGCCGCGGCGGCTCCCCATGCGTTTCTCGGGCGGGTCATCTACACGCAGGATCCGGGCCGCGCGCTCGTCACCGGCAGGTGCGCCGACGTCGGTTCGATCGTGATGCAGCAGTTCCGCGGGCTCGCGGCGCGGGCGCCGTACTTCTCGAACGGATCGGCGCAGACGCTGCGCGATCTGGTGGACTTCTACGATCGGCGCTTCAATATCGGCTACACGAGTCAGGAACGAGAGGACCTGATCAACTTCCTGAGCGCGCTATGAATATCGAGATCCGCCGCTCCGCGGTCGCCTTCGTGGCCTTGTGCGCCACCGTATCGATGTCGGCCGCCCCGCCGGCGCACCGCAACTTCGTGACCTGCCCGATCGTGCGGGACACGTCCACGGTGCCGTGCTGGCTGGCCGAGTACAAGGGCGAGACCTACTTCCTCACGCTGCAGACCGACGTGAGCGCGCCGGTCAACCCGCCGCAGCTGGGGCACCAGGTGCTGGTGGAAGGCGTGGTGTCGGACGAGCCGCGCGTCTGCGGCGGCGTCGTGTTGAAGCCGGTGACGCTCTCTGTCCTGCCCGAGCTGGACAGCTCGTGCAGCACGATGCTGCCGGCGGAGGACCGATACAACCTCACGTTCGAGGCGCCGCGGCCGCCGGGACCGAGCAAGGGCCGGCTGGCGTTTGCGCAGGACCCGGCAACCCCCCGCCCGGCCCCCGCCGCCGTCGAGCCCGGCCCGCGCACCTTTGTGGTGCAGTACGACTTCGATGGACTGATCGCCTTCCGCCATGGCGGTCAGCTGTCCCAGATCCACGATTTCGCGCGGAAGAGCCAGGCGAAGCGCATCGAAATCACGGCATACCGCGCGGCGTCGCTGCTGTCGGACGACAAGGTCTTCACCGAGCGTGAGGACATCGGCCAGCGTCGTGCCGAGCAGCTGGCGTCGGTGCTGAAGGACTCTGGATTGAGCGTGACGTTCGACGTCAAATGGCGCGACGCGGCGAAGCCCGATGGCGTGAACGACGCCGCCCTGCGCCGTGCCGACGTGACGGTCAGGTAAGAGACCCCTCCAGCCGCAGCAGCCGCTCCTTCACGTCCAGTCCGCCGCCGAATCCGGTGAGCGCTCCCGTTGAGCCGATCACGCGGTGGCACGGCGCCACGATCGCCACCGGATTCCGTCCGTTGGCCGCCCCTACCGCGCGCGACGCACTCGGCCGTCCCACCTGCTTCGCGATCTCGCCGTACGAGCGGGTCTGGCCGAAGGGGATCGTGAGCAGCGCCTTCCAGACCGAGCGCTGAAACGGGGTGCCGATGAAATCGAGCTCGAGCTCGAACGCCTGCCGCCGTCCAGCGAAGTATTCGCCGAGTTGACGCTCGGCCTTCACCAGTACCGGATGGCGGACGCTTTCGACGTCGCCGCGCGGCCGAACGCGGCCCGGCTTCGTCCGTTCGAACCACACGCCGGCCAGCCCCTTGTTGGAGGCCACCAGCCGTAACTTGCCGACCGGCGAGTCGATCGTCTTGAAGACGTATTCCGCTCTCGTTGTCATCGTTGTCGTTCCTCGTCTCGAACAGTATCGCCGCTGCCGCCCCGCCGCTCGCCGTTTTCGGACATCGAAGACCGTCGTGCCTCGATGTCCGAAAATGGCTAGATCGGCACCGGCCGCCGCGCTACCGTTGGAGCATGCTTCCGGACAGCCGCAAACTGTATCGTGCCCTGGCCGCGCGCGACCCCCGCTTCGACGGGCTGTTCTTCGTGGCGGTGACGTCCACGAAGATCTACTGCCGGCCTATCTGTCCGGCCAAGACCCCGCGAGAGGCGAACACGCGCTTCTACGCCACGCCACAAGAAGCCGAGCAGGCCGGCTTCCGCCCATGTCTCCGCTGCCGGCCCGAGCTCGCGCCGGGCAGCGCCCCGGTCGACGACGCTCGTCGCGTGGCGGAGCTGATCGTCCAGCGCCTCGAAGACGGCCAACTCGACGGCGGTGGAGGATTGGAAGCGATCGCCGAACAGTTCGAGCTCAGCTCGCGACAGATCCGGCGCATCGAGCAGAGCAAGCTCGGTGTGCCGCCGATGCAGCTGTTGCTCACGCGCCGGCTGCTGCTGGCCAAGCAGCTCCTCACCGAAACGCAGCTCTCGATCACCGAGATCGCGTTCGCCAGCGGCTTCTCCAGTTTGCGCCGCTTCAACGACGCCTTCTCCGAGCGCTACGGCATGCCGCCGACGCGGCTGCGCCGCAGGGCGGTCGAGGGTGCCGCGTCCGTCAACGACGGGGGGACGTCCACGTTGCTCCTCGCCTACCGGCCCCCGTACGACTGGCCCGCGATGTTGTCGTTCCTGTCGGCACGTGCGCTCACGGGCATCGAGCACGTCACCCGGGAGAGCTACGCGCGGACCGTGCAGATCGGCAAGGCCAAAGGGTGGATCGAGGTCACGCAGAGCCGGAAGAAGCACGCGCTCGTGGTCAGGTTCCCGCACGTGCTCACGCCGGTGCTTCCTTCGCTGCTGCGCCGCCTGCGGGCGCTCTTCGACCTCGACGCGCGCCCCGACGTGATCGCCGCGCACCTGCGGCGGGATGGGCGGCTGAAGCCCGCGGTGCGCGCCAACCCGGGTCTGCGGGTGCCGGGCGCGTTCAACGGGTTCGAGCTGGGGCTGCGTGCGATTCTCGGCCAGCAGGTGACGGTGAAGGCGGCCACGACGATTGCCTGCCGTGTGGTGGAGACGTTCGGCGAGCCGATCGTCACGCCGTTTCCGCAGCTGCACCGTCTCTCGCCGCTGCCCGAACGGCTGGCGTCGGCGCCGGTGCACCAGATCGCGTGGCACGGGATCGTCGCCGCGCGCGCGCGCAGCATCATCGCCTTGGCCAAGGCGCAGGGGACGGCCGACCTGTGCCTCGACAGCGGCGTGCATCGCGATCCCGATGCCTCGATCCGGCGCCTCGCGGAGATTCCGGGCATCGGGCAGTGGACCGCTCACTACATCGCCATGCGCGCCCTGCGCTGGCCAGACGCCTTTCCAAAGGAAGACGTCGCGCTGCGGAAGCGGCTCGGTGGGGTGTCGGCGCGGGAAGCCGACGCGCTGTCGCAGGCGTGGCGGCCGTGGCGCAGCTATGCCGTGATGCACCTCTGGCGCATGGCCGGGTAGCGTGCGCCCGCGCTAGCGGGCAACGAGTGTCTTTGCGGGGACAACCCGGTTTCGGCCCGCGGTCTTGGCGCCGTAGAGCGCCTCGTCCGCGGCGCGCACCAGCTCCAGCACTCCGTCGGCCGCCGTGCCGGTGACCACGCCGACGCTGGTCGTCACGTCGAGCCATTCGGCGCCGATCGCGAACGGCTCGCGTTCGACCGCCTGACGGAATCGTTCCGCCAGGCCGATGGCGTCCGGCCCTTCGCATCCCACGGCCAGTGCCACGAACTCCTCGCCGCCGTAACGCCCCACCGCGTCTTCCTTCCGAAACGTCGTTTGCAGGCGCAGCGCGATTTCACGTAGCACCTCGTCGCCGCCCGGGTGCCCGAACCGGTCGTTGATCGACTTGAAGTGATCGATGTCGGCCATCACGATCGAGAGCGGCGTCTTGCTGCGCCGGGCCCGCGCGAACTCGTGATCGCTGATCTCGAAGAACGCGCCGCGGGTCAGGAGCCCCGTGAGCGGGTCGTACATCGCCTTTTCGCGCAGCTCCTCGCGCGCCGCCACCAGCTGGTGCTGCAGCTGCACGATCCGGGCGCCGGAGCGGACGCGGGCGCGCAGCTCCTTCGTGTTGAACGGCTTGGTGACGTAGTCGTCGGCGCCGGCGTCGAACCCGGCGATCACGTCCTCGTCCCGATCGTGCGAGGTCAGGAGGATGGCGTAGATGTAGCGGCTCTCGGGATTGCTGCGAATCGCCTGGCACACTTCGAGCCCGTCCGCTTCGGGCATCGACCAGTCGAGCACCGCAAGGCTGGGCCCCTCGGGCTGCGCCAGCGCGGCGATCGCCTGCCGCCCGTTCGCGACGGACGTGACCTGATAGCCCCACGCGCGCAACGCCGTTTCAAGGCGAAAGCGCGAGCTGGCATCGTCTTCGGCTACCAGCACGTGGACGCCATGTCCGTCGAGGCGCGGAACCGATCCCGGCTTCACACATCGACAATCGACCGATTCGCTGGACGCTTGAGTCGCTGCGTCAGGCGTGCGCGCGCCTGCGCAAGGCTGCGTTCTACCCGGTGCTCACCATCCAGCAGGCCGCGACGAAGCGGACGTCGCCGCCCTGTAGATAGGGGTCGAAGGCGGGACGGATCGTGGCCATGACTGTCGACCGTGTCCGTTCATCGGCGTCCTGAAGTACCCGGCCCACCGGTCCGAGCCGCGTGATGTACGAGTCCAGCGCCCGTGCGGGGAATGCGCACTCGACGTCGATCGGCCGGATGTCGATGCCGCTCCACCCGCTGCTCTCGAGGATGTCGCGCACGCGCTTCTCGTCGCCGAACCCGAACTGACCCGGACCGTCCGGATTCCGCGGCGGAAGCTCCGGCAGGAGCGGTGCGGCCGCGCGCTCGGCGGCGGTCATGAACGGGTTCTCCGCGGCGCTTCTCCACGCGATGAGCCGCAGTGCCACGTCCCTGGTCGCCGCGCGGCGCAGGTTCGCGAACGCGGCGACCGGATCGTCGAAGAACATCACGCCGAAGCGCGACACCATCATCTCGACGCTCGCGGGCGCGAACGCGTGCGTCTGGGCGTCGGCGCGAATGAACTGCGCCGAGCTGCCCTCGCGCGCCGCCCGTGCCCGCGCGAGCGCCAGCATCGGCTCGGAGATGTCGAGGCCGACGCATGTCGCGCCGCCTCCCAGCCGTCGTGCGATGGCCAGCGTCGTCGCGCCGGTGCCACAGCCGATGTCGAGCACGCTCCGAGGAGCCCGGGCCGCTGCCGCGTCAGCCAGCAGCGTCTCGAACGGCGTGAAGAGCTGATCGAGGAACTCCTGGGATTCGACCCACGTCCGACCCGACGCACCGTTCCAGAGGGCCGATTGTTCGCCGTTGGTCATCGGGCTCGATGATAATGCGCGAATGAGATCGATGAGGACGCTGGCAGTACTGCTCGCGACGGTGGGAACGGCCGCCTGCATGATGAGCGGCGGTCCGGCCGGGCCGGTGGTGAACGAGCATCACGCGGTCGACCGCGGTGCCGCCACCGCCGTGAACGTGGTCGTCGACATGAGCGCCGGCGATCTCGAGATGAAGGCTGGAGCGGCCAAGCTCTTCGAAGGCGACTTCGCCTACAACGTGCCCACGCTGAAGCCGGAGATTGCGTACGCCGTGAGCGGCACCACGGGCAATCTGAAGGTATCGCAAGGGTCGAGCTCCGGGAACGTCCAGAACAGATGGAGCCTGAGCCTCGACGACACGACGCCGATCGATCTCACGATCACGCTCGGCGCGGGTGATGCGAAGCTGGAGCTTGGCCGTTTGAGTCTGCGAAGCCTCGCCGTGCGGCTCGGCGCCGGCGACCTCGAGGTCGATCTGCGCGGTACGCCGACGAAGAGCTACAGCGTGAAGGTGCAGGCCGGCGCCGGGGACACCACGGTGCGCCTGCCCGCCAGCGTTGGCATTTCGGCGAGCACGTCCGGCCTCATCGGCGACTCGAACGTGAGCGGCCTCGAGAAGCGCGACGGGCGCTGGGTCAACGATCGCGCCGCCGGTTCACCGGTCACCATCGACGTGCAGGTGCAGCACGCCATCGGGGATCTCAGGATCCGCGCCGAGTAGCACTCGCCGGCCGGGCAGAGACTGCGATCGACCATTCCACGCCTGGCGGGCATTCCCCGCCGATCGGACCGGACCCGCGACGGCACTCCTGTTGCTCGATGGCGCGGACAGGAGTGCCCATGGCGCATGTGACCCCGGTTATCGACGCATCTCTACGTGAAGGGAGAAGGTTTCCTGCGCCCTTCTGGATCGAGGAGGACGAGCCAGCTCCGCTTCCGGGGGTGCCGCCCGAGCGAGAGGCAAAACGCATTCTCTCGGCGCCGTAATATTAGAATATGCTAATATTAGTCCTCGCTGCTTCATTGGCGTGGCAGCGAGGGAGGCAAGGCCATGGGGCATGTGTTCGGAGCTCAGTTTCGCCGGGTCGAGAACCGCGACCACCTCGGGAAGCCGGCGCTCGTTGCGGTCGCCATTCGTTCGTATGACACGACCGTCGACGATCTGTGGGAGGCGATCACCACGCCGGAGCGGCTGGCCCGCTGGTTCATGCCGGTCGAGGGCGATCTGAAGCTCGGAGGCCGGTATCAGTTGAAGGGCAACGCGGGCGGGACCATCAGCCGCTGTGAGCGCCCGCACGCGCTCGACGTGACGTGGGAGTTCATGGGCGGGGTGAGCTGGGTGAACGTCCGGCTGACGCCCGACGGATCGAACGCGCGGCTCACGCTGGAGCACATCGCGCACAAGGACGGAATCGGCGAGGATCACCTGAAGCAGTTCGGACCGGGCGCCGTCGGGATCGGGTGGGATCTCGGGCTCTTCGGGCTGGAGCGGCACCTGCGCGACCGCGAGGCCCCCCGCGACCAGAAGTGGGTCGAGGCCTGGCTGGTGTCGAGTGAAGGAAAGGGGTTCATGCGCGCGAGCGGCGAGGCGTGGGGCGTGGCACACGCCGAATCGGGTGAAGACGCCGACGAGGCGCGCGCCAAGGCGGAACGCACCATCGCGGCCTACACTGGGGCCTGATGCACGCGTTCGACATCCTCGGCGATCCGGTCCGCAGGCGCATCCTCGAGCTCCTGGCGGGGAAGGGCGAGCACGCGTCCGGAGAGGTGGTCGAGGTCATCGAGCGGGAGTTCGGGATCACCCAGTCGGCGGTGTCGCAGCAGCTCAAGATCCTGCGCGACAGCGGGTTCGCGACGGTGCGCGCCGAGGGCACGCGACGTGTCTACGCGGTGGATGCGGGCCCGCTGGCCGAGGTCGACGCCTGGTTGAATCAGTTCCGTCACTTCTGGGGCCCGCGGCTCGAGTCGCTCGCCACTGAGATTGCGCGTGGGAAACGAAAGCGCCGCCCCCGCCGCTGAAGCGCTCGGCGTGACCGCAGGCGACATCGTTCGCCACGCCGACTATCCACAGTGGGGGCGCGGCTACATCATCCGCGCCCGGAAGACGTCGTTCGACATCTTCTTTCACTGGGGTGGGAAGCGGCGGATCGGCGCCGGCGAGCCGATCGAACCCACTGGCGTCACCGGAATCGAGTCGGACTTCTTCTCGATGTGCGCGGAGCTGTCGCCGCGGTCGTGGTCACGTGGACGCCACAGCGTCTATGCGATCGAACTCGATCGGGCCGTCTGGAAGAGCCGCGCGTTCCGCGAGCGCAACCCGGGCGGTGCGGCGGGCGGGTATCTGTATGTGGGCGTGACCGGACTCGCTCCCGGCGCGCGCTTCGAGCGACACCGGGCGGGCACCCAGTCCGGGCGCTTCGTCCGTACCCATGGGCGCCGCCTGCGACTCGATCTGGTGGAAGGCTTCTCGCGTCTGCCGTACCGGATTGCGGCTGCGATGGAGCCGAAGCTCGCCGCCTGGTTGCGGGCGCAGGGGTTTGCGGTGTGGCAGAACTGACTTATTGCCGCAGCGCGTCGATGGGATCCACGCTGGCGGCGCGGCGAGTCGGCACGTAAGCCGCGACCATGGCGACGGCGACCATGGCGGCGGTGGCAAATACCAGCGGCCATGCGCCGTCCACGGAGAGGCCGGGCACGACTCGGCCTGCCGCACGGCGGCTCACGAGACCAAGCGGCACGCCGATCACCAACCCGGCGCACACCAGCCCCAGAGCGCCCCGGAGCACGAGGCGCGAGATGTCAGCCCGGCTGGCGCCGAGCGCCATGCGCGTCCCGATCTCGTTGGTGCGACGCGTCACGGTGAACGCCAGGAGACCGTAGAGACCGAGCGCGGCGAGCGTGGTGCCGAGGCCGCCGAAGAACGTGGACAGCGCGGCAATCACCCGTTCCGATACCACCCATCCGTCGACCAGGTCGTCCATCGTCGTCACCCGAGCGACCGACACCGTCTTCAGTTCTTCGCGCACGGTTCGGCGCACCGCGTCCGTCACCGCCGCCGGCGGCCCCGTCGTCTTGAACGCGAGCTCGTTCACGAACAGGCGCGGCTCCTGGAACGCGTTCAGGTAGATGGTGCGCGGCGGTGTCTCGCGCAGGTCGAGGTACTTCGCGTCGGCCACGACACCGACGATCGTGTACGCCTGCGCGGGCGGCGCGGCCGTGACGCCGCTGCCGGACGCACCCACGAACTGGAAGCGCCCTCCGATCGGATCCTTGCCGCCGAAGTAGTAGCGCGCCATGGCCTGGTTGACGATGGCCACCGGCGGGCCTCCGCGGTCGGTGAACGCGAAATCGCGTCCTGCGAGCAGCGGTGTGCCGAACGTCTCGAAGTAACGCGGTCCGACCCAGTTGAGCGGGACGAATCGCCGCGCATCCGGCGACTCCGGGAAGCCCGCGACGCTGATGAACCGCGACGCGCCCGCACCGGAAATGGGCGTGACGCCGCTGATCGTGACTGCGCGCACGGCTGGAATCTGCGCCAGCCGGCCGAGGAGCTGTTGATACGGGACGAAGAGCTGGTCCCCGCGGTATCCGCTCCCGGTGGCGTCCAGCGTGACCAGCAGCAAGGATCTCCGCTGAAATCCAAGCTCCTGGTTCCGCAGATTGGACAGGTGCTGCACGAACAGACCTGCCGCGCTGAGCAGCACGATCGACCAGGCGATCTGGCCGACGACGAGCCCTTTTCCAAAGAGGCGCCGCGAGCGAGTGTCTCCCGCCGCGCCGTGTGCGCGCAGCGACGAGGCCGGCGCCGTCGTCAACGCGTGCCACGCCGGTGCCGCGCCGAAGAGGACGGCGGTCAGCACGGCGATCGTGGCCGTGAAGAACAGCACCTGCAGGTCGGGCTGTACCTGAATGTCGATCGGCTGCTGGAGCCGCGCGAAGTCGCGGCCGGACAGGATGACGCGCACGAGCGCCCGGGCCCCGACGGACGCGAGCGCGAGGCCGAGTACGCCGCCCATCGCCGAGAGCAGCAGCGATTCAATCAATGCCTGCCGCACCAGCCGCGCGCGGCCCGCACCGAGCGACACGCGCAACGCCATCTCGTGCTGCCGCGCGGCGGCCCGCGCCAGCAGCAGCCCCGCGATGTTCGTGCACGCGATCAGCAGGAGCAGCCCGACCAGCGTCATCAACACCAGGAGCGCCGTGGCGAATCGATCGCGCAGCGTGGCGAATCCCGCCGCCGCCGGCTCGAGCTCGATGGTGAAGTCGCGCGCGAACGCCACCGATCGGCTCTTCGCGAAGTCCTCGAGGCGGAAGCGGTCGAGGACTTTCATCTCGGCGAGCGCCCGATCGATCGTGACGCCGGGCCGCAAGCGCCCCAGCATGCCGACGCCCAACGAGCCGTCCATCAGTCGGCTCGGCCTCTGAACCAGCGGCTCCATTGCGGCCGGCAGCCACACGCTGGACGTCAAGCCCACTTCGAGGCCGAAGAACGCTCGCGGGGCGACGCCGACGATGGTCGCCGGAGCATCGTTGACGACGATGGTCTTGCCGACGACCGCAGGATCCGCCTGCAACCGATTGGTCCAGTAGGACCAGCTGACCACGGCGCTCGCGGCAGTGGCGGACCCCACCTGATCGTCGCGCGCGTCGATGACCCGTCCGAACGCGGGCCGCACGCCGAGCGACGTGAAGAAGTTGCCCGCGACGTACTCACCGTCGATCGTCTCCCGCGGCACGCCGTCTCCCGTCACGCGGAAACGGGCGCGCGACGTCGCCAGGAGGTCGGAGAAGGACGTGTTGCGATCGCGGAAGTGCAGGTAGTGCCGCCACGAGAAGGAGCTCAGGCGCGGCTCGCCCGGGTATCGGCTCAGCAACTGCACCAGCTGTTCGGGGTGGCTCACGGGCAGCGGGCGCAGCATCAGCGTGTTGATCAGACTGAAGATCGCCGTGTTGGCGCCGATGCCGAGCGCCAGCGACAGCACGGCCACCGCGGTGAAACCCGGCGAGCGTCGCAGCGCCCGCGCCGCGTATCGGACGTCCTGCCACGTGGTTTCGAGGACCGTCTCCCAGCCGGCGTCTCGCACGCCGTCTTTCACCGCGGACGCGCTGCCCAGTTCCATCCTGGCCGCGCGCGTGGCCGCCTTGCGGCTCATGCCCACTCGCACCTTGTCCTCGATCGACGTCTCGAGGAACTGCTGGAGCTCGAGGTCCAGCTCCTGCTCCTGTTTCGTCCGGCGCAGCAGCCCGGCGATCCCGCCCATGAGACGCGAGAGCAGCGGCATCAGAGCTCTCCGAGTGACGCGCCCAGAATCCGCGCAATCGCCACCGACTGCTGCTCCCAGTCCCTCGTCTCGCGCTTGAGCGTCGCGCGCCCTTCGGCCGTCAGCGCGTAGTACTTGCCCTGGCGGTTGTTCTCCGTGGCCTGCCACGTTCCCGCAATCAGCCCGTCGCGCTCCAGGCGGCGCAAGGCCGGAAAGAGCGATCCCGCGTTGACGCGAAAGACGCCTTTGCTGATCTGCTCGAGTCGCAGGCCGATGCCGTAGCCGTGCATCGGCTCGAGCGCCAGCGTTTTCAAGATCAGCATGTGCAGCGTGCCCTGCACCAGGCTGCTCGGCTTCTGTTCCGCCATCCGTCCCTCTCCTCTAGTCCTGCTAGAGGAGAGCAGGATAGCTCAGTTCGCCTTCGCGTGCAGTTCCAGTGACGCCCGATTCGGAAGATGTGTCAGAATCGATCCTGCCAGCACCACTGCCACATCGAGGCGGTGCTTCGTGTCACGTCGTCTGAAAACCCTTCTGTTCGCGGCTGGGATCGCGTTCGTTCCGTCGCACACCTTCGGGCAAACCGGCCTCGCCACTCCGGCCGGCAATGAAGTGCACGTCGGTGTCGGCGGCTACAAGTACGTCGAGCCCGGCGACACGAGTATCTCGATCCACGGGCCCAAGTTCGACGTCGGATATACCGGCACCGCGTTGCTCAGTCCCGCCCGGCACTGGTTTCTCCAAGCCGACGCGCGGGGACTCTTTGGCCACACGACGTACGACGGCTGGTGTTCCCCCTTCCTGATCACGCCCGACAGCACGTCGCCAAACGGCTACGCGCTGGACATCGGCGATCCGTCGCCGTGCAGCGAAAGTGGCGACAAGGACTGGTACCTCGAGGGCCGCGCCGTCGTAGGTAAGGAGGTCGTCGGCCAGGCGTGGGCATGGTCGCCACGGATCGGCCTTGGCATC
>Ga0068859_100006220_pt1 | contig 12121 bp, 12 predicted proteins | sample KBSSwiS22_FD_66585 | JGI IMG/M metagenome (GOLD analysis project Ga0068859, IMG submission 66585) | Switchgrass rhizosphere microbial communities from Kellogg Biological Station, Michigan, USA - KBS Switchgrass S2-2 | ecosystem: Host-associated > Plants > Roots > Rhizosphere > Soil ... | reverse complement strand
GCCATCCTGCGCTGCCTGGGAGCGACCAGTCGCCAGGTGCTCGCGATCTACCTGTTGCAGGCCGCCGTGATGGGTCTCATCGGCGCGGCCATCGGCGCGCTGCTCGGCGTCGCGCTTCAGTTCGGCCTGCCCAGCGTCCTGACCGATTTTCTCCCCGTCGACGTGAAGGTCACCGCGGAGCCGACCGCGGTGGGGATGGGACTGCTCGTCGGGCTGTGGGTGGCGCTCGTGTTCGCGCTGCGTCCGCTCGTCGCGCTGCGGAACGTGAGCCCGCTCCAGACCCTGCGTCGCGAGAGCGACTCGGAGGCGCTCCGCGGCGCGCGCGTCGACCCGATCCGAATCCTCGTCGCGCTGGGCATCGTGCTCAGCATCGTGGGACTCGGCGTCGCGCGCGCCGAGAATCCGCGTCAGGGCCTCGGCTTCTCCCTGGCGATCGGCGTCGCGGTCGGCGTGCTCTTTCTCGCCGCGACGGCGCTCATGGACACGGCGCGCCGTGTCGTGCGCCCGAGCTGGCCGTTCGTCGTGCGGCAGGGCGTCGCCAGCCTCTACCGACCGGGCAATCAGACGCGCGCCGTCGTGCTGGCGCTCGGGTTCGGCGTGTTCCTGATGGCCACCGTCTATCAGGTGCAGGACAACCTGCTGCGCACCGTCGACGTCAAGCTCGATGCGTCGCGCGCCAACGTCGTGTTCTTCGACGTCCAGGAAGATCAGGATGCGCCGCTCGACTCGCTCATCCGGATGCAGGGCTACACGGTCGTGCAGCGAACGCCGATCGTGCCGATGAAGATCGCCGCCATCAACGGGGTCACCACCGCGCAGATGGCCGCCGACACGACACGCGGGCGACGCCGCCGCGCCGGCTGGGCGCTCCGGCGCGAGTTCCGCTCGACGTTCCGCGACACGCTGGTCGCGTCCGAGAAGGTCACCTCCGGTCGATTCCACACGGGCGGCTCGAAGCTCTCGTCCATCCCCGAAGTTTCGGTCGACAAAGGCGTCGCCGAGGACATGCATCTCGTCCTCGGCGACACGGTCACGTGGGACGTGCAGGGCGTGCGCGTGCCGACGCGTGTGACGAGCTTCCGCGAGGTGAACTGGACGCGGTTCGAGCCGAACTTCTTCGTCGTGTTCGAGCGCCGCGCGCTGCAGGACGCGCCGAAGCAGTACGTCCTCCTCGCCGACGTGCGCGGGGCGACGGCGGTGCCGCGCCTGCAGAGGGACGTGGTGGGCAAGTTCCCGAACGTCTCCAGCCTGGACCTGACGCTGATCCAGCAGACCGTTGGCCGCGTGCTGGACAAGGTGACCACCGCCATTCGCTTCATGGCCGGGCTCAGCCTGGCGTTGGGGATCCCCGTGCTCTTCAGCGCCGTCAGCGCCACGCGGCGCGAACGGCTGCGCGAAGGGGTGCTGCTCAAGGTGCTCGGTGCGACGCGGCGTCAGGTCGGCCGCATCATGCTGTCGGAGTACCTGCTGCTCGGTGCGCTTGGCAGTCTCGTCGGGATCGTGCTGAGCGTCGGCGGAGCCTGGGCTCTCATGCACTTCGTGTTCAGACAGCCCTTCCGGCCGGCGGTGGTCCCCGCGCTCCTCGTCGCGATGTCGATGATCCTCGTCTCCGTGAGCATCGGGTTGCTCACCGGCCGCGACGTGTTCCGGGAAACGCCGATGGCGGCACTACGCGAAGCGTAGCGCCGCCATCTTGACCCTCGGACGAAGCAGGTCCGTTAGGGTTCGATCGAGCTCAGGGGGATCGTATCCCCCTGCGCACTCACGTGAGCCGCGCAGGCCAGGAACAATCCGGTCGTGAACGCCAGGATCAGGCGCTGCACGGTCGTTGGAAGCTTTTGCATAAGAACAGTGCGGCGGGGAGGAGGAAGCGAACACCGCCGTGCCGCTGCGGCATCGTGCGCTCGCTGTGTGCGTAAGACCCGACGACAACATAAGTCGTCGCGTCACGTTTTTGGTCTACACGGTCGACACGAATCGGGTCCATCCCCGCACCGACCCGAGCCGCGTCCCCGGCCGCCGATGGGGCGGTATGGGACGCCCCGCGGCAAGCTCGACGCGGTGGGGCGGAATCGCTAGCATTCAGCATGGATCGCGCGCCGGATCCCCTGAAGGAAGACGAGCGACAGACCCGGCGCGACCTGCGGGCGGCTCTCATCTTCGGCATCGTGGCCGCGGCGATCGAGCTCGGAGTCATCCTGTACTTCTTCTGGTGACCGAGGGCCGGGGCGTCGGGTCGACGGCGTAGGCCGCTCCCGGGCTCGATCCGGCTTCCGGAGGACCTTGCCGATGCATGTCGCGCTGCTCGCGCTCACCCTGCAGCTCGGTGTCAACGCCCAGGCGGTCTCACGGCCGCAGGGGCGCGTGTCGTCGTCCGCCGCCGATTCGATGCGCGACCTGCGCGCCGCCGTATCCGCGCAGGGTTCGTTCGAGCGTGCGCGGCGCTACAGCCTTCCCGAAGGGGGCGGCCTGGCGGGCCGGTGCGACGTCCATCTGGGACGGTTCTGCTGGACGTTCAACGACTACCAGCCGACGTTCCCTCCCGAGGCCGTCCAGATCTCTCGCCGGCGCGCCGAGCTGCTCGCCACCCTGGACGCGCTCGCCGATCGCCGTCCGGGTGACGACTGGATCGTCGGCATGCGCGTGCACTATCGCATCGATGGAAAGGCTGCGGCGTCAGCGGATTCGGTCGCACGCGCTTGCGAGGCGACCACGTGGTGGTGCCTCTCGCTCGTCGGCTACGCCGAGCACGTACTCGGCAACTCGATCGCCGCGGAATCGGCATTCGTCGGCGCGCTTGCCGCAATGCCGCCGGCGGAAGGCTGCAAGTGGAGGGACATCGCCTACCTGCTGCCGTCGAGCACTCGGCACTACTACGAAACGCTGTCGTGCGACGCGCGGCGTCCGATCGAAGACCGCTACTGGTTGTTGAGCCGGCCGCAGCTCGGCGCCCCCGCCAACGACTGGCGAACGGAGTTCTACGTCCGCCGAGTGCTCGCGACGTTGTTCGAGCGCGCGACCTCCACGATGGAGGGCGCATGGGGGCGAGACAAGGAAGAGCTGTTGTTGCGCTACGGCTGGCCCGTCGGCTGGCAGCGCTCGGCGACGTCGTTCGGCTCCGCGCTCGACGTGCGAGTCACGGAGTACGAGCGCGTGCCCAACTTCAACTTCGCGCCCGTCGAAGCGCTGTACGACACGAGCGCCACGGCGCAGAACGACGGCTGGGAGCTCCGCGCGCGAACGCCGGAGGCGAACTACGCACCGCGGCTCGTCGGGACGGTCGCTCCCGTCGCCATGCAGGTCGCGCGGTTCCGTCGCGGCGATTCCGTGCTCGTCGTCTCCGCGCACGCGGTGGCGCACGACTCGCTCGGCGACGGCGCGAACGCCGTCCTCGCCGTCGCCATGCACGACGGCACGGTGCGCCAGACCACGGCTCAGGGACGCATCGGTCGCGCGCGGTTGATGGTCGAGTCCTTTCCCGTGCTCGCCGGTGTCGAGATCACCGACACGACCACGCGAACGCTCGCTCGCGCACGCACCCTGCTCCGCGTGCCCGACCATTCCGATGGCCTCGCGTTGTCCGACATGCTGCTCTTCCGCGCGGGAGAGAACGCGCCGGAGTCCATCGACGCCGCACTCGAGGCGGCGGTCGCGGGGGACACGCTGTCCCGCTCGCGCCCGATCGGCATCTACTGGGAGACGTACGGCATCGCCGAATCGGGCGAGAGCTTCGACGTCGGCGTCACGGTCGAGCGCATCGACCGGAGCTGGTTCCGTGGCGCGAAGCAGCTGCTGCGATTGGCCGAACCCGACAATCCGCTCCGTCTCCGATGGAACGACGCACGGCCCGCTGCCCCGGGCGAGGCCGTCTCGCGCGCCATCACGCTCGACCTGGCGAATCAGTCGCCCGGGAAGTACCGGATCACCGTCGGCCTGATCCGCACCGATGGGAGCATCGTCGCCAGCACACGAGTCATCGAGCTGCGCGACTGATATGCGGCGTCCACCGAATCAGGTGGGCGCGATCGCTCCCGGCGGGCCGTCGAGCACGGACGGTGCGCTCACCGTCGCAACGCGACGCAATAGTTCCAGCCGATCGTCCGGAAGTGCGTCCCAGTCCGCCGGCGCCGCGGTGAGCGTGAGCCGTCGGCGCTCGCGACCGTCCAGTCGCTCGAAGCAGATCCAGCCGGCACGATGCTCCGCATCGAGCGTGACGGCCGCATGCGGGTCGGGTACCACCGACCAGACCCGCCATTCCGTTCCATCACGATCTGTGAACGTGCGCAGCGGCATCGTCGAGCCTCGCGCGTGAGACCGGCGTCAGCGTGCGCCGGTCGAGGAGCTTTGCGATACCGGGATGGTCGGCTTCGGCACGAGCCCGCGAACCGTCTGCGCCGCGTCGCCCAGCCATGTGCGCTGCGGAGTCTGCGTCTGCACGACCGGCCTCCGCTGCTCGGCGACCGCGCGGTTCACCCGACTCACGAGCGCGCGGGCCTCGACTTCGACGTCGCGCCACGCAGCAGGGTCGGGACTCACCTGTCTCGCGACGATCAGCGCGGTGCTGCAGGGATGTGAGAAGAGCGCGAAGCGACTCGGCTGGCGCGGGTCGGGCCGCCATCCTTCGGCGACACGCACGAACACGTCGTCCCACTCGCTGCTTCGATGCAGTCGTTCGACGGCGAACCAGATATCCACCAGGCCGGCATGGTTCCGTGACGGCGACGTCAGGCGCGGGATCAGGCCCGTGAGCCGAGCGTCGGTTTCCGCCTCTTCGTCGCGACGTGTGTGCGCCGTCGACCGCGATTGTCCACGATCCAAATTGCGACTCCTCGTCTACCTCGTTCCGTGCGCAGTGGCCTCACGCGAGTGTCGAACTCCGCCTCGGCATCGAGGGCGGCAAGTGCGCTGGGCTCGCATGCAAGTCGATGGCCACCAAGCACCAGGGCTTTCAGTTACCGAAACTATCGAGTGCATCCGAGGGTCACATATTCGTCCAAAGTCGCATCTCCGCGGACTTCCTCGTCGCGCTCGCTTCCGGACGATCGGCGGGTTCGGGAGGTAGTGGCATGGGAATGGCGCCGACGCCACGCGCAAGACCGCAGCACCGTGTCCGACGTCGCCGGACCGGCATCGAGCCACGAAGCACCGATCGCAAGGAGCAGTCATGTACGAGAAGCCGGAAGTCAAGCGTTTCGGGAGTCTCCGCGAGCTCACACAGGGCGGCGGTCCCGCTGGTGGTGGCGACGCCACCAACGTGTATCACCGCTCGTAGCTCACGCTGACCGGCGCGAGCCGGCCAACGCGGGATGAAGGTCCCTTGGCGATCACTCGCCGAGGGACCTTCATCATTGCGTAGCAGCCCCGCTCGCTTCACGCCTCGCCTTCCGCCTCAGAAGCGCACCGCGATGCGCTGGCCGCGCGTCGTCGCGAATCGCCGCGTCTGCTCTCCGTAGCGAACCGTCAACGGATTTCCGAGTCGCGACAGCACGGTGGCCTCGACGAGCCGCCCATCGCGCCACGACACGTCGACGTCGAAGCCTCCCCGCGCGCGCAGCCCCGTGACTCGCCCTGTCGGCCAGGCGGAGGGCAGCGCGGGAAGCAGCTCGATCTCACCGGTGTGACTCTGGACGAGCATCTCGATCATTCCTGCTGCCGCGCCGAAGTTGCCGTCGATCTGAAACGGTGGATGCGCGTCGAACATGTTCGGGTACACACCGCCGCCCTTGTACTCGGTCGCTCGACTTCCCGTGAGCGTGAGCAGATTGGCGAGCAGCCGGTGCGCATGATCCCCATCGTGGAGCCTCGCCCAGAAGTTGATCTTCCACGCCATGGACCACCCCGTTCCGCCGTCACCCCGGAACACCAGCGATCGCCGCGCAGCCGCGTACAGATCCGGCGTTTCGCGCGCGGTGATCTCGCGGCCGGGATGCAGTCCCCAGAGATGCGACACGTGACGGTGCTCGTTCGTCGAGTCGTCGCGGTCCTCCAGCCATTCCTGCAGCTGACCGAGTCGTCCGATCTTGTTGGGCGCGATCCGCGCCCGCGCCGCGATCAATCGCGCGCGCAGCGGTGCGTCGATGCCGAGCGTCTCGCTCGCCTGGATCACGCTGGCGAACAGGTCGCGGATGATCGCGTGATCCATCGTCGGCCCCATCACGAGCCCGCCCTGCTCCGGTGAGTTCGACGGGCCCGACACCAGCCGCCCCGATCGCGGATCGACTTTCAGCTGGTCGAGGAAGAAGAGCGCTGCTCCGCGCATCACGGCGTAGGCCGTGTCGCGCAGGAAGGTGCGGTCGCCCCCGAACTCCCAGTGCATCGCGAGGTGCTGCGCCAGCCACGCGCCGCCCGTCGGCCAGATGCCGTGGTTCGAGTTGTTGATCGGCGCGGTGCCTCGCCACAGGTCTGTGTTGTGGTGCAGCACCCATCCCTGCGCTCCGTAGTGTTCACGCGCCGTGTTGCGACCCGTCACCGCGACGTCACGTAGCAGATGGAACAGCGGCTCCGTGAGCTCGGCGAGGTTCGCCGGCTCGGCGAGCCAGTAGTTCATCTCCGTGTTGATGTTGACGGTGTACTTGCTGTCCCACGGCGGCGTGTTGCTGTCGTTCCAGAGCCCTTGCAGGTTCGCCGGCTGACCACCGGGGCGGCTCGAGGCGATCAGCAGATAGCGTCCGTAGTCGAAGAGCAAGGCGTCGAGCGCGGGATCGGGGCGCTGCTTCGCGACGAGCACGCGCCGATCCGTCGGCACCGCGGGCGCAGGGGACGCGCCCAGCTCGAGCCGCACCCGCCGGAACAGCGCCTGGTGATCCGCCACGTGGGCAGCCAGCATCGCGTCGAAGCGCTTCTCGCGCACGCGCGCCATCGTCGAGTCGTTGCGTGCGATCGGATTCGCCGAGACGTGCGCATAGTCGACGAAGTTCGTCGCGCCCGCGAGCAGCACCGTCGCCGTCGTCGCGCCGCGCACGGTCGCCGAGCTGTCGGTGAACGACGTCTCGCCCCCCTCCGCACGGACGAGTACGCGCGCCTCGAAGTCGATGACGCCGTCCTCCACCATGCCCTGCATCGAGAGCTGGTTGCCGCCGATCGACTTCCGCAGATGCCACTTGTGCGCGCTCGTCGGCGTGACGGTGAACGAGAGCCGTCCCGGCTGGTCGGCGCGCAGCTGCATCACCACCACGCCGTCGGGATGGCTGGCGAACACGCGTCGCTCGTAGGTCACGCCGTCGGCGCGGAATCGCGTCGTCGTCACGGCGCTGTCCAGGTCGAGCTCGCGCCGGTAGCCTTCCACCTTCGTGGAGTCCACCGAGGGAAACTCGATGCGCAGGTCTCCGAATGCCTGATACGCTCGCTGCTTCAGCGGCGCGCTCATGAAGTGCACCTGGGCCAGCGCCTCCGCCTCCGCCTGGCGGCCGGCGTACAGCAGCTCGCGCAGGCGCGGCAGGTAGCTCGACGCGCGAGGACGCGCGTAGTCGTGCGGGCCGCCGGTCCAGATGGTCGATTCGTTGAACTGGATCCGTTCGCGCGCGATCCCGCCGAACACCATCGCGCCAAGCCGGCCATTTCCGACCGGCAGCGCCTCGACCCACTGCGCGGCGGGTGAGTCGTACCAGAGCGTCTGTGGACGCGCGCTCGTCTGCGCCCGGACTGGGGCCGCGGCGAGGCTCAGGATGCAGCAGGTCAGGAGTCGGCGAGCGACGCTCATGCGATGCGATTGAAGGTTGCGATCACGCGGAGCCGCGAGTCTACCATCGCACGCTGCGCGCAGGAAGCTCGCTGCTCCCTGGGCGCAGCCATCGACTCTGCCCTCGCCGAGCCTCGTGGACGTCTCCATGCCTCGCCGCGCCACTCCCGCCGCCCAGCAGCACGACGCGATCGTTCAGCCGACCGCCAAGAACGTCTTCGATCGTCAACCGCTGCTGATCCCTCGGCCGCTGGATGATCGGCAGCCTCCCTGGTACCGGCGTCGCGCCGTCCTGACCTTCATCGTCCTGCTCGTCGCGGTGGCCGTGGTCGGGGCCGCGCGGTTCGGCGCGACCCTCCTGCGAGCGCTGGGCAGCATCATCGGTCGCTAGCCGCGCCGCTGGCTCGCGCTCGACTCACGGCGCGAGCACGGGAGTCATCTGACTCGCGGCCTGCTGCCAGCGTCCACCGCGCCGCACCCAGACCACCGAGGCGCGGAACTGCCCCTGCTGGGCCTTGCCGCCGTAGCGCCCGCGGAGCGTGAGGAGCGTCGTGTAGAGCGCCACATCTCCATAGACCTTGATCTGCTCTTCCTGCGGCGCGTGAGCGAGCGAATCGAGGGCCGTGCGTCTCGCGCGCAGGTTGGCCAGTCGGCCGGCGCGCGTCACGACCTCGCCGCGCGGGTTGATGAAGACGTACTCCGCCGCCCAGAACTTCTCGACGGCCGCCGAGTCGGCGCGACGAAGCGCGTCATCGTAGCGCCGAACGGCCGCGCGGATCTCCGCGGCCGCTCCCGACGACCCGCGAGCCGGCTGCTGGGGCGCTACGTTCCCCGGCAGCATCGTGAGCAGGGTGAGCACCGGCAATGTCTTCAGCAGTCGTCGCAGCATCGAATCCCCCGATCGGGATGGGCGCGCATGCTACAGCCTCCGCGCGGAAAAGGCAGATCAGCCTGTCGCCGTCACCGCGCCTGTCGGCGAAGCATCTCCGAGCTGGAACGGCTGGCGAGCAGACGCGTTCCGTCCCGCAACTCCACCTGCAAACGCTTCGAGTCGAAGGGAACCATGCGCTCGACGTAGTCGAGGTTCACGATGTGCGAGCGATGCAGTCGCAGGAACTGTCCGCGCGGCAGCTCGGCCGCCAGCGCCGTGATGCGCGCGGCGATGAGATAGCGGCGCTCGCGCGTGAACGCCGCAACGTAGTCGTCTTCCGCCTCGAAGCGCGCGATCTGGCTGAGCGGCACGGGCACGATCGCGCCGCGGTCGCGGACCAGGAGCCGATCGCCGAGCAGATGTGTTCGCTCCGTCAGCGAAGCGCTTCGCTCCGCGGCTACTGACTCGGTGTCCGGCGAAGCTTCGTCCGTCGACGTGGCCGTATCTGCCAGCTCCACTTTCGGCGCGTGCGCTCGTGCCGCGACGTGCCGGCGTGCGCGCTCCATCGCGCCCAGAAAGCGTCGGCGCCCGAACGGCTTGAGCAGATAGTCCACCGCCTCGAGCTCGAACGCCGTCACGGCGTGACTCTCGTGAGCGGTGGTGAAGATCACCGCGGGCGCGTACGTCAGTCGTTCGGCCAGCTGCAGCCCCGACAGCTCCGGCATCTCGATGTCCAGCAGCAGAATATCCGGCCGCAGCCTGTCGATATCGAGCAGCGCCGCCACGCCATCCGCCGCCTCGCCGAGGTGGCGTACCCACGGTACCTGCGCCGCCAGCATCGCGATCTGTCGTCGCGCGAGCGGCTCGTCGTCGACGGCAAACGACGTGATGGCCTGCTCCGTCTGACGCCCTCGTGATTGACCGATTGCAGAGCGATCGTCGATCATCCCCACCTCACGCGACGAGCCGAATGCTGAGGCCGTACCCACTCCCGCTTTCGCCTGCCCGGCTCGAATATTCTCGGAGACGAGCCGTTGTCGCAACCATCGCCGCACGAGCGTCGCGGTCCTGCGAGGCACATCGTGATTCTGAAACGTCGCGCCAGCGTGTCTTCCAATCCGGCGGTCCCGGTTGACGCCGTGCAGCCCGTCTCGGTATGGCTCGTCATCGCCGCGTGGACGGTGCCGGCGCTGCTGACGACGTTCGAGACGATGATGTTCTCGCGCTCGGAGGGGCGACCGATCTCGCTTTGGCGCGCGTTCCTCGGTGGCGCGTCGGGCTGGTACGTCTGGGCGGCGTGCACCCCGTTGATCGCCCGGCTCGCACGGCGATTTCCGCTCCGGCTCGCGCTGTACAAACCGGTCTCCCGCCCCACCCGGTGGCGGTTCATAGCCATCCACGTCGGTGCGTTCGTGCTGGTGCACCTCGCGGCGTCGGTCGTGTGGGCCACGGCGGCGACGTGGGTTCGGCCGGTGCGCTTCGCCGTCGCTCTGGGCAACTGGTTCATTGCGGCGCTTCCATTCGCCGTGCTCGTGTACGCCGCGGTCGTGAGCATCTTCTACAGCCTCGTCGATCGGGCACAGCTCCGCGTCCGCGAGCGCGACGCCGCGCGCCTGGCGCAGCAGCTCAGCGAAGCGCAGCTCGCATCCCTGCGCATGCAGCTACGTCCGCACTTTCTCTTCAACAGCCTCAACGCCATCATGGCGCTCGTCCGCGATGGTGAAAGTGCGCGCGCCATCGATGCGCTCGAGCTGCTCGGCGACATGCTGCGCGTCACGCTGCGCACCGGCCCGTCGCATGCGGTCTCGCTGGCCGAGGAGGTCGCGTTCACGCGGCGCTACCTCGAGATGGAGCAGCTCCGATTCGGGGAACGGCTCCGCGTCACGTTCGACATTCCACCCGGACTGCTCGACGCCGCCGTGCCCCTGTTCGTCCTCCAGCCATTCGTGGAGAACGCCATCAAGCACGGCATCCTCGACCGGCGGCGGGGCGGCACGATCATCATCGCCGCGACGGCGGTCGACGAGCGGCTGCACCTCTCCGTGCACGACGACGGCGTCGGCCTCGCTCCCGGCTGGAGCGACGCTGAGGCACGCGGCGTGGGCCTGGTCAACGCCCGCACCCGCCTCCTTCACCTGTACGGCGATGCGGCGAGGCTCGACGTCGGCGCAGGCCCCGACGGCTCGGGTGTGGCCGTCGACATCGTGCTTCCGCTGGTGCTGGCCGGCGGAGTGGCTCTGGCTTCCGGACGCATGGCCAGCGATGCTTCGGCCGTGCACGCCGCGCCGGCATGACCATGCGTCTGTTGATCGCGGATGACGAGCCGCTCGCGCGGCGCGCACTCTCTCAGTTGCTCGATGCGCACGCCGACGTGCAGGTCGTGGGCGAATGCTCGGATGGGTTCGAGGTGCGTGATGCGCTCGCGCGCCTGTCGGTGGACGTCGTGTTGCTCGACATCCGCATGCCCGAAGTCTCCGGACTCGAGGTGGCGGAGATGCTCGGCGAGGGACGGCCGCTCGTCGTCTTCGTCACGGCGCACGAGGAGTTCGGTCTGTCCGCCTTCGACCGTGGCGCGGCCGACTACCTGCTCAAGCCGGTCACCCAGGGCCGGCTCGACGTCGCGCTCGAGCGCGTGCGCGCCCGATTGGCCGCCGAGGATGACGCCGCGCGGTTCCGCGCGCTCCGCGCCGCGCCGGCGCACGTGGACCGACTCGTCGCGCGCGTCGCCGACCGGGACGTCCTCATCCCGATCGAGGAGGTCGAGCTGATCGCCGCGGATGACGTGTACGCCGCGGTGCACGCGCGTGGACGCCGCTATCTGGTCCGGACGCCGCTCGACGAGCTCGAACGCTCGCTGTCCCCCGAGCGATTCCTCCGCGTTCACCGCTCGTTCATCGTGCCCGTATCGAGCGTGGTCGCGGTTCGGCGTCAGTCGGGGGGGGTCGTGCTCGAGTTGCGCAACGGCACGAAGGTTCCCGTCAGCCGCCGCCGACGCGCCGAGCTGGCGAGGCTGCAGGCGCGCTAGCCGTCGGTCGCCCGCGACGGCTCGGCGACCGTTCGCGACGACGGAGCGACCGTTCACGACAGCGGAACTGCACGGCGGAAGGCGGCGCAGATAACGTGGTCGACGACAGATCGCGCGACGTCTCGCCGGCCAGCTCCATCTCCGCTGGCCACGCCGAGTCGGCTGCGCGGCGAGCGTGAGGAGGCCGCATGACGTCGATGTACGAGCACGAGCATGGGAAGGGGGAGGAGTTGGCCAGGCCCGCCGACGCGACGACGGTGAACGTGGGCCAGCGACGAGCGGCCGCGTGGCGCAGCATGCAGCCGAGTGTCGCCCGGCGCGCCTCGACGGATGTCCTGGTGGGCGTGGTACACACCTCGGACTCGGTTCGCTTCATCGCGGTCGCACGCGACGACGACGCGCTCCTGCGGCAGCTCGCGTCCTACGTGGCGGCCAATGCGAGGGATCGGCTGTGGATCGCCGACGCCACGAACGTGCTCGGGATGCTCGCCGCGCGCGATTTCGAGGCGGCCGTTCGCGCGTACTTCACCGCAACCGATGCGCCGTG
>Ga0068859_100006216_pt1 | contig 12128 bp, 26 predicted proteins | sample KBSSwiS22_FD_66585 | JGI IMG/M metagenome (GOLD analysis project Ga0068859, IMG submission 66585) | Switchgrass rhizosphere microbial communities from Kellogg Biological Station, Michigan, USA - KBS Switchgrass S2-2 | ecosystem: Host-associated > Plants > Roots > Rhizosphere > Soil ... | reverse complement strand
GGTCGCGTTCCGGGTGATCAGACTAGGATCGAGACACATCTCAATCGCGAGGTGTATCGCCTGACGTAGTTCATCAGCAGTCAAGTCTCGACCGCAGTAGTTGACCAGCTCTTTCCTGGATGAGATCGCGCTGGCGATAGGACCGCCGATCGTGAGCTGGCGCGTCGACGGGACGAATATGACGCGCTTCGGCGCCGCGAGCCCGGCCGCGGCGTACAGGCCGCATATGTCGGCGCAGATCGAGTCGCGCTTCGCGTCGGTGTATCCGGGACTGACCGCAAGCGCGTTGCGGGTCCACCGCTCGGCGTGCGCCGCGAGGCCCTCGTCGTATCCAGGGATGTCAGATGACTGGAACTTCCTCACGGCGCACAGTCCGTGCCGCGAAGTTCGGCGAGCGTGGTCTTGCGGTCGAGCGTGACGCGCCAGTCGCGCACCATGTGGATCGAGTAGTACTGCCCGAGGTCGTCACGGACGACGATCGCAAAGACCCTACGTTCTCGATCGTATTCGCTCAAGTCGTCCGCGAACTTGAGCGCGGCGTTTTGTGCGCTGGTCGCGTCGACGTCCGCACCGTCCTCGAGCTCGCCCTCGGCGGGCCACTCCTCGTTGGAGGAGTCGTCCCAGCATCGGTACTTCATTCCTCGTCTCCCCTCTTGTCGCTGTTCGGGTGCCGCTCGCTGCGGATCGCGTACTTCATGTGTGTGGAGATCTTGTCGGCGAGGATCTGCACGACTTCGGCCGTGGTGAGAGTGTGGGTGTCCTCGAGCTTCTGCATGAAGCTCGAGAACTCGATGCGCGCCTTCTGGACGATGAAGAATCGCTCGTGGAGTTTCACGGGCGCTCCTTGCCTAGCAGCTCCTGCCGCGCGAGCGCGCGGGCTCGGGGGACGCGCGGTCGTCGGCGACCTGCCATCCTACCGAGCGCGATCGGGACGACGACGATCGTGCGGCCGATCAGCGTGAAGAGCTTCACGACCGTCACGCAGGCCATCGTGACGAGTGAGAGCCCGAACATGAACACGATGATCGGCCATGCCCACGCGCGGCCCGCCGATTCGTTGTCGGCCGGCGGCTCGTCGCGCACGGGCCAGTACCACTGCAGCCACCAGTTGAACGCGACGGCGAGCACGCCGCGAGTCGGCGAACGCTCGTGATGGTAGCCGAATATCGCCCCGGCGACCACGAGATAGCCGATCGGGATCGCGAGCAGCACGGCCCAGGCCTGTTGGGATGTCGTCATAGGACCTCCGCGATCTCGGCCGCGCGCTCGAGCGCGTTGACGGCATCATCGACCGTGCAGCAGGTACGGTCGTTCCACGCCACAACCCCGACCGTCTCGCCGACCACCTCGCGCAGACCGAGCGCAGATCGCAAGGCCTTGCACGCGGACTCGAACGCGGGGTGGTCGAACGCGCGACCGTGCGCACTAGGACTTCCGACGAGCGCCAGATTCAGGGCACCGAACACGCACACCCCGTGGCCGTCCTCGGGGCGCTGCTCGTAGCGACCTTGGCAGTGCCCTCGGACGCGGATGTGCATCGCTGCCTGGCGGAGAATGGACGCGGGGGACGCGGTGTCTGTCGTCATGGGACCTCGTGGCGTGCAACGCGCGTGCCGTTCGCGGATCGGTCTGTACACGCGCGAAATGCGCTCGCGGGCGGGATCAGCGTGGCGCGCTCGACACGGGTGTGCCTGGATTTCACGACCCGTCCTCACCGTTGAGCTCGGCGGCACAGTGCGCACAGCACTCGCGCGCGATCTCTGCCATCCGGGTCAGGTCCGTGACGTACGGGTGCTCGTGGGTGTCCGCGCCCCGAGACGTGAAGTCAGCGATCAACAGGTCCATTCTCGTGCCGGGCAAGTGGTGGACGGGTGCGTCGAGATGCTCGTCCCCGCCGTCGTGGTTCTCCTCGGTCCTCACGCCGATCTCCCACACGGGCACGTGGGCAGGAGCCCGCGCCGGCGGCCGCACCCTCGGACGCCGCATGACCAGGCCGCACCCGTCAAGGTGTCCGCGTCGGCAGGCCCATTCTCGGTCCCGAGTCCCGTGTAGATCACGCCGTCGACCGCGATCCGGCGCAGGACCACGCCAGGCGGTCGGCGCAGTCGATCGGGATTGGGCGCGCCGCGCGGTGGGATCAGGGTCATCCGTCCTCGCTCGCGAGGGCGCGCCGATCGCGACGGTGAGCGCAGTTCGGGCTCTTGGGGCAGCACGGCTTCTCCGGCAGGTACGCGCGGGTCGCGTAGTGCGTGCCCGGGTGGACGTACGCGGGCTCGCCCGCGAACGCGGGGTCGTCTGGGAGCGCAGCTCGGCACTCGGCCACGCCCTTCCGCGTCAGGGCGCGGCCTGCGGTCTTGTCGGACACGCGGTCGCCGACCATGTACGTGACGTGGGCGATCGCGCCATCGGCCTCCAGGCGCTCGATCACCTCATTGGTGACGCGCTGGTCGCCCCTGACGAGCTCGCGGATGCGCGCGGCGGCCAGACCGTGAGGTGTGCGCCACAGGACGCGCATGACGGCGTACACGCGCTCTCGAAGGCACGTGTCGGGGTCCTGCCGCGGGCGACCGCGGCGCCGCGGCTGGAGGCTCTCGAGCGACGCGCCCGAGGCGTGGGCGTACACGGCGGCGAAGGCGTTGGCCACGCACGTCGCGTACTGGCGGGGTATCCGCACGCCCTCGGGTGGTAGGCCGGGGCCGCGGACGACGTTGACGTTGATGGTGAACCTGGACATGCAGGACCTACGCGCGATCAGGTCAGCGGGTTCCGTTCCTTCCCTGTGTATAGTGGAACCACTGACCACGCGCGGAATTACGACGCACTCGTTTTTGGAGCGACTCTAAGAGGGGAGAGAGGGTGTTTGACCTATATAGCGGCGGTTCCATCCAATTTATTGTGGTGCGATTGCGAGAACTTAGAGTTTCAACCGTCGCTATATAGGCTGAATTTCCACACCAATAGGTTGATGGGGACAACAAATAAGCCACGTATTTAAGCACGCTGAATTACTCCCCGCTTAGTAACTCGGTCGGGCGTGAGCGGTCGCTATATAGCTCTATAGCGACAGATCCTATATATCAACCGTTCGTCCAAATAAGTAGTAGAGAATATTAGGGTTCTATAGTTTAAAGTCGTCGCTATATAGGTAAACCACCATGTCTCCAGGTCCAGGGTCGGTTTTTGGCGGTTGGCGGTTCGCGCATTTGGCTGGCGAGCAGGTTGAAATGGCGCGGGATGGAACGGTTGTCCCGACCTCGGGTGCGATCATGCGCGTAGTCACTTGTACGCAACTTGTAACGATCTGCGTACAAGGCTCCGACGAGCGACGACGGTCTCGCGGTAGGTTGTTGGCACTGTGCCAACACTTACGATCGGCGAATTACTCAAGCGTAACTATTGAGAATTACACGATTTCCATGACCATATATGGTCACATATGGTCACTCGTGATAGATCCCGAGGATGTCCGACGAAGATCCGACACCTCGACAAGCCGCACCGACGATACTGCCCCCGGGCGTCCACAGCCTCGACTCCATCGGCCGCCCGCGGGACGAGCGCGGCCGGCTCATGAAGGGCGCCCGCGGGACGGGCGTCAGCACGTACCAGAACGGCCGCACGCGCACGAGCGCGGCGCTGACTCAGGCCGTGCGCGAGAAGGTCGACCCGTACGAGCTCGTGGCGCTGGCGCTGGACATCGCGCGCGGGCTGCCGCTGGTCAAGGACCTGACTTGGCTGCGGAACGCGAACCTCGCCAAGCGGGCCGGCCAGAAGCCCCCGCCGATCGAGGGCGTCGAGGTGACGTGGCCAAGCACGTCCGAGCGCCTGCAGGCGATCACGTGGCTGCGCGACTCGGGCTACGCCAAGCCCCCGCAGCAAGTCGAGATCGCGCCGATGGCGCCGCCGCCCGCGCGGGACTACAGCAAGTTGAGCGACGAGGAGCTCAACGAGCTCGAGCGGCTCCAGGCGAAGACCCTGGCCGAGTCAGCTGGCCAGCCGGCCAGCGCGCTGGAGCCCGAAGAAGGGCCCTAGAACGCGCTAGGTGAGAGTTTCGCGGGTCGGGTAGGGGTGCGGGATGGGCGAACGCGCTGGCATGAGTCTGGCGCTTGGCATGTAGGTTGCAAATCCTACATGTAGGACTTAGCGCTCCCACCGAACGAGGTGGACCGTGGTCATGTGAATCGTGCGAGCCGACCACGTGTCGAACATGGCAACGGCCTTGCATGACTCCGGCATTGGCGTCGCCGGGATCTCGACGTCGCGCGAGTCCCAGCGCACGCGACCCTCATCAGCCAGGCGGTGGCAGACCTCGAGGAGTTCGTCCGAGCTCGTCGGGTAGATCGCCAGGCCGCCCGGCGCGGCGGCGTACATGAGAACCTTGGCGTCGGTCCAGGTCGGCTCGTTCGTGTTCGTCATGAGAAGAGAGTACAACCGAATCTCGAGGTTGTCAATCGCGAAAGGAAAAGAATTACTCGTTGTCGAAGAACGCGGCCTGGCGGTCGAGAATCAGATCCTCGGCATATGCGCCGACCGCGCGGGGACCGCAGGGCGCGTCGGCACCGAGTTCGGAGGTGCCGCACAGCCAGGCCATCGAAGCCTTGACCTGGAGTGCGTCGCAAACGGACTGGCGCTCGACGGGGGACAGGTGGTCGACCGTGACGCAGTCCTCCCCGGACTTGACGCGGAGGAACACGTCGAGCGCGGCATCGGTCAGGTCCGTAATGTCGGTGGCGTTCATGGTCTTCGTGTTCGTCATGAGAAGAGAGTACGACCGAACCTCGAGTTTGTCAACCATGAAAAGAAAAGAGTCTAGAACCCGACGGATGGGAACAATTACGCGTAGTTTGGCACGTGGCTTGCATGCGTAGTTTGGCACGTGGCTTGCATGCTACTTTGCGAGCAACGCACGTGCAAGCGCGACCAGGGCGCCATCGTCAGCGCTGGCCGTGTCGACTCCGCACTCGCGCAGGATTGCCGAGACCACGTAGGCCAGCCGAGCTCGTTGCATGGTGTTGTATTTGAATGCCCCACGTATGAACTGCTCGAGGTCGTGGCGATCCTCGGTCGAGATGTCCACGCTCACTTGATCACGAAGCGGAGGGAGGTGCGAGCGCGGTCAACCTCGACGACGATCCCAGCCTCGCCGTGGTCAGTGATGCGCGCGGTGGGACGGGCGATCGCGGCGGCGACAGTCTCGCCGAGCGCCGGGGTGCCGCCCGGGTACTCGGTGAGGGTAGTGGCAGTCATGAGGGCCGCGCGAGCGGCGCGCTTGGTGGTCGTCGTCTTCATGTCCAGATAGTACGTCCGCCACAGCCGTCCGTCAATACCTAAAAAGAAAGAATCTACGTGCGAAATTCCCGCGCCGCCTGGCCAGTGCTGTGACCATTCATTCGCACCTGCCCCAGCCGATCGGGCGCCAGCGCACGCTGAATCGATCTTCGAGTTAGGCCGTTCTGACTGTATTCAACCGGTTAGTCGTAACGCACTGCATGGCACGCCACGCGCATCAGGTCGGACCATGCCCGCACTACTCGAAGTCATCGAATCCAATCCAATCTCCAGCGAGTCGGCGAACACGAACCAGGAGGCCGCGAGCGGCCCCCGCGTCCCGGACCTCCGCGACGCGCAGGCCGCGCTCGAGATCATGCGCGAGGAGGTCGCCAAGCTCGAGCGCTCGCTCGCGATGGCGCGCGGCACACGCGAGCTCGCGCCAATGCCGGCGTTCGCGCCGGCCCCACTGCCGGCACCCGAACCCCCGCGGTCGCGCCCACTACCCGAACGCGTGCAGGACGCGCTGGCCTCGAGGACGCTCGGCGTCGCCGAGCTCGCGAAGGTCCTGGGCGAGCCGGCCTTGAACGTCGTCAACGTGGTCCGCGCGCTCGCCGGCTCGCGGCGCGTGCACAACGTCGGGTCGGCTGACCACCCGCGCTGGACTGCAGTCGTCGGCGACGGCGCGCCCAACGAGGTCCTGCACGCGCTGGTCTCGCGTCTGCTCAGCGAGCAGCCGATGACCACGGCCGAGCTCGTGGCGGCGACTGGCGCACGCGAGTCGCGGATCTCGGGGTATCTGGTGCACCTACAAAGGAGCACCACGAACCTGCTGAACCTCGGCAATCCGCGCGTGGGCCGGTGGATGCTTGTGCCTTCCAGCGCCAGGCTCGCGATCCTGCGCCCCAAGGCCCGCGTACGTCGGCGTTAGTTTCTTTTCGCGCTTGACAACCGACAGTCTCGAGCGCATGATCAGTGCATGACCAGAAAAGAGCTTGCTGCCGCCCGTAAGAACGCCCTCGCGATCGTCGCCCAGATGGTGGACTGCACCGTTCACCACCGCGGCGAAGACGGTCTGATCCTCGGCGAGGCCATTTCGTCATACGGGTGGTACGGTGGCTGCGATCCCATGGTTGCCGTCCAGTTCGGCGAGCGCCGCGCGATTCTGAAACTGTCCGAGATGGGAGTGTGCTAAGGTTGCAGCCAACACACCCACCGGGCCTCTGTCGCAAGACACGCTTTCTCTCGGTGTCCCGCAACGCCTGGTGACGACCAGACACGATCGGGTGAGCCCGCGCAGGCTCGGTACTTGCACCCGCTCCGCGCGAGGAGCGGGTGATCACTCACGTGAGCGCGTCGACCATGCGCAGCGCGCGCTCGATCTCGTTGGCTTGCTCCGGGTCGACCAGGCGCATCGCGCACAGCAGTCGGGTCTGGAGGTTCGGCGCGACACCGAACACGATCCCAACCATTTCGTCGACGGTGAGTGGCACGGACACGCGCGCGCCGCCGTCGGGGATGAGCGCGCCGCAGCGCTCGCACCGCGGGTCGTGCGATTGGCGAGCGCTGGTCACGAGACCTCCGGGAGATCGACCGTCTGCCCCGCGAGTGCGTGCGAGCAGTCGGGCAGGAACTCGATTTTTCCGTCGCGCACCCACGAATGGCAGACGTAGCAGTTGAAGCCGTAGTCAGTTCCGCACCAACACGGATCACCAGCCACGTATGATGACGCGAAGTGCCCGCTGCGAACGAGGATGCTCGGCAAGAGTGTCGGCCGCTCCGGGTCATCGTTGTACATCCAGCCTTGACCCACACCCGTACCAACAGGGATGACGTGGTGATCGCCACAGCCCGGGCACTCGAAGCTGATTCGACCACTTTCCGTGCGGCGAACACGTCTCACGCGGCGCCGCCTTCGCCAGAGGCGAGCTCGCGCTCGGCCAACCCACGCAGCCAAGTCGCTAGCGGCACGTCGGGCCCAGCGACCGCCTGCCACGCGTCGGCGAGCGCGATCGGCACGCGCACCATGATCGCGGTGCGGCCGTCCTTGGCGCTCCGGCCGGGGCCGTTGGGCGCGCGCATGCTCGCGCGGACGTCGTCCAGACGGGCGACGGGCAGGGCCCAGACCCCGCCGACTTCCTCGGCGCCGCCGAGATGGCGTAGCTTGTAGACGGTCGAGAGCGAGCAGTCGAGCTCGAGCGCGGCCGCGGCGAGCGTGATCCAGCCGTCGGGCAGCTGTGCGGGCGGGCGCCCGCGTCGTGGGTTGGTCATGCAACTCCTATACCACTAAAAAGGAAAGAAATCGTTGCCCGAGCGGCGATACCAGACCGTGCGCCCGCGGCGACCAGACATCGTGACGTGCGCGTACATGTCGCGGCGCCGCGCGTTCTGGACCAGGCTCGAGTGGCCGCCGCGCCCGCCGACGAGCGTGACGACGACGCAGCCGTCGGTCGGCGAGCGGTACACGCCCACGACGCGGTAGACACCCTTGGCGGAGTGCGCGAGCTTGAGCGGCGGGATCTGCGCGATGATCGCGGTGTATGCCGCGTCGTCCTCGGACACGTCGTGCGCGACCAGCGCGAGCTCGACCAGGTCGGTCGCGCCGTCGAGCGTGGCCGGGGTCGTCGCGCGGTCGATCTGCTTGCGGAGGGCGGGCTGGGCGTCGAGCATGTACCTACGATACGTCCGCGATGGTCGTTCGTCAAGTGCGAAAAGAAACTATCTTGCGTAGCAGATGCACGCGGGGTCGTCGTCGCCGCACCGAACGCAGAGCCCGGCAAGTCGGCGCTCCTCCGCGCGGCGAGGGGTCAGCGCCGAGGCGACGGCCTCGCGCTCGTCCCGCTCGAGCTCGGCCTCGATCCAGTCGACGCCCTCGGCGAGCGCGTCGCGGCCGTCCTGGCGCGCGAGCTTGCAGATCATGAGGAGCGCGACACGTTCGTTTAGGGTCATTGTCAGAAGCTCGGCAGCACCGCGGCGGGCTCGCCCGTGGTCTTGTTCAGGAACATGTCACCGAGATCGAACACGCACCCGCGGGTGAAGTTCTCGGCGGGCTTCTTGAAGGTCGCGGCCTTGTAGATCAGGCCCGTGCCAAGCTCGACGAAGCAGACCACGCCGCGCGAGGCGCGCGCGCCGGCGTGGTCACCATCGCGGCGCACGATGCGCACGAACCTGCGGCCGCGGAACTCCGGGTCGATCTCGATCACGTTCTTCGGCAGGTTCGGTGCGCCGCGGTCCATCCACGCGTCATCGGCCGCCTGGAGGCGCGCGACGAACGCCGCGAGCGCGGCCGGGAACTGGGCCTGGATCTGAGCGGTGAGCGCCGACATGTTGTCGGCGCGGCCCTCGATCAGGGCGTCGGCGTTGACGGCGGCGAGCTCGGCGGCGGTGTAGTTCGTGGACCCGACGAGCGGCACGCCAGGTGCATGTTCCTGGCGCGTGGCCACTGATGATCTGAACCTCGCGTGCGCCCAGCAGGTCGGCATGATGCTCGTGAGCGCCGCGCGAGCGCACCACCTCGCGATGGCCGCGCTCGCGCTCGAGCGCGGCGACCACGCTGGGCACGACGCGTGGATGCTCGTCGTGCAGGCGGTCGACGCTGCAGAGGCCGAGCACCAGAAGGCCCCCGACACCAGACGTGGACGAAGGAGATCCCGTGAGCCTCGAACTCGAGTTGACCATCGCGATCGTGGGCGTCCTGTTCGGCGCCCTGCTGGGGAATTATCTCGGCGACGCTCTGCTCGACGCGCGCGCGCGTCGCGAGGGCGCCGCCCCGGGCCCGCGGTGGTGGCAGTCGTGACGCCGTCCACGAAGTTCGCGCCGTGAACATCCGGTCACACCTGATCGTGACCAGCCGTTCACGGTCGCAGGCACGAGTGGCCCGCGCGAGCCTCCCGGGCGCGATCGCGGCCTGGCACGGGACGTGGATATATCCTGGTCATGCTGAACATGAACCTCGCCGCCCTCGTCTCCGACCGCCACGACTCGCACGTCCGCCTCTACCGCGCCGCGCGCGGCATGGGCGCTCGGTATCACCGCGAGGGCTCTTGCAGTGCGGGCCACGCGGTCGCCCGCGCCTCGGTCGAGCTGGCGCAGCTCGGCGACGTGTCCGGCCCGGTCACCGCGGGCTGGACCGAGCAGCGCGACGAGCGCACCGAGGAGCTGGCGGACTAGTTGGTGTGAACTGGCAGCACCCGGACCGTATACGGCCGTTCACGATTGCGAACCAGATCGGCCAGGACGGGCCCGGCGAGTGGGTCCCGGTCCTGGCACGGGATGTGGATGACCAATCACCATGGGTAGAAACAACAGCAAGATCGTTAGCGTGGCATGTGCGACTCGCAACCCGGAGGCATTCGCCGTGCGCCTCTTCAAGGACAGCAAGGGCCGACACATCGCTGAGGAGGTGGACGCCGCGCCGCGCGGGCTGGCCGCGAGCAACCGGGAGGCTGTGCATGCACTCCGCGTCGAGATCGCGCGCCGCCTGGCGATGCTGGATGACCTGCTCGCCGATTCGGAGGTGGTGCTGTGAGCCGCGAGTGGCAGCACTTGCTGATGATTGCTCCGCTCGTCACGCTCGCGATCGGCTACGCGCTCGGGCGCCGCATCCGGCGCGCGCCGAGGAGCGGGTCGTGACGCTCCTCGATGCCGCCCGGGATTACCGCCGCGCGTATCGCGAGCACGAGGAGGCCTCGCGCGGTCTCGTGATCGTCTTCCGCAGCGACGACCCCGCGTACCTGCGCTACCTGGCGACGAAGGCCGCGCGCGATGCAGCACACGACAGGCTGACCGCCGCGGCGCTCGCGGTCGATCTCGCCGAGCACGCGACCAATGGGGCGTGAACGCCAGGCCACACCCGAGTGTGGCCTGGCGTTCACGCCCGCGAGCCGGACCAGCCTGGACGCGCTCGCCGATGCGGTTCGGAGCTGGCACGGGACGTGGATAGGTCCAGGGCATGACTAAATTCGAAGCCCTCCGCGACGCCGGCGAGATTGCTGCCCAGGTCTACAAAGCCCGCACGTGGGGCAACCGCAAGATGTCTCGCGAGGGCGCGCGCGACTACGACGAGGCGTGCACGCGCCTCGCGCGCGCCGCGATCGACTACGTCGCGGACCTCGCGCGCCTGCTGGTCGACGCGCCACTTGACGAGCGCACCACCGAGGTCCTCGCGCACCTCACCGCGACGCTCGCCGAGCCGGATCCGGTCGAGAACGCGACGACACGCCCCACGCCGCGGTACTGCGCCTCGTGCGGTGTCTCGCTCGCGGTCGCCGGCGGGTGCGCGCGCTGCCAGGACCTCAAGGCTCCGGGCGTCGCGCGCAGCTTGCCTTCGAAGCCTGCGCCGAGACTCACGCGCGCGACAGAGGTCCTGTCGTTCCTCGAGCGCTCGGGTGCATGCGCCCAAGTGTCCAGCGATGAGCATGCAGTCGCGATCGCGTGCTACCGCGCCACGCATGACGACGACGGAGAACCGATCGGATGATTAGTTTCTCTTAACGCTTGACAACAGCCCGCCTCGGCGCTACAACATACTCATGACGAACCCAGACCCCACCCGCCCGTACCACCTGATGACCGCCCGCGGCCGCGAGGCCCAGGAGGACTCTCTCCAGCAGGCTGTCGCGAGTGCCGCGTTCCTGCACAACATCGCCTCGGGCACCATCACGTGCCAGCCCGAGGATGACCCGAGGACCTGGTACGTGTACCGCTCGCAGGCGTCCCTCGACGCGGACCTTGAGCGCGGGCCGATCAACCAGCAGTCGCCGGGCTGGTTCGCGATCGTTCGGTACACTGGACCGCGCGCGTGATCGCCGCGGCCATCGTGCTGCTCGAGTGGGTCCGGCTCGTGCTGGCATTCAAGTTGCTCGAGTGGCTCTCGTGACCGAGCCCGTCGACGACTTGGATCCGCCCAGCCTGGATCTCCGGCTCAAGCTTCGCTACCTCGAGCACTCAGTCCAGGTGGCACAAAGGCACGGGTGGCTCGATCACCTCGGCGAGGTCCGCGACCGCGCCAGAGCGATCGAGCTCGCGTCGGCGCGCTATGCTACGCGAGCTCGGGCAGTGCGCGAGCGAGCCGAGGCGTCAATCGCGCACCTCGTGGACCGGATCTTGCTGGCGCCGTCGGGCGTAGAAGGTGCATGAACCGATCTATCGGCGTCGCGCTGGCCATCGTCGGTGCGTTCGTGCTTGTCTCAACTGGCTGCCTGGCGATCGCGTGCGGGCTGTTCGAGCTCGCCGGGGAGCCGCGCTCGGCCTGGCCTCTCGTGCGCACCGCGCTCGAGGTGTACGGGGTGATGTGCGTCGCGATCGCGGTGCCGTGCGTCGCGTTCTCGCTGGTTGACACTCGACGTGTTCACCCGCCCAGGCCCGCGCCACTGCCGCGCGCGACTGTGGCGCGCAGTTCACGGTCGGGTGTGGCGCGGCGTTCACGATCTGACGGCTGACCGCGCAGGATCGCGCTCTGGACGTGGTTCGGCGCGTGGCACGCCAGTCGCATGTTCCTGGGGCGTGCCCCTAGAACAGACCCTATTCACCGCGGCGCAGCGGCTCGACCTGGTCGAGCGCGCGGCCGCGCTCTCGCTGAACGAGCTCGCGTCCGCCCTCGGTGATGACCACGATGTCGTCGTGCGCATGCGGACCGCGCACGAGGCCATCACCGTCGTCGAGGTCCGCGTCACGCAGATGCTGGCATCGCTCCGGCGGAGCGCTCCGTGAGCGATGCAATTACGGGACTGTCTCCTGCCACGCGGGCCTACTTGGTGGCGGTGTTAGATCTCGCGTGGGAGACTGCCATCGACGAGTTCATCGACGAGCAGACCCTGCGCGCACAGTTCAACGCCGCCGAAGAGATCCGCGAGGCGATT
>Ga0068859_100006215_pt1 | contig 12128 bp, 9 predicted proteins | sample KBSSwiS22_FD_66585 | JGI IMG/M metagenome (GOLD analysis project Ga0068859, IMG submission 66585) | Switchgrass rhizosphere microbial communities from Kellogg Biological Station, Michigan, USA - KBS Switchgrass S2-2 | ecosystem: Host-associated > Plants > Roots > Rhizosphere > Soil ... | reverse complement strand
GTGGCGTTATCGGCTGTTTTTTTTGCCACTGTACTTTTTCTTTCAATGGCCTGCATATTGATCAGCATGATATCGGTAAGATCGTTATGTACAGTAGCAACCAGCACAGTGTCTGCAGGGTTTGTTTTTAATTTATTGAAATTGGCCGCAAGCTGGTCTGTCAGTTGCTGCTCCCCGGTTTCTGTAATATTATTTTGCTGCTTTTTTAAATTGCTTTCAAATTTTAGAATGCTGGCATTATTAAACCCGTCGTCATTTAAGGCGATCAGCATTTGCCTTGAATAATCGATGGAGTTATAATTGGCCACCAGGATATTTTTTGTGTCGGTGGAAAGTTTATTGATGTAAATGCTGCCCAGTGCAGTTAACAGCACTATCATGGCAAACAATAAGCCAATCCCCAAAACCAGTTTTGCTTTTATTTTCATCAGCTTAAAATTACAAGGTCAATATCATTAGCAGATAGTTTTTTCAACAACTCGTTGAATACATTGGTAGCCAAAATTACTTTTAATAAACTTAAATGCGGTTTGCCAATGCAAATGGTGGTGATATTTCTTTCTTCACATTGTTCAATGATAGCTTTGGCAATTTTTTTGTTTTCCACTTTAATGATCTCAGCGCCCAGTTCGGTGGCTAATTTAAAATGGTTGATAAGATGGCGTTGTTTATCCAAAGCGATCTTATCGGCACTTTCTGCAGGTGTTTGCACGTATAACACATACCATTTGCTGTTGTAGTAATTCGCCAGCCTTGCGGTTTTCCTGATTACTGTTTTTGCCGTTTGTTCGTTGGAGCTGATGCAGGCTAAAAACCTTTCATGCTTTACCGCATTTACCCTGGTGATCTCCGTTTCCACTTTTCTTTCCACCTGGCTGGCCACTTCTTTCAATGCCAGTTCCCTCAGCTGAAGGATATGATCGCTCTTAAAAAAATTATTTAATGCCGCCTGAATTTTTTCTTCTTTATAAATTTTCCCTTCTTTTAAACGGCTGATCAATTCATCAGCAGTAAGATCGATGTTCACCACTTCATCAGCAAGGCCCAGCACTTTATCAGGAATACGTTCTGCCACTTCAATGCCTGTTATCTCTTTTACTTCGGTGTTCAGGCTTTCTATGTGCTGTATGTTTACTGCGCTGATCACGTTAATACCGGCTTCCAGTATTTCAAATACATCCTGCCAGCGCTTTTCATTTTTGCTGCCTTCAATATTGGTATGTGCCAGTTCATCTACAATCACAACCTCTGGCCGTAAGTTAATTACAGCCTGTACATCCAGTTCTTCCAGTTCTTTGCCTTTGTAAAATAATTTTCGTCTCGGAATTACAGGTAAGCCTTCCAGTAAGTCGTGTGTTTCCTTCCTGTTATGCGTTTCGATATAGCCAATTTTAACATCAATGCCATTCTTCAGCAATGCATGCGCTTCTGTAAGCATACGGTATGTTTTACCCACACCAGCGCTCATGCCAATATAAATTTTAAACTTACCCAACCTGGATTTTTTAATCAGGTCGAGGAAGTGCTGTACATTATTTTCTTTTTCTCCTGGCATCAATTTCTTTTTTCTTCATTCTCTTTTAAAATTACACTTTAAACATCTTTTCTTTTTTATTTTAACTGATCTAATTGAATATTGAGTTGTAAAATGTTTACTCTTTCTGTTCCAAACATGCCGAGTAATGGTTTTTGAATTTGCTGAGCCACCAATGCCTTTATTTTTTCTTCATTGATATTTCTTGCTTTTGCAATTCTTGCAACCTGCACATAAGCGCCTTGTGGAGAAAGGTCAGGATCTAATCCACTGCCGGAAGCAGTAATTAATTCGGAAGGAACATCTTCTTTTTTTACCGAAGGATTATGTACTAAAAAAGTATCGAGCCTGCTTTGCACATCTTTTAAATAATCAGGATTGGAAGGGCCTTTATTACTGCCGCCACTGCCTGCTGCATTGTAGCCGCATGCAGAAGGGCGGCTGTTAAAATAATTATCTGCAGTAAAATTCTGACCCTCTAATTTATAGCCAACCACTTTATTGTTTACAGTTACTGTTTCACCTTTACCGCTGTTGGGTGCTGCTTGTGCAATACCCCAGATAAGTAAAGTGTATAACCCGACAAACACTACGATGCTAAGGAACGTAAGTTTTAAAGCGGGAAGAATATGTTGTTTCATTTTAAAAGTTTATGTTGTACTTATTAACTTATTTTATTTTTCAGGTGTTGCATTATTAAACTGTGAGTGCATTAACCAGCTCGCCTTCGACAAGCTCAGGCTGACAGCCCTATTTCTAAAACCAAATACTCACCAGCAGGTCTAATAATTTTATTCCAATGAAAGGAACTATCACTCCGCCTAATCCATAGATCAGTAAATTTCTTCTGAGCAATGCACTGGCGCCAATCGGTTTGTAAGCAACTCCTTTTAATGCAAGCGGAATTAGTAATGGAATAATGATGGCATTAAAAATTACTGCAGATAAAATAGCACTTTCAGGACTATGCAAATGCATAATATTCAAACCTTGTAATGCAGGTAATGAAATGATGAACAATGCAGGAACAATAGCAAAATATTTTGCCACATCATTTGCGATAGAGAAAGTAGTAAGTGTTCCTCTTGTCATTAATAATTGTTTACCTATCTCCACTATTTCAATCAGCTTGGTAGGGTCATTATCAAGATCCACCATGTTGCCTGCTTCTTTAGCTGCAGCTGTTCCGCTGTTCATGGCTACTCCAACATCTGCCTGGGCCAATGCCGGCGCATCATTGGTACCATCACCCATCATCGCAACCAATTTACCCTGTTGTTGTTCTTTTTTGATGTAGTCCATTTTATCTTCCGGTTTGGCTTCGGCAATAAAATCATCCACGCCTGCTTTTTGTGCAATGAACTTTGCTGTAAGCGGATTATCACCGGTTACCATCACTGTTTTAATTCCCATTTTGCGCAGGCGCTCAAACCTTTCGCTTATACCGGTTTTAATAATGTCCTGCAATTCTATCACGCCAAGTACTTTACCATTTTCACTTACTACCAGCGGCGTTCCACCATTGGATGCAATTCCTTTTACGCTGTTTTCTATTTCATCCGGAAAAGGAAATCCATTAGCTGTGGCTATTTTTCTTATGGAGTCTGATGCTCCTTTGCGGATACTTCTGCCACCCATATCAACGCCACTGCTTCTTGTTTCTGAAGTGAATTTTATCATTTTAGCTCCATTTAATGATAAGTCTTTAACAATATCATTACCCGCTAATTCAACAATTGATTTTCCTTCCGGTGTATCATCTGCCAATGAACTCAATGCAGCAGCTTTAATAAATTCAATCTTATCAACTCCGCTTGCAGGATAAAAATTAGTCGCCTTACGATTACCAATAGTGATCGTTCCTGTTTTATCCAGTAATAAAGTATCAAGATCACCTGCCGTTTCCACAGCCTTACCACTTTTGGTGATCACGTTTGCTCTTAATGCCCTGTCCATACCAGCAATACCAATGGCACTTAACAAGCCGCCGATGGTGGTGGGTATCAGGCATACAAACAAAGAGATAAAGGCCGCAATGGTAATAGGCGTGTTGGCATATGCAGCAAATGGTTGCAACGTTACACATACAATGATGAAGATGAGTGTAAAGCCTGCCAGTAAAATAGTTAACGCAATTTCATTGGGTGTTTTTTGTCTTGCTGCACCTTCAACCAATGCGATCATCTTATCTAAAAAGCTTTCGCCCGGCTCTGTGGTTACACGAACTTTTATTTTATCACTCAGCACTTTTGTACCACCGGTTACAGAAGATTTATCACCGCCACTTTCTCTTATCACAGGAGCACTTTCGCCGGTGATGGCGCTTTCATCAATAGTGGCAATACCTTCAATTATTTCACCATCCATAGGTATTATATCTCCTGCTTCGCAGAGAAACAGATCGCCTTTTGACAATAGTGAGGATGGAACTATTTTTATTTCATTCACGTACATTTCACCAATGATCTGTATCAGTTTTGCCGGTGTTTCTTCCCTGGTCTTACGCAAACTATCTGCCTGTGCCTTACCTCTTGCTTCTGCAATGGCTTCTGCAAAATTGGCAAACAATAAGGTTAGCAGTAACACTACAAATACAATGATGTTATACACCAGGCCGCCTTGTGATTTTTCACCGTTCATGATCCAGATACAAACCACCAGCATTACAGCGGTACATATTTCCACCGTAAACATTACCGGGTTACGGAACATGATCCGCGGGTTAAGTTTTACAAACGATTGTTTGAGCGCCGTATTTACAAGGCTTGCTTCAAACAGTTTAGATTTATTTTTTGTCATAATTTTTATTTTTAACTACCTAACTTTTTACAGTTGACAGGTGCATCAATTACGGTGCATTTTTATTTCATTCCAAAATATTCAGCTATCGGGCCTAATGCTAATGCAGGAAAAAATGATAATGCAGCTACAATAAATATCACTGCGAATATCATGATGCCAAATGTTGAAGTATCTGTTTTAAGTGTGCCTGCACTTTCAGGTACATATTTCTTTTTAGCAAGGATACCTGCAATTGCAACGGGGCCGATGATTGGTAAGAACCTTGCCAGCAACATTACTGTTCCACAGGCTATATTCCAGAATGGTGTATTATCACCCAAGCCTTCAAAGCCGCTACCGTTATTGGCTGATGAAGAAGTGAACTCGTACAGCATTTCACTAAAACCGTGATTGCCGGGATTGTTCAGCCAGCTTGCATAAGTTGCAGGGTCGTGTGCATACAGGTGAGATGAAATAGCGGTACCTACTAAGATTAAAAACGGGTGTAATAATGCAATGATCGCAGCGATCTTCATTTCTTTGGCTTCAATTTTTTTACCCAGGAATTCCGGTGTTCTGCCCACCATTAAACCGCTGATAAAAACTGCAATGATGATGAATATGTAAAAGTTTAAAAAGCCCACCCCAACACCGCCAAAGAAAGAGTTGATCATCATACCTAACAGGGCACACATTCCCGTTAGTGACGTAAAACTATCATGCATGGCATTAACTGAACCATTGGAGGTTACTGTTGTGGTAATACCCCAGTAGGCAGATGCAGCCGGCCCAAAGCGTACTTCTTTACCTTCCATACTACCCAGGTTTTGCAACACGCCCATTTTGGTAATGGCGGGATTACCATGCATTTCATTATATACAGATGGAATCAGCAGCAATAAAAAGCCCAGTGTCATTACACCAAATACCATCCATGCAAATTTCTTTCTTTTAAGCATGTAGCCTAAAGCAAAGATCAATGCAATGGGAATTAAAACGATGCATATATTCTCTACCATGTTGGTAAAGTAATTGGGGTTTTCAAAAGGGTGTGCACTGTTAACACCAAAGTATCCGCCACCGTTAGTACCTATTTGTTTTATTGCAATCATAGATGCGGCAGGGCCTCCTGATACATTCATGGTATCACCCTGCATGGTTATATACCTGGCTTTCCCTTCAAAATTTTCAGGCGTGCCATTAGCCAGCAATAATATTGCCACTACTATTGAAAGGGGCAGTAAAATTCTTGTACATGATTTTATAAAATAATTGTAAAAGTTACCCAGTTTATCAGCGCTTTTTTCTTTCATGGCTTTAAACACCACGGCACATGCGGCCATACCGGTACCGGCACTTACAAATTGAAACAAGGTGAGCAGCAACTGGCCCAAATAAGAAACACCGGTTTCGCCGGAATAATGTTGCAGGTTAGTGTTTGATACAAAGCTTACCGTTGTATTAAAGGCAAGATCAGCTGTCATAGATGGATTACCATCGGGGTTTAAAGGCAGCCAGCTCATATTCATTAATACCAGCATCGAAAACAGGAACCACACTACATTAATAACCAGCAAAGCAATCATACTTTGCTGCCAGGTCATTTCATTTTGTGGCTTGATGCCGCCCACTTTAAAAAATAATTTGTCCAGTGGATTGAGGATAAAATCCAGCCAGGTTTTATCACCGCTATACACTTTGCCCATATAGCGCCCCAGCGGAATGGCCAGCAGCACCATAATAATATACATGGCTACCACGCCAAGAATTTCTGTATTCATAATTAAAATTTTTCTGGTTTAATAAGTACGTAACAGATGTAACCAAACACCAGTACCGAAAGGATTAAGAGTGCTATCATGTTGTTAGATTTTATCGAAGAAATCGATGGATTTAAAAAATATTACAAAGCCAACAAGCCCTGCAAGAAGTAAAAGGATGGTGAGGAGCATGGTTATTTCATTTAGTTATGCCATACTGTTGACAATTGCCATGCCTGTGGCACTAAGAAAATGCAAAGCCTTAATCAGTAAGGCTTTGAAAGAAGCGGTAGAAAATGAGGCAATAAAAAACCCTTTCATTTTGAAAGGGTGGCACTATCGTTTTGGTACGATCACAGCTCACGCGGTCTGACGTCCTCGTCTGACCGTGTGAGCTGCGGGCACGATCTGACGCCCTCGTCTGATCGTGTGAGCTGCGGCATGGTCAGACGTGGACGTCAGACCATGCCGCAGCTTTACAATTTATATTCTTCCAGTTTGCGGTATAATGTGGTTAATGCGATGTTGAGCAGTTTAGCAGTTTCAGTTTTATTGCCGTTTGTATAGTTCAATACTTTTTGAATATGGATCTTTTCAGCACTGGCAAGATCAAATGCAGACAATTGTTTTGTTGGATGGAGCACGCCTGCAGACGTGTTCCTACTGTCCTGCATTTCAAAAGGTAAATTTTCAACAGTTAATTCATCGTTGTTCATCAGTATCACCGCTCTTTCCATTACATTCTTCAGTTCCCGGATATTACCATTCCACTGGTGTTGTTTTAAAGCTTCGGTAAACTCTTTGGAAACAGGTTTTATTTTTTTATTGGTTTTACCAGCTACAATTTTTGCAAAATGATTAGCCAGTTCTTCAATATCCATTACCCGTTCCCGTAATGCGGGCAATGCAATTTGAAAAACAGCAATGCGGTAAAAAAGATCTTCACGAAAATTACCGGCTTCAATTTCCTTTTGCAGGTTCCGGTTGGTAGCAGCTATTAACCGGATATTTACCTTAATCGTTTTATTCTCGCCCACTTTCATCAGCTCACCGGTTTCCAGTACACGCAATAATTTTGCCTGCAGCTCCAGGGGCATCTCACCAATTTCATCTAAAAAAACAGTGCCGTTATTGGCTTCTTCCAAAATGCCTTTAGTATCTTTTATGGCACCGGTAAATGCACCCGCTTTATGTCCAAACAATTCGCTTTCTAACAAATCTTTACTTATGGCAGCACAATTGATAGCAATAAAATTCTTATTCTTCCTGCTACTGGCCTGGTGAATAGCCTGAGCAAATACTTCTTTCCCGGTACCGGTTTCGCCGGTTAATAAAACCGGCGCATCAGTAACGGCAACTTTTTTTGCCAGCTCGATAGTGGCCAGAATATTTTTTGATCTGCCAATGATACTATCGAAAGAATATTTATTGGACAATTGTTTTTCCAGGTGCCGTACTCTTTTAGCCAGCGTTACCTTTTCCACAGCACGGTAGAGCAGCGGAATTATTTTGTTATTATCATCACCCTTGGTAATATAATCGAAAGCCCCGTTTTTAATAGCCTGCACACTATCAGGAATATTGCCGTATGCAGTTAAAAGTATGATCTCAATTACGGGATATTTATCTTTTACCTGTTTCGAAAATTCAACGCCTGTGCCATCGGGCAGTTTTACATCGCAAAGCACCACATCAATTTCCGTTTGCTCCAATTTTTTAGTTGCAGCTTTAATGTCTGCAGCCTGCAACACTTCAAATCCTTCCAGGCTAATGATCCTTGCTAAAAGGGTCCTTAGTTTTTCTTCATCATCAACAATTAAAATTTTATTCATTTAATACCTGCCAATTAATTTGCTTCAAATTTAGTTAATTTAAACTGTGGCAAGGGTAATTTTAAATCGTTCTATTCATCAGCTTTATTTCAAGTATCTTTGAGCAATAAATTACCATACAATGAAAAGGCAATTTCATTACAAAAAACTGCTGCAATATTTTTTACAGGGCTTACTGATACTGGCGCCAATTGCTATTACTGCTTATGCTATCTTCTGGGTGGTTTCTTCTATCGACAGCCTATTGCCCATTTTTACTTATAAAGATCTGCAGGGTAATGTAAAAGTGCAGAATTATGGTATTGGTTTCCTCATTATTATCGGGGTACTTATTATTATCGGTTACTTCAGTTCTTTTTTCATTACCGGGCGCTTTGTAAGTTTTGTGGATAAGCTATTGGAAAGAACCCCCGGCATAAAATATATCTATTCCACCACCCGTGATTTTTTTGAGGCCTTTGCCGGCGATAAAAAAAAGTTTACCAAAAATGTGCTGGCTAATGTGGATGATAATGATGTATGGCGTTTTGGTTTTATTACCCGTGATGATATGGAAGAATTCGGGTTGAAAGATTATGTAACGGTTTATATTCCCATGGCCTACTCTGTTGCCGGCAATGTATATGTAATTCCTAAAGAAAGAGTAAAAGCCATTGAACATATCAGTGCCGCACAAACGATGAAGTTTGCAGTAAGTGGTGGCATTACCGATGTAGCTGATGAAAGTATACCTTAAACCTTCTCCAAAAGAAAAGCCTTTTTAAAAACTAAATAGTTTAATGAAAAAGGCATTATTCATTATTTCATTATCAATTATTCATTGTAATTGTTATTGCTGGGGTTTTTATGCCCATCAAAAAATAAATTACTACGCCGTTTTTTTATTACCGCCAGAAATGATGGTGCTCTACAAACCCAATATTTCTTTTTTAAGCGAACATGCTGTTGATCCTGATAAAAGAAGATATATAGTTGCTGATGAAGGCCCACGCCACTATATTGATATCGATCATTATGGCAATTATCCTTACGATAGTTTACCCCGGAAATGGAAAGATGTTATTGCAAAGTATGGAGAGGATAGTGTGAAAGCATACGGCATAGTGCCGTGGCATGTACAAACTATGCTGGCAAGATTAACCAATGCTTTTAAACTAAAAGATTTCAGCAGGATCATGAAAACAAGCGCTGAGCTTGGCCATTACATTGGTGATGCACACGTACCCCTGCATGCCAACAGTAATCACAATGGCCAACTCACTAATCAAAGAGGCATACATGGTTTTTGGGAAAGCAGGGTGCCGGAATTATTAGCTGAAAAAGAATTTGATTTTTTTATTGGTAAAGCGGAGTATATAAAAGATCCCGGTGATTTTATATGGAAACGTGTACTGGAAAGTGCCAAAGCTGCCGATAGTGTTTTAAATTTTGAAAGAGAACTGACAAAAAAATTCGGGGATGATAAAAAATATGCTTTTGAAGAACGTCAGGGAAAAATTACAAGGCAATACTCCGCTGCATTTACAATTGCTTTCAATACAAAGTTAAATGGCATGATTGAGAGAAGAATGCGGCAATCCATTTATGCCATTGCAAGTTTTTGGTACACTGCCTGGGTTAATGCCGGCCAGCCCGATTTGAAAAACCTGGTAAATCAAAAATTTAGCGAGCAGGATTTGAAAGAATTTGACGAATTAAATAATAACTGGAAAGCAGGAGCTAAAATGATCGGAAAACAGGAATAGCTGCTATCTCTTAAAGGGTAACTGTGGCAGAGTAACTTGAAGATTATCTAACAGATTAAGCAGATTTATTTAATATTTCAAATTTATCTTCTTTTCGCTTTCAGTACTTTTGCAAAAACCTTTTAAATGACGCTTTCTAATTCCCCCGCCAGCTTGCGGGGACAGGGGATTCACAATTTTAATGCCGGCCCTTCTATATTGCCTAAAGTTGTTTTTGAAGAAGCAGCACAGGCAATATTGAATTATAATAATACAGGTTTATCTATTTTGGAATTGGGTCATCGCACCGCTACTTTCCAGGCGGTAATGGATGAAGCTCAGGCTTTATTAAAAGAGCTGATGCACTTAGATTCAGATCACGAGGTATTGTTTTTACACGGCGGCGCCAGCACCCAATTTATGCAGGTACCCATGAACCTGCTGGATGATAAAGAAACAGCAGCCTATTCCGACACCGGCGTGTGGAGCAGTAAAGCTATTAAAGAAGCCAGATTGTTTGGTAAGGCAGAAGTGGTTTGCAGCGGTAAAGAAAATAATTACACCAGCATTCCAAAAGATTTTGCCGTGCCTAATGATGCCAAATATTTTCACATTACCACCAACAATACCATTTACGGAAGCCAGTGGCAAAAAATTCCTAACACCAGTAATGTACTGGTGGCGGATATGAGCAGTGATATCTTAAGCCGGGAAATGGATTTCAATTCCTTTGGACTGATCTATGCAGGTGCACAAAAAAATATTGGTGCTGCTGGTGTAAATGTAGTGGTGGTAAATAAAAATATTTTAGGCAAAGTAAAACGTGCCATTCCTACCATAATGGACTACCGCAATCATATTAAAGAGGGCAGTATGTTAAATACGCCGCCAGTGTTTGCTGTTTATGTATGTATGCTTACCTTACGCTGGCTTAAAGAGCAGGGTGGTGTTGCTGCTATAGAAAAGATCAATGATCAAAAAGCCGCATTGTTATATAAAGAGATCGATGAGAACCCTTTATTCAAAGGCACTATCGCAACAGAAGACAGGAGTAAAATGAATGTATGCTTTGTAATGAATAACCCGGACCTGGAGGAACCATATTTAAATTTTGCCAAAGCGCAGGGTATTGTAGGCATTAAAGGACATCGCTTATCTGGCGGCTTCAGGGCTTCTTTGTATAATGCTTTACCTTTAAGCAGCGTGGAATTTTTAGTACAAACCATGCAGGAATTCAGAAAAATGCATCAATAAAATTAATATACTATTTTTAACGTCCCCTAACAGTTAAATATAATGGTAACAATAGCACCTTTTAAAGCACTCAGGCCCGAAGCACAGCTGGCAAAACAAGTAGCATCCAGGCCTTATGATGTATTGAACAGTAAAGAAGCCAAAGTGGAAGCACAGGGCAACCCGGCCAGTTTTTTACACATCACCAAAAGCGAAATTGATCTGCCGGAAACTACGGATATCCATTCGCAGGAAGTATACCTTAAAGCCAAAGAAAATTTAGACGCTTTTACCAGCCGCAATATTTTATTTCGTGAAAGTAAACCCTGTTATTATATCTACCAGTTGATCATGAATGGTAAAAGTCAAACCGGTTTGGTTTGCGGCAGCAGTGTGGATGATTATGAAAAAGACCTCATCAAAAAACATGAATTTACACGCCCCGAAAAAGAACAGGACAGGATCAATCATATTAAAACAACGGGTGCACAAACGGGCAATGTTTTTTTAGCCTATAAGAACGTTGCGGCAATTGATAGTTTGATCAACGACTGGAAAAATGAACGCAGCCCGGTATATGATTTTATTGCAGATGATGGCATTCAACATAGTGTATGGACGATCAATGATGCCAAAACGATCGACCTCTTAACCGAATTGTTTAAAGCGCAGGTACCAGTTACCTATATTGCCGATGGCCACCACCGTGCGGCTTCTGCAGCTAAAGTGCGCAAAGCATTAGGTGATATGGCTGCTGAAGGTGCAGATTATTTTTTAACTACGCTCTTCCCTTCTGACCAGTTGCATATTATGGATTACAACCGTGTAATAAAAGACCTTAACGGTTTAACAGCAGAAGAGTTTTTGCAGAAAATAAAAAATAAATTTTCGGTAGAAAAGATCAATGAGGCGCTGTCGCCAGCTAAACTGCATGAATTTGGTATGTATTTAAACAACCAGTGGTATAAATTAACGGCAAAGGAAAATACTTTTACAACTGACCCCATTGGTATTTTAGACATCACCATTCTTTCTGATAATTTATTAGAACCGGTACTGGGTATTAAAGACCAGCGTACAGATAAACGTATTGATTTTGTTGGCGGCATCCGCGGACTGGGTGAATTGGAAAAGCGGGTAAACAGTGGCGAAATGGCAGTGGCATTCAGCTTACACCCGGTTACTATCCAGCAATTATTTGATATTGCCGACAGTGGTAATGTAATGCCGCCAAAAAGCACCTGGTTTGAACCTAAGTTAAGAG
>Ga0068859_100006213_pt1 | contig 12131 bp, 10 predicted proteins | sample KBSSwiS22_FD_66585 | JGI IMG/M metagenome (GOLD analysis project Ga0068859, IMG submission 66585) | Switchgrass rhizosphere microbial communities from Kellogg Biological Station, Michigan, USA - KBS Switchgrass S2-2 | ecosystem: Host-associated > Plants > Roots > Rhizosphere > Soil ... | reverse complement strand
TCGCGGCTGCTCACGAGCCAGCTGTTCGGCGTGAGTCCCTTCGATCCCCTCACGCTCACCGGCAGCGCGCTCCTGCTGTCCGTGGTGGCGATCGCCGCGGCCTTCGTCCCCGCGCGGCGGGCGTCGCGCATCGAGCCGATGAGGGCGCTGCGCGCGGAGTGATGCGGCCTCAGGCTCGCTTCGCTTCCAGCTCCGCCCACCGCGCGTAGAGCCGGTCCACTTCGAGGCGGGCCGCCTCCAACTCCTCCAGCCGCAGCTGCAACGCCGCGGCGTCGGTGGCGATGGCCGGGTCTTCCGCACGCCGGCGCGCCTCGACGAGCCGCGCCTCGGCCGCGAGCACGCTCGGCTCCATGGCGTCCCACTCCCGCTGATCGACGTAGGAGAGCCGCTTCTCCTTCGGACCCGCGGGCTGCGGCCCGGGCTTGTCCTTCCGGGGCGCCCCCGCGGCGGGCGCGCTGGCGGCCCACTGCGCGTAGTCGGCGTAACGCTCGAGGCCACCGCGACCGTCCAAGGCGAGGATCGCCGTGGCGACGCGGTCCATCAGATGGCGGTCGTGGGTGACGAGAACGAGCGCGCCGGGAAACTCGAGCAACGACTCCTCGAGCACCTCGAGCGTCGGGATGTCGAGATCGTTGGTCGGCTCGTCCATGACGAGGAGGTCGGCGGGTTGCAGCATCAGCCTGGCGAGCACGATGCGAGCGCGTTCTCCTCCGGACAGGCGCGACACGGGCGTATCGAGCTGCTCGGGGCGGAAGAGGAACCGCTTGGCCCACGAGGCGACGTGGAGCGCCGCGTCGCGGTAGACGACCGTATCGCCGTCCGGCGCCAGCGCGCGCTTGAGCGAGACGTCGGGATCGAGCGTGCGACGGTTCTGGTCGAAGTAGACGACGCGCAGCGACTCGGCGGGCCGGATGGTCCCGGCGTCGGGCGGCAGCTCGCCGACGATCATGCGCAGGAGCGTCGTCTTTCCCGACCCGTTCGGGCCGACCACGCCCAGGCGCATGCCCGGGGTGAGCAGGAGCTCGAGCGCGGAGACGATGGGTCTCCCGCCGAAGCTCTTGCTCAACCCCTCGCCGTGCCAGAGCCGCTTGGTGCGCCGGCCGGTCGCGCTCAGATCGATCCCCGCGGACTCCACGACACGGCGCTCGCGGCTCTCCCGAAGCGCTTCGATTCCCTCGTGCGCCGCGCCGATCCGGGCCTTGGACTTACGGGTACGCGCCTTGGCGCCGCGGCGGAGCCACGCGATCTCACGCCTTACGCGGTTCGCCAGCGACTCCTCGTAGCTGGCCTGGTTGGAGAGGATCTCGTCGCGCTTCTCCAGGAGATCCACGTACGAGCCCTCGACGGCGATCAGCCCGTCGGCGTAGACGCGATCGATGTCGAACATCCTGCGCCCGACGTTTTGCAGGAAGTAGCGATCGTGGCTCACCACCACGAACGCTTCGGGCTCCGACGCGAGCATCCCCTCGAGCCACAGCCGCGACTCGAGGTCGAGGTGATTCGTCGGCTCGTCGAGGAGCAGGAGGTCCGGCTCGAGCGCGAGCGCCCGGGCGATCGCCAGTCGCGTGCGCCAGCCTCCGGAGAGGATGTCGGCCGGGGCCGAGGGATCGGTGAAACCGGCCTTGCTCAGCGCGACCGAGACTCGTTGATCGCGCTCGTGGGGATCGAGCATCGCCTCGAAGGCGATCGCCGCCGCGACGACCGCCTCGACGGTCGCGCCTTGCGGGAACGCGGGATGCTGCGGCACGTAGCCGACCCGGAGGTTCTTCCGCCGCGCGCAGAGCCCGCTGTCGGGCTGCTCCTCTCCGGCCAAGATCTTGAGGAGCGTCGATTTTCCCGCGCCGTTCGGCCCCACGAGGCCGACGTGATCCCCCTCGTGAACGGCGAACGTCAGCCCCGCGAACAGCGGGCGGGAGAACGCCTTGGCGATGCTCTGACAGCTGAGGATGATGGGCGGCGGCATGGGGCGTGGACGCCGGTTATATCAGACGGCGAGCTCAACCCGCGGCGACGGGCAAGCAGAGATCCGTGTGGTTCAGGCGGTGCCGCGGGGTCACCCGCGTCGTGTGGTAGATCTCGACCGCCGGCAGGCCGACCAGCCGGTAGCCGGGCAGGGCGAGGAGGCGCGGGAAGATCGCGCCGTAGGCGGCGGCGAGCGTCTCGTACGGTCCGGCGTGCGTGGTGACGGCGAAGGGGCCGCCGGGGAGGAGCTGGTGGCCGACCTCCCCCTCGGGAGCGAAGGGACCCGGCACGACGAGCGCCGCGTCGAAACGGAGCCGCTCGGGCGGCGTGGTCCCGGGGGCGTCGTGCCCGATCCCCATCCAGACGGGCGGACCCGGCAGCCGCCGCCGCGCCGCCCAGGCCTGAAGCTCGTCGAAGAGGCTCTCCGGGACCGCGTCGTACGGTCCCACGTGCCGGCGGAAGGCCAGGTGCACGGGCCGCAGGCGGATCACCTTGGTCGCGGAGATCTCGAAGGTCGGTGCTCCCTCCGCGCCGTCTTCGGGCCCGTCGTCGTACCACGCCGACAACTGTCCGCGCACCCACTCGCGGTAGTCGCTCGGCGTGCGACCGAAGCGACGGTGGAAGGCGCGAAGAAAGGTCTCGTGGTTTTGGAAGCCGCACTCCAGAGCGATGTCGAGCACGTTCGAGTCGTGCACCAGGAGACGGAAGGCGCCGCGCTCCAGGCGGAGTCGCGAGGTGTAGGCCTTCGGCGTCTCTCCGATCGCCGCCTTGAACCGGCGCTGCAAGTGGAACGGCGAGAGCCCCGCCTTCCGGCCGAGCGCTCCGAGACTCAGGTCCCCTTCCAGGTGGGCCTGGATGTGGACCAGCAACGGGAGGAGCGTCTCCCAGTCCTCCGTCACGCCGGCTCCGCGACCTCGCTCCGGGCGGCTCTTCGGCCCGCGAGATGGCAGGCCAGGAGCTTCAGGAGATAGCTGGCGGCCAAGAAGCCCAGGAGCTGCGGCGAAGGGGCTCCCGCAAGGAGTGCCAGCGGCAGGTCGAGCAGGACGAAGAGGCCGAAGAGCGCCATCGCCGTGGGCCAGGCGCGAGCCGGGTCCCGCGACCCGATCCACCGGCAGACGAGGTAGAAGATCGGGGTCCCCGCCACGATCGAGACCCACGGGCCCGACGCCTCGGCGTAGCGCTGGTAATAGGCCGCCGTCTCCCCGGGATGAACGAGGTAGCTGTAGAGGGCGACCCAGGCGAAGGCGGCGGCGATCTGCGCGACCTCCGCCAAGAGCATCCCGCCGAGCGCCGCGCCCCATCGGATGTCTCTCATTCTCATGGTGCGAGTGTAGGAACGGCGGGGCGCCGCGTCTTGACGTTTCTTGCGGCCGCCGGGCGCGTGCTACTGTCCAAAGCTCGCATGGACCCGGACGACGATACCCCCACGCCGCGGTTCGAGGACCTCGGACTCCCAGGCCCGCTCCTCCGCGCGCTCCAAGAGGTGGGCTATGAAGCGCCGTCCTCGATCCAGGCCTCGGCCATCCCGCCGCTCCTCGCGGGGAACGATCTGCTCGGCCAAGCGCAGACCGGCACCGGCAAGACCGCGGCTTTCGCCCTTCCTCTGCTGAGCCGGCTGGATCTGTCCCTCGCGCAGCCGCAGATTCTCGTTCTCACGCCGACCCGCGAGCTCGCGATCCAGGTCGCCGAGGCGATGCAGACCTACGCGCGCCACCTCGAGGGCTTTCACGTCCTGCCGATCTACGGCGGCCAGAGCATGGAGACGCAGATCCGGCACCTGGGGCGCGGGGTGCACGCGGTCGCGGGAACGCCGGGACGCATTCTCGATCACCTGCGCCGCGGCACGCTGCGTCTGGATCGTCTTGCGGCGCTCGTCCTCGACGAAGCCGACGAGATGCTGCGCATGGGCTTCATCGAGGACGTGACCGCGATCCTCGACCAGACGCCCGTCACGCGCCAGATCGCTCTGTTCTCCGCGACGATGCCCGCGTCGATCCGCAAGGTCGCGGAGACGTACTTGCGGCAGCCCGTCGTGGTGCGCATCAAGACCCAGACCGCCACGGTGGACACCGTGACCCAGCGCTACTGGGAGGTGCAGGGAGTCCACAAGCTCACGGCGCTGACGCGGATCCTCGACGCGGAAGACTTCGACGCCATGCTGGTCTTCGTTCGCACGAAGAACGCCACGGTCGAGCTTTCGGAGAAGCTGGAGGCGCGCGGCTTCGCCTGCTCGCCCCTGAGCGGCGACATGACGCAGGCGATGCGCGAGCGGACCGTCGAGCGCTTCAAGCAAGGCGCGCTCGACATCGTCGTCGCCACGGACATCGCGGCGCGCGGCCTGCACGTCGATCGCATCAGCCACGTCGTGAACTACGACGTGCCCCAGGACCCGGAAGCGTACGTGCACCGGATCGGCCGGACGGCGCGAGCCGGCAAGGAGGGGCAGGCGATCCTGTTCGTCTCGCCCCGCGAGCGCTTCCTGCTGCGCGCCATCGAGCGGGCCACCGGCCAGAAGATCGATCCGATGCGCCTTCCGACGCAAAAGGACATCGCCGACCGCCGGATCGCCCAGTTCAAGGCCGGGCTCTCCGCGACGCTCGCGTCCGAGGATCTCGACCTGTACGCCCGCGTGATCGACGAGTACCGCGAAGAGCAGGGCGTGGAGTGGCCCGCGCTCGCCGGCGCGCTCACCTACCTCGCCCAGCGCCAGCGCCCGTTCGTTCCGCCGCGGCCGAAGGAAGAGAAGTCCGAGGCGGTTCCCCTCCCCGCGCCCCCGCGCCCGCCGGGAAAACGCCTGTACCGTGTGGACGTCGGGCGCGAGCACGGCGTTTCGCCGAGAGTCCTCGTCGACGCCATCAGCACCGAGACGGGCCTCGCGCGACGGCTCATCGGTGACATCGCCATTCGTGAGACCTACAGCACCGTCGAGCTGCCGGCGATACCGCGGGACCTGCTCCGGCACCTGAAGAAGGTGCGCGTGGTGGGCCGCCCGCTGCGCATCGCCGAATCTATTTGAGCGGCATCCGAGCGTCGAGCCAATCGCCGATGCGCGACGCCGACGGACTGTCCAGGTTGCACAGCACGATGACCGACTGACCCGACTCCGGATACACGCGGAGGATCGCGTTCATTCCCGGAGCGCCGCCGCCGTGGCCGTAGGTCCGCACCTCGCCCGGCCGCCCGAGCTGGAATCCGAAGCCGTAGTCGCCGGTCGCGAATTGGGGACGCGTGGCCTCGGCGAGCGTCGCGGCCTTCAGCAGCTTGTTCGACATCAGCGCGCCGGCGAATTTCATCAGATCGGACGCCGTCGTGTACCCGCCGCCCGCCGAGGTTCCTCGCCACGGGAGCGTCGGCTCGTTGGAGACCAGCTCGAACCGATCCCGCATGTAGCCCTTGCTCCGGTGGGCGACCTTCACGCTTTCCGGCTCGGACCCCGAACCCGTCATGCCGGCGACCCGGAAGATGTTCTCGGCGACGAAGTCGTCATACGACTTTCCCGAGACCTTCTCGATCACCACACCGAGCAGCAGGAATCCGTAGTTGGAGTACTCCCACTTGGTGCCGGGATCGAACTGCAGGTCGCGCGCGCCGTACAGCTTCACGTAGTCCTGAAGCGTTCTCAGCTCCAGCCGATGCGCCATGAACTCCGGACCGAAGATGTCGCCCGTGCCGCCCGTGTGCGACAACACGTGCCGGATCTTCACCTTGGTCGCGACGTCGGCGTTCGGATAGTCGGGCAGGATCTTCCCGATCGTATCGTCCAGCGACAGCTTCCCGCGCTCGACCAGCTGAAGCGTCGCGACCGCCGTGAACATCTTGTTCATCGAGCCCATGCGGAACCGCGTGTCGCGCGAGTTGTCGATTCCCTTCTCGCGATCCGCCTTGCCCTTGGCGCCCGACGCGATCACCTTGCCGTCTCTGGCCCACAGCCACACGCCCGAGAACTTCCCGGCGGAAGCGGCCTTCTCGATCGCGGCGTTCCACGCGGCGGCCGCCGCCGGTTGGGTGAGCCGCTCGGGAACCGGCGCGCCGGCGGGTGGGGGGATCACCGACAGGGTGACGCTCTTGATCACCGCCGGATCCGCATCGCTCACGCTCACCGACATGCGGTGGTAGCGGTCGTTCCCCTCACGCTCGCGCACGACGGCCTGAACGCTCAGCGGTTGCGAGGCTTCGACCGCATACACGTCGAGCCCGCCGATGTTCCACTTGAGGTCGACCATGCGATCGAGCGCGTCGGGCCGGTCCGGACGGTGCGTCTTGACGAAAGCCTCGAGCTTGTCCTTGTCGCCGGAATTCATGGCGTCGAGGTAGCCGGCAAGGACCTTCCCGGCGGGCGTGGCCGGGAGCTCGGGAGGCGCTCCCGCCAGGGACAGGGTGATCGAGAGCGGAGCGACGAGGAGGAGGGCGCGCATGGACCGGTATGCGCAAAAGCACCCCTCTTGGTTTCACCGGATTCGATTTCCCCCGCGCCAGCGGTTATCCTGAGCCGTTTCGGATCGACGTGGAGCTCGCATGCGTAGGCCGTTCCGTTCGACTCTCGCGCTGACCGCGATTCTCGCGGCGCGGGCGATCCAGGCTCAATCCGGCGAATTCCCTCAACCGGTCGGCAACGCGCCGGCCGAAGCCGCGAAGACGGGCGGGGAAGAGAAGCAGAAGGTGCAGGTCCTCCTTCTCCTGGGCCACATCCGAGCGCTCGCGAGATGGATGCCGAACGAGGCGTCTTTCCTTTCCGTGGCCGACAAGGTTCAAGAACGGCTGGTCGCGGCCAAGGAGATCGACCTCGCACCCCTGGCCGAGTTCGAGCCGTACCTGTCCAGCCTCACGGCGACGCTCGCCCGGATGGAGGCGCGTTCGAGCGCGCTGCAGACGCCGGTCGAGATCTGCGACCCGTCCCGCAGGAGCGATCTCTTCCTTCTCTTCCTCGATACGCTCGACGTGGACGGCCAGGGACAGGTTCAGGCCAGGATCTGCCAGACGATCGCCACCGAGCAGGGCACGGAGGGGAGCGTCTCGCAAGCCTGCGTCGCCACCAGCCTCGGCCTTCTCGTCGCACGATCGATGCACGATTTCTTCGTCTCCTGCGAGCCGTCCTTGGCGAGCGCCGAGACCGGCGGCGCGCGCTTCGAGCGGCTGAGCCTCGAGCTGGCGGGTGTCCAAGCGGGCGTGCAGGAGAGCGTGCGCTCGGCCAAGCTCGAGCTCACCCAGGCCATGAGCATGGTCGTGGGCCACGTGGCCGAGACGTCCTCGACGAACACGAAGCAGCTCGAAGACCTCACCGTCCGCCTCGAGATCGAGAGAGCCCTGCAGCAGGGGACGCCGTACGGATCGCTCTACCTTCCGCAGGCGAACGGCGGCCGGCTCGAGGTCGTGCGCGCGATCGTCGCCGAGACGATCCAACACGTCGTCGAGTCGGGCGAGTCCGACAATCAGGCGAGCGCGAAGCTCGCGGCCGGCGACGAGCAGCTCCAGGCCCGCCACTTCAAGCAGGCGTTCCGGCTCTACAGCGAGGCGTACAAGGCGGCGGTCGCGCTGCCGCCCAAGCCGAGATGACGCAGCACGCCACCGAGATCGTCGTGCCGTCGAGCGGTCCCGGGATGATCGAGGTCACCGATCGCGTCGTCGCTTGGGTCAGCGCCACGCAGGTGGCGACGGGCCTCCTGACCCTTCACGTGAAGCACACCTCCGCCTCGCTGCTGATCCAGGAGAACGCCGACCCGGAGGTCCGTCGTGACTTCGAGAGGTTCATGCGCCGGCTCGTCCCCGAGGGCGATCCCCTGTTCCGCCATACCTCCGAAGGCCCCGACGACATGCCGGCTCACGTGCGCGCGGCGCTGACGGCGACGACGCTCTCGATCCCCGTCGCGGACGGCGCTCCCGCGCTCGGGACGTGGCAAGGCATCTACCTCTACGAGCACCGCCGCCAGCCCCACACGCGGAGGATCGCGGCGCACCTCATCGGGGAGTGAGGCGGCGCGCTAGAAGCAGCCGGCGACGTTGCTGTAGCTGAGCGTGTAGGGGAGGCACTCGAAGCCGGGCGCGGTTCCTCCGCTGATGCTGACGTAGATGAAATGGTTGTCGGTGGTCGTGCACGAGCCGTCCAGGTTGTACGTCCACGTCGCCGTGCTCCCCGCCGTGACCTGCTGGCAGGTGAACGAGCCGCAGGACGCGTCGGCGCTCGTCGCGGCGCAGAACTGGTAAGAGCCCGCTCCCGCGGGAACCGTCAGGCTCACCGACACCCGGTTGTCCTCGTCGAGGCAGAAGCCGCCATCGCAACATGAGCAGGTGGATCCGGTCTCGTTGGCGTTGATCCGGAAGATGTCGATGTCTCCGGAGGGGTAGAGGGTCACGGTATTGACGGTCTGCGTCTGGCCCTCCCCGACCGCGGTCAGGATGCGGGCGGCCGCGCAGATGTTGTTGCTTTCGAACCCGTCGGCAAAGCCGGCGTTGTTATCCACGGTGCCATCGCAGTTGTCGTCGATGTCGTTACAGGTCTCGGTGGACGGCGGCAGCGGCGTGCAGCTGTTCGGCGCGCCGTTCACGCACCGGGCCACGGTGTTCTGGCAGGCTCCCACCCCGCAGGTCTGGTTGCCGGGATTGACGTTGGTGCACGATCCGGGGATGGTGCCCACGCAGGTGCCCGGTGTCGGATCCTGGCAGAGCGCGTTGCAAGTGGTCGTGGTGGGACCCGCGACCGTCTGAGCGGTGCACTCGTCGGCGGTCGTGCGGCAAGCACCCGCCCCGTTGCACGTCGTCTCCGCGGCGCCGACGTCGGCCTTGCGGCGGCAGACGTCGCCCACGAACCCCGCGTAGTAGCCGACACAGCTCACCCCCGGGCATTCCGAGTCCGGATCGGTCCCGACCGGAACGGGGCCGCAGGAGCCGGGAGGGGCGGCGACGTCGCAGGCGTTGCACGTCCCGGAGCAGGAGGAGCTGCAGCAGACGCCGTCCACGCAGAAGCTCGAGTCGCACTCGTTCGATCCGACGCAGGACGCGCCCTGATCCTTCTTTTCAGTACAGACCGTGGTGGCGCCGTCGCAGTACTCCGAGGTCAGGCAGTTCCCGTCGTTGAGGCAGCAGACCGCCGGAGGTCCCGCGGTGCAGGGGCTCGCGACATCGAAGAAGGTCACGGTGCCGGGAGGGGTGTCGAGCCACTCCAGGGAGGACGTGGTCCCGACCTCGTTACCGGGATCGGCGACCGCGGACGGCACCGCCGACCGGTAGACGGTGTAGGTCGGTATCCCTCCCGTCCATGAGAGCCGGACCTCGCCGGGCACGGCGGTCTTGCTCACCTGCAAGGCGACGGCCTCGGCGTGAGCGGGTTCGGCCATCAGGAACAGTGACGAGGCCCCACGGCATTTTTCTCATGGGGAGAGGCTACGGAGGCGGCGCGTCCCGGGCTTGTGCGGACGCGCACGTCTTCCACACTGCGGAAACACACGCGTAGTATCGTCCGATGCCGGACGCCGGGCCGAAGCTCTCGGGATCGTTTCCGCTCGTCGGTCATCTCCCCCGCATGCGCCGCGATCCGCTGACGACCCTCGTCGCGGCTTCGCGCATCGGGGACGTGACCCGGATCGACCTGGGGCCGCGTGGAGAGGCGTACGTCGTGACGCACCCCGACGGCGTCAAGCGCGTGCTGCTCGAGAACCAATCGAACTACAGCAAGCGCACGCGCGGCTTCGACAGCCTCCGTCTGTTCCTCGGACAGGGCCTGCTGACGTCGGAGGGCGACTTCTGGCGGAAGCAGCGGCGGATCGCGCAGCCGGCGTTCCACCACCGCAACCTCCAAGCGTTCGGCACGATCATGCGGGAGGCGGGCGAGTCGCTGGCGGACCGCTGGGAGGCGAGGGCGGCGACGGGTGAGCCGTTCGACGTCGCGCGCGACATGATGCAGGTCACGTTGACCATCGTGGGGCGATGCCTGTTCTCCACGGATCCGGCCGCGCAGTCGAGCGCGATCGGGCGGCACCTCGACGTGATGCTCGAGCACTTCGCCCGCCGGATCAGCGCCCTCGTGGTCTTGCCGCTGGCGTGGCCGACCCAAGGCAACCGCCGGATCCGCCTCGCGATCGACGAGCTGCACCGCATCGTGGACGAGATCGTATCGCAGCGTCGCGCGGCACCCGGGAACAGCGACCGGCCGGCCGATCTCCTCGATCTCCTGATGGCGGTCGAGGACGCCGAGACCGGGACGCGGATGAGCGACCGGCAGCTGCGCGACGAGGTGTTGACGTTGCTGCTCGCCGGGCACGAGACGACGGCGGCGGCGCTCGGCTGGACGTGGTGGCTTCTGGCGCAAAACCCGGACGTCGACCGGAGGCTGGGCGAGCAGCTCGCCGTTTCGGACGACGCCCCGCTCGTCGGCCGCGTGGTCCAAGAGGCGATGCGCCTCTACCCGCCCGCGTGGATCGTCGCGCGCCGGGCGGAGGCGGCGGACCACATCCAGGGCGTGTCGATCCCGCGCGACCACCTCGTGATCGTCACGCCGTACGCGACGCATCGGCGCCCCGATCTCTTCCGCGATCCCGAGCGCTTCGACCCCGATCGTTTCGAGGGCACGACGTTCGACCGCTTCGCGTACTTTCCGTTCGGCGGCGGTCCGCGCATCTGCATCGGAAATGGCTTTGCGCTGATGGAAGCCCAGATCTTGCTGGCCACGCTGCGCCGACGCTTCCGTCTCGAGCTGGCGCCCGGTGCCGTCGTCGAGCCCCTGCCCTTGCTCACCCTGCGGGCGCGACGGGGGATCCAGGTCGTGGCGCGCGCGTGATCTCGTTCCCGCTGCGCGCCGTGGCCGCCCTGTTCCTCGAGCGCCAGCATCTCAGGGCGCCGCGCCGGCGGCGCCTGACCGAGCGCAACCTCGTCCGGTTCGCCTCCGATACGGGCGGGATCCAGCTCGACTCGATCAACGTGATCGATCGCGCCCACTACCTCACCGTGTGGAGCCGCTTCGGGACGTACGACCGCCGCCTCCTCGACCGCCTCGTCTACGAGCGGCGCGCGCTGTTCGAGTACTGGGCGCACGCGGCGTGTCTCGTGCCGGCGGCGCACTTCAACCCCTGGCGGCGCGCGATGCTCGACTACTCGCTCCGCAGTCGCGCCTGGGGAAAATGGCTCAAGAAGAACGTGGCGCTCGTCGCCCGGGTCGAGGCCGAGATCGCCGCACGCGGACCGCTCGGAAATGCCGACTTCAAGGAGGGCGGCCCGCGGCGCGCCGGCGGCTGGTGGAACTGGAAGCCGGCCACGCACGCGCTCGACTACCTGTGGATGACCGGCCGCACGTCGATCCATTCGCGCGTGCACTTCCAGAAGCGCTTCGATCTGGCGCCACGGGTCATGGGCGAAGCGCTCGCCGGCGAGCCGCCGAGCGCGGAGGAGTTCCGCCGCTGGCACCTGCGTCGTTCCCTGCACGCGATGGGCGCCGCGACGGCGACCGACCTGCGCATGTACCTCACGTTCCCGCGGATGGAGATGGCAGAGCGCCGCCGGACGCTCGCCGAGGCGATGGCGGACGGCGAGGTCGTCGAGATCGCGGTCGCCGGCACGCCCTGGTTCGCGCTCGCCGCCGATCTGCCGGCGCTGCGCGCGGCGGCGGGGCGAAAGGCGCCCGCGCGGGGCACCACGATCCTCTCGCCGTTCGATTCGTTCCTCTGGCACCGCGAGCGCACCGGGCGCCTGTTCGGCTTCGACTACCGGATCGAGGTCTACACGCCCGGCCCCAAGCGGGTGCACGGCTACTACGTGCTGCCGGTCTTCCACGACGGCCAGCTGATCGGGCGGATCGACGCCAAGACGCACCGCGCGGAGCGTGTGCTCGAGATCCGGCGCGTCCACTTCGAGCGCTGGTTCGCTCGGGGCGAGAAGCCTCCCGCGGCGGCGTGGGGCACCCTCGATCGCGACCGGGCGCTCGCCGGTACCGCGGAGGCCTTGCGCTCGCTGGCCACGTTCGTGGGCGCCGACAGGATCACGCTGGGTCGCGTCGCGCCGCCCGCCCTCGGCTACTTCAAGCGCTTGACGATGTGCCAGCCGTAGGGCGACTTCGCCTCGTCGTAAGACGCCATGCCGATCTCGCCGACCTGGAGCGGGAAGCCCGCGTCGCCGAAGGCGGGCACCATGCGCCCGCGCGCATACTCGCCCTCCGCCGGGGTCACGCCGTTGTTCGCCATCGT
>Ga0068859_100006210_pt1 | contig 12134 bp, 11 predicted proteins | sample KBSSwiS22_FD_66585 | JGI IMG/M metagenome (GOLD analysis project Ga0068859, IMG submission 66585) | Switchgrass rhizosphere microbial communities from Kellogg Biological Station, Michigan, USA - KBS Switchgrass S2-2 | ecosystem: Host-associated > Plants > Roots > Rhizosphere > Soil ... | reverse complement strand
TGCGTGCCGAGCCAGTGCCGGCGGAAGTCATCGCTGCGTCCTTCTGCCAGCACGCCGATCGGGATGCCGGAGGTGTTGGAGCTGACGACGCTCCCGGCGCGGCGGGCCTTGTCCACGCGCTCGAGCAGTGCGCGCTTGACATCGAGCTGCTCGACCACGCACTCGAGAATCCAGTCGACGTCGGACAGGCGGGGCATGCCCTCGTCGAACGAACCGGTCGTGACGAGCTTCCACCCGTCAGGCACGAAGAAGGGGTCGGGCTTGAGCCCGCGCGCCCGCTTCAGCCCCTGCGCAGCGGCATCCGCCGTCACGTCGAGCAGAAGCGACGGCACGCCCGCGTTGGCGAAGTGCGCGGCAATCTGGGAGCCCATGACGCCGGCGCCCAGCACGGCTACGGAACGGATGATCATCGAGCGCGACGAGAGGCCTTGTACAAAGCATAGCCCGCGACGAGCACGCCGATCCCGATCGACGCGTCGCGCGGTGCACCGACGACGACGCCGGCAAAGATCGCGAGATACCCGGCAATGACGACCAGAACGGTCCAGGGCGCGCCCCAGACGCGGAACGGGCGCGGCAGCTGGGGTTCGGTTCGCCGCAGCACGAGCAGCGATACCAGCGCGCTCAGGTAGCCGGTGATCATGAAGATGGTGGCGACCGTCGCCACCGATTCGAATCCGCCGAGCTGCACGAGCGCAAGCGCCGCGGCCGTGGAGCAGGCCAGCCCGGCCAGCGGCGTTCCCCGACCGTCGGTACGCCCGAGTGCCAGCGGCAGCAGGCCGTCGCTGCCCATGGCGTAGAGGATGCGCGTCAGGCACAGCAGCGTTGCGCTCATGATCGTCAGCGGCGACCAGATCGCAATCAGCGTCACCGCCGTTGCCCCGCGTGCGCCGAATACCTGCGAGGCCGCTTGCGCAATCGGCAGCGCCGAGGCGGCAATGGTGTCCGCGCTCAGCACGTGCTGGACCGCGAGGTTGAGGAGCACGTACACCCCCATGACGATGGCGGTGCCCCCGATGAAGGCACGCGGCAGGTTGCGGCCCGGGTCCACGTCTTCACCGGCGAAGTAGCTGCCGCTTTGCCAGCCGTCGTAGGCGCCGAGGGCCAGCTGCACCGCAAGGGCAAGCGACACCAGATCGACGGGCTGCACCCCGGCTCGAGACACCGCGGGCGCAGACGCGGGCGCATCGGCTGTGAAGAACGCCACGACCAACACCGCGAACGCCAGCGTTTTGGTCAGGCTCAGCCCCTCCTGCAGACGGCCGCTCGCGCGCGCGCCCACGAGCTGCAGCAGCGCCATCACCACGATCGACGCCGATGCGGCGAGTGCCTGATGCGGCGCCAGCGCCGGCAGCAGGATGCCGAGATACTCGGCTCCCGCCACCGCCACGAACGCGACCGCCGCGGAGTTGGCGAACCAGTCGGCGGAGCCGGCGATGAAGCCGAAGCCGTCGCCGAGCGCGCGCTGGGCGAACACATAGAAGCCGCCGGACTTGGGGATCGCCGCCGCGAGCTCGGCGAGCGACGCTGCCGCGGCCATCGCAAACACGCCGGCGACGATCCAGACGGTGATCGCGAGCGCCGGTGATCCGGCGTGCGACATCACCAGGTTCGGCGTCCGCAGGATGCCGGCGCCGATGGTGCCGCCGATGACGATCGCGACGCCGAACCAGACGCCGAGAATCCGGAGCAGGGGCATTCGGGCGCAGCGAGCTAGCGGGTGCGCACGAGCGGGCGGGTCAGGCAGGTGGGACCGCCGGCACCCTTCACGCTGATCTCTGTGCCGGTGTACTCCGTAACCGCGGCCCCCGCGCGTTCGAGCGCCGTTCGTGTCCGCGGGTTGCCCGAGAGCATCACGCACCGCCGTGGCGCCAGCGCCAGGACGTTGGTGCCCATCGAGTCGAACTCCTCGTCTGGCGTCTCGACCAGGGTGATGCCGCGGGCGAGGAGCCGTTCGTGGAAGGGCACGGGGAGGAGCCGCGAGTATACGACGGCCAGGTCGCGATCCACGGGGCTGATCAGCGACATCAGATGCATCACGTCGCCCGGCCCCTTCCAGTGGGGCAGCGGCACTTCGATGACGTCGACTGCCGGCCCGAGCAGCGCGGCGAACTGACGGATGCCGTCCGCGTTGCTCCGATAGCCGCGCCCCACCGCCACCGTCCGCTCGTCGAGCCACACCACGTCGCCGCCTTCGATGCGTCCGGGCGGCTCGATCGTTCCGGCCACTGTCGTCCAGCGGCGGGCGGCCGCGGTGAACGCGCGCCCCTGCGCCGCCGGCTCGCCGTGACGCGCCGGCTTGCCCATCGTGCAGAGGACGATCCCCTTCGGTGTGATCAGCGACGCATCGCGCGCGTAGATCGAGTCGATCGTGGTGCCGGCGTCGGCGGGAAGCAGCGTGAGCTCGGCGCCGTGCGCGTCGAGGATCTCGAGAAAGGCGTCGTGCTCGCGGCAGGCGGCGTCGAAGTCCGGCGCTGCGGTGAACCCGTGCGATGCCCACTGCCGCGCCAGCACGCCCGCGCTGACGAAGGCGTCGCGCGCGTGCTTCACCGCCACGTGCGCGAGCCGGTCGTACTCGTTGAACGTCACTTCCATCGCGTGAGGATTGTCTCCCGATCGAAGAGCGACACGCCCAGGCGAATCAGACCGGCGTTGATGGCCGCCAGCCCCCCCGTGATGAGCAGGATGATCGGCATCGTCACCACGAACCCCACCGCGATCTGGGCGACGAGCAGCCCGGTGATCGGCAGGACGACCAGCACCGCGAGCTGCTGCGCGCTGCGCGCATCGTTGACGCGCGACGACACGCACACGGCGAGCGTGAGCGCGGTCAGCGACGCCATCGGCCCCATCAGGAAGAGCACGCCGATCGGCCGCGCGGTGAACAGCGCCCGCGCGACGCCCGGCTGGGCGAGCAGTGCCGCCGCCGCGAGGTACACGGAAAAGCAGGCAAACGAGAGCGCGAGCGCCGGCAGGAACGCTCCGAGAATCTTGGCGATCAGCAGTTCGAAGGTGGTGAGCGGCGTGGCGAGCAGCGGCTCCAGCGTGCGCGCCTGTTTCTCTCCGACGACGCTCGAGGCGGCAATCGACATCGCCGCGGCCACCGGCGACAGGACGAGCAGCACCAGGAACTGCTGGAAGAGCGCGGCCTGGATGGCCGCCTCGGGCTCGAGCGCCCGCGCCCACGGCTGCTGGCGGTACAGCTCGAGCGCGATCTGGAAGTCGGACGAATCCGCAAGCCGCTCGCCCGAGAACGCCGGCACGAGCACCGCGACGAACACCGGCATGAACGTGGCAATCGCCCCGGTGAAGAGCGCCGGGAAGAGCAGCCCCGGCCGGCCGCGGAGGTCGGCCAGCTCCTTGCCGACCAGCGCCGAGACACGTGACCAGCTCACGAGCCGCCGCCCTGACGTACGTGGGGGCCGCCTTCAGGCGGCCCGTTCACTTCAGGCGGCCCGTTCAGCAGTCGCAGATAGACCTGCTCCAGCGACGGCTCCTCGGGTTCCACCGCTTCGATGTCTGCTCCCGCGTCCACCAGCGTCCGGATCAGATCGGGCGTACGCAGCCCTCCCGCCGGCGCGAGCGACACGGTATCGCCATCGAGCTGCATGTCGTCGACGCCGACCGCGCGCAGCGTTCCGGCGTGCGCCTCGGCAGGGCCGGCAAATCGGATGCGCACGCGCGCGGCGAACGCGCGCGCCCGCAGCGATTGCGGCGTGTCGAGCGCCACCAGCCGCGTGTTCAACAGCGCGACGCGATCGGCCAGGCGATCGACCTCGTCGAGGTTGTGCGTCGAGATGAGGACGGCCCGCCGCTCGTGCCGCAGCCGCACGATCAGCTCGCGCACGTCGCGGGCGCTCTCGGGATCGAGCCCCGACGTCGGCTCGTCGAGCAGCACCGCCTTCGGGTCGTGCAGAAGCGCCCGCGCCAGCGCGACGCGCTGCCGCAGCCCCTTCGACAGCACCGCCGTCAACTCGCCGGCGCGCTCGGTGATGCCGAAGAGATCCATCGCCGCATCGACGGCGCGGGCGGGTTGCGGCAGCCCGTGGAGGCGGGCATAGACGTTCAGGTTCTGGCGCACCGTCAGGCGATCCCAGAGGCCCGGCGCTTCGGTGAGGAAGCCGATGCCCTGCCCGCCATATCGCACCGCGCCCGACGACGGCGCGATCAGCCCGGCCAGCATGCGGAGCGTCGTCGTCTTGCCGGCGCCGTTCGGCCCGACGAGCGCGAAGATCTCGCCCGCCCGCACGTCGAACGAGACACGTTCGACGGCCACACGCGGACCGAACGTCTTCGTCAGCGACTCGGCAACGAGCATGGGTGTCCGCTAGCTCGCGGGGAACTCGTAGCAGCCGGGCGTCACCAGCACCGTACCGCTGCGGCTGAAGGCCAGACTCGTCGGACCGACGAGCCCCGCGCCGTAGAACTGGATCGTCCGGCTCTTGTCGCCCTGCCGGTCGTAGACGTAGGTGTACGGTACCGCCATCGAGATCCACAGCTCGCCCTTCGGGCTCACGGCGGCGGCGCGAATCACCGGCGAGACGAAGGGGACTTCGCGATCGTCGATGCGGCGTCGCGGCCACACCGTGGGCTGTCCGTCCAGGAGCGCATCGATTTCCGCCCCCTCGATGTGACGCTCGAACACGAGCATGCCGTTCGCGTCGTACTTCCGGAAGATCGGGCGTCCCGTGAGAAACACGAAGAAGAAGCCGCCCGTGGGATCGGCCAGCGGCAGCCCCGCGTTGTGCGCGAGGTGCAGCTCGCGATCGGATTCGAACCCCGTGCGCCGCAGCTGGCCGAAGGTCTGTGCGGAGTAGCCGGCCGGTGAGTACGACGTCACCAGGGCGCCGCTCTCGGGATGGCTCAAGAGGAGCTGCGTGCCAGACCAATGCACCGCGCCCGTGCCGTTCAGCATCAGGTTGTCCACCACGACCTGCGCGGCCGGCTGCCCCGGCAGGTAGAACCCCGCCAGCCGCGTGCCGGCACCGTCGAACACCTGAATCCGATGGCGGTTCCGCGGCGCGTCGGCCACCACGATCCGGCCATCGGCCGCGACGTCGAATCCCTTCGGCTGGATCAGCCGCCCTTCCTCCTGACCGATGTCCACGACCGTCCGCACCGCGGTGCGGGCGGCGTTCACCGCGAATACCGCGTGCGCGCGCCGATCGAAGACGTAGTAGGTGCCGTCGGGCCCCTGCTGAAAACCGACCGCCTCGGTGAAGCCGCCGGCAATGTGCGGCGGCAGGCCGCCGATCGAGCGCAGCATCTCGACGCGCAGCGCCTGGCTCCGCGCGCCAGCCAGCAGCGCGAGCGCCACGGTGAGCGTGACACCAGCGCGCCATCTCCTCATCGTGGGTACACCCGCTCGGCGAAGAACGCGCCCAGATTGCGCCCGCTCGACGCTTCGAACGAGCGCTGCAGGTCGGACGACGTCACGGCCTTGCCGGCATGCTCGCGGGTATACGCGCGGATGGCCGTCCAGAACGGCGCATCGCCGAGCAGCTCCCGCAGCTGGTGCAGCGCCAGCGCGCCCTTCTGGTACACCACTGCGCGATCGTCGGCGGTGGGGCGGTTCCACTCAGGAAAGACCAGCGGCTTGTCGGCGCCCTTGTCGCGGAGCTGTTCCACCCGCTTCCGCCACCCGTCGACGTCCGCCATGTAGGCGTCGTGCCCGCGGGCGTGCTCTTTGAAGGCCGCGGCCATGAACGTGGCGAACCCTTCGTTGAGCCAGAAGTGCGTCCAGTCGCGATTGGTCAGCAGGTCACCCCACCACTGGTGCGCGAGCTCGTGGGCGATGAGCGAGGTCGCCGTCGCGTCGCCGAGCACCGTGCGCCCGTACGCTTCCGACATGTGCGCCAGCCCGGCGAGTTCCTGTCCGCCGCTCATGGCGACGAGCGCTTGTGTGTAGCTGTTGGCGGGGTAGGGCAGGCCGGCCCGCTCTTCGAAGAAGGCGACCATGTCCGGCGTGTCGTGGAAGATGCGTTGTAGATCGGCGGACGAGAACGGCCCGCCCAGGTAGCGAAGCGACACCTTGCCGCGTTTCTCCGTGGCTTCGGCGAACGTCCCGGCCACGAACCCATAGAGGAAACTCGACGTCTCCCGCTCCTGGCGCCAGCGATAGAGCGTCTTGCCCTCGCGAGCGCGATGCTCGACTTCGTCGCCGCTGCCGGCGGCGCGCCACCCCTCGGGCATCGACACTTCGAGATCGAGCGTCGCGCGATCGGCCGGTGCGTTGACGACCGGCATCCACTGGCTCGTCGAGAACGTCGTGTAGGCCTGGGCGCTGCCCGGCACCAGCGTCAGGCCGTTGCTTCGAGCGCCGTGGTAACGGATGTCGAGACGCCGCCGATCGCCCGCACGCGCTGCGGCCGGCAGCGTGATGCTCAAGCGCTGCGCGCTCTGCGTGAAGGAGAGGGGCGCACCGCCGCTCTGCACCGAATCGACGGCGAGCGCGCCGCTGTCGAGCGCGATCACCGTTCCCGGCGCGCGCAGCGTCAATTCCACCCGCTCGGTTCCGGTGATCGTTCCGTGGTCCACGTCGAGGTCGAGCGCGACCGTGTAGTGGGACACGTCGATCGGCGTGGCTTCGGCGACGGTGGCCGGCTGCGCGGAGACGAGCGCTGCCGCTGCGACGAGGAGCAGGGCGAGCCCGCCGCTAATACTTGGCGACGGAGCGGATGGCGGCGAGCACATCGGCCGATCCTGGCAGGATGGCCTCTTCGAGCACGGGCGCGTAGGCCACCGGCGTGTCGAGCGCCGCCACGCGCTTCACCGGCGCGTCGAGGTATTCGAACAGCTCGTCCGAGATGCGCGCGACGATCTCGGCGCCGAAGCCGCAGGTGAGCTGGTCTTCGTGCGCCACTACCACGCGGCTGGTGCGCTGCGTGTAGGCGGCGATCGTGTCCCAGTCGAGCGGCGCGATCGTCCGCAGATCGATGACCGCCACGCTGATGCCGTCGTAGTCCTGCGCCTGCTGTGCCGCGAAGAGCGAGCGCTGCACGAGCGCGCCCCACGTGAACACCACCACGTCGGCGCCGTCACGCGCCACCGCCGCCTTGCCGAACGGCAGCGTGTAGTCGGCGCCGGGATACGGACGCTTGTTGTAGGTCTGCCGGTAGAGATGCTTGTGCTCGCAGAAGAGCACGGGATCGTCGCACCGGATGGAGGTGCGCAGCAGGCCCGCGGCGTCCTGCGCGTTCGACGGATACACGACACGCAGGCCAGGGCAGTGCGCGAAGATCGCCACAGCGGTCTGGCTGTGGTACGGCGCGCCCCCCTTCAGGTAGCCGCCGATCGGCACGCGAATCACCACCGGGCACGACCAGTGGTTGTTCGAGCGGTAGCGCATCATCGAGAGCTCGTCGCGAATCTGCATGAAGCCGGGCCAGATGTAGTCGAAGAACTGGATCTCGACCACCGGTTTCAGCCCGCGCAGCGCCATGCCGACGGCGCGCCCGATGATGTTGGCCTCGGCGAGCGGCGAGTTGAACACGCGGTCCTCGCCGTACAGCTTCTGCAGGCCGTGCGTGACGCCGAACACGCCGCCCTTGCCCTCGACGACCGCCAGCGCCTCGCGCCGGCTCGCGTCGGCCACGTCCTGGCCGAACACGACGATGCGGGCGTCGCGCCCCATCTCGTCTTTCAGTGTCTGGTTGATCGACGCGAGCATCGTGCTCGGCGTGGCGTCGGTGCGCGCCTCGGCCGCGAATCGTGGCGACGCCGGATCGACGTCCGGCGAGTAGACGAACCGCGACGCGGTGGCCGGATCCGGTTTCGGTGCTTCGAGCGCGGAGTCGGCCGCCTCGTTCACCTCGCGTTCGATGGCCGCCAGCATCTCCGCCAGCTCGTCTTCCGTCGCGATGCCTTGATCGACGAGCAGTGCGCGCATGCGGATGAGCGGATCGCGGCGCGCCTCGGCCTCGCGTTCCGCCGGCGGCTTGTACATCCGTTCGTCGTCGGAGTGCGAGTGCGAGTACGGACGCGTGACCGTCGCGTGCACGAGCGCGGGGCCCTTGCCGGCGCGGATGTGGCCGATCGCTTCCTCGAGCGCCTGATACGACGCCACGTAGTCGGTGCCGTCGCAGTGATGCACCTGCAGGCCGGGGAAGCCGCTGACGATGCGCGAGATGTCGCCGCCCGGCGTCTGTGTTTCCACCGGCACCGAGATCGCGTAGCCGTTGTCTTCGACGAGGAAGAGCACCGGCGCCTTGGCGTTGCACGCGGTGTTCAACGATTCCCAGAACTCGCCCTCGCTCGTGCCGCCCTCGCCGATCGACACGTAGGTGACCTGGTCCGCGTGGTAGCGCGTCTCGCGCGATTCGATCGCGGCGACGCGGCTGTAGATCAGCCCTGCCTCGGCGCACCCGACGCCATGCAGGCAATGCGTGCCCACGCAGCTGCTCTGCGACGGGATGTTGAGCGGGCGGCTGCTCCAGTGCGACGGCATCTGCCGGCCGCCGTTGGCCGGATCCTCGGCGGCGCCGGCGGCGGCCAGGAACATGTCGCGCGGCGTGACGCCGAGCGCGAGGCACAGCGCGCGATCGCGGTAGTAGGGGAAGAACCAGTCGTAGCCGGGCCGCAGCTGCGTGCCGGCTGCCACGAGCACCGCCTCGTGCCCCGCGCCGCTGATCTGAAAGAAGATCTTGCCGCCGTTCCTGAGCTGGACCTCCTTGTCGTCGATCTTCCGCGACAGGAGCATCGTCCGATACGCCTTGAGCAGATCGTCGGGGGAGAGACGCGCGTGCCCGGTGGTAGGCGACCCGAGGGTCGAAGCCTTCATGGCTTGATGAATTATGGCACTATCGGCCGACACCTCCAATGCCTGCCACACTGCACCGCTGGGACGAAATCGCACTTGAAAAGATCACGGAATTGATGTCCCAGAAGATCGTGGCCGGGGCCCACCAGATGCTCGCGCAAACCTATCTGAAGCAGGGGGCGCTTGTGCCCATGCACGCCCACCCGAGCGAGCAGATGACGTATGTCCTGCAGGGGGCGCTCCGGTTCCGCGTCGGGGACGAGGAAATCATCGTCCGCGAGGGCGAGGTGCTCCACATTCCGGCCAACGCCCGGCACCAGGCCGAGGCGCTCGACGACACCTTTCAGCTCGATATCTACAGCCCGCCGCGCGAAGACTGGCTGCGCGAAGCGGCCGTGGACGACAGCGCCCAGACCTGATAGGCTCTCGCGCCTGCGGGGGCCGTGCGGCGTCTGGCGACAGGCGTAGAGCTGCGCGGCGTGTCTCGATGTACGTCCATTCGAGGAGGACCCGCAGATGAAACGATCGATTCTTCCCTGGTCCACGGCCGCTCTCTTGGCCGTTGCCGGTGCCGTCCTGGTGCCGGCGGCTCTCAGCGCTGACGACAACAACGGCCCGGTGGCCGTGACCGTGTCATTCGGCGCGGGTCTCAACACCGCGCAGCCCGGGAACAGCGCCAATCACCACGTGCTGCCGAAGATGATTCACGTGCAGGCCGGGGGCGTCGTGAACTTCAACGTCGCCGGCTTCCATCAGATCTTCGTCTACAACCCGGGCAAGGGGCCTGATGACGTCGTGCTGCCGGTCGATCCGGCCGCGCTCTTCATCAACGACCTTGCCGGTACCTACTACCGTGGGCTCGCGCCCGCCGGTGGTCCGCCCCCCGGACTCCCGGTGACGACGAACCCCTCGAACGCGGCCAACCGGCTCGAGTCGGTGTCGTTCTCGAAGCCGGGAACATATCTGGTGATCTGCAACGTGCAGCCGCACTTCAAGGACGGCATGTGGGCCTGGATCCACGTGACCGGCGGGGGCGACGACTAGCGAGAGCAGGTCAGACAGGTGGGCGCGGGGCCCACCGGTTTCGTCAGTAGTAGGCGAGCGTTTCGATTCCCGTGCCTGCGGTGAAGCTGGACTTCACCATGCCCGTGGCCACATCCACAACCGTGATCGTCCCGTCGCCGTGATTCGACACGAGCGCGGTCTTGCCGTCCTTGCTGAACGCCACCCCGAACGGATCGCGACCGACCTTCACGACGAGCTGCCGGCCGCGCAGGTTCGACGCATCGAGCACGTGCGCGAGGTTGACGCCGATCGTGGTCGTGACGAGACGGCTGCCATCGGGCGAATACTGCAGGCGGAAAGGCCCGCCGGCGTTGAACCCTTCGAGCTTGACGACCTCGACCACTTTGTCGGTCTTCGTGTCGATCACGCGGATGTTCGGCTCGGCGTAGTCGGCCGCCACCACGCGCGATCCGTCGAGCGACATCCCGATGCCCTGCGTGCCGTTGGGCATGTCGATCTTGCCGACCATCTTGCGCGCCTTCAGATCGATCACGCTCACGAACAGCCGGTCCTGCTTGTTGGCGATGTACGCCTTGCTGCCGTCGGGCAGCACCGCCAGCCAATGACCGGTGCCGTCGGTGTCGATCGAGGCCTGCACCTTCTTGGACTTCGGGTCGATGACGAGCAGCTTGCGGCTCAGGTCACACACCGCGTACAGCGTGCCCCTGTCGTCCACGCGCAGGCCGTGCGGCGCGATGGCCGGCGACACGTCGATGGTTCCCGTCTGCTTCTTCGTCGTCAGATCGACGATGGCGATGATGTGTCCGGGGTGCGGGTTGGCGCCGTAGACGCCGTCGCCGTAAATCGGGACGTACGCCTCTTTGTGATCTGGAGAGATGGCGAGCTCGTGCGGCGGGCCGCCGATATCGACCGTGCCGGTCTCCTTCAGCGTGGCCGGATCGAAGAAGCGCACGAGGTTGCCGCGCTTGTCGATCATCACGAGGCCCGACGAGCCGGTGACGTTGTTCGGATCGCTCTTCGTGGCCGCAATCGTGAGCGTGGTCGCGGCCGCGAGCAGGCCGAGCAGGATGAGGCGGAACGGGCGATTGACCATGGTGGCCGGATCATACGCCGCCATCTGACGCAGAATTAATTCTAAACATCGAGGCTTGGCGGTAGAGTCGAAATTGCCTCGATGTTTGCAGTGTTTAATTGCCCCGCCTCCGGCGGGGCGGCCTGGTGGGGGCAGTAGAGGCGGCCTCTAGAATCGCTGCGTTTCGGTCGAAGAGGCTTTCATGAGGTGTCTTATGCGGAAGGCAGGAGCGTTCGCGGGCGTGGCGGCGGTGATCGCGGGTGTGGCGGCGATGGCGGTCGTACAGGCGCAGGCGCCGGCAAAGCCGGCGGCCGCGAAGCCGGCAGCGGCGGCCCCCGCGGGAGCGCGGTACCGGACGCACGGCAACTTGAATCAGATCATGCGCGGCATCCTGTTTCCCAACTCGAACGTCGTCTTCGCCGCGCAGAGCGAGGACTTCCTGAAGATCGCGCAGGAGAAGGATCCCTCCACCGCGACCGACCCGCTGAAGGGCGTCTACAACAGCTGGACCGCGGTTGAAGACAGCGGCTACGCGCTGGCGGAAGCGGCGAACCTGCTGATGATCCCCGGCCGCGTCTGCTCGAACGGCAAGCCCGCGCCGGTGGCCAACGCCGACTGGGCGAAGTTCGTGGCCGGTTTGCGCGATGCGGGCATGGAGGCCGTCAAGGCGGCGAAAGCCAAGAACCAGGACGCGATGCTCGACGTGAGCGACAAGATGACGACGGCCTGCGCGGCCTGCCACGACGTCTATCGCGAGAAGACCGACAAGCAGGGTGGCGTAGCGGCGCGCTGCACGAAATAGCGGAAAGGTTCGAGCCTGGAGTTCGGATCGCGACGCCGACCGTTAATACACTGGGTCCGACGTAAGCGGCGCCGCCCCTCGCGCCCCACGTCGAGTGGAGGACCGCGCATGGCTCGCAAGACCGCACTGACACGCAGGCGTTCGGCCGCCGCCGCCGACACAGGATCGACCGACCCGATCACAGCCGACGCCAGCCTCGCGACTGCTCAGAAGAACGCGGCCTATTTCAAGAAGCTGTTGACGGGGATGACGCACGGCGACAATTCCGTGCGCGAACTCGACTACAAGGGCCATCACGTCGTAGTGAAGACCACCTACGACGTGACGATCGACGGCAAGCCGTTTCACGCCGGTCTCGGCGTGACGAACGAGGGCGACGTCCACTACCACGGCATGCCGAACGTCGCGTTCGCGTCGGCCCTCGATCTGGTCAAGGCCGTGATCGACACCTTTCCCGGCGAGTTCGGTAAGGGCGG
>Ga0068859_100006208_pt1 | contig 12136 bp, 13 predicted proteins | sample KBSSwiS22_FD_66585 | JGI IMG/M metagenome (GOLD analysis project Ga0068859, IMG submission 66585) | Switchgrass rhizosphere microbial communities from Kellogg Biological Station, Michigan, USA - KBS Switchgrass S2-2 | ecosystem: Host-associated > Plants > Roots > Rhizosphere > Soil ... | reverse complement strand
AAGCGATCGAACGGGAACAGGCCCGCCGCGGCAATCTTGTATGAGCTACTACTTCACCCTCGGACAGATTCCTCACAAGCGCCACACGCAGTTCCGGCAGCAGGATGGATCCCTCTATCACGAAGAGCTGATGGGGCTGCGCGGATTCTCGGGCGCGAAGTCGCTGCTCTACCACCTGCGTCCGCCCACCGAAGTGACGAAGATCGCCGGCAGCTGTCCGGCGGATTTATCGTTTACGGATCAGGGTCCGCTGCGCCACCGCCTGTTGAACACCGCGTCGCTCGAGCCGAGAGGCGACGCCATCGAGGGCCGTGTGCCGTTGATGGCCAACCAGGACGTCACGCTGTCGGTGGCGCGTCCCAAAGAGCCGATGTCGTACTGGTATCGCTACGCGCACGGCGACGAAGCCATCTTCGTGCACGAAGGGACCGGCACGCTCGAGAGTCAGTTCGGCACGTTGAAATATGGCCCGGGCGATTACCTGGTCGTGCCGACCGGCGTCATCTGGCGAATCCTGCCCGATCGGGAAGCGTCGCAGCGGATGCTGATTGTCGAAAGCGCCGGCGGCCACATCGAGCCGCCGCGGCGCTACGTCAACAACTACGGACAGTATCTGGAGAGCGCGCCCTACGCCGAGCGCGACATCCGTCCACCCGACGCCCTCGTCACGCACGACGAATCGGGGGAGTTCGAAGTCCGTGTCAAGGCGCGCGGACAGATCTCCCGCTACGTTTACGCGCACCATCCGCTGGATGTGGTCGGTTGGGATGGCCATCTCTGGCCGTTTGCATTCAACATTCGCGACTTCGAGCCGATCACCGGTCGTGTCCATCAGCCGCCGCCGGTGCATCAGACGTTCGAGGGCCCGGGTTTCGTCGTGTGCTCGTTCGTGCCGCGGCTGTTCGATTACCACCCGCTCTCGATTCCCGCACCCTACAACCATTCCAACGTCGATTCGGACGAGGTCATCTACTACGTCGAAGGCGACTTCATGTCGCGCCGCGGCGTCGGATCGGCCTCGTTCACCGTGCATCCCAATGGCATTCCGCACGGGCCGCATCCCGGCACCTACGAAGGTTCGATTGGCAAGACCCGGACCGAAGAGCTCGCCGTCATGGTCGATACGTTTCGGCCACTCAAGCTCACGACACAGGCGGTGACGTTCGAAGATGAGCACTATCCAATGAGCTGGTTGCGTACGTAGTGTCCGGACGTAGTGTCCGGCCTCAGCCGGACCCGAGGTTGCCGGACGAATTGGAGGCTATGTTCATGGCAGGAAAAAACTTCGACGCGTTCAAGCTCACGATTGAGCGCGATTTCATGGGCCATCCGGTCGTCAAGAAGAACGACTACACCGCCTGGTTTGCGCACGGCGACGTGCCACTGGACCATCTGCGCCAGTTCACCGTGCAGTTCTCCGTGTTTTCGAATCAGTTCCTGCTCGCGGCGCTCAATCGCGTCATCAACGCCGACACACTGCATGCCGCTCGCGAGTCGAAGGAAATTCTGATGAACGAGCTCGGCGTCATCTACAACAAGCCTGGCGCCGCCGCCGGATCAGCGGATCGACACCGCGAACCCCGCCAGTCCACCAGCGACCGCGAAGGCGACCCGGCACTGGTCGCCACTGAAGGGACCGTGGACGGCGGGAAGTTCCGCTTTCAGGCGGCGCACTTCGAATGGCTGCTGCGGTTTGGCGAGCCGATCGGATTGAGCTTCGACGACATGGGCAAACGGCGTCACGGCATTCCGTCAACGCTGCACTTCTGCGATGAGCTGTTCCGGCTCTACGGCAGCGACGACTACAACGAAGCCATGGGCGCCTCGTTCGCGGTCGAGAACTGGGCGGCCGCTGGATTCTGGAAGGAGCTCATTGCCGGCCTCGAACGCGTGAAGGCCCAACACGTGCCCGACCTGCCGCTGGCGTTCTTCACCTGGCACGACAAGATCGAAGATCAGCATCGCGAACACACCTGGGACGAGCTGCGCGAGTGCTACGACTCGGCGAAGTTCCGCGAAGAGCCGTTCATCCGCGCCGGCGTCAAGATGCTCGACGGCGTGAAAGTGTTCTGGGATGGATTGAACGATCTGCGCAAGCACCCGCGGGCGCGCGTGGCCTGAGCCACCGCGTTGGCTTTAGACTTTGGACTTCAGGACGTGAGCCAGGCCTGGAGCCCAAAGCCTGAAGCCGAACATGCCTATCCTCCCGGCGCCCCATCCACTCTGTAACCAAATGACTGCCGCTGACGAAGTACCAAAACGGGTGAGCCCCGGCGTGTGACGGCTGAGCAAGAGCGTCAGTCGGCGGCCCTCATGCGTCTCGCCCAAACCGGCGATCAGGGCGCCTACGCGTCGTTGCTCGTCCTGCTGACGAGGGTGGCGCGCCAGTTCGTCCGGCAGCGTCTTGGTGCGGTGCCGTGGGTGGACGACGCGGTGCAGGAGACGCTGCTGGCCGTCCATGGCGCCAGGCACACCTGGGATCCGTCGCGTCCGTTCGGTCCATGGTTTCACGCGATCGCCTCCAATCGCATGATCGACGTGCTCCGACGGGAGCGTCGTGTCCGATCGCGCGAGGTCGGCACCGACCTGGAGCCCGAAGTCGCCGGTGTCGCAGCTGCGGCGGAGCCCGACGACATCGACGTCGAAGCGATTCATGCCGCGGTGGCGGCCTTGCCCGCGCGGCAGCGACAGGTGATTGAAGGGCTGAAATTCCAGGATCAGTCGGTGCGTGAAGTGGCCGGGCGCTTGAACATGTCTGAATCGGCCGTCAAGGTGACGGCGCATCGAGGATACCGCGCGCTGCGAAAACTCCTCGGGGGATCCGACCGTGAAGACTGACGATCTCATCGTGGACCTCGCACGGCAGGCGACTCCGGTGACGCCGCTCGCGTCGCCAGCGGTCCGTCTTGGCCGGTGGGGCGCGGGGATGGTTGTATTCGCCGGCGCTGCGGTCTCCGCCCTCGGCCCCCGCCAGGATCTTTTCGATGCCCTGCGCCAGCCGGTCTATGCAGCACGGCTGATGACGACGCTGTCGACGGCGATTCTTGCGGCGGCGGCCGCGTTCGTGCTCAGCGTTCCCGGAGCCGAGCGATCTCGTGTGCAACGTGTGCTGCCGTGGGTGGCCCTGGGCGGATGGGCCGTGCTGCTGGCGGCGTTGCTCGTCAGCGGCGGCGATCCGGTGGCGCGCGTGCTCGCGTTTCCGGTCAACTGGCCGTGCGGCTACAAGATCCTGGGGTTCTCGCTGATCTCCGGCACCGCGCTCTTCGTGGCGCTGCGACGTGCGGCGCCGCTTGAACGGCTCTGGACCGCGTCAGTCGCGGCGCTCGCCGCGACGGCGTTTGGCGCTGTCGCGACGCAGTTTGTCTGCCCGGTCGATGATCCGGCCCATCAGCTGGTGGGACACGTCCTGCCGGTGATTGTTCTTGCCGCGATTGGAACCGCAATCGGCGTGCGATCGCTCGACGGCGTGCGGAGGTAGGCGACTGGCTTGAGCCCCTCGTTCGGCCGGCCTGAAGGCCGGCCGCTACGGGGTCATGCTAATTCGTGGCGATGGGGTGGCCGTTGATCGTGTCGTATTGATACGTCATCGCGAACGTCGAGTCGCCCACCAGCCGGACATCGGCGTTCAACTGCAGTTCGGTCGGCACGCGCACGCCGGCGATGCGCGAGTAATGCCGAACCATTTGAACCCTCCGCGTCCAGAACGACGGCCGTTTCGACAGCACCCCTTCGATCTGCACCAGGTCCGCATCCTCGCGTCTGACGAGGGCTGAGCCCGCAATCAGCACCTGGCTCTTTCGGCGCGGCGCGAGGCCAATCCGTACGAAATTTCCCTCGCGGACAGACTCGTCAATCAAGAAGTCGTAGTTATCGCGGGTGAACGCTGAATCGGCGAGCCGATCGTTGCGGTAATTGTCTTGCTCTTCCTTCAGCGCCGCGTGCAGCACGCGCTCGCGGATCAGGCCAGAGCCGCTTTCCTGCACGACTTCGAATGAAAAAGTGCCGTCCGGGCTGAGCGTGGTCCAGGCGTCGAGTTGTCCCGTGACCCGGCCGCCACGGCTCGACGCTTCGAGATGCCGCCGCGCGCGGTAGGCGACCAGGGGCGGCTGCCCGGACTGGAGGAACCGCGCGATGGTGTCTTCCTGCCTTGTCGAGGATGCTGGTGTCGCAAGAGACGCAGTCGTCGCCAACGCCGCGACGATGAGCGCTGAAAACAGGACGCCGGCAAGTGCCCGAGACGCTGCTCGCTTCATGATCGACCTGGCGTCGATTCGTTGGCCGTGAGGCCTCCAAATCCGATGCCAAGGTCAAAGCACCAATCTCTCGGGCGATTTCCTCAGAGCCTCCGGGAGTAGCGACGGGTCCGCGTCATTTTTGCGCATGGATGTTGCGAGAACGCAGCACATCCATTCAGCATCGCTGAGACACTCATGACACATCCAGCTGCCGTACCGGTCTCACTTCGATGCTGCCTTCGCGGGCCGGAGGAATCTTGGACGCGATCTGAATCGCATCATTCAGATCGCGCGCTTCGACCAGATAGAAGCCGGCGAGCTGCTCTTTGGTTTCCGCGAACGGACCGTCGGTCACTGACAGCCGTCCGTTTCGCACACGAACGGTCGTGGCCGTGTCGATCGGCTGCAGCGCTTCGGCGGCGACGAGCGATCCGTTGGATCGCAGATGCTCGCCGCAGGCAAAACATTCGGTGTCCTGGATGACCCGGAGCTTTTGTTCTTCGAGATAGACCAGGCAGAGATATTTCATACGGACCTCGTCAGTTCCGCTAAGCGTTTCTCAATCAGCCGCCGTTCCGGTTCCTGTCGCGTCATCTTCAGGGCGCGCTCGTAGGATCGGCGCGCTTCGTCCGTGCGGCCGAGGCGGCGGCACAGCTCGGCCCGCGCGGCGTGGGCGAGGCGGTACTCCTTCAGTTCGCCCGCCGCGAGAAGCTCATCGACCAGGGCCAGCCCTGCGGCAGGACCATCGCGCATCGCCACGGCGACCGCTCGATTGAGCGCGATCACCGGCGACGGGTTCACCGCCATCAACGCGTCGTACAACCCGACGATTTCGTTCCAATCAGTATCGGCCGCCGCCGGCGCCTCGGCGTGCACGGCCGCGATCGCCGCTTGAATCGTGTACGGGCCCAGCGCCGGAGACCGCGCCTGCCTGCCTGGCGATCGAGTCGCGGCCGCCGCGGGCCGCGGCGACAGCGCCTGTTCGACCAGACGCACACCTTCCGCGATCTGTTTCCGGTCCCACAGCGAGCGATCCTGCTCGTCGAGCAGGATCACATCGCCCTGCGGCGACATGCGGGCCGACCGGCGCGATTCGTGCAGCAGCATCAGCGCCAGCAGTCCTTGCGCTTCCGGTTCGGGCAGCAACTCGACCAGCAGACGGCCCAGCCGAATCGCCTCCGCGGACAAGTCGTGCCGCGTGACGGCGGCGCCGGATGAAGCGGAGTAGCCTTCGTTGAAGACCAGATAGATTACGCGGAGCACCGCCTCGAGCCGCTCGGGCAATTCGGCCGGCGTCGGCACCTGATACGGAATCTTGGCGTCCTTGATCTTCGCCTTCGCGCGCACGATGCGTTGGGCGAGCGTCGGCGCCGGTGTCAGGAACGCCTGCGCAATCTCCTCAGTCGTCAAACCGCAGACTTCGCGAAGCGTCAGTGCGACCTGCGCGTCGGGCGCCAGCGCAGGGTGACAGCACGTAAACACCAGACGCAGTCGATCGTCTTCCACGCTTTCCGGGTCGGCCCATGCCTCGTGATCGTCCACGGCGATGTCCGCGGCCTCGCCCACGTCGTCCAGCGCCTCGAAGCGCTTGCGCCGCCGCATGCCGTCGATGGCCTTGAACCGGCCGGCCGAAACCAGCCACGCGCGCGGATTGGCCGGCACCCCCTCGCGCGGCCACTGCTCGAGGGCGGCGCGGAAGGCGTCGTGCATGGCCTCTTCGGCCGAGTCGAAGTCGCCGAGCAGCCGGATCAAGGTTGCCAGCACGCGCCGTGAGTCGGATTCGTAGACGGCATTGACCGTCTCGTGCACAGATTCGGTCGCAGACACCGCGACCGATCACACACGATCACGCCGCCTGTTCGCAACCGATCATCCAGGGGGTGCCGAACCGGTCGACGAGCATGCCGAAGCCCGGGGACCAGAACGTCTGGGCGAACGGCATCGTGACGCTGCCGTCGTCGGCGAGCGCCTCGAAGATGCGGCGGGCCTCGGTGAAGGTCGGCACGTTGACGGAAACGCTCATCCCCTGCGGCGTCTGGTAGTGTGGGCCGGGCGCATCGGAACCCATCAGCGCCTTGTTCCCGACCTCGAGGCGAACGTGAACGACCTTGTCGCGCCAGTCGGGCGGCACCTGATCCTTCGCGGGGGAATCGCCAAATGTCTGGACGAAGGAAATCTTTCCGCGGAGCGTCCGCTCGTAGAACTTGAACGCCGCGGCGCAGCTGCCGTTGAACGTGAGATACGGAGTGACATCCATGTAAGTGACCTCTTCGTGGCCGGCCCAAGCGCCGGCCGTTTCCTTCCACCCTCTAGTCGAACGGCTACCGTGCAGATCGACATGGCCCGTTTTCCTCGGATTTCCGGCCGTGTCGAATTCGGCTACTCACGTTCGACCAGTGAGCAGAAGGAGATATTCAAATGGCTATCAACGTTCTGCTGTGGGTCGTTCAGGGGTTGCTTGCGGCGCTGTTTCTGTTTGCCGGTGGAATGAAGCTCGTCCTTCCGCTCGAAGCGCTGGCGGGTCCGTTTCCGCTGCCGGGGATGTTCATGCGGTTCATCGGCGTCGCTGAAGTCGCCGGAGCGCTTGGGTTGGTGCTGCCGTCGCTGCTGCGTATCCGTCCACGCTTGACGCCGGTTGCCGCCGGTGGTCTCGTGATCATCATGATCGGCGCGACGGTGCTGACCGGTCTCGCCGGTCCCGTGGCGATGGCATTGATGCCTGGGTTTGTCGGCGTGCTGTTGGGACTAGTGGCCTACGGGCGCGCGAAAGCGCGACCGATTACTGCCCGCGTTTCTGTCGGCCGCGCCGTTCCGGTTGCTGCGTAGTGGATTGGTGTACGGACGGCATTCTTTCAAGCCGTGCCATCCTGCGGCTGATGTAGGGGACGGCTTTCAAGCCGTCCCATCAGGGACGCCCTGAAGGGCGTCCCCTACAACACGCGCAGGAAGCGTGGATGTCGAAGCTTTCCGTGAACGGTCCACTCGATGAACCCGACTTCGACGGCGATTTCCGGCCGCACCCAATGCGCGCGAATCTTCGGTAAACCCTTTGCGACGCTGAACGGCGGCGCGGAAGTTTCCAGGCGATCGAGACGCTCCCGTAGTTGGCGGAGCAGCTTGCCGTCAAATCCGGTTCCAACCTTCCCGGCAAACACCAGATCGTTTCCCTCGAAATGGCCAACCAGCAGCGCGCCGAGTCCGACTCGCGTGCCCTGCGGATCGGTGAAACCGCCGACGATGAACTGCTGCGTGATTTCGCATTTCATCTTGAGCCACGCCGGCGAGCGCCGCGATTCGTAGACCGATCCGAGCCGCTTCGCGATCACGCCTTCCCATCCTTCGGCGCAGGCCTGTTCCCACGGCCGCTCTGCATTCAAGCGCTCGACGAGGGCGAGCGGTGGACCGAGCGGCAGGCGTTCGAGCCGTTCGCGCCGCCGTTCGAGCGGCAGCAATCGCAAATCCTCGTCGTCCAGCCACATGACGTCGAACACGTGAAACTGGCCCTGGGCCGACCAGGTCATCTCGCCGTCGAGGATCAGGTTGCGGGCCGGCAAGGCGCGGACGGCGTCGGCGACAGCCGGCAGATGCTGCGGCAATTGATTGCGCGAGAACAGCCGGACGCCATCGTCCTCTTTGAACGCGAGCAGGCGGATGCCGTCGAACTTTCTTTCGAAGACCCATTCCGGGCCGGTAAAGCGCTCTTCGGTGAGCGTGGCGGCCATCGGCGTCACCCATTCAGGTAGGGTGATTTCGGTATCTCCTTGCTTCGGCATTCGTGCTAGGTTAACCGCACTTTTGTAAGGAGAACTATGACGCGCAGATTCTGGTTCATGAGCCTGCCGGTGGTCATCATTCTGGTTTCAGTGGGAATCGCCGGGCAGGATCGGTCCGGCGCCGCCAGGGCGCCATCGACGGCAAACGGCGACTGGCCGCATTACACGGCCGACATGCGGGGCACCAAGTATTCACCGCTCGATCAAATCAACGCGAGCAACTTCAACAAGCTCGAAGTGGCGTGGCGTTTCAAGACCGACAGCCTCGGTCCGCGGCCGGAATACAAGCTCGAGGGTACGCCGCTCGCCATCAACGGTGTGCTGTATGCCACCGGCGGCACACGGCGGTCGGTCGTGGCGCTCGATGGAAAAACCGGCGAACAGATCTGGCAGCACAGCCTGCGTGAGGGATTGCGCGCGGGACTTTCGCCCCGTCAGTTGTCCGGACGTGGGTTGTCGTACTGGACTGACGGCCGCGGTGACGAACGCATCCTGTATGTCACAACCGGTTACCGTCTGGTCGAGCTGAATGCGAAGAACGGCGCGCCCATCAGCTCGTTTGGTACCAACGGCATCGTGGATCTGAAAGCCGGCGCGGTCTACGGCAACCGGCAGCCGATCGATCTCGAGAAAGGTGAGATTGGCTGGCACGCGACGCCGGCCATCGTGAAAGACGTGGCGATCATCGGGTCGTCGTTCCGCGAAGGTGCGACCGTCAGCACCCACAACAACACCAAGGGCCTGGTTCGCGCCTTTGACGTGCGCACCGGCAAGCTGCTGTGGACCTTCAACACGATTCCGCGGCCGGGTGAGTTTGGCAACGACACGTGGGAGAGCGACTCGTGGGCAGTCAACGGGAACACCGGCGTATGGACGCAGATCACCGTCGACGAGGAACTGGGCCTGGTTTACCTGCCGGTCGAAACCCCGACGTCGGATTACTACGGCGGTCATCGTCCTGGCAACAATCTCTTCGCCGAGAGCCTGGTGTGCGTCGATCTCCGGACCGGTCAGCGGAAATGGCACTACCAGATCGTGCACCATCCGCTCTGGAACTACGACATGTCGTCGGCCGCGATCCTAGTCGACATCACCGTCAACGGCCGCGCCATCAAAGCGGTGGCGGTGCCGGGCAAGCAGGGTTTTCTGTTCGTCTTCGATCGCGTCACCGGTCAGCCGGTCTGGCCGATTGAAGAACGAGCCGTACCGAAGGGCGATGTGCCGGGAGAAACGTATTCCCCGACCCAGCCGTTCCCGACCAAACCGCCGGCCTACGCGCGCAACTATCTGAAGCTGCCCGACGATCTGGTCGACTTCACGCCGGAGATGCGCGCTCAGGCGGAAAAACAGATCGCCCGCTACAAGGTCGCGCCGTGGATGTACAACCCGCCGATTCTCGGCAACGTGAACGGTCTGCTCGGCGCCATCAACATGGGCAACGCTGTCGGCGGCACGAACTGGCCGGGCGTTGCGTACGATCCTGAGCTCCACACGATTTTTGCGAACGCGAACAACGTCGGCATCACGTCGGCGTCGCTCGTCGCTCCTCCGCCTGCGTTCTCCGACATTCGCTACGTCTCCGGCATTGCCGGTCAGCCGTTCCGTGAAGTGCTCGGCCCTGGCGACTGCTGTGCGGCCGATTCGCCGCGCGCGACGGCCCAGGCCGAAAACCGCGATCCGCTGACCGGCTCGCCTCGCGGCGGCGCCGCAGCGGCGGACCCTGCGGCAGCCGGCCGCGGTGGGGCGGGTGGCGGAGCCGGCGCGGGTGGTCGAGGTGCTGCGGGTGGTGGAGCGGCCGCTCCAGCCGGTGGTGGCGGCGGAGGCGGCGGTCTGACCGTCGACGGCATCACGATTCTGAAGCCGCCCTACGGAACTATCTCGGCGATCAATCTCGATCGCGGCGAGATCGTCTGGCAGGTGCCGCACGGTGACACGCCGGACAACGTTCGCAATCATCCGGCGCTGCGCGGCAAAAGCATTCCGAAGACCGGCCAGGCGGGTACGTCGGGCATCGGCCTCATGGTGACGAAGACGCTCGTCGTCATGGGCGATCCGCAGTTGACGACGACGCCCGAGCATCCGCGCGGCGCGATGTTCCGGGCCTACGACAAGACCAGCGGCAAGGAAGTGGGCGCGGTGTTGATGGCGGCCCCGCAAAGCGGGTCGCCGATGACCTACACCGTCGACGGCAAACAGTACATCGTCGTCTCCATCAGCGGCGGGAGTTACTCGGGCGAGTACGTCGCCTTCAAGCTGCCGGGTTAGCGAGCGTCGCGACGTCGAACGCAGAACTCGCCGAAACCGCAGATCGCGAAAGGCTCTGCGAGTTCAGCGGGTTCTGCGTTGAGCGTCGAAACTCCACAGACGTTCCCGAAGTGTCGTCGCCAGTATGTAGACGGCGGGCCACATCACGACGAACGGCAACAATCGCAGCTTCCAGTCGATGATGTCGTCGTCGGTGCCGATGCGGCCATCGAAACCAGGATGCGGCAACGGTCCAAAGGGTCGCCAGCCAAAGAAACTGCCTGACGCCTCGATCCACTTCGTTCGCGCCACGGCAATGGCTGCGAGCGCGAGCGTCACGAGCAGCACCGGCGCAACCCGCAACGGTCTGCGATCGAGCGACCGACGGACCCCGTGCCATGCAGGAACCGCAACAAACAAGACTCGCACAACGAACGGCATCAGTTGTCCGAAGATCAACGATTCAAACACCCGGGTGTCGTTCCGCATCACTTCCGAACTGCCGACGGTTCCGACGAATACGAGTGCGAGGAACAGCAGGACATTCACGGAGGAGCTGCGGGGCGACAGACATCCGATGGCGAATCCGCATGTCCATCCCCAGCCGGCGAGGGCAATGTAGTCCATCAAGAACAGATCGAGACGGAGATCGTCAGAGCCGTGCGACACCTGCCAGATGATCTCCGATGTGCCATCAGCCCAGTATCGCGAAATCAGGCTCAAGAGCATCCCGAGCGGCGCCGCCAGGAGCCCGAGCGCCAACCACGGCGGCAAGGTTTTCCATTCGGCGGCTTGACGCCTCACTACCAGGCCCAGGACATCGACAATTGCCCGGGCTCCTGATTCGCCGGTTTCAGTGAGATCGCCGCGTACGACGTCGCGTTCGTCCGGATCGAGCAGCAGCGTCGCTTTGTCGACGAGCCAGTCTGAGAACGCCGTCATGATTGCACCATCACGCGGTTGGTTGCCCACGAGACACCTCGACTTACCCGAGCGACGGCATCGTAGAAGTTACCCGCTTCCTTGATCCCTTTCGCGGTGACGCGCACCATGCGCTTGGCGCGGCCGCCGCGCTGCGGCGTCGCTTCGCCCATCCAGGTTTTCAGCAGTCCCTTCGACTCGAGCCGGTCGATGGTGGTGTAGAGCGCGCCAATCGAACAGGTCGCTTTCGTGGCCTGCTCGATTTCCAATCGAATGGCCGCTCCGTAGGCGGCGTCGCCGAGACGAACTGCGGAGGCGAGCAGCAGGTATTCGAATTCGCCCAGCATTAGTATTACGTTGTAGTTCTAATGGCAGCTCGTGGTCAACTCTCCAAATTCAGAGACCTCGACCGGCGACTGCCGACTTGGGACTCGCGACTGGAGACTCGGGACTCGCGACTGACGATTTCCCGTCTCCTGACATAATCGCCGCATGCGCGTAGCGATTGTCGGTGGACCCGGGATTGGAAAGAGCACCCTCGTCCGGCAGCTCGGCGACCTTTACCACAACGGCTCGTACGGTGAAGGGGAGAAGGGCGTCTGGGATCCGCGCGTGCTCGAAGACATCATGACCGGTCGCAACCCGGTCGGCGTGACCGCGTATTTCGGTGCGCTTTACGATGCCAACTACCGCGACGGCGCCGAAAACGACCGGCCCGGGAAGGTGATCTTCTTCGAGGGGGCCCGCATCACGCTCGAGGCGCACATTGCTGAATACCCCGAGCCGTATCACGCCGACTTGCGAAAGATCCTGGCGGTTGGCGACTCATGGAATCCGGACCGGACCATCGTGCTCACCTCCAGCACGGCGACGATCGAAAAACACATCCGCCTGCGAAACCGTCCGTTCGAGGTGGCCGAGAACATGGTCCGCCGCTTCCGGCTGATCGATCACGAGTTTCGA
>Ga0068859_100006206_pt1 | contig 12139 bp, 12 predicted proteins | sample KBSSwiS22_FD_66585 | JGI IMG/M metagenome (GOLD analysis project Ga0068859, IMG submission 66585) | Switchgrass rhizosphere microbial communities from Kellogg Biological Station, Michigan, USA - KBS Switchgrass S2-2 | ecosystem: Host-associated > Plants > Roots > Rhizosphere > Soil ... | reverse complement strand
ATCCTGCTGGCGCTCCAGATCGGCGAGATGGACCTGCCGCACGTCGTCGCGCTCAACATGTGGGACGAGCTCGCGGCTCGCGGTCTCACCATCGATGCGGCGGCGCTCGCGACGGAGCTGGGGACCGCGGTCGTCCCGACGGTGGCGATCCGGAAGCAGGGGATCGAGGCTCTGCGCCGGGAGATCGCGTCCGCCTCGGCCCACACCGCTTCGATCGACTATCCGGCCGCGATCGAGAGCGCGGTGAGCGCGATCGCGCCGCACCTTCCGCCGGGGACACCGGCGCCGCGCGCCCGCGCGCTCATGGTGCTCGGCGGCGAGGCGTCGCTGCTCGCGTCGCTTCGGGAGCAGGTGGGCGACGAGAGCTTCCGCGCGATCGAGTCGGCGCGGCGTGCCGCGCAAGCCTCCGTCGAGGAGCCTCTCGCCGCGGTCATCAACCGCGTGCGCATGAAGTCCGCCTGGGCGATCGCCGACCGGGTCCGGCGCCGCGAGACCGCGACGGGGGAGGGGCGGCGCGCCGTCCGGGCCGCCGAGGGCCTCACGACCCATCCCCTCTGGGGCCTTCCGGTGCTGCTCGGCGTCCTCTGGCTCGCCTATCAATTCGTCGGCGTGCTCGGCGCCGGTACCCTCGTGGACTTCCTCGAGAACGGGGTGTTCAACGGGTACATCAATCCCACCGTCACGAGGTGGGTGAACGCGACGGTGCCCTGGGCGATCGTGCGCGACCTGGTCGTGGGCCCGTACGGCGTGCTGACGATGGCGCTGACGTACTCGCTCGCGCTCATCCTTCCGATCGTCGGCACGTTCTTCATCGCGTTCGGCGTGCTCGAGGACTCGGGATACCTCCCGCGCCTCGCCGTGATGGTCAACCGGCTGTTCAAGACGATGGGTCTCAACGGCAAGGCGGTCCTGCCGATGGTGCTGGGGCTCGGGTGCGACACGATGGCGACGCTCACGACGCGCATCCTCGAGACGCGCAAGGAGCGGCTCATCGTCATCCTGCTGCTGGCCCTCGGGGTGCCGTGCTCCGCCCAGCTCACCGTCGTGCTCACGATGCTCGGCGCGATGTCCACGGCGGCGATGCTCATCTGGCTCGGCGTCGTCGTCGGCACGATCCTGCTCGTCGGGGCGCTGGCGGCCCGCGTCCTTCCCGGCAAGGGGAGCGATTTCGTCCTGGAGCTTCCGCCGCTCCGCCTTCCGCGGGCCGGGAACATCGCCACGAAGACCCTCGCGCGCGTCGAGTGGTATCTCAAGGAGGCCGTCCCGTTGTTCGTGCTCGGGACGCTCATCCTTTTCGTCGCCGACCGGCTGAACCTCCTCGTCCGCCTCGAGAGCGCGACCGCTCCGGTCCTCCAGGGGCTCCTCGGTCTTCCCCGCGAGACGGCCGCCGCGTTCGTCGTCGGCTTCCTCCGACGGGACTTCGGCGCGGCGGGCCTCTACCAGCTGCGGCAGGAGGGACGGCTCGACACGATCCAAGTCGTCGTCGCCGTGGTGGTGATCACGCTGTTCATTCCCTGCATCGCGAACTTCTTCATGATGGTCAAGGAGCGCGGGTGGAAGACCGGCCTCGCGATCGCCGGGTTCATCTTCCCCTTCGCCATCGCCGTCGGCGCGACCCTCAACTGGGTCCTCCGCGCGCTAAACGTGAACCTGCAATGAGCTCCCCGGATCCGCTCGGCGTCCCGTTCGAGGCGGAGCGCGTGGAGGCGGACGGCGCCTCGTCGTTCTCGTGCCCCCTGTGCGGTGGACGATTCACGCACGGAACGCTCGTCTGCGGATCCTGTCCCCTGAACGCCGGTTGCGAGATCGTGAAGTGCCCGTCGTGCGGCTATCAGTTCCCCCGCCGCTCGCGCCTACTGACCTGGGCTCAGCGGCTCCTCGACGCCGCCCGCGGATGAGGTGGCCGTTCGCCCGCCGGAGGCCGGCCGCCTCCCCCGACGGCCGGCCGCTCCCGGGCTTGCGCGTCGGCGAGAGCGGCACCATCGCTCGGGTCGCGGCCTCCGACCCGGGCCGCCTCGTCAAGCTGTCGAGCCTCGGGATCATGGCCGGCGTGGAGGTCACCCTGCTGCAGCGGCGCCCGGCGGTCGTCGTCCGGGTCGCCGAGACGCACGTCGCGCTCGACCTCGAGGTCGCGCAAGACATCTGGATCGAGGGATAATCGGGCCTTCGTGGAGACGATCATGAGAAAAGTCGCATTGTTCGCCGGTTCGCTCGTGCTCGGGGCGGCGCTCGCCTCGCCGGCGCACGCCCAGACGGCGCAGGTGTCCGGCAAGGTGCTCGACGGATCCGGCGCCCCGGTCGTCGGGGCGCAGGTCGAGGTGACCAACCCCGACTCCGCCGGCCTGGTCTACAAGGGCACCACCGACAAGAAGGGCGCGTACATGATCGGCGGCGTCCTCTCCACCGAGCAGCATCCGATGTGGAACGTGACGATCAAGGCGGAGGGCTACGTCCCGGTCAAGGCCTCCTATGTCGCGCGCACGGCGGACAAGGTGCGCTACGCCGACGACGCGCCGACGCTGAACGCCAAGAACCCGACCATCCAGGTGCGCGTCAAGGCGTTCGCCGACGTGAAGCTGGACTTCACGATGGCGCCGGGGGACGCGGGTGCGGCGGCGGCCGGCACCGCGCCCGCCGCCGGCGCTGCCGATCCGACCGGCGGCGGGATCCTGCCCACGGCGCCGGTGGCCGCCCCCGGCGCTCCCGCGGAGCCGGGCGCGGAGGACTACGCGGCGGCGATCGAGAGCGTGAGGAAGGGCGACCCCGAGGCGTCGGTGGACCTGTTCAAGAAGGCGATCGACGCGAAGCCCGACGACTGGGAGCGGCGCGACGTGTTCGCGAAGGTCCTGCTCCGGCTCGACCGGCAGGGGGAGGCGACGATCCAGGCGAACAAGGCGATCGGTCTCGCTCCCGACAAGGCGGCGCCTCTCATCACGCTGACCGACATCTATCTCGCCCGCGGCCTTCCCGACAAGGCGGCCGATTCGATCGCGAAGGCCGGCGAGCTCGAGCCGGAGAATCTCAAGGTCCTCGAGCGCCGCGCGTCGCTCGCCGCGAGCCAGGGGAAGCTCGACGAGGCGATCGAGCTGAACGAGAAGGTCCTGGCGAAGAAGTCGGACAACACCGAGGTGCTCGTGGCCTTGGCCGACCTCTACAACCGGAAGAAGGATCCGAAGAAGGCCGAGGAGATGCTCAACCGGGTCGTCGCCCTGGATCCGAAGAACGCCTACCGCACGTTCTACAACCTGGGGGTCGTCATCCTGAACCGCGAGGACACGACCGACGCCGACAACCGGAAGGCGGGGGAGGCGTTCCGGAAGTCGATCGATCTGAAGCCGGACTACGCGCTCGCGCACCGCGACCTCGGCTTCACGCTCCTCCGGATGGGGAACCTCCCCGAGGCCCGCAAGGAGCTGCAGCGCTACGTCGATCTCGATCCGCGCGCCCGCGACGTGGCGGAGATCAAGGACACGATCAAGAGCTTGAGCGGGAGCAAGTAGCTCCCGGTGTCCCGCGACGCCTTCCGGCTGGAGGACGTCGCCGGCGTGCGGATCGCGCGCTGCGAAGCGCTCGCCGCGGTGCCGGGGGTCGCGCACGCGTTCTCGACGCGCGTCGCGTCCGGGCGGTCCGATTTCGACCTCGGGGCGGCGGGTGACGTCTCCCCGGACGTCGCCGGTCGTCGCACCGCGTTCCTTGGCGCCGCGGGGCTCGCCGGGAGTCCCGCGATCCTGCATCAGGTCCACGGCACGACGATCGTCTCGGACGGCCGATCCGGGGAGGGCGACGGCGGGATCGCCGTCTTCGCCGACGGCGTGCGCGAGGCACCGGCGGTCCGTTCCGCCGATTGCGTCACGATGCTGCTCGCCGACCGCGAGGCGAGGGCGGTCGCGGCGGTGCACGCGGGTTGGCGGGGGACGGCGGCCGGGATCGCGCGGGGCGCGGTCGAGGCTCTCGCCGCGCGCGGCGTCCCCGCGGAGAGGATCGTGGTGGCCTTGGGGCCCGCCGTCGGTCCGTGCTGCTACGAGGTCGGCCCCGAGGTCGTCCGCCTGTTCGCGGGATTCACGCGCGCCGGCGGCGCGGGCCGCACGACGCTCGACCTCCATGCCGCGAACGCCGCGCAGCTGGTGGCGTCGGGCGTTCCCGGACGATCCGTCCACCGGGCGCCCTGGTGCACGCGATGCCGGAACGACCTTTTCTTCTCCGTTCGGGCCGAGGGGCCGGGGGCGGGACGGCTCATGGCCGTCATCGGAGCCGCGACCGCCCAATCTTGACGGCTTTCCGGGGCTCAGTCACAATCCCCGCTTTCGTGACGAGTCGATCGCCTTTCGGGGTCGACGGGGGATCGATGGTGCACCCGGCCGTGCTCTTCCTGGCCGCGGCCACGCCGACTCAGGGCGGAGCGCCGCAGCAAAGCAGCTTCCTCGTTCTCCTCCCCGCATACGCGGCGATCTTCGGCCTCTTCTACTTCCTCATGATCCGCCCCGCGCGCCAGCGTGCGCGCGAGCACGGAGCCATGCTCTCGGCCTTGAAGCCGGGGGACAAGGTGGTCTGCGCCAACGGCATCCACGCCACGGTCGTCGGGGTGGAGGACGCGACGGTGCAGGTGCGCATCGCCGAGCAGGTGCGGATCGAAGTGGACAAATCTTCCATCACGACCGTCAAGCGGCCGAACGACTAGCGAGGCGAGGTCCCATGCCCAAGAACACTGTCTGGAAGCTCGTCCTCATCCTCGCGGTGCTCGGCGGGTCCGCCCTGCTGATCTACCCGCCGCAGGAGAAGATCAACCTCGGCCTGGACCTCCAGGGTGGCTCCCACCTCCTCCTCCAGGTCGAGACCTCCGCGGCGGTGAAGGGCGAGATCGACCTCGCGATCAACCGCATCGGCCAGGCGCTCAAGGAGAAGGGGATCCCCTACACCTCGATCACGAACCCCGAGGGCAGCCAAGACGTCGTCGTGGCCGGCGTCGATCCGGGCCGGGCGGGCGACGTGCGCGAGATCCTCTCCTCCAACGTTCCGGACTGGCAATCGACGACCCTCGAGGGGGGCTGGACGATCCACCTCCCCGACACCGTCGCGCGGCAGATCCAGGCGACCTCGGTGGACACGACGCTGACCGTGCTGCGTCAGCGCGTGGACGAGCTGGGCGTCAAGGAGCCGATCATCCAGAAGCAGGGCTCGGCCGGAGACCGCATCGTCGTGGAGCTTCCCGGCCTTTCGGACCCCGAGCGCGCCAAGAACATCCTCCAGGACCAGGCGAAGCTCGAGTGGAAGGGCGTCGCCTACCCGCCCGGCGTGACGGACTACGACCGCTGGTACCCGCCGGCCACCAAGGAGGCGACGGTCGCGCTGTTCGGGGGGACTCTCCCGCCGGGCGTCGAGCTCGTCCCGCAGATGGAGCTGCAGTCGAACGGTACGCGGACGGAGGCCTGGTGGCCGCTCCAGACGGTCGCCGCCATCGTCGGAAACGACCTGCGCTCCGCGCGCCGCAGCGTGGACGAGATGCAGCGCAGCGTGGTCGCCTTCACACTCTCGCCCGAGGCCGGGCGCCGGTTCCAGGCCGCGACGCGTGAGAACCTCCATCGCCGCATGGCGATCGTGCTCGGCAGCAGCACCAAGAAGGAAGTCGTCTCGGCCCCGGTGATCCAGGACGTCATCGGCGATCGCGGGCAGATCTCGGGACGCTTCGATCTCAAGGCCGCCGAGGACCTCGCGCTGAAGCTCCGCTCCGGCGCGATCCCGACCGCGGTGTCGATCATCGAGGAGCAGACCGTCGGCCCCTCGCTGGGGCGGGATTCCATCCGCTCCGGCGTCATCGCGTCCCTGCTCGGGTTCGCGGCGATCACCGTGTTCATGCTGGTCTGGTACCGCCTGTCGGGACTCAACGCGGTCGTCGCGCTGCTCATGAACGTCGTCCTCGTGCTCGCGGCGATGGCGTACCTCGGCGCCACGCTGACGCTTCCGGGGATCGCCGGGTTGATCCTCACCGTCGGCATGGCGGTGGACAGCAACGTGCTGATCTTCGAGCGCATCCGCGAGGAGCTGCGCATGGGCAAGACGGTGCGCTCGGCGATCGAGCAGGGATTCTCACGCGCGTTCGGAACGATCATCGACACGCACGTCACGACCATCGTCTCGGCGCTGTTCCTCCTGGGGTACGGGACCGGCCCGGTGAAGGGCTTCGCCGTGACGCTCATCGCGGGCCTGTTGTGCTCCGTGTTCACGGCCGTGTTCGTGTCGCGCTTCATCTACGACCTCGTGCTCGGCGAGCGTCGCAACGTCGAATCGCTCAGCATCTGAGGGAGAGCGCATGTTCCAGATCTTCAAGGACTCCAAGTTCGACTTCATGCGCCTCCGGCGCTTCTGGGTCGGCATCTCCTTCGCGATGCTCGTCATCTCGGTCATCGCCATCGTCACGAAGGGGATCCACTGGGGGATCGAGTTCGAGGGCGGCGCGCAGGTCCAGGTCAAGTACGCCAGCAAGCCGGACGTCGGGACGATCCGCCAGGAGCTGTCGCGCGCCGGGTACTCGGAAGCCGTGGTCACCACGATCGGAAAGCCGGGAGACAACGAGATCTACGTCCGGGTCCCGCTCCGGGCCGGGGCCAAGGACAACGACGTCGCGGCGCAAGTCGTGCGGACGTTGCAGGCGGCGGCCGGCGGACAGCCGCTCACGGTATCGAGCCAGTCCTACATCGGGCCCACGGTCGGCCGCGAGCTCATCCAGAAAGCGGTCTGGGCGGTCATCGGCGCGATCGGCGGCATGCTCGTGTACATCTGGTTCCGGTTCGAGTTCCAGTGGGGCCTCGCCGCGATCATCGCGATGATCCACGACGCGGTGATCACCCTCGGGCTGTTCGTCCTCTTCGGCTACGAGCTGAGCCTCCCGGTCATCGCCGCGTTCCTGACGCTCATCGGTTATTCCGTCAACGACACGGTCGTCATCTTCGACCGCATCCGCGAGAACCGGCAGGCGCGGGGCGGAGTCGTCGGCTCGCTGCCTCAGCTCATCAACGACTCCGTGAACCAGACGCTCTCGCGGACGATCCTGACGTCGTTCCTCACCTGGCTGTCGTGCGTCAGCATCTTCCTCTTCGGTGGTCCGGCGCTCCGCGATTTCTCCTTCGTGCTGGTCGTCGGCATCGTGATCGGGACGTACTCGACGATCTACATCGCCTCGCCGATCCTCGTCGTCTGGCAGGATTGGGTCGCGCAGCGCAAGCAGGCCACCGCGGCGGCCGTGCCGGCTTCCGCACCGAAAGCGACCGCCAAGAAGGTCCGCGCCGGCAAGGCCTGATCGCCGCGACCCTATAATCCCCTCTTCACGGAGAGGGCGAGCGCGTGGTACGGCGGTTCGAGGACATCCTGGACCGGGTGGAGTCGTACAACCCGTCCGCCGACGCGGACCTCCTGCGGCGTGCCTACGTCTTCTCCGCCCGCGAGCACCGGTCGCAGGTCCGCCACTCGGGGGAGCCGTACCTCGTCCACCCGATCGAGGTCGGCTACATCCTCGCCGAGCTCGAGCTCGACACCGCGAGCATCGTCGCGGGACTCCTCCACGACGTCGTCGAGGACACGCTGACGACGATCGAGACCGTGCGCGACTACTTCGGCGCCGACGTCGCCCACATCGTCGCGGGCGTCACGAAGATCTCGAAGCTGCAGTTCGCGACGAAGGAGCAGGCCGAGGCCGAGAACCTGCGCAAGATGATCCTGGCGATGGTGGACGACATCCGCGTCATCCTCGTCAAGCTCGCCGACCGGCTCCACAACATGCGCACGCTCGAGCACCTCTCTCGGGAGAAGCGGGAGCGCATCGCCCGCGAGACCGCCGAGATCTACGCTCCGCTGGCCAACCGGCTCGGGATGGGCCGGATCAAGTCGGAGCTGGACGACCTCGCGTTCCGGCACCTCGAGCCCGACGCGTGGCAGGCGCTCGAGTCCGCGCTCGAGTCCAAGCGCCCCGTCTCGGACGCGTTCATCGCGGAGATCCGCCGGAAGCTCGAAGGGGCACTCGTCGAGGCGGGCATCCGCGCGGAGATCTACGGGCGCATCAAGAGCATCTCCTCGATCCACCGCAAGATCCGCCGCCAGAAGATCGACGTGGAGCAGGTCTACGACTACGTCGCCTTCCGGATCCTCACCGACTCCGTCAAGGACTGCTACGGCGCGCTCGGCATCGTGCACGCGATCTGGCGCCCCGTCCCCGGGCGGATCAAGGACTTCATCGCGATCCCCAAGCCCAACATGTACCAGTCGCTCCACACGTCGGTCATGACCGACGTCGGGCAGCCGTTCGAGGTGCAGATCCGCACCCACGAGATGCACCGCGTGGCGGAGGAGGGCGTCGCGGCGCACTGGCACTACAAGGAGGGCGCCACCGTGCTCGGGGAGGAAGGGGCGCGCGTGGCGTGGCTCCGCCACATCCTCGAGTGGCAGCAGGAGACGAAGGACCCGCGCGAGTTCCTCGAGATGGTCAAGGTGGACCTCTACCCCGAGGAGGTCTACGCGTTCACGCCGAAGGGGAAGGTCCTCTCCTTTCCGCGCGGCGCCACGCCGGTCGATTTCGCCTACGGGATCCACACGGAGGTCGGCCACCATCTCTCCGGCGCCAAGATCAACGGCCGCCTCGTCCCCTTGCGCACCCCACTCGGAAACGGCGACATCGTGGAGATCCTCACGCAGCCGGCCGCCCACCCCAGCCGCGACTGGCTGTCCCTCGCGAAGACGTCCCGCGCGCGCGGGAAGATCCGCACCTGGCTGAACGCCAACGAGCGGGAGAAGTCCGTCGCGCTGGGGCGCGAGCTGACGGAGAAGGAGCTGCGGAAGTACCGCCTCACCACCAAGGAGATGTTCGAGGGGGAACGCTCCTTGGAGGCCCTGCGCAAGCTGGGCTTCGCGCAGCTCGACGACTTCTTCGCCGCGGTCGGCTACGGCAAGGTGACCCCGCACGCGCTGGTGGCGGCCGTCCTCCCCCCCGAGCGCCTCCAGCCCAAGGTCGACTCGGTCGTCACCCGCGTCGTGAAGAAGGCGCTCGGGCTGGGGGAACGGCGGGTGAAGGTCCGGGGGATGGACGAGATGATGATCACCCTCGCCCGCTGCTGTCATCCGGTGCGGGGGGAGGAGATCGTCGGCTACATCACGCGGGGCAAGGGCGTTTCGGTCCATTCCAACCACTGTCCGAACGTGAAGAGCCTCATGTTCGACCCGGAGCGCCGGCTCGACGTGGAGTGGGACGAGGCGGGCGTGCCGACGCTGTTCGACGTCAAGCTCGCGCTCGACGTCCAGGACCGTCAGGGCTTGCTCGCGAAGATCGTGTCGGCGATCGCCGACGAGAAGGCGAACATCCGCAACGTGGACGCGAAGACGTTCGAGGGCTCGGACGCGCGCATCACCATCGTGATGGCCGTATCGGACCGCGCCCAGATGGACAAGGTCATCGCGCGCGTGCGCAAGCTCGAGGGAGTCCGCGATGTCGAGCGGGTCCTGCGATAGGAGGAGCGATGCCGAAGAGGATTCATGCCGAAGGGGCGCCGGCCGCGGTCGGCCCGTACGTCCATGCCGTCCGGACCGGAGACCTGCTCTACACCTCCGGCCAGGTGGGGCTCGATCCCGCGACCGGGCGGCTCGTCCCCGGAGGGATCGAGGCCGAGACGCGCCGAGCCCTCGACAACCTCGCCGCCATCCTGAAGAGCGCCGGCACGAGCTTCGACCATGTGGTGAAGGCGAACGTGTTCCTCATCGACATGGACGACTTCGCGGCGATGAACGGGGTCTACGCGTCCGTGTTCGGAGACACGCGGCCCGCGCGGACGACGGTCGCGGTGAGCCGGCTCCCGGTGGGAGCGCGCGTCGAGATCGACCTGGTGGCGAGCTTCTAGCGGACGGCTTTCTGCACGGCGCCCGAGCGTAGGCAGCGCGTGCAGAGGCGGACGCGCCGCGAGGTGCCGCCGGAGGCGCGCACCCGGACCCGCTGCAGGTTCGGGAGGAACCGCCGCGACGTGACGTTGTGGGCGTGGGAGACGTTCTTCCCGAAGACCGTCTTCTTGCTGCAGATATCGCACTCTCGAGCCATCACGTCACCTTTCGGAAAAGACGCGAAATCCTAGAGGAACGCGTCCCGGGTGTCAAGGCGCGGCGGCAACGGCTCATCTGCGGTTGCTTTCGAGAATCCGGTCCCTATATTAAGCCTCGCTTCGGACCCGGAAGGTCCGGACAATCCCGACGCCACCCCGTTACCGAGAGGCGGGGGCGGGAGGCGAAGGGGACGGGATGCGGGGCATGAGCGCGCGAGAACTTGTTCAAAATGGTCCGATCCATGTTCGCCTGGACCGGTCCTGTTTTAGCTTGACTCGCCGCATTTTACTGACTTAGGTTAAAGCGCCACCTCGGGGAGGGAGATTCGTAGCCGCCCCCCGGTGACGTGCCGCGAGGATGACATGCTCTTCGGAAGAAGCCGTAACCTGGTGGGTTTGGACATCGGCGACAGTTCCATCAAGGTTGCCGAACTTAAAGATCTCGGCAAAGGCCGGGGATTCCAGTTGTCGAAGCTGGGGTCGGAATCCCTGTCCGCCGAGGCGATCATCGACGGGGCGATCATGGACTCGCAGCTCGTCATCGAGACGATCCGGCGACTGTTCCAGCGCCTCAAGATCAAGAACACGCAGGTCGCCACGGCGCTGTCCGGCCACTCGGTCATCGTCAAGCGGATCAGCCTCCCGGTGATGTCCGCCGCCGAGCTGTCCGAGTCGATTCACTGGGAGGCCGAGCAGTACATCCCCTTCGACATCGACGACGTCAACCTCGACTACCAGATCCTCGAGGGGTCCTCGCTGTCGGGCGAGGGGAACATGGACGTCCTCCTCGCCGCGGCGAAGAAGGACAAGATCGGGGACTACAGCAACGTCATCACGCAGGCGGGACTCCAGCCGACAGCGGTGGACATCGCGGCCTTCGCGCTCCAGAACGCGTTCGAGGCGAACTACGAGTTCGAGCCGCATCAGATCGTCGCTCTGTGCGACATCGGCGCCGCCGTCGCGTCGATCTCGGTCCTCCACGGCGGCACGTCGGTCTACTGGCGCGACTTGAACATCGGCGGCAACGCCTACACCGACGCGATCCAGAAGGAGCTCAACCTCTCGGCCGAGCAAGCGGAGCGGTTGAAGCGGGGGGAGGAGATCGACGGGATTCCCTACGAGCGCGTGCTCCCGATCCTCTCCGCGGTCAACGAGGACGTCGGCACCGAGATCCAGAAGACGCTCGACTTCTTCAAGCAGATCTCGGCCACCGACGAGTCGCTCGACCGCCTTTACCTCACTGGGGGCTCCGCGCAGGTCCTGCACCTGAAGGACGCCCTCGGCCAGCGCCTGCACACCCAGGTCGAGATCCTCAACCCGTTCCGCCGCATCCAGCCGAGCGGGCGGGAGGTCGCCCCCGACGTGCTGAACGACATGACCCCGACCGCGTCCGTGGCCGTGGGTCTCGCCCTCAGAAAGGTGGGGGACTAAAGGCCATGATCAAGATCAACCTGCTCGCCGAGCGCAAGACCGCCAAGGCCAAGGCGCCGTCGACCTTCAAGCTCGACATGGGGGGGAGCCAGAACTTCCTCCTCGTCGGGATCCTGGGCCTGGGCCTCGTCGCCGCGGGCGGCTGGTCGCTCATGCGCAGCGCCGAGCTCAAGAAGGTCCAGTCGGAGAAGGTCGCCGCCGAAGCCGAGCTCAAGCGCCTCGAGGACGTCCGTAAGAAGGCGGAAGCCTTCAAGAAGCAGAAAGAGATCCTCGAGCGGAAGATCAACCTCATCACGGAGCTCAAGAAGAAGCAGGCCGTGCCGGTCCACATCCTGGACCAGGTCTCGCGCAACCTGCCCGACTTCATGTGGCTCGACACGATGACGGCCAGCTCGAACGCCATCTCGATCGTCGGGAAGGCGACGACGTATAACGCGGTCTCCAACCTCTACGACAACCTCCGCGCGTCGGGTCAGTTCACCGACGTCGTCATGGGCAAGACCAACGAGAACGGCGACCACGTGGCGTTCAGCCTGACGTGCAAGTTCGCGCCGCCGGGTGCTGCGGCTGCCGCCTCCGACGCGCCTCCCGTCACTCCCGCGGCCCCGAAGCCGCCCCAGAGCTAGGAGCACCGA
>Ga0068859_100006201_pt1 | contig 12147 bp, 9 predicted proteins | sample KBSSwiS22_FD_66585 | JGI IMG/M metagenome (GOLD analysis project Ga0068859, IMG submission 66585) | Switchgrass rhizosphere microbial communities from Kellogg Biological Station, Michigan, USA - KBS Switchgrass S2-2 | ecosystem: Host-associated > Plants > Roots > Rhizosphere > Soil ... | reverse complement strand
GAACGAAGCGGCGACGTCGAGCAACAAGGGATTCAAGGAAGCCGAATTCGTGCTGCGGCAGCTCTCTCAGGAAACCGGCGGCCGCGCCTTCTTCCCGACACAGGTCAGCGAACTGGCCGGCATCTACGGACAGATCTCCGACGAGCTCTCGAGCCAGTACACCGTCGGCTATACGTCGCGGAACGCGAAACGCGACGGCGCCTGGCGCCGTGTGGTCGTCAGGGTCAACCGCGGGAACGCCGTGCCGAGGACCAAGCTGGGTTACTTCGCGCCGACGCGCTGACGTATGAATCTCGTTCCGCTGGCTCTCTACACACTCGCGCTAATCGCCTACGTCTGGCACTTCGCGCAGCGGCAGCCGACATCCGGCCATGCCGCCACCACCTTGCTGGTCGCCGGAGTGCTGGCACACACCTTCGTCATCGGCATGCAGACGATGCAGGCCGGGCAGGTGCCGCTGACGACGGCGGCGTCGGCGATTTCCGCGACGGTGTGGGTGCTCCTCCTCGCGTATCTCTACACGGAAATGACCACCGACGAACGGGCCATGGGCGCCTTCATCCTGCCGCTGGCGGTCGCGCTGCAAGCCATTCCGGCCTTCAAGCCCGGCGTCGACGACAAGGCCGCCGTGCTCCAGGGTCCGCTCTTCAGCGTCCATGTGTTGTCGCTGCTGTTTGCCTACGCCAGCTTCGCGCTCGCGTGCGTGATCGGCATCACCTACGTGCTGCTCTTCAAAGAGATCAAAGCGAAACACCTCGGTTTCTTTTACGCCAGGCTGCCGTCGCTGCAGGTGCTCGATTCGATGAACCAGCGCGCCATCGTCATCGGCTGGGTGTTTCTGACGATTGGATTGTTCGTCGGGTGGATTTACGCGGCCCAGATCCCGGGCAATGACCCGCGGGTCCAGGCCATGTCGCTGCGTGATCCGAAGATTCTCGTCGCCGTCATCTGCTGGGCGGTGTATTCGTTCGAAGCGTTTGCGGCGCGGCGCATCGGGTGGGGCGGACGGCGATCCGCGTATCTGTCGGCGCTCGGCTTTGCGATCGTGCTGTTGAATTTCGTGCCGATTAGTTACTTTGTGACGACCAGTCACAACTTTTGAGAGATTGAACTCTGAGGTGATGTCGCAACCGGAACCACGAAGTCACGAAACCACGAAACGGCTGCGACGCCGTCTTTACGCCAAGCTGCGGCACAAGTGCATCTTGTCCTAGTCGGAATCAGCCATCGCACCGCGCCGGTCGAACTGCGGGAGCGGATCGACTTCCAGGCGCGCGGACTCGACAACGCCTTGCGGGCGCTTGCCGCGCGGGGGACCGTCCGCGAGGCGGTGGTCCTGTCCACCTGCAATCGCGCTGAGCTCTACGGGGTGTGCGACGAGATCGATCAGGGCCGCTCCGCGTTCGTCGAGTTCATCACCGACTTCCACAACCTGGACCGTCAATCGCTGCAGCCCCACGTGTATCAAGTCGCCGATCTCGATGTCGCGCGTCACTTGTTCCGCGTCGCGGCGGGACTCGATTCGCTGGTCGTCGGCGAGCCGCAGATTCTCGGTCAGGTCAAGGAAGCGCACGCCGCAGCCGGCACCACCCACGCTGCCGGGCCATTTCTGAATCGCCTCTTCCACTCGTCGTTCGCCGTCGGCAAACGTGTGCGGACCGAGACCGGTCTCGGATCCGGTGCGGTGTCGGTGAGCTTCGCGGCGGTGTCGCTGGCCAGGAAGATCTTCGGCGACCTCAAGGGACGCAATGTGCTGGTCGTGGGCGCCGGCGAAATGGGCAAGCTCACGGCGCTCCACATGAAGTCGCAGGGCGTCCATCAGGTCACAATCGTGTCGCGGACGATGGCGCATGCGGCGCGGACGGCGGAGGCCATCGGCGGCGCCTCGGCAGCGCCCTGGGAAGAATTAGACACGCTGCTCGGCAACGCCGACATCGTCATCACGGCCACCGGCGCGGCCTCGCCGATTCTGACCAAGGCGCACATCGAAACGGTGATGCGGCCGCGGCGCAATCGCCCGCTGTTCCTGATCGACATCGCCATGCCGCGCGACGTGGAATCGGCCGCCGGCGAAATCGAGCAGGTCTTTCTGTACAACATCGACGACCTGCAGGCGACCGTGCGCGAGAATCTGGCGCGACGGGCCAGCGAGGTCGCGCGGGCCGAATCGATCGTCGGCGAAGAAGTCGAGAAATTCGGCATGTGGCTGCGCTCGCGCGGCGCGATTCCAACCGTCGTCGCCTTGCGGCAGCGGTTCGATGCGGTGCGCCGCAGTGAAGTCGACCGACTGGCGGCGACGCTGCCGGCTGATGTGCGCGAGAAGGTCGAGGACGTCACGCGTCTGGTGGTCGAGAAACTGCTCCTGACGCCGACCGAACAGCTGAAGGCATTGAGCGACACGGAAACGGTTGCCGCCTATTCCGAAGCGTTGGGTCGGTTGTTTGGCCTGACTTCTCCACAGGCGCAATCCCAGGAATCGACCGGCGAAAGAACCGACAGCGAAGACGAGACGGCGTCGCAGCGACGGTCAGACCGCGGCGATCGGCGCGTCGAGCCCTTCGTGAGACCACAGAAACGGTGAACGTCGGGACGCCCTGAAGGGTGTCCTCTACGAAACGACGAACCTCCCGGATGACCAGTTCACACTCCATACGACTCGGCACGCGCGGCAGCCAGCTGGCGCTGTACCAGGCGCATACCGTGGCCCGGCTGCTCGACGCGGCCGGCGGACCGACGTGCGAGATCGTCATCATCAAGACCTCCGGCGACCGCCTGCAGGAGGCGCCGCTTTCCGAAGCCGGCGGCAAGCGGCTTTTCGTCAAGGAGATCGAGGACGCGCTGCTCAATCGCGAAATCGATCTCGCGGTCCACAGCAGCAAGGACATGCCGGCGGTCCTCCCGGACGGGCTCGCGATAGCCGGCGTCCTGCCGCGCGAGGACCCGCACGATGCGGTCGTGCTGCCCCAAGGAAATCAAGGGGCAGTTGCGAATGTCGAAGACCTTCGTGAGATGCTCGGCACGGCACCTTCGATCGGCACGAGCAGCGTGCGGCGCGTCGCCCAACTCACTCGCCTGTTTCCCGGCGCGAAATTCAGCCCGATCCGCGGCAATCTGGACACGCGGTTACGAAAGCTGGACGCGGGCGACAACGCCGCCTTGGTACTGGCGGCGGCGGGCCTGCGGCGGCTAGGATTTCAGTCGCGGATTTCGTGGCGGTTGCCGGCGACCCTGTGTGTGCCGGCGCCCGGACAGGGGATCATCGCCATCGAAGTTCGTCAGAATGATGCGGCGGTCCGGTCGGCGGTGTCGGCCATCACCGATGCCGCAGCGTGGGCGGCGCTGATCACGGAACGCGCCGTCGTCGAAGCGCTCGGCGGCGGATGTCAGACACCGATTGGCGCGCTGGCGTCCCCGGACGGAGCGAACGGACTGGATCTGCTGGCGACGGTCATCGCGCTGGATGGAAGCCGCGCGGTGTACGCCTCGGCACGCGGCACGCGGGACGAAGCGGCTGCGCTCGGCAAGCATGTCGCGGCTCAGCTTCTGGCTGAGGGCGCCGGCGAGATCCTGGAGGACGTGCGCGGCAGCCAACGATAGTGTAGGGGACCGCCTTCAGGCTGTCCCACCAGGGGACGGCCTTCAGGCTGTCCCATCGTGGGACGCCCTGAAGAGCGTCCTCTACCTCCAAGCCGATAGTCTGCGAGGTTCTTTACGGGCAAAAGCATCGTTTATCTGATCGGCGCTGGACCGGGAAATCCGGATCTCATCTCGGTACGCGGCCTGCAATGTCTCGCCGCCTCGGACGTGGTGCTGTACGACCATCTCGTGCATCCGCGGCTGCTGCAGTCTGCGCGTGGAGATGCGGAGCGGATCGACGTCGGGATGGCCGCGCCGCAGCCGCTCGAGCAGGAGGCGATCTGCTACTTGCTCGCCGAAAAGGCGCGGGAAGGAAAAATCGTCGCGCGCCTGAAGTGGGGCGACCCGTTCATCTTCGACCACGGCGGCGCCGAAGCCTTGTTCCTGCACGAGCAGGGCGTTCGCTTCGAGGTCGTTCCTGGCATTCCCGCAGGAATCGGCGCGGCCAGTTACGCCGGCGTCCCGCTGACCTATCCAGGCGGCGGCGACACGCTGACCTTCGTCCGCGGCAACGAGGACGAAGGCAAGACGCGCGCGTCGGTGGACTGGACCAGCCTGGCGCGGCTCGACGGCACGATCGTCTGCTACGCCGGCCCCGATCAGTTGCCGCACATGCTGCATGCGCTCACCTCTCATGGCCGACCGATGGAGGACTCGGCGTGCCTGATTTACAACGGCACGTTGCCGTCGCAGGAAACGACGCTCGGGACGCTCGCCGAGATCATGCAGCACGTCAAGCAGGCCAACGACCGGCGTACCGCCATTCTGATCGTCGGACGCGTCACGGCGCTGCGCGAACACCTGCGCTGGTTCGATTCGCGGCCGCTGTTCGGAAAACGGATCCTGGTCACACGCCCTCGAGAGCAGTCCGCCGAGTTCGTTGAACTACTGGAGGCGCTCGGGGCGCAGCCGATCGAAGCGCCGATGATTTCCATCGCCCCGCCGTCCGACTGGGGGCCGCTCGACGAGGCCTGCCTCCACGCCGGCGATTTCGACTGGATCGTGTTTTCGAGCGGTCATGCCGTCGACGCGTTCATCGGCCGGCTGCTGGCGTCCCCACTCGATTTGCGATCCCTGAAAGGCGCCAAACTCTGCGCGGTCGGTCCGGCGACAGCCGAACGGTTGTCGCGCTACGGATTGAAGGTCGACCTCGTGCCGGATGAACCGCGCGCGGAGGGCGTCGTCCGCGCGATGATCGACAGTGGCGATATGACGGGCCAGAAGGCGCTTTTGCCACGCGCCGACATCGGCCGCGAAGTGATTGGCGACGAGCTGAGAAGACGCGGCGCCGAGGTGACGGAGGTCGTCGCCTATCGAACGGTGGCCCTCGACCTCGAGCGTTCGGGTGGACCCGACATCTACCGGATGCTGCTCGACCGCGCCATCGACGTCGTCACCTTCACGAGCCCGTCCGCGGTCCGGAACTTTGTCGAACTGCTCGGCGAAGAGCCCGCCGCCGACCTCCTACGAACCACGGTCGTCGCCTCGATTGGGCCGGTCACGGCTCAGGCGGCCACTGAACTCAACATCCACTCGACGATTGTCCCGACCCACTATACGATTCCCGCACTCGTCGACGCGATTCGGAGCTATTTCGAGAGGGCGTCATGAATCCAATCCAGACCCAGGCTGCGCTGAAACTGACGCGGCGTCTTCGTCGTCTCCGGACGAGCGAGGCGCTGCGCGCGATGGTGCGCGAGACGCGGCTGTCGCCGGACATGTTCATCCTGCCGCTGTTCGTCTGCGAAGGCGAAGGCGTCCGGCGCGAGGTCACCTCGATGCCGGGCGTGTTCAACCTGTCGGTTGACGAGGCCGTCAAGGAAACCGCCGCCGCAGTCGCGGACGGTGTCAGGAGCGTGCTGCTCTTCGGGCTGCCCGACCACAAGGACGATGTCGGATCGGCGGCGTACGATTCCGAGGCGCCGGTCCAGTCGGCGATTCGCGCCATCAAGCGCGAAGTTCCCGACAGCCTCGTGATCACCGACGTGTGCCTGTGCGAGTACACCGATCACGGCCACTGCGGCATCATCATCGACGGCGAGATCACCAACGACCCGTCGGTCGAGCAGCTGGTGCGCGCCGCCGTCTCGCACGCGACCGCCGGCGCCGACATCGTGGCGCCGTCGGACATGATGGACGGACGGGTCGGGGCAATTCGCGAAGCGCTCGACGATCGCGGATTCGAAAACGTCGCGATCATGTCCTACGCGGCGAAATACTGCTCCGCCTTTTACGGTCCGTTCCGCGATGCCGCGGCGTCGGCACCCAAGTTCGGCGATCGGCGGTCGCACCAGATGGATCCCGGCAACGCCCGGGAGGCGCTGCGCGAAGTCGAGCAGGACATCCAGGAGGGCGCCGACATCGTCATGGTCAAACCGGCGCTGCCGTACCTCGACGTCATCACGCGCGTGAAGGACGCCTTCGGCTACCCGACCGCAGCGTACCAGGTGAGCGGCGAGTATTCGATGATCAAGGCGGCGGCGCAAAACGGCTGGATCGACGAGCGGCGCGCGATGTTCGAAACCCTGACGGCAATCAAGCGCGCCGGCGCCGACATGATCATTTCGTATTACGCCCGCGAGGTTGCCCGAGCGCTGTAGCGGCAATTCGTCTTTCTGTCCCTACGGTCTCAGACCGTTCCCGGCGGGACGCCCTGAAGGGCGTCCCCTACTTCGTGCCTGAAGGGCGTCCCCTACTTCGTGACTGAAGGGCGTCCCTGCTTCTCGTGAAAAACCATCGATGAAAACTGACCGGTCTTCGAAGTTGTTTGCGCGTGCACTGAAGATTCTGCCCGGCGGCGTGGACAGCCCGGTGCGCGCGTTTAAGTCCGTCGGCGCGTCGCCGCTCTTCATCAAGCGGGCCAGCGGTGCCCGGCTCGAAGACATCGACGGCAACCGTTTCATCGACTACGTGATGTCGTGGGGCCCGTTGATTCACGGCCACGCGCCACGCGGCCTCGTGAAGGCGGTGGCGGCCGCCGGCAAGGCCGGCACCAGTTACGGCGCGCCGAGCCCGCTCGAAGTCGATCTCGGCGAGCGCGTGCGCAAGCTGATGCCGTCGCTCGAACGTGTGCGCTTCGTCAGTTCAGGGACCGAAGCCACGATGAGCGCGATTCGCGTGGCGCGAGCGGCCACCAGGCGTGACAAGATCATCAAGTTCGAAGGCTGCTATCACGGTCACGCCGATCCGTTTCTCGTGCAGGCCGGTTCGGGCGCGCTGACGCTCGGCATTCCCACCAGCCCCGGCGTCACCAAGGCCGCGGCGAGCGATACGCTCCTCGCCAGTTACAACGATCTCGCCTCCGTCGAGCGCGTGTTTCGCGCGAACCCGGACAGCGTTGCGGCGCTCATCGTCGAACCGATCGCCGGCAACATGGGTGTCGTTCCGCCTGGGGACGGCTTTCTGCACGGCCTGCGATCGCTGTGCGATGCGCATGGCGCGCTGCTGATCTTCGATGAAGTCATTTCGGGATTCCGGGCCGGCGCCGGCGGCGCGCAGGCATGGGCGAAGGTGAAACCTGACCTGACCTGCCTGGGAAAGATCATCGGCGGCGGTCTCCCGGTGGGCGCCTATGGGGGGCGGGCCGACCTGATGGAACTCGTGGCGCCGGCCGGACCTGTTTATCAAGCCGGCACGCTCTCCGGCAATCCGCTCGCGATGACGGCCGGCCTCTGGTGCCTGGATCACCTGACGCCGAAGCTGTATCGCAATCTGGCGGCACTCGGGACGCGGCTCGCCGCCGGTCTCGCCGATGCCGCACGATCCGCCGGCGTGCCGCTGCAGGTGAACGCGTTCGGCTCGCTGCTCACGCCGTTCTTCACCGACCAGCCGGTGCGCGACTACGCCTCGGCGATCACGGCAGACACTGCCGCTTACGCAAAGTTCTTCAGGGGGATGCTGGCGCGCGGCGTCTATCTTCCGCCGTCACAGTTCGAGGCGTGGTTCCTCTCGGCCGCCCACAGCACGAAAGATGTCGATCGAACGGTCAAGGCCGCGCACGAGGCCATGCGCGACCTGAAATAGCTCACCAGAAAGGACACAAAGGCGGGGTGTCCTTGGCTTTACCGGAGATTCAAACCAGAGTCGAGCCGCACTCGAAGGACCGTTCCCGCCGCGAGCTCGACGTCCTTCCCTTCGGTCGCAGCGATCGTTCCGCCGCCGCCGATGAGGATGCCCGCCAGCGCGCCCTTCACGCCGCCCAGAATGCCGCCGATGATCATGCCAACGCCGGCGCCGGCGCCAATCTTTCCGGCTTCGCCTTTGACGCCTTCGCTTTCAATGGCCTGCGTCACGGTCGCGCGAATCGGATAATCGCGGCCGTTGACGCGCACCTGATCGAACGCCAGCGTCAAACTACCTTTCCGCTCGAGCCGCGTCGTCTTGGTCACGGAGCTGACAACGCCGCGCATCACTGACCCGGCCGGAATGATCGTGCGGTCGCCTTCCTTCAGATCGACCAGCGTCGTCGCCTCGAAGCGATCCTCGACAACGGCCGTAGCTGAACTGAGCGACTGCTGGAGCCGGACGTCCAGCTCAGTGCCCACCGGCACGTCCATCCGCGTATTACTCGACGATCGGCTGGAGCTCGAGGCGCTCGACGATGAACTGGAGCTGGAACTGGCGCTGGGACGGCTGGTGCCGCGGGCTTGCGAGCGGACGTTATCGATGCGATCGCGCATCTCGAAGTACTCGGCACGCGGAACGGTTTCGTTCTTCCTCATCTTGACTTTGAGGTAAGTCGTTTCGTCGCGGAGGTCGTCGAGCTCCGACTGCAGGCGTGACGCCAGCGCGCTGTCGCGCCCTCTGAGCTCGCTCACGTCGCGCGAAGCGTCGTCGAGGCTGTCCTGGAGGCGCTGGATGTCGACGCTGGTGGCGTTTTGTGCATTGGCGGAACGGCTGACGCCCGCGACGAGTGCCAGGACGAAGACGACGAGAAAAGCAAAGTTGAAGCGCTTCACGGTGACCCCCTGCTGAGAGTCTATCAAGGGACTTTCGACTTTAGGCTTTGGACTTTTGGCCCGGCGAGGGGGCTTGCGCTGGATGCACCTTGAAAGCGTTTCGACGGGGAAATGCCTAAAGCCTAGAGTCTAAAGCCCAAAGGCTTTGATTACCGCCACGGCATCAACCGCTCGATCCAGCTGATCCGTGTGAGGTCGTTGTAGATAACGGTGACCATCAGCGTGATCAGGACCACGAAGCCGGCCATCAGCATCTTTTCCTTGAGACGGATGCTGAAATCGCGTCGAGCCAGGCCCTCGAGGGCCATGATGAAGATGTGGCCGCCGTCGAGGATCGGAATCGGCAGTAGGTTCAGCAGTCCAAGATTGAGGCTGATCTGCGCCATGAGTGCGAACAGCGCCACTATGCCGAGCTGCGCCGATTCGCCCGAGAGCTGGGCCATGGCCACCGGGCCCATCAACTGTTTGGGCGACGTCTCGCGCGTCAACAGTCCCCAGATCGTCTGAAAAATCAGCCCGGCGTACTCGACGTTCCGCTCGACGCTCATGCGCGCGGCGCCGAGAAGTCCCGGCTTGATGCTGACGGTCTCGTCAGCGATATCGATGCCGAGGAAGCCGCCGCCGTCGCGTTTCCCAGGCGTGGCGAGCACCGTCATCGGCTGACCGTCGCGCAGAATCGACATCGTGATCTGCTGCTCGGGGTGCTTGACGATCGCCGCTTTCAAGTCGCTGGAGAACGTGATGATTTCGCCGTCGATGGTGAGCACGACGTCGTTGGCCTTCAGGCCGGCGCGCTCGGCCGCTTCGCCGGAGCGAATCAGGCGAATGTGCGGGTGCACGTTGGGCTGCAGGCCGACGTCGCCGATTTCAAAGCGGCTCTGTTTGGTGGACGCCTCGGGTGTGACCGACTGGGTCAGCTGGGCGCCGTTGCGCTCGAAGCGAACCGACAGCTCGCGGTTCGGGTGCGTGCCGACTGCGAGGTAGAAATCCTCCCAGGTATCGATGTTCTTGTCGTTGATCGCCAGCACGCGATCGCCAGGCTGGAAACCGGCGCGGGCCGCCGGCGAATCCTCGGTGACCGATCCGACGACGACCGGTTTGTCTTCATAGGCAAAACGTTCCGCGCCGACATAGAGCACGCCGGCGGTCAGGATGACGGCCAGGGCCAGGTTCATGACCGGGCCCATGATGAGCACCTGGAAGCGCTCCCACTTCGACTTCGAGAGGAACTCGTCGGGGGCGCCAGTGACCCCTTCGTCAGGATTGTCGCCGGCCATCTTGACGTAGCCGCCAAGCGGCAACGCGCCGATGCTGTATTCGGTGTCGCCTCTTTGCACGCTGAAAATCGTGGGGTTGAAGCCGAGCTGAAATTTCAGCACTCGAATGCCGACGCGCTTGGCCGCGAGAAAGTGACCGAGCTCGTGCACGAACACGAGGACGCCAAGGACGAAGGCAAACGAGAGAAGAGTGATCAATGTTCCTGACACGTAAAAGACCTCAGACCTTTAATTCTACCCCGCGGGCAATCTCCTGTGCACGGTCCCGGGCGGCTCGGTCGACATGACGAATCTGTTCGATCGAAGCCACGTCGGCTGGCTCATGCGAGTTCATCGTCTGCTCGATGACGTGTGCAATGGAGGGAAATGACAGGCGGCCCGCGAGAAAAAGTGTGACGGCGACTTCGTTGGCGGCGTTCAGCGCGACCGGCAGGCTCCGTTCTGCCTGAAGCGCGCGATAGGCCAGGCCGAGGCACGGAAACGCCGTCAAATCAGGCCTTTCAAACTCGAGCCGGCCGGCCTGCGCGAGGTCGAGCGACGGCAGCGGCGCGGTCCAGCGTTCGGGATAGGAAAAGGCGTACTGAATCGGCAGCCGCATATCGGTAACGCCAAGCTGGGCGATCACGGAACCGTCCACCAGTTCCGCCATTGAATGGACGACCGATTGCGGATGAATCACGACATCGATCTGATCGGCACGCAAGCCGAACAACCAGTGGGCTTCGATGACCTCGAGCCCTTTGTTCATCAGGGTCGCGGAGTCGACGGTGATCTTACGGCCCATCCGCCACGTCGGATGTCGCAGCGCGTCCGCGGCCGTCACCTCTTCCAGTTGAGACGCCAACCGCCCGCGAAACGGTCCCCCCGACGCGGTCAACACGATCCGTCGGATTTCCTCGAAAGCGCGACCGTGCAGGCATTGATGAATCGCGTTGTGTTCGCTGTCGACCGGCAGAATCGCCACGCCCTTGCGCCGGGCCGCGTCGGTGACGAGGCCACCGGCCATGACCAGCACTTCCTTGTTCGCGAGCGCAATCGTCTTGCCGGCATCGATCGCGGCGAGCACCGCCTCGAGACCGTCCGTTCCTGACGAGGCACAGAGCACGAGATCGACCGAGGGGTCCGTCGCGACCGCGACGAGACCGTCGCGGCCGGTGCCGGCAAACCGCACGCCTGACAATCCACCCGAGGCGCGCAAGCGATCGGCGGCCTCACTCGTCGCCATCGCCACGACCCGCGGCTGGTAGCGCGCAATCTGTTCGGCGAGCCGATCGGCATTCTCACCGGCAGCCAGCCCCGACACCACGAGCCGCTCGCGGTGCGCGTCGATGACCGACAAGGCGCTCTGGCCGATTGAGCCGGTAGAGCCGAGAATGGCGATCCGTTTCATGTGATGAAAATATTCACCACGGAGCGTTCTTAGACATTCTTCAACATGATGTAGTACAGCGGCGCCGCGAACAGCAGCGCATCGATCCGATCCAGGATGCCGCCGTGCCCGGGAATCAGCGTCGAACTGTCTTTGACGCCGGCGCTCCGCTTCAGCATCGATTCGAACAGGTCCCCCACGATGCCGGCGATCACAATCGCGACGCCAATCAGCAAACGCCCCATCATCGGCACTTCCGGCAGCCACCACATGCCGATGACACCCAGCGCAACCGCACCGAAGATGAAGCCGCCGACCGCTCCCTCAATCGTCTTCTTCGGGCTGATCGCCGGCGCCAGATGATGCCGGCCGAATGCGCGTCCTGAATAGTACTGTGCGCTGTCGCTCACGAACACCGTCAGCATCATCAGGAACAGCCCCTGCGGGCCGCGCACTTCCCGAATGGCCACCATCGTGCCAATCGGGATGCCGAGATACAAAATCGGCAGCATTGCGGCCGCGGCCGAGCCCACGGCATCGATGCCTGGCCGCCACGCGAACATCTGATAACCGGCAAGCGTGAGAAATGAGACCGCCAGCACGATGTCGAGCGACAGCAGGAGCGGCCAGCTCGCCGCAAACTGCGTAAACGTCGCGCAGGCAACGCCGGCAGCCACCGTCGACAGGACCGCTGGAGCGTTCAGGCGACTCGCTCGCGCCAGTCCGACGTACTCGCGGCACGCCAGAGCCAACAGCACTTCGGCGACGATGAAGAACATCGCCGCCGAGGCGTACCAGACAACTCCAATCGCGAGGACGAGGAGGACCGCGCCGCTCAGGACGCGAGTCACTTGACGCCGAGCGCCACTGCCGACGGCTTGATCCCGCCGTAGCGGCGATCGCGTTT
>Ga0068859_100006198_pt1 | contig 12152 bp, 9 predicted proteins | sample KBSSwiS22_FD_66585 | JGI IMG/M metagenome (GOLD analysis project Ga0068859, IMG submission 66585) | Switchgrass rhizosphere microbial communities from Kellogg Biological Station, Michigan, USA - KBS Switchgrass S2-2 | ecosystem: Host-associated > Plants > Roots > Rhizosphere > Soil ... | reverse complement strand
CCCTGGCCGTAGCCGCCCTCGGTGGCCGGCTGGTGGATCAGCACCCGGGAGTGCGGCAGCGCCATGCGCTTGCCCGCCGTGCCCCCGGCGAGCAGGACCGCGGCGGCCGAGGCGGCCTGGCCCAGGCAGACCGTGGAGATGTCCGGCCGGACGTACTGCATGGTGTCGTAGATCGCCGTCATGGCGGTGAACGAGCCACCCGGGGAGTTGATGTACATCAGGATGTCGCGGTCGGGGTCGGAGCTCTCCAGCGTCAGCAGCTGGGCCATCACGTCGTTGGCCGACGCGTCGTCCACCTGGACGCCGAGGAAGATGATCCGGTCCTCGAACATCTTGTTGTACGGGTTTGTCTCCTTCATCATGCCGTTCGACGAACGCTCGACGAAGGAGGGCAGGATGTAGCGGTTGTGCACCGGAGCGAACCCGGGAGGCATTGTCAGGTCGGTCATAGTTCAGCTCCTCAGTTCAGCGTGCCGGCGCCCTCGGGGACCTGCTGGGCCCCGGTGATCACCTGGTCGATGAAGCCATAGTCCTTGGCCTCCTGTGCCGTGAACCAGCGGTCCCGGTCGGAGTCGCGCTCGATCTGCTCCTGAGCCTGGCCGGTGTGGAAAGCGACCCGCTCCTGGAACATGCGCTTGGTGTAAAGCATCTGCTCGGCCTGGATGGCGATGTCGGAGGCCGTGCCCCCCATGCCACCGGACGGCTGGTGCATCATGATCCGCGCGTGCGGCAGCGCGTACCGCTTGCCCGGCGTGCCCGCGCACAGCAGGAACTGGCCCATCGACGCGGCCAGCCCCAGCGCGACCGTCGCGACGTCGTTCTCCAGGTACTGCATCGTGTCGTAGATCGCCATGCCGGCGGTCACGACGCCGCCGGGGGAGTTGATGTAAAGGAAGATGTCCCGGCGGGGGTCCTCGGCGCCCAGCAGGAGCAGCTGCGCGCAGATCCTGTTCGCGACGTCGTCGTCGACGGCGGAGCCGAGAACGATGATCCGCTCGCGCAGCAGGCGCTGGAACACCTGCTGGTCCAACCCGAAGTGATCCGACTGCTCGGCCATCTTTCCCTCCGGCGGCTGCCCCGGCGGGCCACGCGACTTCCCGCGTGATCGACCCGGCCGGTGAACCCAGCCTGCCCCGGCAGCCCCGCCCAGCGGCCCCGCCTCTGCCGCCGGCAGATCTGCTTCGGGCAGATTCGGTCAGCCGGCACCAGCTGCCGGCCGGCCGGTCCGCCGGTCAGTCCGCGGCGCGGCGGGCGCGGTGGGCGTCGTCGTGCAGGCCGACGAGGAACGACTCGGCGATGCGGACCTGCTCCTCCAGCGAGCGCAGCTTCTCCTCGGCGAGCGTGATCCAGGTCTGCAGCCGGTCCAGCAGCTCGGCGCGCCGGTCCGAGGCGATACCGTCGCTCGTCGCCTCGTCGCGCAGGTCGATGAGAGAGCGCATCTCCTCGAGGGCGAAACCGAGCGGCTTCATCTTCTTGATGAGCAGCAGCCGGTCGACGGCCTCGTCGTCGTACAGCGGCGTGCCGGCGCCATCCTCGCCGACGGCGGCGAGGATGCCAGCCTCCGCGTAGAAGCGGGTGGTGCGAAGCGACAGGGTGACCTTGTCCGCCACGTCGCCGATCTGGTAGGTCCCGCTCTCAGCGCCGGCGGCGGACGGAATGCTGTGCGTGTTGGACAACTGAACCCTTAGCTCGATACCGGACTGGGGACAGGTGAGTGCTGCGGTGCGTGGACCCCCGGGCCGCCCGACGCTCTGCGTACCCGCGTCGATGGCGGGGTGACCGATCAGGTCGGCTCGGTGGTCAGGTGCCCGCCGGTGACCGGGTCCGCGGGCTCGCGGGTCGCGTCATCGTGCAGCCCGGCGACGAAGTCCGCCGCGATGCCGGCGCGGGCCCGTAGGTCGGCGAGCTTCTGCTCGGCGAGCGCGGCCCAGGTCTTCAGCCGCTCCTGCAGCTCGTGGCGGCGCTCGGGTGCCAGATCGGGCAGGCGCAGCTCGTCGCGGACGGCGAGCAGCGACCGCATCTCCTCGAGCGTGAAACCGAGCGGCTTCATCCGCTTGATGAGCAGCAGCCGGTCGAGAGCGTCCTCGTCATAGAGCCGGAAGCCGCCCTGGGTCCGCCCGACCGGAGTCAGCAGCCCGGCTTCCTCGTAGAACCGGACGGTGCGCAGCGACAGGCCCACCTGGCGGGCCACGTCCCCGATCTGCATGACAGGCGCGGGAACGTCGACGGCCGCGGCCCGCGTTGGAGTGTTCGGATCCCGCCGGGCGGTGAACAAAGGCTGCCCCCCACTCACGTCGAGTGTCCAGTTGCCGAAGGCCGGCCGCCTCCGGCGGGAACTTTACGGCACTTCATCCCCGTAACCTTACTCAGGCCATCCAGAGCTTGGCGACGCCCAGTACCTGGCGCGCGCCGCGTCGGGCTCGTCACGGTGACGATGCCCGTTCCGCGGCGGTGTGCCCAGCCTGACAGCGGCGACGGGAGGACCGTCACGGCGTTCAGGGTTGGTCGGGTGCCTGGCGGGTGCCGCCGTCCTCGGCTTCGCTCGCCGGCCCCGCCGGGCTGCGCGGCGGGGCCGCTGGCGGCGCCACCTGGCGGGTGGCCTTCCCCGTCTCGCCGGTGCGGGTGACCGGCTTCGTGCGGGTCGACGCGGAAAGGGGGCCCGTTCTCGGACCGGCCGGCGGAAGCGGGCCCGTGCCGGATCCGGATGGCGGGACCGGGCCGGTCCGCGGAAGCGGGCCCGCGCGAGTCCCGGTGGCCGGTATGGGTTCGGTCCTCGGTCCGAGCGTGGGGATGGGCCCGGTTCCCGGCAGGAGCCAGGGATCGGGACCGGTGCTCGGCGGTGATCCGGTTCGTGGGCCGGTTCTGGGGACAAAGCTGCCCCGAGGCCCGGTACTCGGGACCGGTCCGTTGCGCGGGCTGGGCGTCGACCCGACTGCGGGCCCGACCCGGCGGATCGGCCCTGTTCCCGGCCCCAAGGTCGGGATCGGGCCTGTCGTCGGGCTGGTCGCCGGGAAGCGCCCGGCTCCGAAGGGCCGTGTCGGGAGCGTGCCGGGCCTGGTCAGTGGTCCGGTGGTCGGGCCGGTCAGCGGGATCGGGCCGGTACCGGGGGACGAGGGCCGGGTTTCGTCGTCGCGGGCGGCGGCCACGTTCGGACCGCCGGCGCGGCGCTGGTCCAGGAACGCGGGCAGCCAGAAGATGACCATGAGTATCCCCAGCGCGGCGGGCACGGTCATCGCGAGCGCCAGAACGGTGCCCAGCCGCGGGCCGAGCGCGAGCGCGAGCCCCAGCCAGCTGGTCAGCCCCGCGAAGGCAGCGCCCTGCAGGCCGGTGCCCTGGCCGGGCCGCTGGCCTGGCAGCGGGACGACCGCCGCGGCATCGTCATTCGGAAAGTCGTCGTCCGCGCCGTCGCCCAGGTCGGCAAGGTCGTCGACATCGTCGACGTCGACGAGACGGACCGGCGCGAGCGCCGCCGCCGGGGACAGCTCGATCGGCGCCGTCGGGCGCATCAGGACGACCGACCCGGCCAGGCTGGCGACGGCGAACAGCCCCCGGGCCGGCGAGAACGCGATCGCGGTGACCGGCACCTTCGTGCTCAGCCGGCCGATCGGCTCGGTCAGGTCGGTCAGGTCCCACAGCGCCACCTGGTCGGCGCTGGCGGTCGCCAGCCACCGCCCGTCCGCGCCGAACTCGACGGTGGTGACCCAGCCGGCGTGCGCCTCGATCGAGGCCCGCGGTGCTGGCGCGGACGGGTCGACGGTGTGCCACAGGTCGACCCCACCGTCGTTGCGTCCCACCGCGAGGGTCTCGCCGTCCGGGGCGACGGCGACGGCGAACAACGGGCCCTCGCCGGCGCTCAGGTGGCCGCGGCGCACGGGCACGGACGAGACGTCCCAGAGTTCGACCCGTTCGCCGGCGGTGACGAGCCATCGGCCGTCCGGGAACATGGCCGCGGCCCGGACCTCGCGCCGCTCGCCCGCGTGCCCGAGCACCCGGGGGTGCGTCGGGACACTGACATCCCAGACCCGGGCGGACTCGCCGGCGAACGTACCGGCCAGCCGGGTGCCGTCGGCCGAGAAGTACAGCCCGGTCAGGCCACCCGGGTGGTCGAGCAGCGCCTGGGGCGCCGGGCCCCGCGGCCGGTCGATCCGCCACAGGACCGCGCGGGCCTCGTCGTAGCCGGTGGCCAGCCAGCATCCGTCGGGCGAGAACGCCACCGCGGGCCCGGCGGCGAACCGGGTCCTGACCGTCCAGCGTTCCCTGGGCAGGGCCGGGTCGGTGATGTTCCACAGCCGGACGGTGCCGTCTCCGCTCGCCGTCGCCAGCCGCCGGGCATCCGGCGAGAAGGCCACCGCATAGACCGGAGTGACCAGATCGGGCCGGGCCCTGGCCCAGATCGGCGGGTCCTCGGAGCGGGGCGGGTGCGCCCAACGGCGGCGCCGCCCGCGCCGGGCGAGCCACCGCAGCGCGTCCCACGGCCAGCGCCACATGGGAGCGGCGGGCAGGTCGGGGGCTGTGGCGGGCACCAGCTGCACGGCCAGCGTCCAGCGCAGCGCCCGCCGGCGGCCCGACACCAGCGACCAGACCAGGGCGATCGGCCAGGCCAGCAGGCGTGGCAGCCACGCGCGCAGCCAGCGGGCCCAGGCCCACCGGCGGCGGCCGTGCCGGGCCAGGACGCCGACGACGCTGAACGCCCCCGGCTCCGCCGCGTCGGGCGAGTCAGCCTGGTCGGCGTAGTCACTGTCGGTGTAGCTCGTGTCGGCGTCGTGCCCGTCGTCGGCCTGGTCGGCGGCACCGGCGTCGTCGATCTTGTCGGTATCCCTTTTGGCTGTGCCGGTCGGTTCGTCCGCGGCAGTGAGCGGCCGCACCGACGGCCCGGTGGCGGACTCGGCCGGGGGCTCGCCGGCGGGCCTCGAGCCGCCGACCGGCCCGGTAACGGGCTCGGTCGGCGCGACGAGCGTGAACGGCCCGTCGATCGGCGGCAGCAGCATGGGCCCGGTTTCCGGGCCGGGCGGCGGGATGGGCACCGGCCCGGTCGTCGGGTCGTCCGGAATCAGTAACCGGATCAGGTCGCCGAGGCTGCCGCCGCCGGTCGGCCCGTCTGGCGAGTTCCTGGTCTCGACCGGCTCAGGCATCGTGTCCGGCACCGAAGCGGGCGAGGCCGCGGCGGACGTGCCGGCCCTGCTGGTTGTGCCGGCCGTCGTGGCTGTACTGGCCGTCGTGGCTGTACTGGCCGTAGCGGCTGTGTTGGCCATGGTGGGCCCGGGACCCTCGGCCGTGTGCGCGCGTGGCGGAACCGGCGCGGGTTCGGTCGTTGACGTCTCGGTCACCGCGGCTTCGGCAGGGATGGGTGGGGTGGGGTCAGGTGCCGGCGACACCGGCGGCGGGGCCGTGGGCACAGCAGCCTCAGCCCCCTTGTGGTCCATGACCCGTCAAGAATGGCACTCGGCGGCTGCCGGCCCGGCGCTGGGTTGGCGGCTTCGGACCTCCCGGCCAGCGCGCTACGCGTCGGGGACGGGATAGCCGAGCAGGAAGAGCGCCTCCGCCAGCGCGATCTGTTCGATCTCGCTCGGCTCGACGCTCTCGTTCGGCGCGTGCATCAGACAGGCCGGCTCCGCGACACCGATCAGCATGATCTCGGCGTCCGGGTACGTCCTGGCGAACGTGTCGCACAGCGGGATCGCGCCGCCCTGCCCGGCGGTGGTCACCGGCCGGCCGTAGGCGGCCGCCATCGCCGCCGCCATCGCGCGGTAGCCGGTTCCCTCGGTCGACGCGCGGAACGGCGCGCCGACACCCTCCAGCTCCACCGTGACGTCGGCGTGCCAGGGGGCGACGGCCCGCAGGTGCTCGGCGAGCAACTGGTAGGCGGCCTCTGGGGCGACGCCGGGCGGCACCCGCAGGTTCAGCCGGGCCGCGGCGCGTGGCTGCACCGCCGAGGGCGCGCCCGTCAGCGGCGGCGCGTCGAGCCCGATGACGGTCAGCGCCGGCCGGGCCCACAGCTGGTCGGCGACCGTGCCGCTGCCGAGCAGGTCGACTCCGGGCAGCACGTGCGCGTCCGCGCGCAGCCGATCGGGTGAGTACGCCTCACCGTCCCAGACCCCGCTGTTGGCCAGGCCCGGGACGGTGACGTCGCCGGCCTCGTTGTGCAGCGTCGCGAGCATCGCGACGAGCGCGAGCAGCGCGTCCGGCGTCGGCCCGCCGAACGATCCGCTGTGCATGGCACTGGTCCCGGTCGTGACCCGGACGATCGCGCTCACCATGCCGCGCAGCGCCGTCGTCATGGTCGGCACGCCGGCGGCGACGTTGCCCGAGTCGCAGATGACGATCGTTTCGGCCGCCAGCAGGTCCGGGTGCTGTTCGACGAACCGCTCCAGGCCGCCCGTGCCCTGCTCCTCCGAGCCCTCGACAACCACCTTGATCCCGACCTTCGGGGCGTCCCCGATCGCCCGCAGCGCGGTGAGGTGGGCCATCAGGTTGCCCTTGCAGTCGGCGGCGCCCCGGCCGTACCAGCGGCCGTCCCGCTCGGTAAGGACGAAGGGCGGGGTTTCCCAGAGTGCCTCGTCGCCGGGCGGCTGGACGTCGTAGTGGGCGTACAGCAGGACCGTCGGCGCATCCGGCCCGCTCTTGGCCGCCAGGTTTTCGGTCCCGCTTTTGGCCGCCGGGTTTTCGGTCCCGCTCTTGGCCGCCGGGTTTTCGGTCCCGCTTTTGGCCGCCGGGTTTTCGGTCCCGGTGCTGGCCGCCGGGTTCGCGGCGCGGGGCGGGCGGTGGCCGAAGACCGCGATCGAGCCGTCCGGCGTCTCCAGCAGCCGAACCTCCGGCAGGCCCGCGTCGCGCAGTGCCGCGGCCACCAGGTCCGCGGCACGCAGGCAGGCCGCCGACCGGCCGTCCGCCGCGCCGGGCTCTCCGACCGCCTGGCTCATCGGCCCGGCCGCCGGATCGAAGACACTCGGCAACGCGACCAGCTCGGCGAGATCCGTGCGTGCTCGCGGCATCAGCGCCCGTACCCGGGCGGCGACGTCGGCTGCCACGTCTTCCGTGACGGCGTCGGACAGACCAGTGACCTGCTGGCCGAGAACGGGCATGGCCCCTATCTGACCACGGCCCGGACCGGCCCGCCGGTAATGGGGTAGCGGATCACTACAGCTGGCCGCCCGGCGGCTGGTCCTGCCTGGGATCCAGCGAGGCCTGAGATCCTGAGAGGCATGGGCGAGCGGGCGGGAGACGACAGGCAGGCGGCCGGGTTGGACCCGGTGACGCTCTCGGTGCTGGCCAGCGCGCTGGCGGGAATCGCCGAGGAGATGGGGACGCTGCTGGTCCGCAGCGCGTTCTCGTCGAACATCAAGGAGCGGCGGGACTGCTCGGCCGCGCTGTTCGACGCGGCCGGGCGGATGGTGGCGCAGGCGGCGCACGTCCCCGTGCACCTCGGCGCGCTGTACGAGTCGGTCCGGGTCGTCGCCGAACGCACCGGCGGGTCTGGGGCCGGGGATGTCTGGGTTCTCAACGACCCGTTCGCGGGTGGCAACCATCTACCGGACGTCACTCTGGTCAGCCCGGTCGAGCTTGACGGCGCGATCGTCGGCTACGCGGCCACCCGCGCGCACCACTCCGACATGGGCGGCATGCGTCCCGGCTCGATGCCCGCCGACTCGCGAGAGATCTTCGCGGAGGGGCTGATCATCCCGCCGGTCCGGCTGGTGCGGGCCGGCGCCTGGCAGGACGACATCCTCGAGCTGATCTGCGCGAACTCCCGCACTCCCGATCTGCGCCGCGGCGACCTGCGCGCCCAGGCCGCCGCGAACCGGCTGGCCGGCGTCCGCCTGGCCGAGCTCGCCGCGCGGCACGGCACCTCGACCGTGCTGACCGCCTTCGCCGAGGTGCTGCGCTACGGCGAGCGGCGCAGCCGGGCGCTGGTCGCCCTGCTGCCGGACGGTCGCTACGAGGCGGCCAGCGAGCTGGAGGGCGACGGCGCGGACGACGTCGACATCCCGCTGCGGGTCGCGGTGACGATCGCCGGCGACTCGCTCACGGCCGACTTCACCGGCACGTCGCCGGCGGTGCGGGGCAATGTCAACTGCCCGCGCGCGGTGACCCGCTCGGCCTGCTGCTTCGCGCTGCGGGTACTGCTGCCCGACGACGTCCCCGCCAACGACGGGACGTACGCGCCGCTGGCCGTCATCACCGAGCCGGGGTCGCTGGTCGACGCCCGCCGCCCGTCGGCTGTCGTCGCCGGCAACGTCGAGACGTCGCAGCGGATCGCCGACACAGTCCTCGCCGCCCTCGGCCAGGCCGTCGCCGCGGCCCGCGCGTCCGCCGCCAGCGGCTCCGGATCCGGCGCGAGTTCGCTGCCCGTGCTGCCCGCGCAGGGCCAGGGGACGATGAACAACCTGGTGATCGGCGGCGACGGCTGGACGTACTACGAGACGCTCGCCGGCGGCGCCGGTGGCTCGGCGCGGGGGCCGGGGCCGTCCGGGGTGCACGTCGGGATGACGAACACGCTGAACACCCCGATCGAGGCGCTGGAGCTGGAGTACCCGATGCGGGTCGAGCGCTACGAGCTGGACGAGACGACCGCCGGCGCCGGCCGGCATCCCGGCGGCGCCGGCCTGGTGCGCGCGATCCGGGTGCTCGTTCCCGCGACGTTGTCCGTCCTCACCGACCGCCGCCGCCACGCGCCCGCCGGAGCGCAGGGTGGTGGGCCGGGCGCCGTTGGTCACAACGAGGTGGACGGCATCCCGCTTCCGGCCAAGGCCAGCCGTCTCCTGGCTCCGGGCTCGGTCGTGACGATCCGCACTCCCGGCGGCGGTGGCTGGGGCGCGCCGCCCGCCTGAACCGGCACTTTGGTGCGGCGATCGGCCGGAACCGGGCGCTAAGCGCCCTGCGGCCGCTCCGCCTGTCGGACGCTTCGCGTCCTCCCTGCGTGATCCGGGGTGCTACTTGACGTTGGGGCTGGCGGGTTCACGGGTTCAGGCCGGGGGCGGGTTGCGTCGTTCGGTTTCGGTGCTGTGGCTGGGTTGGTCTGGCTGGGCTGGCAGGGGGCGGCGGTAGCCGGAACCGAGCGCGGAGGGCCTCGCTTAGGGGGCAGGCGGGTGCTCGCCGGGTGGCGAGGCGTTGGGCGCGGGGACCGGAGACGAACGCTGTTCTGGGCCGCTGCGCTCGACCTGGATCGTTCGCACGGAACGCCAGTTGACGAGCATGGTCCGGCCGTCCGCCAGATGCAGTTGCTCAACCTCGCAACGGAAGACCGCCTGGGCGACGCGCCGGCGCAGCTCCACCAGGTCGGTGTCCGCAGGCAGCTCGAACACCTGGCCGTCGATCACGATCCGCACCCCGGCCTCTGGCCGACCGGTCCCTGTCACGCGCCAACAGTCGCACATGTGTTCGAGCAAGGCAACGCCGTCGGCCTGCGTCCACGCTCACGTGTCGCCCCGCGCGCGGGCTGCTGCGCAGCGGCGCCGTGCGCCCTGGAATCCCTTGTTCTGTCGGCCTTTTCGGGTCTGTGCGGGTCTTGGGCTGATCGGTGTGGGTCGGATGTCCTCATCGTGGCGCGTCGTCATTGGTCGAAGTCGACGATCCAGTAGGCCGTTACAGGGCCGAAGCGGCGATCAGGAACGGTTTGCGGTGGTCGGCACGATTCGCGGCCGCGCCGGAGCCGGAGTGGGGGCCGGGCTCGCCGCCGGCACGACACCGATCGCCCCGCATTCGGGTCCCATCCGGTTCAGCAGGATGGGGATGCGATGGGTGGCGATATAGGCGTCGACAGCCTGCTGGGAGCCCTTCCACCAGCCGTAGTCGTCGACGATGAGCACCCCGCTCGGCGTGATCCGCGGGTAGAGGTTCTCCATTTCGTGGCGCGTCGACTCGTACCAGTCCGTGTCCAGCCGCAGCAGCGCGATCCGCCGCGGAGCCTGGCCGGGGACGGTCTCCTCCACCGGTCCCTTGACGAAGTGGATCCTGTCCTCGGGGTAGCCGATCCGCGCGACGTTCTCCATCACCTGCTCCAGCGGCATGATCGACCAGGCGGAGGCCGGGTCGTCCGGGTCGGAGCGAGCCAGCAGTTGTTCCGCGGTCTGCCCGTCGGGGGCGACGTCCGCGCCGGTCGGCGCCGTCATGCCCTCGAAGGTGTCGAACAGGTACAGGTGCCGGGACGTGTCGCCGGCCTGGATCAGCGTGCGGGCTGCCGCCATCGTCGAACCGCCGGCCCAGACCCCGCACTCGACGATGTCGCCGGGAATCTTGTTGTTCACCAGGTAGCGCACGGCCTGGATGAGGGCGAAGATCTTCGCCGGGTCGGTCATGGTGTAGGGCGAGATCTCGCGAATCGTCGAGACAGCCAAGGCGTCCATGCCTGGCGTCTCGAACCCGGGCCGCCGGCGGACGACGTCGAAGCCCGTCTGCCGGACCGCGGTGCGCAGGGTCGACTTGGCCTGGCTGGCGTATGCCGTGACCTGTTTTCTGGAAGCCATGCGCCCCTCCTCGGCTACGGGTTGCCCGGCCGCCACCGGTGGGTACTGGCCGATCCGTGCACGGTGGCGCTTTGGGGGATGATTTCATAGCGTTTCGCGGCCGCTGACGGCTGGCCACCAGCCTGTCCGGCCGTATGAGGCCCGGCCGGGCAGTGCCCCGCGCCTGGCCGGCCCGCGGCTGACCAGCGAGAACCGCGGCCGCCGCCGTGCCGGGCGCCAGGTCCGCGGCGCCAGGTAAGGTGAGGCCCGAAGGGGAGTAGTCCTGCTGCTTGGTGTTGTCGCGCCATGGTGTCTCGGGTCGCGGCGCAGGGCGGCCCTGCCGTCGACATATTGGCGGCGTCGCGCGACTGGCCGGCGACGGTCAGCCGTGGCGCAGGCCCGGCGGCCGGGCTTGGTCGGTCTCGTGCCGGCCGGGTGGGCGAGACCTTCGATCCGGTATCTGCCGGGTCGAAGGCGACTGCCCCGGCCCGGCCCGAGAAGAAGGACCAGGCCGTGAGCCTCACCGCAGCGCTCGTCACCTTCGGCATCATTTTTCTAGCCGAGCTGCCCGACAAGACCCTGGTCGCGAGCCTGGTGCTCGGCAGCCGGTTCCGGCCCCCGCACGTCTGGGCCGGGGTCGCCGCGGCCTTCCTCGTCCACGTGACGCTGGCGGTCGCCGTCGGCAGCGTCTTCACGCTGCTGCCGAGGCGGGCCGTCGACGCTGTCGCGCTCGTCCTGTTCGTCGTCGGCGCCGTCCTGGTGTACCGGGAGGGTAACGAGAACGAGGAGGAAGCCGAGAAGGGGGAAGCGGCGGCGCTCGACGCGACGATCGGTTCGGCCGGCGCGTCGACCGGCCAGCCCGGGAGGTCGACGGCCAGTGGGACCGGGGTGGCCATCGAGACGGGGCCGGCGGACGAGGCGGACGCGAGCGGCACGGCCGCGGCAGGCAAGAAGGGCCGGGAGGCGCCTAGCGGGTTCTGGCGGGTGGCCGCCACCTCGTTCACCGTGATCTTCGTCGCCGAGATGGGTGACCTCACCCAGATCTCGACGGCCAACCTCGCCGCCCGGTTCGGCTCACCCGTCTCCGTCTGGCTCGGCGCGCTGCTCGCGCTCTGGACCGTCGCCGCGCTCGCGATCGCCGGCGGTCGCGGGCTCCTGCGCGTGGTCCCGGTGAAGGTCATCACCCGGATTGCCGCGGCAGCCTTCATCGTTCTCGCGCTCATCAGCCTCATCGACGTCATCCGCGGCTGATCGGGGTTCGGCTGGCCCGGCTGCGTGTGGTCGCCTGATGGGCCTCGCTCCCTCGCTCGCCTCCGCGCTTGGCATCAGCATTCGGTGAGAAGCCGGTCGCTAAAGGTGTACCCAAATGCACTTAAGTGCTCTATGGGTAACCATCTGGATGCCGATTGTTTTGACCCGCCGTTGGAGCGTCGGGCTTCGCGTGCTTATATCGGTGCGTCGCCGAGGGCCGCCGGGTACCCGGGAAGGCTGGCCCGCGGCGGACGCGTGGACTGGCGGCCAGGATTGTCCGCCGCGGCGGAGGTGAGCAGGGCATGGGCGAGACCGCGAACAATGGCGCCTGTGGGGAGTGGCAGCGGGTACCGGAGGAGATCGCGCAGCGGCTGGCTGACGTGCCTGGAGCCGCGTACGAGGTGCCCGACGAGGTGACCTGTGCGCTCGAGTTCGGGCATCAGGGCAACCACACGGCCGTCC
>Ga0068859_100006197_pt1 | contig 12153 bp, 9 predicted proteins | sample KBSSwiS22_FD_66585 | JGI IMG/M metagenome (GOLD analysis project Ga0068859, IMG submission 66585) | Switchgrass rhizosphere microbial communities from Kellogg Biological Station, Michigan, USA - KBS Switchgrass S2-2 | ecosystem: Host-associated > Plants > Roots > Rhizosphere > Soil ... | reverse complement strand
GGTGTGGACGGCCTCGTCAATACCCGGCCCATCGAGTTCGAGGTGAAGGCGCCGAAGGACTGCGAGGCGATGTTCGACCTCCTCACCTACGAGAAGGGCGCCTCCGTCCTGCGGATGCTCGAGCAGCACATCGGCCCCGACGTGTTCCGCGACGGCGTTCGCCTCTACCTGGAACGGCACCAGTTCGGCAATGCCGAGACCACCGATCTGTGGAAGGCCCTCGGAGACGCGTCGCGGCAGCCCATTCCCGAGGTGATGGACGGCTGGATCTTCCACCCGGGCTATCCGCTCGTGCGGGTGGAGGCCGATGGCCAGGGCCTCCGGCTCTCCCAGCGGCGCTTCACCTATCTGGGCGAGGACGCGGCCGGGCGGTGGCGGATCCCGGTCGTGCTTCGCGCCTGGGTCAAGCGCGGGATCATCGAGAAGCACGTGCTCCTCGACGGGGACGACGTGGTGGTACCGCTGCCCGCCGCGCCCGAGTGGGCGATCGTCAATGCCGGAGGGCATGGGTTCTACCGGGTGAGTTATGCCCCGCCCCTCCTGAAGAAGCTCTCGGGCGCCTTGCCGCGGCTGTCGCCCATCGAGCGCTTCAGTCTCGTGAGCGACGCCTTCGCGCTCGCCCAGTCCGGCGCGATGAGTGCCGCCGAGTACCTCGAGCTGTCCGCGCGCTTCACCGAGGAGACGGACCGGAACGTGTGGGCGGCGATCACGGGCTCGTTCGCGTACCTGAATCGCGTGATCCCGTCCGAGCAGCGGTCCGGACTCGAGGCCCTCGTTCGCCACCGGCTCACCACGGCGGTGGAGCGCCTCGGCTGGGAGGTCGAGCCCGAGGAGAGCGAGCTCGTGCGCCAGCTCCGCGGAGATCTCCTGCGGGCGATGGGCACGCTGGGCAATGATCCCGTCACGCAGGAGCGCGCCCGCGAGCTCTACGCGCGGCAGCGCGCGGGCGGCGGGGCGGTGGATGCGAACGTGCTGCCCGCGATCATCGCGATCGTGGCGGCGAACGGGGGCGAGGCGGAGTACGCGGAGTTCTGGGAGCGCTTCCGCGCTGCGCGCACCCCCCAGGAGGAGCAGCGCTATCTCTTCGCCTTGGCCGGCTTTCGCTCCCCCGATCTCGTGCGGCAGACGCTCGGCCACACGATGGACGGCGAGGTGCGAAGCCAGGACGCGCCGTTCCTCATGCGGGCGCTGCTCGGCAGCGTCCATGGGCGCGAGCTGGCCTGGGAGTTTCTCAGGGAGCACTGGGAGACGATGGCGCGCGTGTACCCGGGGAGCGCGTATCGGCGGATGTACGAGGGCATCACCGCGCTCGTGAGCCCTCACTGGGAGAGCGAGGTCCAGGAATTCTTCCGGTCGCGCGGAATCGTCCTCGGCGGCAAGACCCTCGAGCAATACCTCGAGCAGCTCAGGGTGGCCGTGCGGTTCCAAGGGCGGGAGTCGGCGGCGCTCGGGGCGTACCTCAGCCGGCCGCGGCGCTGATCGCACGATCGCTGAAGCGTCCGCGCATCCTGCCTCTCTCGGCCGCCGCGTGCCGCGTGCGCCGGCACCGACCCTGACATTCCTGGACAGCGCGACGTAGGTCGGCGCCTTGCGGGCGGCAAGGCCGAGACCGTTCGGCGCTCGGCCCCAAGCGCCTGAGTCCACAGCGTAAACGTCCGGCTTCGACGCGCGCGAGCGCGCAGAGAAAGGGCATGGCATTGCCCTTGCTCTCACCTTGAGCGGAGGCTGACGCACCGCTCGCGGGTCACCGTGGTGAATCGCCTCCCGAGTTAGAGCTCAGTTGCAACCAATGGAGACGACAAATGCGGCGGATGCTAGTGGTGTGTGCACTGTTGACGGGACTGAGTCTTCACGCGGGCTCCGGATGGGCCCACGACGCTTCGCCCGCTCCCGCCGCAAGCGCGTCCCTCGCGCTCACGCGCGCTCTCGACGGATTGACGCTGCGCTTGGTCGATCTGCAGGGCCAGCACAAGCGGGCGATGGATCCTGAGGGCAGGAAGAACGCCCTCCGTGACCTCCTCGCCGTCGCCTCCGCGCGGCAACAGCGCCTTGCCGCGCTCATCGAGGATGACCCGGGCGCGGTGATCAAGGCGGCTATGAGTGCGAGCGTGCGCGCGGCGCTTCCGGCCGAGGCGCTCCGCTACGTCGAGGAAGACGTGACGCTCGAGGGGGAGCTCGACGTGCTGCACGAGGACTACGCGAACGGCGGACGATACGTCCACTGGCTCAAGCTCGGAGGCGCGCGCCTGTCCGTGAACTTCGCCGCACAGGCGCCCCCGCTCCAGTCGGGCGACCGCGTGCGCGTGCGCGCGCTCCGTGTTCAGCACGCCCTCGCGGTGGGCGACGGGAGCCAGGTGGAGATGCTCGCCGCCATGGTCGGCAACACCTTCGGGGCCCAGAAGACGGCGGTGATCCTTGTCGCGTTCTCGAACCAGCCGGGTGTGTCGAGCACGACCGCGCCGCAGGCGCAGGCGGTCGTATTCGGCGCGGCCACCTCCGTCACCAACTTCTTCTACGAGGCGTCCTACCAGCAGACGTCACTCACCGGCAACGTCTTCGGCCCGTATACGATCTCGATCAGCAGCACGGGATGTGACTACTACGGTATCGCCCTGGCCGCCGAGCAGGCGGCGACGGCGGCGGGCGTCAGCCTCTCGTCCTATACCCGCCGCGTGTACGCGTTCCCCTCCAACGGCTGTGCGTGGTGGGGGCTCGGCACCGTCGGCGGGTACCCGTCGATGGCGTGGATCAACGGCAGCTTCCAGAACGGTGTGGTGGCGCACGAGATGGGGCACAACCTCGGCCTCTATCACTCCCACTCGCTCGAGTGCGGCGCCGCCACGATCGCGGCGAGCTGCAACAGCGTGGACTACGGAGACATCCTCGACGTCATGGGATCGGCCGTGCCGCCCAAGCACTTCAACGCGGCGCAGAAGGAGCGTCTCGGCTGGCTCGGGTACGGGGCGTCGCCTCCGATCACGACCGTGCAGTCGAGCGGGGTCTACACGATCGATCCCTACGAGTCCATGGGCTCAGCCCCGAAGGCCCTCAAGGTGCTGAGCTCGGCGGGTGATTGGTACTACGTCGAGTACCGGCAGCCGATCGGCTTCGACGCCTCCACCGTGACCGGCAACCTGAACGTGCGCAACGGCGTCGTCGTCCATCTGATGGACGGCACCAACGCCAACGGCATCTACTTGCTGGACATGACTCCCGCGACCTCCGCGTGGACGGATCCCGCCCTGGGCGTGAATCAGAGCTTTGTCGACGTGGCGGGGGGCATCACGATCTCGCCGCAGTGGACGGACGGGACCAATGCCGGCGTCAACATCACCCTCGGCCCCTCCGCGTGCGTGCGACAGAATCCATCGGTCGTCATCTCGCCCGCCCAGCAGCAAGGGACGGCGCCCGTGGGTGTGACGTATGTCGTGTCCGTGACCAACAACGACACGGGGTGCGCGGCCTCCTCGTTCGCTCAGGCCGTGACGGTGCCGTCGGGCTGGATCGCCGTCGCCTCGGGGCTTCTCAGCATCGGTTCCGGGGCCAGCGCTTCGACGACGCTCAGCCTGACGGCGCCCGCCTCGGTCTCTCCGGGCTCGTACACCATCGTCTCCGGCGTGAGCAATAGCTCGGCGCCTCCGTATGCCGGGTCGGGCAGCGCGACGTACCTGGTGCTGGGCTCGTGCCAGCGCCGAGATCCGACGGTATCGGTCTCGCCGGCGATGCAGCAAGGCGCCCCGGGCGCGACGGTGACGTACGGCGTGTCGGTGACCAACAACGATTCGGCGTGCGGCTCCACGAGCTTCAATCAGAGCGCGACCGTGCCGTCGGGCTGGACGGCCACGCCCGCCTCCGCCGCGCTGAGCATCAACTCGGGCGCGACCGCGTCGACGACGGTCAAGGTGAAGGCGTCCGCGTCCGCGGCGCCCGGCACCTATAGCGTCGTGTCCCGGGCGACGAATGCGGTGGCGACGACGTTTGTCGGCTCCGCCGCGGCGACGTACCAGGTGCCGATTCCTTGTGTGCGGAAAGCCCCGACGCTGACGGTGTCACCGGTGCAGCAGCAGGGTGCGCCGAATGTGCCCCTGACGTATACGGTCTCGGTGACCAATAACGATACGGGGTGCGCGTCCTCGAGCTTCAGCGAGAGCGTCACGGCCCCCACGGGCTGGACGGCTGCGTTCGGCGTGGCCACGCTCAGCCCCAATCCCGGCGCCACCCTCGCGACGACGCTGAGCGTGAAGCCGCCGGCGTTCGCGGCGGCCGGCACGTATTCCATCATTTCCAAGGCGACGAACACGGCGGCGGTGAGCTTCGTCAGTTCGGCCACCGCGACCTATGTCGTGATCCCGGGTGGTGGAGGGGGGCCCGCTGTTGCCGTGACCTTCAGCGATGACTTCGCGCGCGACGACGCGGCCACGGTCGGCAATGGTTGGGCAGAGGCCACCGGGGACTTCTCGGTCACGGCGGGCGAGCTGCGCTCCGGTCCGACGCGCGCCCTGCACATGGCGGTGCTCCCGCCCGTGGCGGGCTCGAAGGAGCGCGTGGCGGCGAGCTTCGCCTCGACGGACAACGGCTACAGCCCGCGCTTCGGGCTGATCATGCGCTACCGCGATGCGCTCAACTACTACGTGTGCTATCGCATGGCGGGTGGGACGAGCGTGCTGCGCATCTCGAAGGTGGTCAATGGGCTGGAGACCGTGCTGAAATCCGCCCCCGTGGCCAACCCGGCGAAGGACGCCAAGTTCCGGCTGACCTGCTCGGCTGAGAGCTCGACGCTCACGCTCGAGCTCGGCAGCTCCAGCCTGACTGCCTCCGACTCGAGCTTCTCGAGCGGCAGTGTGGGCCTGGTCATGGGCTCCGCGTGGCTGCTCGGCGGCAATGGGCCGTCACATCGAGCGGATGACTTCACCGCGTCCGCGCAGTAGGTAGTCCGGGGGAAGGGCGGGCGGCGCCGCGCTCGGCCCATGCGGATCGCGCCACTGCCCGGCCCACATGACGACGTCGAGCCCTTGGCCTACGGGCGGGCTTGAACGAGTAACCCTGGGATTGGAAGGCGCCCCGTGATGACGGCTATTTGGGGCCGGGCGCCTGGCTGGCGTGCCCTGGGTGGCGGCTAGTCTTCCTGCTCGGTCCGCTTCATGGCCTTCCGCCGCTTCTTCCTGGCTTCGGCCTGCTTTCGCTTGCGCTTCACGGAGGGCTTCTCGTAATACGCTCTCTTTTTCATCTCCTTGAAGAGGCCGTCCTTGAGCATCCCCTTCTTCAAGGTCTTGAGCGCGGACTCGATCTGGTTGTCGTGAACCTCGACACGCATGTGCTGAAACTACTCGTTCCGCCGGCACCTGTCAATCTAGAACACCAGCCCGGGTCGTCTGGGTGTCCGGGGGCGGGCGGGCGCAATCCCCGATGTTAAGATGGCCGCATGACCGTGCCTCCCCGGCTCGAGCTGGCGCTCCTCCCGACCCCTATCCTCAAGCTGGAGCGGCTATCGCGTCGGCTGGGGATCGAGCTGTACGTCAAGCGCGATGACCTCACGGGCCTGCTCGAATCCGGCGGCGAGGTCCGCAAGCTCGAATTCCTGGCGGCCGACGCCCTCGCTCAGGGCGCCGACACGCTGATCACGTATGGGAGGCCTCAGTCCAATGCGTGCCGGGCGGTGGCGGCCGTCGCGGCGCGCCTCGGGTGCCGCGCGGTGATCGCGGCCGAGGGGGAGCGCCCCGAGGGCTATGACGGGAACCTTCTCCTCGGTCGCATGCTCGGGGCGGAGGTCCACTATCTGATCGAGCCGGGCGGCCGGCGCGCGGCCGGCGTCCTCGATGACCTTGCCGCACAGGTACGCATGGGTGGCGGTCGGCCCTACCTCATTCCCGAGGGCGGGGCCAATGAGGTCGGCGCGCTCGGCTATCTCGAGGCCGGGGTCGAGCTGGCCGAGCAGATCAACCACGGGGCGCCGCGCTTCGACACGGTCGTGATCGCGGCGGAGAGCGGCGCAAGCCAGGCTGGCCTGCTCATGGGCAAGCATCTCGCCGGCCTGCCGTCGGAGATCGTGGGTGTGCCCGTGACCGATCGCGCCGATGTCGTGCGAGGGCGAATCGCCGGGATCATCGACACGGCCATCCGCCGATTCGGCTTCGCCATCGACGTGCCGAAGGCGATCCACGTCCTCGACGGATATCAGGGACGCGCGGGCGGCGTCACCGAGGAGGATCTACAGGCCGTGGTGGATCTCGCGCGGGACGAGGGCATCCTCCTCGACCCCGAGGTCACCATCAAGGCCTTTCGCGGCCTTCTCGACACGCTTGGCCGCGATGCGAAGGCCATGGGACAGCGGGTCTGCTTCATCCACGCCGGCGGGCCGTTCAGCCTTTTCCCGCTTCGCGACCGGCTGAGCAGCCTGCTGGACCAGATCTGACTGCTCAGACAGGGCCGGACTACTCAGAGGGAGTAGGTCTTGCCCTGCTCGAGCATGTGTATGCGGGTGGGGTCGATATTGGCCAGCTCTTCTGCGGTTTCCTCAAAGACCTGTGGCTTGATGTGGTAGACCCAGATCGGCAAGTCCGCGGGCATCTTGTCGATCTCCCGCTGCAGCAGCTCGGGCGTGAGGTGGCCCGAGACTCGGGCGAGTGCGGCGAGCCGGTTCGGGAAGGCGGTCTCGACGATGATCGCCTTCAGCCCTCGCATCTCTCTGGCCATCCGCCAGAGCCGTTCGGTAGGGCCCGTGTCTCCGCTGTAGACGAAGCCCGTCTCACCGTCGTGGATCACGAAGCCGGTGGTGGGGACGGTGTGCTCCACAGGCACGGGCGTCACCCAGAGGCCTCCCACACGGGCCTCGATCCCCTCGGTCAGGGTTCGGAACCCGAGCACGGGAGCCGACCCCGACGGGATCGTGGTGAAGTCGGGCCAGATCGCGTCGTTGAAGGCGTGATTCTGGAGCGATTCGATCACGGGCCTGATGCTGGCCACGGTCACTCGGCGATCGGGAGCGATCATGGCCAGGGTGTCCGTGAGAAAGGCGAGTCCAACCGTGTGGTCGAGGTGGGAGTGCGTGATCAGGGCATGCTCGATCTCGATCTGCTCCGCCACCGACAGTGCCCCACCAACTGTCCCGGCGTCGACGAGGACGCGGTCATCCACTAGGAACGCCGAGGGTCGCTGACCCGGCCCCTCACTGCCGTACGCCCCGAGAACCTTGACCTTCAGCGCTTCCTCCGTTCGGGCCGGCTCGCAACTGCGCGGATTCTAGTCTATCAGGGCTTCGGGCGTCAAGGCGCGGACCGCATGAAACCGGGCTCCAACCCTTGCGCAAGTATCGGCGCATGTGGGAAGATTTCGTCCATGATCTTTCAGCAGATGCTCAACGAGGAGACCGGCTGTCTCTCCTACCTGATCGGCTGTGGACGCGCGGGCGAGGCCGTCGTCATCGATCCCGGACGGGACCGCGTCGACGAGTACCTGGCTCTGGGTCGAAAGAAGGGCCTCGCGGTTACCCATATCGTGGAGACCCACCTGCACGCCGACCACGTCTCGGGCAACCAGGCCCTCGCCGCCAAGTCCGGGGCGCGCATCCATATCCATCCCGCGGCTCAGGCGGCCTTCGCCCACGCCTCCATCGAACACGGCGCGGAATTGCGCGTGGGATCGGTTGCGTTCAAGGTCATCCACACGCCGGGGCATACCCCCGACAGCATCTGCCTTCTCGTGACCGACACGACTCGCGGTGACGAGCCGTGGTTCGTGCTGACGGGGGACACCCTGTTCATCGGCGATGTCGGGCGGCCGGACTTCGGTGGCGAGCGCGCGGCGGCCGGCCTCTACGAGAGCCTCACCACGCGGCTGCTGATCTTGCCGGACAGCGTCGAGGTCTATCCCGCCCACGGGGCCGGGTCGAGCTGCGGACGGGCCATGTCGAGCAAGACCGCGTCCACCATCGGCTTCGAGCGCCGGTTCAACGCAGCCCTCCGTGCAGGGGACGTCGACGCCTTCGTCCGGCAGCTGATGACGGGTCTGCCCCCCAAGCCCGCCAACTTCGATCGGATCATCGCCAAGAACCGGGCGCAGGCGTTGCCGACCTCCGGCGATCCGCAGCCGCTCTCGGCGGCGCAGGTGCGGGCGGCGATCGACAAGGGTGCCGCGGTGCTCGACGTGAGAAGTCCCGAGGAGTACGGCGCGGCGCATCTGCCGGGTGCCATCAACGTCTGGATCGAGAGCCCCCAGTTCGCCGCGCGCGCCGGGATGTTCCTGCCTGCCGATACGCCGGTCGTGCTGGTGCCCGGCGGACCGACCGACCTCGTCCGGGCCGCGCAGGGGCTGGCGCGGATCGGGATGGATGACATCGCAGGATACCTGCAGTGGGGCATGGCCGACTGGCGCAGTCACGGCGGGCCTGTCGCAACGGTGCCCCAGATCACCGTCCATGATCTGGCGACGATGCGAGAGGAGCAGCCCGACCTGGTCGTCGTCGACGTCAGGGAGCCCTTCGAGTGGGACGAGGGTCACATCGAGGGTGCCGTTCACTTGCCCATGGGCGAAGCGGTTCGGCGGATGACCGAGCTCCCCGCAGATCGCCCGAAGGCAGTCGTGTGCGCGGGCGGGTTGCGCTCGAGCGCGGTGATCAGCGCGCTGAGCCGTCAGGGCTTGTCGGGCTGGTACAACGTGAGCGGGGGCATGACGGCCTGGCTCAAGGCGGGCTACGCGGTGGCCCGGCCGGCGGGCCGGGATCGCGCGTGAGCCACGAGACCTTCGACTACCCGATCATGGCGCGCGCCCTCATCCTGGGCGACAAGGACACCGTGGCGAGGAAGACGCAAGAGGGGCTCGCGCTCGCGATGGATCCGAAGGATCTCATCTTCCGCGGGCTGATCCCGGGCATGGACGTCGTCGGGGAAAAGTTCCGGCGCAACGAGTACTACGTGCCCCAGGTGCTCCTGTCGGCCCGCGCCATGTATGCGGGGCTCGACCTCCTGAAGCCGTTGATCACCAAGGCGGGCGGGGAGGGGCAGGGCCTGGGGGTGATCGTGATCGGCACCGCCCAGGGCGATCTGCACGACATCGGCAAGAACCTGGTCGCCATGATGCTCGAGGGCGCGGGCTTCAAGGTCGTGAACCTCGGGCGCGACGTGGCGCCGGAAAAGTTCGTCGCCGCCGTCGAGGAGCACCAGGCCCAGATCGTGGGAATCTCCGCGCTGATGACCACGACCATGCCCGCCATGAAGCGGACCATCGACGCGCTCGACAAGGCGGGTCTCCGCGCGCGCGTGAAGGTCATGATCGGCGGGGCACCGGTCAACCAGGCGTATGCCGATGAGATCGGCGCGGACGGCTATGCGCGGGACTCCACGCTCGCGGTGGCCCGGGCGAAGGAGCTGCTCGGCGTCCCGGTGAACGCCTGATGGCGGCGCGGGCGCGGGGCTGGGAGATCCTGGAGCGGGCGCGCGCGGGCGAGCCGCTCGTCTTCGACGGCGGGTACGGCACCGCGCTCTTCGCCGCCGGGCTCTCGAACGGGGCCTGCCCCGAGCTCTGGAACGACACGCACGCTGAGATCGTTCGGGGCATCCACAAGGGCTACTTCGACGCGGGCTCGGACCTCGTGGAGACCAATACGTTCGGCGGGACGCGGCTCAAGCTGAACGAATACCAGATCGGTGACCGGACGCGCGAACTGAATCACAAGGGCGCGCTGTTGGCGCGGTCGGTGTGTCCTCCCGGGGGCTACGTCGCAGGCTCGATCGGCCCGACGAGCCGGCTCCCCGTCGAGTACGAGCCCCTCGGGGACACGAGCGACGACGAGTACCTCGAGACGTTCAAGGAGCAAGCGGAAGCGCTGGCCGAGGGCGGCGTCGACATCTTCGCCGTCGAGACGATGATGTTTCCCCAGGAAGCGGTCGCCGCGATCCGGGCGTGCAAGGCGGTGACCGATCTGCCCGTGATGGCGACGATGTTCTTTCAGTACGAGGACATGCACGATCGCGACCGCACCATGTGGGGCGAGAGCCCGGCCGACGTCGCGCGGAGCCTGCTCGGGGCGGGCGCCGACATCGTCGGCATGAACTGCGGGCGCGGCCCCGACCGGGCCATCGTGATCATCCGCGAGATGCGGGCGGTCACGGACGCGCCGCTCATCGCGTACCCGAACGCCGGGCTGCCGATCACACGCGGGGGTGAGACGACCTACGAGCTCGACCCCGAGGCCATGGCCAAGGACTATCCAGCGCTCCTCGACGCCGGTTGCAATGTCGTCGGCGGCTGCTGCGGGTCGGGTCCCGAGCACATTCGCCTCATCGCCGAGATCGCTCGCTCCCGTCGCACGCGGTGACCGGGCCGCCGAGCGTCCTCACCTCCCTGGCGGTCGTCCTCGACACGCCCGATCTTCGCATCGACCGCGACGAGGTGCTGCGGTTCCAGGGCTACAAGCGGGGCGTGGACGTCCCCACCGAGGACGTGCTCGCGCTCTTCGGCGAGGCCGTGGCCCTGGGCGAGCGCTTGATGAGGCCGCGCGTCGTGTATCGGGCGGCGCCCGTCGACGGCCAATCGGCGGACCTGATCGAGGCCGGAGGAGCGCGCCTGCACATCCCGGCGATCGGGCGGCTGTGGGGGCCCCTCGAGGCGGTGGGCGGCGCCGTGTGCACGGTCGGCGACGCCATCGAGACGCGCGTGCGCGCCCTGTTCGAGGAGCGGGAGCTCCCGCTCGCCGTGATGCTCGACAGCGTCGGCTCGGCGGCCGTGGAGAGCCTGGCCGAGGTCGCCAATGACCTGCTGTGCCAGCGCGCCCTCGAAGAGGCGCTCCGGGTGACCAATCGCATCAGCCCGGGCTACGCGGGATGGGACACCGCCGAGCAGCAGGCGCTGTGGACGCTGTGTCCGGGCGAGCCCATCGGAGTCACGCTCAACGACGCGTGCTTCATGACGCCGGTCAAGAGCATCACGTTTCTCGTCGGCATCGGCCCCCAGGCGCGCGTCGATCACTATTTCACCCAGTGCCGGCGCTGCTGGATGAGCGACTGCGCGTACCGCCGCGCCCCCGCCGACACCGTGAACCGAAATCAATTAGATTCAAGCGCGATAAATGGATAGGCTGTCACTCATGGACGGCAACATCGTCTTGGTGGGGTTCATGGGGGCGGGCAAGTCATCGGTCGGGCGGCTGCTCGCCCGGCGGCTCGGACGCTGCCTGGTCGAGACGGATGACATGATCACGGCCGCGGAGGGCCGCTCCATCCCGGAGATCTTCGCCGCCGAGGGTGAGGCATATTTCCGGGCGGCGGAGGACGAGGTGCTGCGGCTCCTGGCCCTGAAGCGCGGGGAAGTGATCGCCACCGGCGGCGGTCTGCCCTGCCGCGAGGGGCGCGCGGAGGCGCTCCGGGCCCTCGGCACGGTTGTCTGGCTGTCCGGCGATTTCGAGACGCTCTACGAGCGCGCACTGCGCGGTGGCGAGCGCCCGATGCTCGCGGGTCGGACGCGCGACGACGTGCGCGCCCTTTATCGCTCCCGCGAGCCCTTCTACGCTCGGGCCGCTTTCACCGTCGACACCACGTCGCTCGGACCCGACCAGGTCGCCGCCCGCATCGCCGGGGTCCTGCGCTCCCGTGACCGTCAAGCGTTCGAGGGGGCCGTCCAGGCCCCTTCGGAGTAAAGCATGCCCGCACCGTTCGTCGCGGGCCTCCTCGAGCGTCCCCTCCTCGGCGACGGCGCCATGGGGACCATGCTCTACGCGCGGGGAGTTCCCCTCGACACCTGCTTCGACGTGCTGAATGAGTCCGATCCGAAGATCGTCCAGAGCATCCACACCGAGTACATCCAGGCCGGCGCAGACTGCATCGAGACAAATACCTTCGGCGCGAACCGCTTCAAGCTCGCCATGCACGGATCGGCCGGGCGGGTGCGCGAGATCAACCGGAGCGGGGCGCGCCTTGCGCGGGACGTCCGGGAGAGCATGGGGCGCGACGTCTTCGTGCTGGGCTCCATCGGGCCGCTCGGCCGGTACCTGGCGCCGCTCGGCTCCGTGGAGCCGGACGAGGCGCGCGCCGCTTTCTTCGAGCAGGCGGAAGGGCTGCTCGAGGGCGGGGTGGACGCCTTCATCGTGGAGACTTTTTCCGACCCCGTGGAGATGCAGCAGGCGGTGCTGGCCATCCGCGCGCTGACCGACCTGCCCATCGT
>Ga0068859_100006194_pt1 | contig 12158 bp, 9 predicted proteins | sample KBSSwiS22_FD_66585 | JGI IMG/M metagenome (GOLD analysis project Ga0068859, IMG submission 66585) | Switchgrass rhizosphere microbial communities from Kellogg Biological Station, Michigan, USA - KBS Switchgrass S2-2 | ecosystem: Host-associated > Plants > Roots > Rhizosphere > Soil ... | reverse complement strand
TGAACGACCCGCGGGCATGGCGCGTGTTCGCGATTGTGCCGGTCGTTTTCGCAATGGCGGCCCATGCTTCGGAGGACCGCGGTGCGAATCGCACGTTCGAGCAGATGTCCGCTCTGCACGATTCGACGGGCGAAGCCGCTCAGGCCCTCTCGGCCTTCATCGACGCGCGCAAACTCGACTTCACGATAGAAACGCACGCGGCCGAAATCGAGACGTTGGCGCGTCGCGAGATCGAGATCCGCGCGAAAGTCGACGGCGAATCCTCGTCCGCGTACGCGCGCGCGCTCTCGCATCTTGCATATGCGCTCGTCGCGAAGTCCGACAACGACGAGGCATCGCACCTCTTCGAAGAAGCGCATGCGATCGTCGACGCGCCGGGCTCGAAGGCCGACGTGAAGACGCGCGCGGATGCATCGATCGATCGCGGCTATATCCGCCGCGTGCAGCGCCGCGAATTTCCCGAAGCGGTGGCGATGATCGACGCTGCGCTCGCGTCCGCGCCGAATCTTCCGGCGTTGCGCCGCGCGCAGGCGCTGCTCTGGATGGCCGGATGCGAGTGGTATCTGCAGCATCCGGACAAGTTCGGCGCGGCACTCGATCGCGCCGAAGCGGCGTTGCGCGAGGCGCATGCGGATCGCCATCCGTTCTGGGCCGATCTCAAGCGCTGGCGCGGTCTCGTCGAGCTCGATGCCGGCCGCTTTCCGCAAGCGATCGCCTTCAGCGATGATGCGTTGGCACGCGCGGCCGCGGCGAAGCCGTACAGCATCGTCATCGAAACCATCACGATCGATTCGCGCGGACAGCTCGAACAGCGCCTGGGAAATCTCGACGAAGCCGGACGCTACTTCGAGAAAGCGTTGACGTTGCAGGAAACGCACGCGGGTAGCCCTTACCTGCGCGGCATGATGCACTACGAGTTGTGCGCGAACGCCGGCATGGCGGCACGGCCGCAGCAAGCCGAGCCGCATTGCCGCGCGGCGGTCGCGTCGCTCGAAGCGCTGCCCGCGCCGCCGCCGCTGGAGCTCGCCGGAGCGCTCAACAATTTCGCGGGTTCGCTCGGCGATCAAGGCCGCGACGACGAAGCGGTCGCGCCGCTGCAGCGATCGCTGGCGCTGGCGGCGAAAACCGGCAGCCTGAGTCGCCTTTCGTTCGTGGCGGAGATTGCGCTTGCCGAGGTTTACCTGCGGCAAGGACGTCACGCGGACGCCGAAGCGCTGTTGCGCCAACATCTCGAACGGCTCGACAAGAACGGCGATTTCTCGCTCAAGAATCCGCGCTCGACCGATGTCGCGCTTGCAGCCACGTTGTACGGTCAGCATCGGCTCGACGAGGCATTTGCCAGCGCGGCCGCTGCCGAGCAGTCGGCCGCGCTGGTGCGCCGTGTCACCGCGGCCGATCTCGACGAGCATCGCGCGATGCGCGGCATCGATCATCTCGACGGCGGGCTCGACTGGATGCTGACGATCGCGGCGGAAAGCCAGAATGCCGCGCACATCGAAGCAACCTGGGACGCGGTACTCGAAGCGCGCGGCACGGTCACGGCGATGGTCGCGCGCAGGCTCAGCATCGCGCACGTCTCGGACGATCCGCATCTGGCCGCAGAATGGCAGGCTTTGCAGAAACGCAATGCGGACCTTGCGCAGGCGCGCGTCGCCGCCGCGCGCGAGCCGAGCCGCGAGTCGCGCGATGCGCTGGTCGCGGCCGGACGCGAGTTCGACGCAGCGGAGCTGGCGCTGGCCGCTCGCACCGGCAGCGTCGATTCGCGCCTCAAGACGGAACGCGGCGACGTTTCCGAAGTGCGCGCCGCATTGCCGCGTGATGTGGTGCTCGTGCGCTTCGTCGAAGTCGCGGCGGATACACAGAATTTCGGGCGCGTCGCGCCGGCACCGACGCCTAAACTTTACGCACTCGTTGCATCGCGGCAGGTGAAGGCACAGCTCGTTTCACTCGGCGACGTGCCACCGATCGCGGCAGCAGTCGATGCGTGGTATCGCGAAGCCTCTCGCGCAGACGGCGACGCCGCGGCTGTTTCGCGCGCGTCGATCGCGCTGCGTCGACGCATCTGGGATCCGCTGGCATCGCGGATCCGGAGCAAACGCGTTCTGCTGATTCCGTCGGCGACGTTGTCGCGAGTCAATTTCGCTGCGCTCCAAAACGACGGCGGACGCTATCTCGTCGAGAACGGTCCGGAATTTCATCTGCTCGATCACGAGCGCGATGTGCTGCGCGATCCTCCGACCGTTCGCGCGCCTTCGCTGATGCTTGCGGGTGCGCCCGACTTCGGCAGCGATATCGCCTCGGCGGACAACGGACGAGCTGGTTGCGTCGGCTTGCGCAGCGCGCCGTTCACGCCGCTGCCTGGCGCACACGCCGAGATCGAGACGCTCGATAAACTCGACGCTTCGGTCCCCAAGACCGTGCTCGAAGGCGCGAGCGCTACCGAAGCCGGTGTGCGTGAAGCGATGCCGCGCGCGTCTATCGCGCACTTCGCGACGCACGGCGTGTTTCTCGGCGAGCGCTGCGCGGCGAAGAGTTCAGTCAGCGAGCGCGGCGTAACGCTCGTAGGCGCCGCGAAGGCAGGCGACAAGAACGATTTCGCGACGCTGTCCGCGCTTGCATTCGCGGGGGCGAATCTCGGCGGCAACGAAAGCAGCAATGACGGTCTTCTCACCAGCGAGGAAATCGCCGAGCTCGATCTGACGAAAACGGACTGGGCCGTATTGTCGGCCTGCGAAACCGGGCTCGGCGAAGTAACCGCGCAGGAAGGCGTGTTGGGTCTTCGCCGCGCGTTCCAGCTCGCGGGCGCGCGCACGGTCATCATGAGCCTCTGGCGCGTGGACGATCGCGCGACCATCGATTTCATGCGCGTGCTCTATCGCGCGCGACTCGAAGATCACGCCGACACGATCGCCGCCGAATACGCCGCGATGCGCGAGACGCTGGCGGCGCGACGGCGCGCGGGCGTATCGACGCTCCCTTACTACTGGGCCGCTTTCGTCGCCGCGGGCGACTGGCGCTGATCGAACCGCGACGCGTCCTTGCGTCGCGTGCCTCGATCGTGCCGCTACTCGAGACCTTCGAAACCGTCGCGGAACAGAAGATCGCCCAGGCAGACTTGAGGCGATTCCGCGAGCTTCGCCGACACCGAGAAACGTTCGGTGGCGGGTGCCGGATCGAGCCGCGCATCGAGCATGACGTGCGACGCCGGATCGAGCCGCGACTCGATCTCATAGCGCTGCGATGCCGACGTCGTGCCGCTTGCCAGCATCAGTGTCGCCGTCGCGATACCGGCAAGTCGCAGCGAGGCATCGCGGCAGCGTGCGAGCGTCGGATCGCGCGGGCTACGCGGAAGCGGAGGCGAGTGCATATCACTCTCCCGCACGCTGTTCGAGGCGATCGAGCCGCGCGATCACGCCATCGAGGTTTTCGCGCAGCGCCGCGTTGTCGGCTTCGAGCTTCTTGTTGAGTCCCTGGATCGCGGCGAGCGCGATACCGCTTTCGTCGACGGTGCCGATGTATTTTTTGTTGTTGCCCAGGCCGAACGCGCCAGCGAAATCCTCGGCGACCGGGCCGACATGCAATCCGTCGTCGCGCTTGCCCTTGTAGAACCAGCTTTGCACCGGCATCGAGACGAGCTTGGCGAGGACGCTTTCGACGTCGACGTTCGCGAAACCTTCCTTCCACGTGCGGCTCGACGCATTGGTCCACACGCCGGCGGCGCTGAGATACGCGCCGTTGCCGTTGTTGACGTTGTCGCCGATGCGCAAGATGCCGGCGGCATTGTTGGCGCCGTTGAAGAGCCACGATGCGTAGTTGCCGCTGGCGCCGTGAAAGTGCTGTGCGCGCAGCAGCGTGTCGTAATAGCGCGTCGTGCCGTCGAGATAAAGCCCGTAGATGCCGAGCGTGCCGAGCGATTCGGATGTGATGTCGAATCCCTTGCGTCCGCTGCCGGACGCGATGTCGGGATTCAGCAGCACGAGATCGACGTTTTCTCCGGGAATGGCGGCCGATTTGCCGATCGTCAGCTCGTTCGCGAGCGGACCGTCCCACTCGCTCGAGGAGGTGTTGATCGCGGCGCCGCCGGGTGCCTGCATGATGAATTGTCCGGGTGCGGTCGCCGCGACGCTGGGCAGGAACGGAGCTGCGGGCGTGCCGCCGCCCCAGACGAAACTGCGCTCGAAAGCGACGTCGTCGACCGCACCGTAACCGCCGGCGAAGCTTCCCGGCGCGACGGCACCGCCCATGCCGCCCGGCATCGACACGCCGCCGTCTGCGTACGCGATCGCCTTGGTGAGTCCGTTCGCCTTGATGACGACGTCGGCGGCATCGGCTGTGCCGATATAGCTGCCGCTGGGATTTTCCGCGTTCCCGTCGAGCGCCCACGCGCCGGCGCAGCCGCCGTCCGGCGTGAGCGGCGTACGCTTTCCCAGCACGCTGAAATCGGAATCGGTCGCCGACTTGACCGCGACTTCGAGATACGAGCCGGGATGCGGCGCGATACTTTGGCCGAAATCGACTTCGCTGCTGAAGGCACCGTCGCGAACCGCGACATCGTAAAGCGTGACGGGTCCGGCGATGGCGGTTCCGCCCGAAGCGGCCGTATAGACGGAAAGGCGTAGATCGTAGTGCGCGTCGGCGGCCTTGCCGGCCTCGCGTAACGTACCGTGATAAGTGAAGGTTTCCGCCTCAGCGGGAATCGAGCAGCGCAGCACCGCCGCGGCGAGCACGGCCAGCGAGATCCGGCGAATCATGGTGTTCCTCCCTATGTCATCGATCGCGACGGCCACCGTCGCCACGATGCAAATGCCGGGGAGGGAAAAAGCGAACGCCGAATCAGGCCGCCGAAACCAGCGACAGTTTTCCGGACCGGTTCCGGGCGTTCTCGACGATCTCCATGAAGGTCGCGTACGGCATCGGCTTGTGCCAGAAGAAGCCTTGCGCCTGGTCGGTGCCGAGCTGGGTGACCAGCGCGGCCTGGCCGCGCGTCTCGACGCCTTCGACGACGACGACGTGACCGCAGGCGTGCGCCAGCTCGATGACGGCTTGCACGATGCTGCGGCTGCGCAGATCCGTTTCGATGTCCACGATGAACGAGCGGTCGAGCTTGAGCTCGTCGACCGGCAGCGACACGAGCTTGGAAAGGCTCGAATAACCGGTTCCGAAATCGTCCATCGCGACCTTGAAGCCGAGCGCGCGCAGCGCGTGCAGCACGGCGCTCATGTGCTCGGGATTCTCGACCGCCATGCTCTCGGTGATCTCCAGGCACAGCGATCCCGGCGATACGCCCTGGCGCGCGAGAAGATCGCAGAGGCGCGGAATCAAACCTGGGTCGAGGAACTGCCCCGGCGCGAGGTTCACGGATAACGGCAGCAGGATGCCGCTGTCGCGCATGCGGCGCAGCATGCGACAGGCTTCCTCGATGACGAACCAGCCGATGTCCTTGATCAGGCCATGACGCTCGGCGACGCCGATGAAGTCGTTCGGTCCGATGAGGCCGTCGGGCGAATCCCAGCGCAGCAACGCTTCGGCGCCGACGATCGCGCCGCTGCGCGCGTCGCACTTGGGCTGCAGGTGCAAGATGAATTCGCGATTCGCCAATGCACGGTGCAGGCCGCTCTGCACGGCGAGATCGCGATCGAACGCGCAATCCAGCGCGGGATCGAACACGCAGACCTGATTGCGTCCGCTGCGCTTGGCGCGCTGCATCGCGTGTGCGGCACGGGTCAGCGGCAGGATGCCTTCGCCGTCGCACGGATACACCGCGACGCCGGCCGAAATTGAAAGATGCACGGACTCATCGTCGATCAGGATCGGCTGGCTGAAGGCGTCCAGCATCGCTTCGATCTCGGTGAGCAGCTCGCCCAGATCGTGGAAACGCGTCAGCACCGCGGCGAACTCCCCGCCACCGAGACGCCCCGCACGCTCATCGCGCACGCGGGCGAGGAGGCGACCTGCGACGACACGCAAGGCTTCGTCGCCCGCAGCCGCGCCGTAGGCATCGTTGACGAGCGTGAGACCTTCGACGCCGAACACCGCGACGGCGGCGATGCCCTTGCGTCGCGCGACATTCTCGAACAAAGCCTGCACGCGCCGCGAGAAGTGGGCGCGGTGGTGCAGCAGCGTCACCGGATCGCGCTGCTCGAATTCGAGGATGTCCTCGTTGGCGCGGACCAGCGAGGCGCTGAGATCATCAGCCTCGCGCCGCGCGTCGCGCTCGATCAGGAGAAGAAGAAGGAAGGTCGCGTACGCGCAGGCCAGCAGCACGTATGTGGTGGAACCGCCGGCGCCGAGCATGGCGTCGATGGCGGCCGGTCGCGATCCGGCGACCGACGCGGCGCCGATTACGCAGCCGCCCGCGAAGAGCAGCGCGCCGACGCCGCGGAAGATCCACGAGCGCCCGGACGACGGATAGAGCGAGACGCCTGCGACGACGCCGCAGAGAATCACGCTCGCGCTCAATAATGCCCGCATCGCGTCGAAGTCCGGCAAGGCAGCGCCTGCGCCGAGATTGAGCCACGTCGCCGCGACGGCGCCGCAACCGATTGCGATGCCTGCGCCGATGCGCCATCCCGCCGTTCCGCGCGCTGCCATGCGAAGGCCGGCGAACGCGGTGGAGACCGCGGCGATCAATGCGATCAAACGCAGCCACGCGTGTCCGCCGGTCGCGATGGATTCGATGCTGGCCGAGGTATCGAGCAAGGCCGAAGCCGACCACGCCGCGAGGCCGAGCACGAACGCCGCGCCAGTCCGTCGCCACTGCGAAGGCCGTCCGCGGTGCAGGCCGCAGACATGAAGATGCAGGCCGAATGCGACGCCGAACAACACCGAGAGCGCGAGCATGCAAAGGCCGATCATCGGCCCGCGTTCCGGAAAGAGGAGTGGATCGTCGAACGCGGCGGCGAGGTTCTGCGCTCGTTGCCGGCGCGCTGCAACGCGCCGGGCGACGGCTGGGAGTGATTCATCGTGACGCCTTGGCGGCCGGATATTGCGCTATGGATCGGCGCGCCGCGGAAAAACTTGAGGCGGCGCGGGCGGATGGAATCACTGCGACGGCGGCTGCATTTGCGCGGATGCGGCCGCGGGCGCTTCGGCCTGCGTCGTGATCGGAGGCTGCGGTTCCACCGGTGAGTCAGGTTCCAGCGCCGCTTTTTCCGCGGCGCGGTTCATCACGACGATGCTGATTCGCCGGTTGATCGGATTGCGCGGATCGCTCTTGTCGAAGAGAACGGAATCGGCGAGGCCGATCACGAGCGCGACCTTGTTCTCGGCCATGCCGCCGCCGACCAATGCGCGGCGTGCCGCGTTGGCGCGTCCGGAAGAGAGCTCCCAGTTGGTGTAGCCGTCGCCGCCGGCGTAAGGCGCGGTGTCGGTGTGGCCGCTGAGGCTGATCTTGTTCGGCACGGAATTGATGAACGAGGCGAGCTCGCGCAGGATGTCGCTCGTGTACGGTTTCAAGGTGGTGCTGCCGGAATCGAACATGGGTCGGCTTTGCTTGTCGACGATCTGGATGCGAAGGCCTTCAGGCGTGATGTCGAGCAGCAGCTGATCCTTGAACGGCTGCAGCGCCTGGCTCTTGTCGATGGCTTCCTTGAGGTTCTGCATCAAGGCTTCGAGGGATTTCTTTTCCTGCTCGCGCGCGAGCTTTTCGATTTCGGCCGGCGTGACTTCAGGTTTGCTGAGTTGCGATCCGCTGTCGCCCTGGCTCGGCGTCGTCACCGCGGCGAGCTGGATCATGCTGTTCGCAGCGCCGCCGGGGCCGATCGACTGGCTCGGCACCATGCTATGCCCGGCCTGCATGCTCGGATTCTTGAAATACTCGGCGATCGCGCCGCGCTGCACTTTGGTCGACGTGCCGACCAGCCACATGACCAGAAAGAACGCCATCATCGCGGTGACGAAGTCGGCGTACGCGACTTTCCACGCACCGCCGTGATGCCCGCCGCCATGCGCGCGCTTGACGCGGCGCACGACCAGAAGCTGCGGCTTTTCCTTCCCGGCCGGAGCGGCAGGTTTTCTTTCTGCGGCCCGCGGAGGCGCAACTGCAGCGGGCACTGCGCTCATCGCGCACCCTTGAGATGGCCTTCGAGATCCTGGAAGTTCGGACGCACTTTCGCCGACAGCGTCTTGCGCGCGAACTCGACCGCGACTTGCGGGTTGTAGCCGCGGAGCGAGGCGAGCAGTGCCACCTTGACGCACTCGAAAGCCTTGCCGTCTTCGTGCGCGCGATGCTCGAGCGCGGTGCCGGCAGGACCGATGAATCCGTACGCGAGCAGGATGCCGAGGAACGTTCCGACCAGCGCGCCGGCGACGTGGCGGCCGATCTCGGCGGTGTCGCCGCCGCCGATCGAGCCCATCGTAGTGACGATGCCGAGCACCGCGGCGACGATGCCAAAGCCGGGCAGCGCATCGGCAAGCTTGGTGACCGCATGCGCGGGCTCGGTCGCCTCGCGGTGATGCGTTTCGAGCTCGACGTCGAGCAGGTGCTCGAGCTCGTGCGGATTCATGTTGCCGCCGACCATCAGGCGCAGGCAGTCCGTGATGAACTCGATCAGATGATGATCTTTCAGCAGGCGAGGGTAAGCGCCGAACAACGCGCTCGATTGCGGATCGTCGACATGCGATTCGAGACTGACCAGGCCTTCCTTGCGGATCTTGTTGAAGATGTCAAACAGAAGCGAGAGGAGGTCGACATAATCCTGCTTGCGGTAGCGCGGACCGCCGAAGAGCGCCGGCACGCCCTTGAACACGGCGCCGACGATCTTCGGCGGATTCGAAGCGAGGAACGCGCCGAGCGCCGCGCCGCCGATGATGATCAGCTCATACGGCTGCCACAACGCGAGCAACTCGCCGTGCGACATGAGAAAGCCGCCGATGACGCTGGCGATGACGACGATGGATCCGATAATGAGCAGCATCGATGACTCCGGGAACGGGCTTCCTACCTCTCATGAGCCATCGGCAGAACGCCGCAGAAGTTGAGCGCGCGGATGAAAAAAAATGCGTCACGCGGGTTCGGCTTCTCCGATCTCGAATACGTTCTCGGCCCAGGTCACCGCATCGACGTAGGCTTCCGCGCATGCCGCGGCCGGAACGCTCGACGCTTCGAGCCTGCGCCAGTCGCCGCGCTCGCAGGCTTCGACCGGTTCGAGCAGGCGCGCCAGCGAGCCGGTGCGCTTGACCAGCGCGTTGCGGATCTCGTCGGCGAGCGGAATGCGCGCAAGAAGCTCTTCTAGCGGCGTGTTCATCAGCGCGTCGAGCAGCGAGAAGAGTCCGACCGTGAACGCCATCTCGCGCTGATCGTTGGGCAGCTTCGCGGCGAGCAGCTCGCACATGCGTCCGCGGATCAGCGCGAACTTAAGCAACTCGGTCGGGCAGTCCTTCAAGCCAGAGATCGCGATCATGCGAATCCAGTTGCGGATGCGGTTGACACCCAGATACACCGTCGCGTGCAGCACCGAGCGCACTTTCACCGGCAGCGAGAAATACGCGGAGTTGACGCAGCGCAGGACCTTGTAGCTCAAGGTCGCGTCGGTGCGGATGATCGCATCGAGCTCGACCGGACCGTTGGTCGGGTCTTCGATCGCCGCGAGCAGGCGCAGCACGCTCAGCTTGTTTTCGCGAAGGCTCGTCGACACCACCGAATCGGGCTCGCACAGATAACAGCCTTCGAAACCCTCGCAGCCGAGCGCAGCCGCGCGCTGCAGCTGCTCGCGCGTGTCGATCCCGCTCACCACCACGCGCAGGCCGTACGAGCGCATCCATTTCATGGCCGCGGGATCGAGCGTATCGCTCATCGCATACTTGGCGAATTGCGCGAGCTCGATCGCGCGCTGCATCTTCATGTCGCCTTCGAGCAGCGGCGCGTTCTCGAGCGCAATGCGAAAACCTTTGCGGCGCAACGTGCCGAGATGCGCGATCAGCGCATCGTCGAGCGGCGTCGAGCAGTCGACTCCGATCACGGTCCGATTGCCGGTGATCGGCAGCGAAGCGGCGACCAGGATCGCGGCGCGCGGCAGGCTCATGAACGCTTCGGCCGAGCCGACCAGGCGCTCGACGCCAAGATCAATGAACGCGTGCATCAGCGTGCGCTGCATACCGTCGCGGCGCTCTTCGGAATCCGGACCGCGATCGCTCCATTCGGCGTTGTGCACGAGAAGCTCGTAGCCGATCAGCCGCTGCACGTTGTCGAGGATCGGCTGGCGCGTGACGACGACCGTCTCGACCGGCGCGGAGGCGTCGGTGTCCGTCTTTGCGATCGGCAGCGCCATCAGGCCATGCTCCGGGAACTGGGAAGGCGCGCACGCAGGAAAGCGCGCTGCGTGTCCGCCATGAAATGACCGATGCGGCGGGCCGCGTGGGCGCTGAGCGCGCCGAAGCGGGCGCCGATGTTGTCTTCGCGCGCGACGGCTGCGTGCGCGCGCGTCGTCGCGCGGCGGATGCGCACGATCGACACTTCCGCGTCGACCGCGCCGTTCGGCAGAGATACGTTGCAGTCCCAGCGTTCGTCTTCGGCAAGCGCGTGCGGCGCCGGCACGGCGAGACTGAGTCCGCTGATCGAGATGTCGACGACGCGTGCGAGCACGGCGTCTTTTTCCGGCGTCTGCAGTCGCGCGGTCACGCCGCGCGCGCGCGTGCGATGCAATCGACGGTTCTCGCGGTGATCGAGCTCGGCCGGCATGTCCAGCATGTACGCGGCGATCGCGCCGTCGCGGTCGATCGCGCGCACGCGCGAGCGAAAGCGCACTTCGACGCTGTCGAGCCGGCACGCGAGGCGCAGCGACGCGCCGGTGCGCAAGCGATCGTGACCTGCGCGCGGATGCAGCTCGTCGGCGATCAATGCGCCGAGCGTAGGTTCGATCTCGAGCAGCATCGTCGTGTAGCGCTCGTCGTCGCCTTCCATGAACGCGAAGACCGGGCAGCGCGCGGCAATCAGCCGCGCGATCAGCACGCGGATGACATCGGGGTCGGTGAGCACGGCGGCCTCAGATGCGCGCCAGCGTCGTCGAGCGCCTCAGACTTTCGGGCGCGCCTTGCGGCCCGTAGAGTCCAGCGCCCGGCGATGCGCCGGTGAGAAGCGCCAACGCCTGGCGCACCTGGCGCAGGCGAAGCTCGACCGACGTGCCGTTCGCTTCGTTGAGCGTGCGGCAGGCGGTCAATGTCGCGACCGCGTCTTCCCAGGCATTCAATGCGACCGGATACGGCGTCAGCGCGCGCACCATCGCGAACGGCGCGCCGCGCGTGCCGGCGTGGAGCTGTCCGACCAGATGCACGCGCTCGTTCTCGAGACTTTCGAGCTGTTGCAGAAGCTGCGTCTTGACGCCGGTCAGCTCGAGCAGCCGCACGTCGTCGCCGCGATGGAGAACGGCGTTCTCTTCCTTCAGCACCGAATGCAGGCGGTGCGCGGCGACGGCGATCTCGCCGACATTGGCAACCAGCGCCTTGGCCAGCTCGACCTCAGCGTTCATGGCGTCAGTCCTTACGAGCGTGTTCGATGTCGAGGAGCTTGCCGGCGATGCGGTCGGCGTCGACGCGATAACTGCCGTCGGCGATCGCATGGCGCAGCTTTTCGACGCGCTGCGAGTCGACCGGCGCATCCGCGCTGCCATCGCTGAGCGCGCGCGCGGACGAGGTCAGCTCCAGGCTGTCGGTGTCCGTCACGACGCTCTCCTTCTTGGCCGCCTCGGCTTTCTTACCGCTCACGGCCGAAACGTCGGCAGTCGTGCTTATCGGCGGCAAGCCACTGATTTTGCTTGTCATTGGAGTCAAGCCTCTGGGGTTTTCGGCGGCGGTCAGTGCCAAGTATCGGCGAGCAGCCGGGAAACTTTAGCCTTTCGCAGCGATGACAAAAGACGTTTTCGCAACCCCTGGCCTTCTTCTTAGCGAGCGCAGCGACGCGCCTGCTTCTGCGGACAGGAAGTCCGCTTCTTCGCTCCACCGGGGTCCCCCTCGGCCGCGGTGAGGGCGCGAAGGAAAAAGCCCCGAAGGGGTCGGCGCGATGGATCGCGCCGAGTTCGCTGCCGGCACAGGGACGTGCCGTATCAGCGAACCCCGTAGCGTCCTCACGAAGTCGCCGGGCAGGAGCCCGGCGACCGCGGCCGCGGGGGTGCCTTTTCTCTTGGTTACTTCTCTTTGGGCAAGCAAAGAGAAGTGACCCGCTC
>Ga0068859_100006193_pt1 | contig 12159 bp, 8 predicted proteins | sample KBSSwiS22_FD_66585 | JGI IMG/M metagenome (GOLD analysis project Ga0068859, IMG submission 66585) | Switchgrass rhizosphere microbial communities from Kellogg Biological Station, Michigan, USA - KBS Switchgrass S2-2 | ecosystem: Host-associated > Plants > Roots > Rhizosphere > Soil ... | reverse complement strand
CAGTCGAGCGGCGGGTTCGCGTGGCGGGAAATGCCGTTCGCTTCCGGACCCCGCCACCGCGGCCAATATCGCGTCCCTTCGAGCGGCCCTGGCGCCTGCGCGACGGGCAGCGTCATCAACGGCACGGTGAGGAAAGCGGCGGTGAGAGCGGCGGCAACGCGCATGATCAGCTAAGTAATACTGTCGGTTGAATCTGCGAGTTTACCAGAGGCCGCATGTGTCATCCGGCATCCGGTGTTTGCCGGAGGCTCGTCCGCTGCGCGTATCGGCTACGATGTCTGGCATGAGCATGAGAATGTCGACGCTTGCGCTGGCGGTTTCGATCGCATTCACCGGCGTGCTGCACGCCGACAACTGGCCGCAGTGGCGCGGGCCGGAGGCAACAGGAACATCGCCGGAGACTGGACTTCCCGAACGCTGGAGCGACACGGAAAATGTCGCGTGGAAATCGCCGCTCCGCGGACTCGGCATCTCGTCGCCCATCGTCTGGGCCGATCGCGTCTTTGTCACATCGCAGGTCGGGCGCAGCGTGCGCCGCCCGGGTAACCATCCGACACTCGTGCAGGGCGGCAGTCCTGTCGCGTCCGGTGAGCGCGGGCTCGGCGGCAGCGCAGCTGTTGCGGACAACAAAGTCTCGTTCCTGGTGACGGCGCTGAGCCGCACCGACGGACGAAAACTTTGGGAGTACGAAATTGCCGCGGAAGGATCGCTGGCCGAGGTACATGACAAACACAATCTGGCATCGGCAAGTCCCATCACTGACGGACAGCGCGTGTATGCCTGGTTCGGCACCGGGCAAATGGTCGCGCTCGATCTGACGGGAAAATTGATTTGGTCGCGACATCTAGGACGCGAATACTCGCCGTTCGACATCAACTGGGGTCACAGCAGTTCGCCGGCGCTGTTCAATGGCACGCTGATTCTGCTTTGCTATCACCAACCCACCGGGTACCTGCTCGGCGTCGATGCCGCATCTGGAAAAACGCGCTGGCGGGTCGAGCGCGGAAAGGACTTCAACTCATATAGTACGCCGCTCGTTGTACCGTCAGGAGCCTCGGCAGAGGTGATTGTGAATTCGAGCGAGGGCATCAGCGGGCACAACGCCGCCAACGGCGAGTTGCTCTGGCACTTCCAGGAGACGAATCGATTTCCCATTCCCATGCCGCTGTTCCACGACGGCGTCATCTATACGAGCCGCGGCTATCGAAGCGGGCCGTATATGGCGATCAAGCCAGGCGGCAAGGGCGACGTGGCCAAGAGTCATGTGCTCTGGCGGGCGGATACGGGCGCGCCCTACGTCTCGTCGCTGGTTCACTACAACGGCCTGCTCTACATGGCGGGCGACGTGGGCGTGTTGAGCGCAATCGACGCGAAGACCGGACAACGCGTGTGGCAGGAGCGCACAGGCGGCGTGTTCACCGCGTCTCCAGTTGCAGCCGACGGGAAGATCTACATGTTGAGCGAAGACGGACAGACGATTGTGCTCGCTGCCGGTCCGGCGCCGCGCGTGTTATCGCGCAATCGTCTCAACGCACGGCAGCTCGCCTCGCCGGCAATCTCTGGGGGAAGGCTGTTTATCCGGACCGATGATGCGGTGTTTGCGATCGGTCGATGAACTAATGGCCTAGCGGTCAGTTGCCGATTGCGACGAGATTTCGATCGGTTCGAACGTACCACTTGCCGTCCACGAGCGCGGGCGACGCGAGCGTCGATTCACCGATACGATTCGTACGTAACAGCTCGAACTGTGGACCGGCGCGCAAGACGAACGTCTCGCCTTCGTCGTTGGTGAAAAACACCTTGCCGTCGACGGCAACCGGCGATGCGGAGAATCCTTCGCGCTGCGCCGCACCGAGCCGCCCCTGCCACATCACTTTTCCGGTTGCCGCTTCCAGACAGGTGACGATGCTCGCCATGTCGTTCACCATGTACAGATAGTCGCCGTAGGCAATCGGCGACGGCACGAATGGCGATCCTTTTGGACTTGCCCAGGCGAGATGCGTGCGTGTGACGTTGCCCTTTCCACCCGGACGAATCGCCAGCGTCGGACCGACTCGACCCGATGACGCAATGACGAGCCCGTGAGAAACAACGGGCGTCGGGATGACCTCGTACGAATTGCCGTCGCACCGCCATAGCTCGGCGCCGGTGTCCGGATGGTAGGCCGTGACGGCACCTTGGCTGCTGACAATGATTTCATCGTGCGTGCCAACGCGTACGGCAACGGGCGTGCCCCATCCGACATAAGCCTCACGCGGCGTGCGCCAGAGTTGTTTGCCGCTGCGCGTGTCGAACGCGGCCACGAATGCTCCGCGGCCGTGATCCTGAAAAAGGATGACGCGGTTCTTGTAAAGAAGCGGTGAGCCCGCAGCCCCGTGGTAGTTGTCGACCGGCCCCAGATCCTGATGCCACGCCAGCTTGCCGTCGAACGTAAACGCCGCCAGTCCCCGGCTGCCGAAAGACACATAAACCATGCTGCCATCGGTGGCAGGAGTGGCAGACGCGTGGCCGTTCTTGTAGTGCGCGTTCGCCGGCCGCCCATCCGGCACGAAGGCCTCCCATAACTGTGTTCCGTCGCTGCGACGGAACGCCACAAGCGAGAGACGGCGCCCTCCGTCGTAAGCAGTGGTGAGAAAGATGCTGTCGCCCCAGACGATCGGCGACGAATTGCCGCGCCCGGGCACGGCCCTCTTCCAGAGCACGCCTTCGGTGGCAGACCATGTATCGCGGTAGCTGTTGCCCGCGACCAACCCCTGCCCCGACGGGCCGCGCCACACGGGCCAATATTTCGCCCCTTCTCCTTCCACACCGACCATCCGCACGTCGGCCTGTTGCTGCCCGAAGGGTGAGGCGCTCGTGAGCGCGAGAAGGAGCGCGACTACAAGTGGAAGGCGCATCGATTTCCACTTTTTCATATGACCTGCGAGATACGCAACCTGTTTGAATCCTCGCCGCCGGAGCGCAGTGCCGGCGATATACGCTCGAGGACCATGGCCGCAATACACGACGATGGGACGTTCGCGAAAGGCCGACAGCGTCTCCGCCTCCGCTGACATCTTCCAGAACGGAATATGCCTCGCGCCCGGCACATGCCCCTGATCGAACTCGCGCTTCGAGCGCACATCAAGAATCAGCGGCGCCGTCTTGGCGTTGATTTGGTCGATCAACGTCTTCGCGGAAATTCTACTCACGTGACCACAAACCTTCTTGCCTTCATTTCGAATCGCGGAAGCGCACCCGCGCCGACGATACGCACAGGAACGGTCAGGCCAAGCGCATCCCGCAGGGCACCACCGATTCGCTCGTCGAGCGACACTGATCCTGGAACGAGCTCGATCTCGATTGAGAGCTCGCATAAGGCGCCTTTGTTCATCACCGTGGCGCGATACTCGACGACCTCGTCAAAGCGGCGGACCACCGCCTCGACCGCCGACGGATACACGTTGACGCCGCGAACGTTCACCATGTCGTCGACGCGCGACAGGATTCCACCCTCGAGACGCGCCAACGTGCGGCCGCAGGCACACCGCCCGCTTCTTCGGACGACGACATCGCCCGTGCGATACCGAATCAACGGGCTCGCCGTCCGGCCGAGATTGGTAATCACGAGCTCACCGCGCGCGCCGTCGGGCACCTCGCGATCGGTTGCCGGCTCGAGCACCTCGCAGATGAACTCGCACTCGTTCACGTGAAGGAAACCCGGCGATTCCCAGCACTCAAAACTGACCGGTCCGGCCTCGGTCAACCCGTGATGATCGATCACCCGCGCTCCCCATGCCTTCTCAATTCGCGCGCGCGTCGATGGCACGCTCCCGCCCGGCTCCCCGGCGACGATAAGCACTCGGACCGAACAGTCGGCCAGACGCTTGCCAGCCTCGCCGCGCTGCGCGGCGACTTCGGCCAACCGCAAAGCATACGTGGGGGTGCAACACACGACTGTCGGCGCAAGCGTGTCGACGAGCGCCAGCCTTGCCTCGCTCGACATGCCGCCGGCCGGAATGCAGTGCGCGTCCATCTGGCATCCGGCCTCGAACGCCGTCCAGAATCCGAGAAACGGGCCGAAAGAAAATGGAAACAGAATACGGTCGCGCGCCCCGACGTTCGCAGCGCGATAGACGGCCTTCCAGCACTCGAGCATCCACTGCCAGCTTTCGTTCGTGTCGAGCCACCTCAGCGGGCTCCCGGTGGTTGACGATGTCTGGTTGTACCGGGTGTAAGAGTCGATCGACTCGGTCAGCGCCGTACCCCACGGCGGCGAGAATGCCTGATCCACGGCCAGCTCGCTCTTGGTCGTCAGCGGCAGCTTCGTAAACTCGGTCTGTGGATTGAATGCGCCACGCTGGATGCCGGCAGCTTCGAGCTTCCGGGTATAGAAAGGGTTTGGGCCGTGAATCTGCCCGATCATCTGCGCGAGACGCGCCATCTGAGCGGCCATGCGTTCGGCCGGATCGGCGCGCTCGAGGTGGTAGGCGCTCATTCCCGTTTCAGGGGCGGTGCGACCTGAAACAGCGCGTCGATGTCCGGCGGAATATCGACGCCGCGCATCGGCTCGCCAGGCCGTTTACTCACACACTTGATCACAAGCGTGCCGGTGGCGATCCGCGCCCCGCCGCTCGTGATCACACCCTCATATCGAATCGAGCGGGCGTCCTTGCCGGCAATCCGCAGATGTACCTCGAATTCGTCTTCAAACTTCAGCGGCCGGTGATATTCGAATGAGGCCGCCGTGCGAGGCCAGGCGATTCCATGGCCTCCGGCGATGCTGAGACCCGCTTCGCGCCACATGGCATGCTCGGCCTCTTCCAGGTACTTGAAGTAGCAGCTGAAATGGACGATGCCGGCCATGTCGGTTTCGTAGAACTGCACCCGGCGTTTCAAGCGATATTCACTAGGCATGTTTCTTCGCGAGTGGAAGCACCTCGACGATGTCGCCGATCTTGGTGCCGTCCCGCATCATCTCGGTCCGTCTGCCAAACAGGGGGAGCGGCTGCCGCATCCAGAATACCCCCATCATTTCAGGGTTCGGCGTCACCGCGAGAAACGCCCTCGGAAGGCTTTGGAACTTCACGCCGCCCTCGCGAAGCAGCCTGCCAAGCGGTATCTCGTGGTCCAGAATCTGCCGGCGGATGCGATCCGAAAAAGCGCCGACCTTGATTCTGATGGCGCCCATCTCGACCGGGCGCCCCGTATCTTCCAGTGCCAGCAGCACACGGCGGAAGTACCAGACGTCGGTCGAGAATATCGCTAACGGCCGCAGCGCCACCCGGCCGCCGAAGTGCCGCTCCAGCGTCAACGTCATGTCGGACTTGTGCACCAACAGCTTTCGGTACGGCTGCGGGATGGTGTCGGGCTCGATCAGTTCAGCTTCGGGCACGCCCACACCGGAGCGCGCATATACGTAGTCGAGGGGAAACAGCACACCATTGCTCGAAATTCTGGGGCGGATTTTCGAAGACGACATCGCCAATTTTTGATTGAGATGGAAACTAGGTGTAACGGATGCCGGCGTGTTGCGCTTGAAAGAACCGCGGCAGCAGCGAGTCGACACGGAGCAACCCGGCGCGAGTAAGGGCGACTGTGTCATTGGTCGCCTCGGCGAGGTAGCCGTCCGCGGCGAGCGTCGCCAGTGGTTGTGCAAAATGTTGAAGGATATCGACGCCATATTTCGTGGCGAAGTACGGCGGCCGAACGCGGCCGAGCTTCAGCTGAAGGACAAGCTCGCGGATGAGGCGTTCATCCCGATCAGGACGATATGCCCGGCTGAGCGGCAGAGCGCCCTCCCTGATTTTTGCGCTGTACTTTTCCCACGTGTCGAGGTTCTGCATGTGGACGCCGTTGATGTGACCGAACGACGCGACGCCGAGTCCTGCCAGGTCGGCCCCCTGCCATAAGCGATCGCGATAAATAAACTTGGTCCGATCGGGATTTCTGACTGCCGTGTACGCGCTGCCCACGGTGTAGCCGGCGTTCTCCAGCGCCTCGAACGCTTCGTCGACCCAGCGGCGTTTGGTGGACCAGCTGGCGACATGTTCCTGGAAGCGTCCGGTTCCCTTCAGCACGTCGCTGCTGATGGTCGTATTGAACGGCAGCTCCATCTGATAGATGGTCACGCTGTCGGCTCCGAGCGCAATCGTCTTCTGAATGCAGTCCTGCCAGTTTTCTTCCGTTTCGCCAAGCATGCCGGCGATCAAATCGATGTTGATCTGTGGAAATTTCAGCGACTGGGCGAACTGATATGCCCGAAGAATCTCGGGCGAGCGATGAGCCCGGCCATTGAGCTCGAGAATGTGATCGTCGAAATTTTCGATGCCGAGACTGAGGCGCGTCACACCGAGATCGCGAATCGCGGCCAGCTTGCTTTCCGTCAGCGTGCCGGGCTCGCACTCGAAGGTGATCTCTTCGGCGGTTTTCCAGGACGTTGTAGCCGTGAGCCGGTGGACGAGTCGCTCGAGCTGTCGAACGGACAGGAACGACGGCGTGCCTCCGCCGAAGTACACGAAATTGAGTGGACGCCCGTTAATCGCCGGGTACGTGTTGTAGAGCTCCCATTCGCGAGCCATCACGTCGAGGTACTCTTCGACTTCCTGCGCGTTCTTGTCGGTGTATACGCGGAAATAGCAGAAGTGACAGCGCTTGCGGCAGAACGGAACGTGCAGGTAGAGTCCGAGAGGCACCTTCGCGGCGGGCGAGCTCAACGCCGGCAGCGCGTGGCGCTCGACGGCGTCCGCGTTCCACACGGAGAATGGCGGATAGTTCGCAACGAAGTAGCTGCCAACTTCCGTCTCCTCGACCGCCGTCGCACGACCAGGGTCGGCCATCGCTCGTAATATACCTTAGGGATAGATCTTCCGTTTACAGAAGGGGTTGCGATGGCGACGACATCCCGCTCATCAGGTGACCAGTCCCGAAGAGGAACACGAAGGCACGAAGGTAGAACCTCACAAGACACGAAGAACGAAATTTTGGTTTTTCTTTGTGCCTTGTATGGTTCGATCTTGTTAGGTACAGGCTCAGTGTTCTTCGTGACACTTCGTGTCTTCGTGGTTTCCGGGAATTAGTTCAGCGTCCAGAGCGCGAGCGTTTCGATGTCGCGCACGAAGATTCGGTTACCCGAGATTGCCGGCGCCGGCCAGGTCGCGCTGTCGGCGACCGTGTATGTCTTCAACGGCTCGAATCCGCCTGGCGTGGTGCGCGCCACCATCAGCTGCGCGTCATCCTTCAGCACGAACATCAGGTTTCCCGCTCGTACGATCGCCGCATTGCCGGCCTGACGCGGCGCCGACGTCCACAGCGTCTTGCCAGACTTCGCGTCGGCCCAGAAGAACTGGCCGCTGTTCAGCGGAGACATCGAGAACACCGCGTCGCCCACGAGCACCGGATTGCTGAACGACATCTGGATTTGCGGGTTTTCCCAGGCCAGGTCGACAACCCACTGATTGTTCCTTTTGGCGATCGTGTAGGCCGTCAGCGGCTTGCCCTGTCCCGAGACGATCAACGTTCGTCCTTCGTACAGGAGCGGCGTAATCGAATTCGTGGTCGATCGGGCTTCGAACGGTGTGCTCCACAGCAGCTCACCATTGGCGGCATCGACGCCAACCAGGTTCTTTTGCGAGAACGTGATCACCTGGCGCGTACCGTCGACATCGATGACGATCGGTGAGCCGTACCCGGGGCCGTCTCCCTTCCAGCTCCACTTTTCGGCGCCGGTTGCCGGATCGAACGCCGTCAGCGCGCCCTGGTCCTTGCCCCCGACATGAAGGATCATCAGGCCGCGATCGACAATCGGCGACTGCGCTGTATGGAAGGTTTGCTCGACGGCCGGCTTCGGCTTCTGCCACAACTGTTTGCCCGTCGCCGCATCGAAGGCGGTGACGATGCCGCTCATGCCCATGGTGAAGATTCGGCCGTTGGCAAACGCCGGCGTCGATTTCGGTCCAGGGCCGTGACGCGCGGTTGAGGAGTTCATCGTGAACGGCGCGGCGTACGCCGATTCCCAGATAATTTTGCCGCTGGCAGGCTCTATCGCCCGAAGCACCTCGTTGTCGTTCTGGCGTGAGAACGCGTAGACGCGATTCCCAACCACAAGCGGGGTCGCATAGCCGGTCCCAATCTGAATCTTCCATCGCTGGGTCAGCGTGTCGGGCCAGCTCTTCGGCTCGGTGAACGACGTCAGCGTACCGTCTCTGTTGGGGCCGCGCCATTGCGGCCAATCAGGTCCGGCGTTCTGCGCGCCGACAACAACCGACAAGCCGGCGAGAGAGATGATCCCGACAAGCGAGGCGTGACGCATTCTCATGTTAGTCCTCACAAACTCAGTCAGATCTGAGCGCCGGCAGCAGCGGCGACCGAAGGGCCGCGGCCGTTGCGCCGATCGATGCCATCAGACCCGTCAACAGCACACCAAGGAGAAGAAGCCCAACGCTTGGGCCCGGCAGTTCCCCGCCGCGATCCAGAAATGCTGGAGCAATCGCCACCAGCGCGGATCCCGTTCCCGCAGCCAACCCGCAAATCAGCAGAAAGACATTCTCGGCCACGACCATGACAAAGAAATCCGACTGCCGGTATCCGAGAGCGCGCAGCAACGCGAGCTCCCGCCGCCGTTCGAGCACGTTCCGCAGCAGCACCGCCCCAAGGCCAAGCGTGCCTAATACCAGTCCGAGACCGCCCAGCGCCTGAAAGGTTGAGAGGTAAGTATATTCAACACGGTGGAAGCCGGCGATACGTTCTGACACGGAGCCGGCATCAACCCCAAAGTCGGAAAGTTGCGACTCCAGAATCTTGGTGACGCCTGCGGCTCGTCCGGCCGGGACGTCCGCTAGAAAGAATCGATACCCCTCCCATTCGGGAAACGTGCGGATAAACGGCAATTCCGCCATCACCAGCTCACCTTGAAACAGGCTGTCAGACAGCGCGCCAACCAGCAACAACCGTACAGGTCGAGCAGACGAGCCTGGAAGGACGAGCTCGTCGCCAAGCTTCATGTGCAGGACGTAGGTCATCGAGTTGGCATCGGTGATGACGGGAATGGCTCCGCTCGGAAACTGCCGGTTGAGAAGCCGCCAGGGGTTGCGGATCTCGTCCGGCGTTTCGGCGATCGAACTCTGAAAGGCGAATCGCCCGGCGTTGATGAAATCGGCCGACGCGGCGAGGATGCGGGGGTTTTTCGGCTGATAGAGGTTCAGGCAGCTCGTGTCGTCTCCTGGCCGAACCCGAAAGCGGTCGAAGCGGACGCCGGCCAGCTCGCCGTCTGCCGGAAGATTCAACGCGTCGCGGCCCGCGCCGGTGTTGAGGTCGTACACGATCGGCAACAACGACTCGACGAGCAGCGAATAGCCGCCGGCGCTCGAGTGACGTTCGTTCGGCCCGGCCGAGTCCTCGCGCTTGAACGCCTCAATTGCAACAATGACAAATGTCGCAAATGCGATCAGCGCGATGCAGAGCACACTGCGCGCCGGGCGGAACGTCGTATTGCGAAATCCCAGCCGCCACACGGGCCACCTTCCGTGTCCGTGAAGCGCGCGGTGGTGATCTTTTCGCAACCAGGCGAAGGCGAAGTACAAGATCGCGGCGAGCGCCGCTGTCCCGGCGCCGAAGAATCCTGCAACGCGACCTATCCATCCCGCGGCGGCGCCTACCAGAAGGATCAAAGCCAGCAGCCCGAACGAGGCCGACAAATAAATCGGCCGCGATCGGCTCCCTGTCCGGCCGAGCGAGCGTGTTCTCTCGCCGGTGAGCAGACCGCGGCTCGAGAATGCCGCGAGTGAGCGCAGCGACCACCAGATGCAGATGACCGAAACGATGACGCCGGCCAGAGCTCCCGCAAACAGCGACGCCGGATCGACATGCAGCTTCAACGCTGTCGTGCCGACAGCACCGACCCACCACGTGCGCAGCCCAAACATGATCGCGGCGCCGTAGCCGACAGCGCCGGCGACGCCCGCCAGCCCGCCCGCAATCGAGAGGACAATCCCTTCACGCACGAACAACCGTCGAATCGAGGCGGGATCGAAGCCAAGCGCCTGAAGCAACCCCACTTCGCGCAACCGCTGCTCGATGCCAAGCTTGAAGAACAACGCAGCCAGCAGCAGGGCCGAAACCACGAGGAACATGCTGAAGTAGGTGAAGTACTCGCCGAAATCCGTTGCTCCGCCAGATGCGGCAAGGCTCTGGCCGCGCACGTCGAGCACCGAGAGCCCAAGAGCCGTCAGATCGAATTCGGACTCGAGCGCGCGCCCGTACTGGCTCAATGCGGCGGGGAGCGGCATGCCGAGGGACGGGCTGATGCGAAGCGCGGTCAGGGCCCCGTAGCGAGAGCGCCACAGCCGCTGTCCTTCATCGATCGAAATAAACGCTTTCGGTGTCGCCCGATAGCGCTTCCAATACTCCTCATCAACGGGGCGAACCCGCTGCAAGTCGATTGGGAATGGTGGATCCCAATCTGCGAGGCGATCAGAGTCGGTGATGCCTGGATAGTCCGGCACCAGGTCGCGGTCGGCGGCTGTGCCTTCAATCGGCACAATCGCGGCAACGCGGAACTCGGCGCTCCGTGTCGAGAGCCGACCCTCGGATTCCCATACGTAGTAATCCACGGAGATGGGATCGCCTATCCGGGCACGCAGATCGTTCGCGGCCCAATTGTTCAGGACGATCGGAGGCGCTTCGGGCTTCAGGCTTTGGGCTCTGGGCTCTAGGCTTTGGGCTTTGGGCTCCAGGCTTTGGGCTTTTGACCCTGGCAGGAGGCCCGCTGCATTCAAGTCAAGCGCAGTGATGACGGAGTACGGGATTTCACGCGCGCCTGTTCGGATCGAATTCGCAAGATATGTCAGCGTCGGCAGCGTCTTCATTCCAAGGCGATCGGCAGTCCTCTGCGCGACGGCCGCGCGATCGTCGCTGAGCACGGCGCTGGAGCTTTCGAGCGCAAGGACCTTCCGCTCCTCCAGCAAACGAACCTTCAATCCCGCATCCTCGAGCCCCGACGCCTCGCGTACGATGTGCTCGAGACTCTGGCGTGCTGATTCGCCGCCGGACCCGCCTGAGGAATCCCGGCTGTCGATCAAAATAGCGTTCACGTGATCCGGCTGCGCGAGCGCCGTCTGCATGCGCCGCAAAGGGACGAAGACAGCACGGATCGAACCCTGTTGCGGGCTCAGAGAGAACTCGCCGAGATTTTCCGCCGACAGAACTTCGCGCACCGTCAGCCGGATCGTTCGTCCAACGTCTTCCTTCCGGCCATGCAGGGATTCGGTGGGAATTGGCGACGCCGTTTCGATGCGAAGCAGAACCGACTGACCAGGTGTTGCCGCAATCTCACTGGCCAATCCCTCACTGAGAAGCGCGTCGTTGCCCGCCGGTGAAGCACTCCGGTCGAGGTGATGGAATTTCCAGAAGCGGTCGTCGACGGCATAGACGCGAACGTGCGAGGCCCGGCGCTCGCCGGGTTGATCGGTCACGAACCCTTCGAGGGCAATCATCGGAGCTGCTCCGTCGAATGACTCCGCAAACCCTTTGTCGGCGGCAACATCGCTGGCGAGCTGTTCCCGGAAAAACCCCGTGGACACCACGAGGTGATCGGTCTGACCGAGCCGCCGGACGACGAGATCGCGAAGGCTCTCGCGCACCGACACGCCGACGATAAGAGCTCCCGCCAGGACGGCCACGGCAATCCCCACACCGGCGATGACCGCAAGATTCGTCCGCCAGTAGTGGATAAGGCTGCGGCCGACAAGAACATTCGTGCGCATGGTCAGGCAACCCGCCTCAGCCGGCGATCGGCCAGCTCGAAGCGCTGCTCGAACCTCGCAGCCAGATCCGCACTATGGGTGACGACAATCAAGATGGCATTCTGACGCTGTTGAAGGCTCAGCAGAAGCGACGCGACGCTGTCGGCCGATGCGCGATCGAGATTCCCCGTCGGCTCATCGCACAGGAGCAGCCGCGGACGGCGAACAAGCGCTCGCGCAAGGGCCACACGCTGCTTTTCCCCTCCGGAAAGCTGGGCCGGAACGTGATCGACTCGCGCACCCAGCCCGACCTGCTCGACGAGCGAACGCGCATGACTTGCGGCGTCGGGATCGGAAGAGCCGACCAGGGTGGGCACCAGCACATTCTCGAAGACGGTGCACTGCGGCAACAGACAGTGATCCTGAAAAACGAATCCGA
>Ga0068859_100006186_pt1 | contig 12164 bp, 11 predicted proteins | sample KBSSwiS22_FD_66585 | JGI IMG/M metagenome (GOLD analysis project Ga0068859, IMG submission 66585) | Switchgrass rhizosphere microbial communities from Kellogg Biological Station, Michigan, USA - KBS Switchgrass S2-2 | ecosystem: Host-associated > Plants > Roots > Rhizosphere > Soil ... | reverse complement strand
CGACGATGTTGATTGCGAATGGTGAGAATGTGAAGGTAGTTCAGGAGCTGATGCGACACTCCAATAGTCGCACAACACTGGAGGTTTATTCACAGGCAAGGATCCGTGCGAAGCGCGAAGCACAGCAGAGAGTTGTGGAAATGATTATGCCCGAAGACACAAAGATCATGATGCAGCACATGGGTCCGGATGAGTGTTTGGGTGGCCCTTAAAAGCCACATTTACCAACGCGCGGGGGCAATGGATCGATTGGATCGTTTTGGATCAACGGCAATCCCGAAGAGTGTGCGGATTTTAGGATTTTGCTGAATAGAATTGGTAGGCGCGTGCGGATTTGAACCGCAGACCCCTACCGTGTCAAGGTAGTGCTCTACCCCTGAGCTACGCGCCTAAATAGGAAGGTTTTCAAAAACCCCAACAAATCCCAGTTTTTTTAATTCCGCTTTGTCGGCCTGTTCCGCAATGAATTGTGCGGGCAACTATGCGGGCAAATTGGAGCGACATAATAACATGTCATTTCAAATTACGCAGCGGCGAATGCTCATCACTGATAGGATACTGGAAGCCGGGGGCATAATACCGATTACAGTAGTTTTGCCGCCGAGGTCTACCTCGCGCCCGATAATGTTTGGATCACCACCAAACCGCCGTTGCCATAGACCATGGCTGAGAAGGATAACGTCGGGAGCACCCGGTTTATCTTCTTCGCGAGTGAAGATGCGGCCAAGCACCGGCTTGACACGCAGCAGCGGGAAGTAGTCTGCAGTGACGGCGGCGCCGAGCACGCGTTCAGGATCGCCACCTTCAGTAATAATCGTTCCCGCGCCTTGAAACATCGCAACGTATTCAAGCATCGTGGACGACTTCTGCACGTCCAGGAAGTCAGGCACCGAGAAGGCGCCGCGTCCGTCCAGAGTTTGATTCCGCTGCTCAGATGCGATCTTCAACAGTTGGTCAGGCTGTTCGAAAGGGAGCGGCCGCAGCAGAACCGTGTTGACGACGGAGAAGATGGCGGTGTTGGCGCCGATGCCTAACCCAATGGCGATGATTGCCACTACCGTCAGGCTTGGTCGCTTCAATAACATTCGCACTGAATAGACGATGTTCCTCCAAAGGGCGTCCATTAGTTACTCCTCCACGCTCGGGTGATATTGAGATTTCAGTGGATACTTACGGCTTTCCGGAGATCGTGAGAATCAAAGTCCGTACCAACCAGAATTGAGGATTTTTTGCGCTCTTTGTGCTTCCGTCAGGCCTGCTTCGTTTCGTAAATGAGACTTCACGATCCCATTTTCGATCACGATACACTTATCTCATCGCCAGTGACGGTGATCATGGCTCGCTACTTTATCTCAAGACACGAAGGCGCGAATGAAAGCGGATGGACCAACACACACTCAGCCTGCCAGCCATCATGCTTGCATTGCGCGCCTTGAACGTGCCCTCGCTAAAGCAGCACTAATAACGACAGCCGGCTAGGCCGCGCTGGCGTGCTCGCCTACTGGTTGTATTGCCGCTTGGATCTGACCGACAGCAACCACGCTCTCCGGCGAAGCACCGGAACTGTGAAACGGTTCCATCAGTTTGATCTTCGTCCCATTAATCTCTGTTAACTGACCGCTCCACACCATCTGATATAGTTGTGCCAAATCCTTTCTGTCGGCGTCAGTTAGTTTGCTGTCGCCGCCATAATTCATGATGGTGAATTTCGAGTTCTTGCCAAACAACACGCTGGGCGAATCCGTCTCTTTAGTGTTGGCAAAAAAGTGCCGCAGTCCAAAGACATGACCAAGTTCATGGATCAAAGTCTCGACTTGCTCTTGTGGATCCTGTGTGAACATTTTCGGGTATATGGCTATGTCGTGCTGGCCGGCGTCTGGGAAGAATGCGCGAGCTAATACGCATCCCAGAGTACTGCAGCGATCCTGTTCTCGGATCGCAACTTCAAAGTCCCAGTTGTCTTTTGCTTCCGTGAATTTGACGGGCGCCGCGGCGCCCCAGGACATAACAGCTTTGCCCATCAATTTTCTTACCTGAGCTTTAACGGCGTCCGGGTTCTCGAAAGGTTCGAAAGAGAGCTCCTGAAATCTCCATCGCAGCGTAATTCCCTTTGCCCACAGAGGAATACGTCCGTCCGGCGCATCGATCCACAGATCAAATTTGGATCGGTTGCCTGGCGTCTCGTATCCGCGTGTGTCGGTAGCACAAACGACGTCGCCTCTATAGACATGGACCTCTGACTCGCCTGCGGGGCGAGGGTCTTGCACTCTTCGCAACTCAAACTTAGCAATTTCCTGTGCTTCTGCCTTTGACATCTGTCCATTACTTCTCTCAGCCATTGTCTTATGCTCCTTTTTAGGTCTGATTCCGTTGAGGATGGCGAATCTATAAGTAATGGCGGAACTCAAGGAAACGTTTCTCAGGGTTCATCCGTTGCGTCCTGATTATTCTTGCCGACTTCACAGACTTGGCGTACCCCCCATAAAGTCCATCATCTATTCCCAGAGTTGTCGCTGCGCTCCAACCATGGGCTAAAATTAGCCAACGCCTTCGGCGTAGTTCAAACTGCATCACCACCGTTCAAAAAATTAACGGATAGACCATCTTGAATAGGATCGCCCTTCGTACGTTCTCTGCTACGGTAAGGAATTAGGAGTGGCTTAATGCAAAGAGAGGGTAAGTTAAAAGAGGCTAAGATAACCAGCAAGGGACACGCCCTTCTTTATCCACAGATTACACAGATTACTAGTCAATCTGTGCCGTTGTCGGAGAATATTTAACTTACGTCTGGAAAAACTATGACAACTTCAAATACCGGCACTGAGCAAAAGTTGTATGGCATTGCGCCGTACCTTATCGTGGATGACATCTTCCAGTCGGCAGAGTTTTATCGCGACAAACTGGGGTTTCATTTCAATCGTATTTGGGGAGAGCCACCGCAATTCGTCATCGTTAATCGGGATGGCGTCTCCATCATGCTCAAGAGCATTGGTTCGCCGGGCCACGCCCGGCCTAACAATCGTGTGAATTCGGATGCTTGTTGGGATGCCTATATCTGGGTCAAAGATGCGGACGCGCTCTACGAAGAACTGCGCTCACGTGGCGTTAAGATCACGCGAGAGATTGAAGACGCGCCTTACGGTTGCAGAGATTTCGACGTGGAAGATAACACCGGCTATATCCTCTGCTTCGGACAAGATCTGGAGACATAGAAGACCAAAGGCCCGCACCTGAGCGAGCCTTTGGTCAGTTCCGCTGTAGTAGTCCTTAACGCGTCATTTCTTTGCGATATCATTGCAGAGCGCGAGAGCCCCATCGTACCTGTAACAGACGCAGTGCCCAGGAAATTGCCGCTGAAAGCATGAGCCCGGCGGCCCTAAGGGACAGGTTGCGCTCTCGCAGTTAAAGCATGTCGCAGTGCGCTGAACTCCTATCTGTCCGAAGACGCCGAGCAGTATGACGCACGTTAGCACCAGCATTCGCACATGAGCGAACGTAATCTTTCTATAGACCATGACGAGTCTCCTTTGTGAAGTCGGGGCATATGAGAAGCGAGGTGTGTTACGGGGGAACCGGCGGCACGATACGCCGGTGCTTGGTGAGGTGTCAATTGAGGCGCCGTTCTTCATCCACAGATTACACAGATTACTAATCAATCTGTGTAATCTGTGGATAGCTCTCACTTCTGCGTTCCCGTGGTCTCTTGCTTCTTAAAGTCCGCGGTTTGAGTTTTCATAAACTCTATAAGCGTGTTCACGTCCGCCTCGGCCAAACCCAGTTTGGGCATCTGGATGCCCTTGTACTTCTGGAACAGCGCGGTTGCAATCGGATCCTTCTCCTCGATCATTTTGTTCGGGTCCGTGATGATTCTGGCCAGCCAGGCGCGATCCCGCACATTTGTGACGCCGAGCAGATCCGGTCCAATCTTGTCGCCGTTTCCGATGGTATGACACGCAGCGCATCGCGTCGCGAAAAGATATTTGCCTTTGTCGATATCCAGCGTGGCGGATTCGGTCCTGTTCGCTGCTCCGATGTTGACCGCCGCCTGCTCACCATAGCCCATCAACTGCTCGATCTTCAGAGCCATGAACTTGGTATTGTCGAGGGCCGAGTTTCTCATCCATATTCCGGTCCTTTCATTGCCGATGAGCAAACTCGGCATGTGGCCGTCTGGATCGTTACCGTTGGGAAGCTTATCGAGTCCCAACTTCTTGCTAATCAGTTTGATGTCTGCCGGCTTTCCAGTAAGGAATGTCCAGCCAGGCCCAACGTGATACTTGTCCGCATACGCTTTGAGCACCTCGGGCGTGTCGTGTTCCGGCTCGATTGTGATCGAGTAGAAGAAGACATCTTTACCCATTCGAGCGCCCAGGAGTTTCTGAAGCTGGACCATTCGCGCGGTCTCCAAAGGACAGTTGTACTTGCAGGTGGTGTAGATAAGCTCGAGAGCCACAACTTTGCCTTTGATTAGATCGTCGTAGAAGCGAACCTTCTTGCCGTCCTGCGTGATCAGCTCAACGTTGGGAAAGTGGGTTCCAGCCCATTGCGCCTCTTCCTTTGCCGCCGTCTCATCGGGTTTCGACGCCTGCTTTAAAGTCATTCCGCACTTTGGGCAAGAGCCGCCAGTCTTTGACCTGACCTCCGGATGCATCGGGCAGCTATATTCGGCTTCGACACTTTGCTGCTGTGCGTAACTAACTGCTGGGACTTGAGAATTAATCAATACAGATATGCCGATCATCAGCACTCCAAGCAAAAGAAGATTCATGTTCGTGCGTTTCATATATCTAACTTCTCCTTATCTGAAACGTGTTGAGGTTGAGCGACCCTTCGACGATCACCGGCGTACGGTGCGCGTCTGCATGGGGGACGATCGCTCAAGCCTCAATCTCAGGCGCCAAAAAGCGCGATTACTGAATCGCTACAGGGGCGGTAGTGCCAACCGCTGTAGATGTAACGACGTTGTTTCCAACGGTGATGCTTCCACTCACCAGTTTTCCCGTGCTGACGTCGAACTTAAGAGTGGCGGTCGCCAGCATTGTGCGGGACGTCAGTGGACCCTTGGCGCTGTCGTAATAAGGGACCGATAAGATGAGCGTGTCGCTGTCCTGTAACGGCCTGATCTCGGAAACAAGATTGTCTCCCGTGACATACGTCCTCAGGTTTGTTTTTGAGCTCCCACTTGTTCCCTTCAACTGCGAAAAATCGAAGTCAACCATTACGATCTTAAGGATGGTTGTCGAGGTGTTGTCTATCACTGTTCTGGCAGAAACAATCGCGTTGCCATTAACTGTGACAGAACCGTTCGGATCGCTCACCGAGCCGCTGGCTGCGATTGTGATGCTACTGTCGACAGGAGCAGCCGGATCAGTAGTGGTGGTTGTGGTCTGCGCCTGAACGGACGAACCGCCCAGAACCAGCACCATAACGACACCAATCAGGAGTGTTACGAAGGTCGGGCTGAAAAACGATCGCCGAACCTTGATATTTAGCTGTGTGTTCATTATGTATCTCCTTTCTTCGGCCTCAGAAAGCGGTCGGAAGAATGTCATCAGGGGCCATAAACGTGACGCCCTGCGGTTTCGGAATCGGAGTCGGCAGCGGGTTCAAGAACGGCGCGCCGGCACCATTGATTTCCCACCTCAAAAGCATCGCGTTGTCTTCGTGCATGGTGTTGTGGCAGTGCTCCATGAACATGCCGCCCCAGTCGCGGAACTGAAGCGTGATTTTCACTTCACCACTAGGTCTCAGGCGCCAAACGTCCTTGCGCCCACGCTCCCATGCGGGAACCTTCGATGCACTGCCGTCGCGAGACAGAGTCTGGCACTCCTCGAAGTGGATATGAATCGGGTGATCCCAACCACCGCCACCATTCCTCAAGGTCCATACTTCTCGGGTACCGAATTTTGGCGCCGCTGAGATCCGGCCAAAGTCAGCCGCGAGCGTTGGTCCTTGATTGTCAGTCTTAATGCCCCACGGGCCGAAGAAGGACGTGATCGGATCGTTGGTTGTCTGATTGGCGCCGCTGTTGAATTCGAAAACACGTTCGCGGGCCACTGGAATATTCGACAGATCCGGGTTCGGGATCAGTGTGTCAGGGACCTGACTTATATCCGGCTGTGCGGGATCCCGGACAATGCGGAACTCGAGGAATTTACCTACACAGGGATCCTGTGAGTTACCTGAGAGCGCTTCCGAAAGACTCAGGTCCTTGGACACTCGCCTGCCGTCCTGGTGTTCAGCCAGGTTAACCATCCAAACCGTCTGGCCAACACTGTAACGAGAGAAGTCAATGACGATGTCGTAACGCTCCGCGATGCCCTGCTCGTCAAGCTGCGTGAGCACCACCGGGTGCGGTAACAAGTTACCGTCGTTGGCGATCTGGATCATCGGCGATCCATCACTCAATGAGAGCTTGAAGAAGCGCGAGACTGATCCATTCAGGATGCGGAAGCGATACTTGCGCCGCTCGACGTGCATGAAAGGCTTGAAAGCGAGGTTTACGGTCATTACATCGCCCAGGAATCCATCGAATTCAAAGATGTCCATTGCCATCTGACCGTTCGCATCCCAGGCCTTGTCGGCAAGCATGAGGTTCACGTCATAGTCGAGGTTGCCCCACGATTTGCCGCTGACGCTGGCGCGTCCGCTCGGTAATCTCAGGTTGACGCCATCGACGATGTCTTCGGCGCCACGATCGAGGCCACTGTAGATGTTGAACATCCCAGCAATGCCCTTATAGACGTTCTGCGCGGTGAAGCTGAACATGTGATCGTGGAACCAGTGGGTGCTCATGGTCTCGTGCCAGTCGCCAGGAATTTTCATCAGGCCGCCGGCGTCGGTCGGGCCCGAGGCTCGATTGTCCGTGGCGGTGGTGTTGATGGAGTTGCGCCCGGCGAGGACGATTGGATAGTGATAGTCGTAGAACTGGTTGGGGAAGAAGTAAGCGCCGGTAAAGCCGTCATTCTCCGCACCGTGGTGTCCGTTGTGTTCGTGCGTAGAGATCGTGTGAATGCCGAAGCCTCCGTTCTGGTTTTGAAAAACGGGGAGTTTGTTGTGGAGGCGGAAGAGAACTGGCTCGCCATAGCGCACTTGCATGAGCTTGGGCGGAATGCTGCCGTTGTAAGTCCAAAACTTGTCAGAGTTCTGGCTAGGCAGGTTCGGGTGAAACTTCGGCGGAATAGGGGTGGCCGCATTGATACCCGAATTCTGCGCCGCCGAAACACCAGGATTGTACGTGGTATTGACTTTAGCACCTTCCACCGAAGCGTCGATGGCTATCGCGGGCGGAAGAAGGCCGAACTGTTGGTGCGCCCAAATCGGTCCCGGAGGACGTCCCTCGATAGGGCCAGTGCCGCCGCCCAGTGCGGGGTCAACAGGTTGTTGTGTCTGGTTCGCCTCGGCCGTCGGTGCTGGTGTTAAAGCAGCAACAGGAATCCGCGGAAACAGGTCGAAGCGTGGCATCGGCTGCGAAAAAGGTGTTGCTGTGCCCAGCGGACTGGGTGGAAGTCCGGTCGGGATGTTGGACGAGGCGAATGCGCTACGGCCAAATGGACTGAGGCCGCTGATTGGAATCATCAGACCGGCTGAAGTAAATAATCCCATTTTGATCAGGTCACGACGCGAGACCTGTCCCTGGGATTGTGCTTGGATAATGTCCCAGCGGTTCTTTCGCGCTTGCTCGGCTTCACGCAAGCGCGCTTTCGAAGCCTTTGGAGACAAAAAGAAGTTTCTATCAGACATCTGTTTCTCCTTCAGTACAAAATTCTCCATGGTATTGCGCAGGAAGTGGAACCGTGGGGGTTACGTTCCACAGCGCGCATCACCTGATTAGATCCAACGGATCAGTTGCTGTGCTTGGTAATGTGTCAGTTTTCTGAGTGACGAGAGGCTCGTCACAGACCCTTAACTATCAAGCGATCTGCCAAACATTGAGTGGAGCGTGAGAATACAATGCGCTAATGATCTTGAATGTCACCCTGGTGACATTTGCCACACTTTAAATTTTTTGCGATACTGCTGCTCCGCGTTCCCCCGCGTGTCCGAACTATTAACCACTCAATAATAATTTAAGGAACACCGGCGTCTTGCAACAGACTCAATTGTTGCAGGTCGGATCGGAGTGGTTAGGAGTTCAATCATGCCCGCGTTAATAGAAGTTTCTCACGGTTTCCCAAAACTTTGGTTTATAGGACGATTCGATCTGCTGCAGGCAATGAATGCTGAGGCGCAGCAGCGCTTCTACACTATGGTGCGAAGAACAAGACGCCGGCGCGGTGAGTGGGTCTTCGTGCATGGCGACCGCGCCGACAGCATCTACCTTCTGCAAAAAGGCCGGATGAAGATCACCGCCTTAAGCGAAGATGGTCACGAAGTAGTGCATGAAATAGTTTGTCCCGGCGAGATTTTCGGCGATACGAGTACGATTCTCGGCATCCCGCGCACGACTTCCGCTCAGGCTCTCGAGTCTTCGCTGCTGGGTGAAATACGTCGGAAGGATTTCGAATCACTGTTGATGGAGTTTCCAGAGTTGTCGTTGCAGTTGCTCAAATGCGTGGGTCTGAGGTTAAAAAAAGCCGAAGCACAACTGGTGAAGGTCATTTGCCACGATGTTTCCACCCGGGTCAGGGATGCTTTGATCGACTTGATGGCTGCCGAACCAGGAACACATCCGGACCAGCCTGTCATGATAAAAATCACCCAACAGGATCTGGCTAATTTAATAGGAGCGTCCCGGCAGAAGACCTGGCAGGCCCTCAAGGAGTTGGAGGATTCGAACGTGTTGAGGCTCATGTACCGCAGTATTTTGGTGACCGCGCCACACAAACTCCACAATGTAAACCGCTCTGAAAGACACGCGGCTTAACGGTGACCCGACGCTACCGCGTTACGGTACTGATCGTTCACTCGGTACGTAGTGCAATCGTCGGGTCTACTTTCGTCGCGCGTCGCGCCGGCACGTAAGAGGCCAGAAGTCCCACTGCGATGAGCACGGCCGAAACGCTGGCGAACGTTAGATAGTCAGTCGCGGTCACACCGTATAGAAGACTTGCCATCAAACGTGTCAGCGCGTATGCCGATATCAATCCTGCGCCTACACCTATCAATGTCAACGTCAGTCCCTGGCGCAGCACCAACCGCAACACGTCCCTTGCCTCTGCGCCAAGCGCCATCCGAATTCCCAACTCGCGCCTGCGAAGCGTGACTGTGTAATTCATCACGCCATAGACTCCTACGGCTGCCAACACCAACGCTACCCCAGCGAAAGCGAGCAGCAGCGTCATGTTGAAGCGCCGCCCGGAAAGCGATTGCATTAGCACCTGGTCCATCGTCTGTACGTCAGTCAGCGCCTGCTCTTTATCGATTGAATAGATCGCCCTGGAAACAGGTTGGACCAGGCTCTCCGGGTTCGAGGCAGTCCGCACCACGAAGCTCATGTAAGGTCGTGGCGCTTGTCTGTATGGCAGATACATCATCGCGGACGCATCAACATCCAGCCCACTTGTCTTAACATCACCTACTACGCCGACAATTTCACGTGCCCCTTGCTTGACGTGAAATGAGGGCGTTAGCCGTTTGCCGATCGGGTTTTCTCCCGGCCAGAACCGGCGCGCCATCGCCTCGCTGATGATTACGACCGGCACGCTATTATCACGATCCTGATCGCTGAAGAAACGTCCCTGCCGTAAGGGAATGCCAATCGCTCGGAAGTAGTCAGAGGAGATGTAACGCGTCTGGGCCATCGGCTGCTCCGCGACTGTTCCTGTAGGCCGGCCCTCGATACTAAAGGGTTGTGTCGATCCACCTCCCGCGAGCGGAATGGTCGTGGTGGCTCCAACAGAAATGACTCCAGGCACGGCGCGGATCTGTTCCGTCACCCGGTCGAGAAACGCAAGCTGTTGGTGAGGTTCAGAATACCTGATGGGCGTTAAGCCGACGCTCATCGTTAACAGATTGCTGGTGTCGAACCCGGGATCGACGTTTTGCAGCTTCCAGAAACTGCGAATCATCAGTCCCGCTCCGATTAATAGTACTAGTGACAGAGCGACCTCTGAAATCACGAGGGCCTTGCGTGTGTGCTGCTTCATGGGACTGCCGCCGGTTCGGCCCGCACCTTGTTTCAGAGTTTCGCTGAGACTGGTCCTGGTAAACTGCAAAGCGGGCACGATTCCGATAATTATGCCCGCGGCAAACGACACTAAAAGAGTAAAGCCCAGGGCCCAGGTGTCGATTCCGATATCGCCTGAATTAGGAAGGCTGCCCAGTCGCACGAGCATCCTACTTCCCCACACGGCGAGCAGAAGGCCAAGCAGTCCTCCGGTAACAGCGAGCAGAACGCTTTCGGTAAGTAGTTGTCGGACCAGCCGAGCCCGCCCGGCGCCGAGCGCGATACGCACCGCGATCTCTTTCTGACGGTTGGCGCCTCTGGCGAGCATCAGGTTTGCGACATTCGCGCAGGCGATCAACAACACGAAGCCCACGGCACAGAAAAGCACAAGCAGCGCCGTGCGGATATCGCCGACAAGATCCTCATGAAGCGGGATAACCACGGCGCCCCAACCGCTGTTCTCCTCAGGATATTGTTGTTCGAGCCTGGTCGAAATCGTACTCATCTCCGCCTGCGCCTGTTGCAATGAGACGTTTTGCTTCAGACGTGCAATCACGATGTAGTCATGAATTGATCGCGTTTGACGTTCCTTGTCATCCCACCCCAGAGGCACCCACAGGTCGGCCTCCCGCGGCAACGCAAATCCCGCGGGCATGATTCCAACCACAGTGAAACTTCGACTGTTAAGAGTCACTGTTTGACCGATTATGTTTGGGTTGGCTCCGAAGGCTCGTTGCCACAGCCCGTGACTAATCACAACGACCTGATCGCGTCCCGGTTGTTCCTCGTCGGGTGTAAAGGTGCGCCCCTGCATTGCATTGGTGCGCAACACCGAAAAGAAGTCTGAAGATACTGTGGCGCCGATCAATGGGAGAGGGTCATTACTGGTACTCAGACTCAGGCCCGCGTAACCGTAAATCGCCATCTGTTCGAAGGTGCTGCTCTGTGCCTTCCAATCAAGATAGTTCGCCGGTGACACTGAAAATCTATCGAGGCCCGGGAAGCTTTGCTGAGGCGGCGTGTGCCAGACATCCACGATGCGCTCCGATTCGGGATAGGGTAAAGGCCGCAGCAGTAGACCATTGACGACACTGAATATCGCAGTGTTGGCGCCAATCCCGAGCGCGAGCGACAGCACGGTTACTATAGTGAAAATGGGACTATGGACCAGCGCTCGCACGCCGAATCGAATATCTCGCCACGCTGTTTCTATGAATTGACCCATTCTGATCTCCCTTACTCTTTCCTGGACTTGCTCGACACCGCCAACTTCGATGAGGGCGTTACGCCGAGCCTCCTGAGGCGAGAGTCCTTGCCTGATATTCGCTTCGGTCAACATATCCAGGTATGCCTGGATCTCTTCAGTGAACTCCTGGTCCACGCGGTCCTTGTGGAACAGGTTTCGCCAAAGGCTGTTCAGTCGAGGAATCAGCGGCACAACTGCTCTCCTCAGGTTGCTTTTAGGGCGCTGGTAATCGCGAGAGAAATCCGCTGCCAATCCTGCGTCTCGGTCTCGAGCTGGCGCCGCCCGGCTGCGGTAAGGCGATAGTACTTTGCACGGCGATTGTTTTCTGATTCACCCCACGAAGACTGGAGCCAACCCGACTCTTCCATCCGGTGTAACGCCGGGAAAAGTGAGCCGGGCTTGACCTTGAAAGTCCCCTTTGTGATCTGTGCGATGCGATGTGAAACACCCAACCCGTGCAGCGGACCAAGAGCCAGCGATTTCAGCACCAGAAGATCGAGCGTGCCCTGCAACAGGTCAACCTGCCTTCCCGCCATGTATCTCTCCTATAGTCTGTCTGTACATGGTAGATAACCGTTTTCATATAGAATGTCAATACGAGTGATTCAGCTATAACGCTCAGTAAACTACTACTCTCCTTAACACCACGACCCTCTGGAAAATGGCGGCTATACGCCGAAGGCGTTGGCTAATTTCAGCCCAGAAACTATGAAGCCGGGTCTCCCGAAGTCGGTTTGAAAGTTGGAGAATATCCAACGACACGAGTTTGACCCTTGCGGGCTGACTCAAAACCTGACGATGAAGGGAGTA
>Ga0068859_100006185_pt1 | contig 12165 bp, 13 predicted proteins | sample KBSSwiS22_FD_66585 | JGI IMG/M metagenome (GOLD analysis project Ga0068859, IMG submission 66585) | Switchgrass rhizosphere microbial communities from Kellogg Biological Station, Michigan, USA - KBS Switchgrass S2-2 | ecosystem: Host-associated > Plants > Roots > Rhizosphere > Soil ... | reverse complement strand
ACCAATCAGCAAAACAGAAAATGATATAGTACTGGATAAAAATCAAACTAAACAATTTGATATTCCGGTTGTAAAGGATAAAGATCATATCAGTTACACGTATACATTTATTGAAAGCACCACAAAAAAAGCAGTTACCACAAAGCAATACCTGCCTTATATTCTTACACCCAAACCCGGTGAAGCCCCCAAAATAAACGGCGCCAAAGTGTATGGTGTTCGCCCCAATTCCCCTTTTATGTTTAAAATTCCTGCTACGGGCAAAAAACCTTTGCAATACAGCGTGCAAAATTTACCGGAAGGATTTATGGTTAACCCCGCAAACGGTGTAATAACGGGTAAGCTAACCCGAAGCGGCGACTACAAAGTAACATTTGTGGTAAAGAATACAAAAGGTGTTGCTAAAAGAGATTTCACCATTAAATGTGGTGATGTGCTGGCGCTTACACCACCCATGGGCTGGAACAGTTGGAATTGCTGGGGCCTTAGTGTAAGTGATGAAAGATTAAAAGCTTCTGCCAAAGCCATGATGGATAAAGGTTTGATTGATCATGGCTGGGCTTTTATGAATATTGATGATGGCTGGGAAGACAAACAAAGAAATGCAAGCGGAGCAATTGTTGCCAATACAAAATTCCCCGATATGAAAAAGTTGGGTGAATGGCTGCATGGCAACGGATTGAAATTTGGCATCTACTCCTCTCCCGGCCCAAAAACATGCGGCGGTTATTTAGGCAGTTACCAGCATGAATTACAAGATGCCACTACTTATGCCAGCTGGGGTATTGATTATTTAAAATACGACTGGTGCAGTTATGGCGACATTCATGATAAGAACGATAATTCACTGGCTTCTTATAAAAAACCTTATGAAGTAATGCAGGATGCTTTGCAAAAACAAAACCGTGATATTGTGTACAGCCTTTGCCAGTATGGTATGCAAAATGTTTGGGAATGGGGCGAAACGGTGAATGGCAATTGCTGGAGAACAACCGGTGATATTGAAGATACCTGGGAAAGCCTGAGCGGGATAGGTTTTAAGCAGTTGAAACAATATGCTTATGCAAAGCCAGGCAGGTGGAATGATCCTGACATGATGATCGTGGGACAGGTTGGTTGGGGAGATCATTTACACCCCACAAGATTAACACCCGATGAACAATATACGCATGTGAGTTTATGGAGTTTACTAAGCGCCCCGTTATTAATTGGCTGCGACCTGAGCAAGCTGGATGATTTTACATTGAACCTGCTGACCAATGATGAAGTGATCGCCATCAACCAGGATGTAGCAGGCAGCCAGGCTAAACAGGTTATCATCAGGAGCGATCCTAATAATGTTGATTACCAGGTATGGGTGAAAGAACTTTCAGATGGCAGCAAGGCAGTAGGCATTTTTAATACTACAGATAAAAGTGAAGTGGTAAGGTTTCATTGGAATGAAATACAACAGTCCCCCAACCAGAAAGTAAGAGATTTATGGCGGCAACAAGACCTTGGTAATTTTGCAGGCATGTTTTCAACAAGGGTTGCTGCACACGGTGTAACTTTGATAAAAATTACAGCTAATTAGTACCGCTTACAAATAGTATGGAGTTTGAGTGCTGTTTTTACGGGCGGCATTATACAAGCATAAAATTTGGCGGCATTATTATTAACATTATTTATTTTGTAATTGGTATAACATGACGAAACTATCAGTAAATATCAATAAGCTGGCCACGCTGAGAAATTCACGTGGCGGCAATAATCCGGACCTTATACTATCAGCAAAAGATATTGAGCGTTTTGGGGCGGATGGCATTACGGTGCATCCCCGGCCAGGCGAAAGGCATATCCGTTACGCTGACGTGTATGCGCTAAAACAAATTGTAACTACCGAATTTAATATTGAAGGTAATTGCACCGAACAAAGTTTTGTGGATTTGGTTTTAGCCAATCAACCTACACAGGTTACACTGGTGCCCGACAGTAAAAACCAACTCACCAGCAATCATGGTTGGAACACAATTGAGCATAAAGATTACCTGAGTGATATGATCTCCACTTTTCAATTAGCAGGTATTCGTGTATCCATCTTCGTTGACCCGGTGGTTGAAATGGTGGAAGCCGCCAAAGCTACCGGCACCAACCGTATTGAATTATACACCGAAGGTTATGCCAGCGAATTTGCAAAAGGCAATAAAGAAAAAGCCATTGCACCTTATGTGGCTGCTGCAACAAAAGCTAATGAATTGGGATTGGGTATTAATGCTGGTCATGATTTGGATCTGGACAACCTGAAATATTTTTCCGATAACATTCCTGGTTTGTTAGAAGTTTCTATCGGCCATGCACTGATATGTGATGCTATTTATTTGGGATTGGAGAATACGGTGCAGTTGTATAAGCGGTGTTTGAAATAGATAATAATTAACAAAGTCAGATACTCATTTATTCATTCTGTTTATTAATTCATCAACAACTTTTTTGATAAGTTCTGAGGGTACACCATTCGGGTTATCGAAATATTCTTTTAGTTCTCCAGTATGCTTTTCATTGAGTGTATTGTTTTTATTACTGACGACTTCAAAAAAATCAACTTTAAGAAATTCAGCAATCTTACCCATTCTCATTATAGTAAGTCCACTGCACTGACCACTTTCTATTTGGCTTGCACGTCCTTTGGTAATACCTAAATGCTTTGCAAGCAATTCTAACTTCAATCCTTTTTGTTCACGTATCGTTTTAATGTTACGGCCAATAATCTTTTCTGGTTGCATTTTAAAAGTTTTAAACTAAACAAAAAATTGCAAATCCTAAACATTGTTTAGGCAAAAGATAAGGCCACTTCAAAGATTAGCTATTATTTCGATAATGCAAATTTAATTTTTGAAATAACAGAACAATTGAACAACAGTCGGTTTATCTGAAAACTGTTCTGATTTAACTTAAAGCCTCAACCGAAAATAGAAGATGATTAAGATCCATAGCCCACCTGTTAGCTGCAATTTTTGCTTCTATACTACCCATAATAAAATCTCACCTTAATTTATTAAACTATGCTACGAATCCGTAAAATTATTTTGTTCTTTATTATTTCGACAATTATATGCAGTTGTCAAAAACAATTGAGCAAAGAGAAAGCTGTATTAACAACTTCAAAATACAGTTTAAAAATACCGGAGAATTTTTTTAAAGAAGCACCTGTACCCGGAGTTGTTCAAAACCCCAATTCAAAAGTAAATATTGCAACAGCTCCCTCAGCAGCACTGCAAAGCCTGACATCGACTGTTGATCCAAATAACGGCGACACTTCAATTATTCTTGGCAATCAATTAACCAACCCATATACAGTTGCCAACATGCAGCAAGCATATAATTTGCTTTATGGCAATGGTGTAACATTAAGTGCAAACTATTTGTATGTAAGGTTTAAACCAGCAGATGTTGATCAGTTAGAAACATTAAAGAACAATGGCGATTTGGAATTACAGGATTATCCAATGGATTATGATGTAGTGCAAGATGGTGATTATTATCAGGACCCTACCTTAGGAACCGAAGACATAGGATGGTTGTACGCTGTAGTTCCCGCAGGATATGCGCCTCCCGAAGGAATCGTTTATAAAGTAATTTCGCCACTCTATTTACCCAACGATAATCTTTTACTTGAAGATATGGCAGAAAGCATTGCTGCAGGTGGTGTTTATACAGCTTCAGTAGAAAATGGGGTTAGGGTTATTATAAGAACAGATATAAGCGGTGTTGAACCCTATTATCCAATACCTTGTGATCCTGCAACGAATCCTGATTGTGCTGAAGGCGGCGGAGATGGTGGTGGTGGCGGTAATCCTCCACCTGCACCAACAGGTATTTATGTTGAGGATGTAAAAAATTGTTCAGTAGCATCTGCAAATGCGCCCTTACGCCAGGCAAGGATTGTTTGTAAAAGATGGTTTAAAATTTGGCGGGGATATACGGATGACAACGGGCATTTTAATTGCACAAAACGTTTTAGAAACAGGGTAAAAGTAATTGTAAAAACTGAAAACAATCTTGCAAAAATTAGTAAAATACGAGGGGTGAGATTATGGCAAGTGCTTTTTCCTGTTAAAAAAAGGCTTGGGGTATATGATGGAAGTGATCTGGCTACGTTGTATTATGTTTTTACCAAACCGTTAAACGCAAATGCCAATAGTGCTGGTTTGCCTTATTGGACAGCAGCAATGGCACACAATAGTGTAATAGAATTCAGGCAATACTCTGCCGAATTTGGATTGCCCAACCCACCCGATGACTTAAAAATAATTGTAACTAATTGGGGACTTTTGCGAGGGTCGGGTTCTACTGTAATGTTTAATAAATGCAGAGATTATACAGTACCTTTAAACTGGACATCATTTTTCCTGGCAAGTAGCAAATTTATAACGGTAACTGCTACTGCAGAACTTACTAAAATTTTAAAAAACAGGGTAGATATGACGATAAGCTATTTACCACCCGATGCCGATTATAATTGCTGGCTATCCTCACCGCATTTTAAAAAAATTGTTTACCACGAATTAGGGCATGCACAGCATTATAACCAGGTTGGTTGCGATTTTTGGACGGCTTATAGAAATGCAATCATTACTGAACTTTCCAAATTAGACCAGGTTGATTTTAGTCCGTATGGCACAGGTAACGATGCTACCACTGCACCAATAATCGCAACCGGCGAAATGTGGGGCAACCATTGTCAATACGTTTACACCAACAGGCATTATGGCGATGGCGGTACAGCCGCTCCTGTTTTTAGCGCACTTATGCAAGGGTATGAATACAGCAATACTTCAATTACAGGATTAAATTGCTATTTGGCTGCTTTAGAAAGCCATAATCCGAATTCATCAAATGATGTTTGGCCTTGGGTACCTCAAGGGTTACCTTATGACTTATTTGATAATAGGAATGATAATAATGCAAATTCAATTATAGATAATGTGAGCGGTTATACCTATCTGCAGAGCTTTAATGCTTTACAAGCTGATGTTCGTTCAATCCAAGCATTTAGAGATAGATTGCTACAACAAAATAATAATAATCAACAAGTACAAGTAAACCAATTATTTACTCGATATGGGTATTAATATTTTAAAAAAGGTATTGCTGATTACAGCAATACCTTTGCTTTTTGCAGCAAGTTGCCGCAAAGATGGTACAAGGCCCTGTGAACGGGCAGCTTATATTTTTGCAGTAACTTCTGAATGGAGCCCCCAAAGGGAAGTATATAATGTTGGAGACACAATATTTTTAAATTCATCTTTCTCCAAAACTTTAGTTGACTTAACTGGTAATTACAATGTTGATTATAGTAACTCTGTTGGTGTTGGGGGTAATATTACAACATCAGTTATGGACACAATTACACATTCTATTATTGATGGATTATCTAATTTTGAAATTATACAAATTAAGGGCAATATAAGTCCTATTGCAAACATTCCAAACGCAGGAAAAAATATTACATATAGTGAACAAGCAAATTATATTTTTAATGCAGGGGTTGTTTTAAAGCAAAAAGGGTTATATCAATTAGCTGTAACAGATTTAAGCAGTAGAGGAATTGTTGGAAAAAACTGTACAAACGCAGGATTTGGAATGACTGTAACCAATACTGATAAGCACTTAAATTTATTTCAGTATGCTTTAGGTTATGCACCAGATGCATTATTGCAAAAAAGTATTTATTGCTTTAGGGTACAGTAAAAATATAAATTTTGTGAATTTCTATATACGCCAATATGCTATAAAAAAAGTACTGTTGATTACAGCAATACCTTTGCTTTTTGCGGCAAGTTGTCGCAAGGACAGCACAAGGCCTTGTGAAAGGGAAGCCTTTAACTTCGCAGTAACTTCTGAATGGAGTCCCCAAAAGGAAGTATATAATGTTGGCGATACCATATTTTTAAATTCATCTTTCCCCAAAACTTTGGTTGATTTAATTGGTAACTACAATGTTGATTATAGCAATTCGGTTGGTATTGGTGGAGCATCCCCTTACTGGGAATTAGATACCATTTTGCATGAGGTAAAAGGAGCAACTGCGAAGTTTAACTTTGTTTCAATAACAGGCGAAATTGGAAATAAGACTATTAATTTAGACCAAAGTAAAAGCATTTCATTTTTAGAGCAGTCTACAAAATACGAATTAAGAGTAGGGATAATAGTAAAGCAAAAAGGAATTTTTGCTATCTATATACCAGATTTGACAAGCAATGGTTTGAGAGGCAAAAATTGCACTAATGTCGGGTTTGCAAACACACTAACCAACACCAATAAAAATTTAAACTTGTTTCAATATGCAATGAACAGACCACCTGCTAGCCAGTTTGAAATAGATAGGATTTATTGCTTTAGGGTACAATAAAAATATAAATTTTGTGAATTTCTATATACGCCACTATGCTATGTGAATTTGTTTCGGTAGTTAAAATTTATAAAAAAAAGATGGCGTTAAGCAACGTTAGCTTTGGTGTAAACATAAATGAAAGTGTAGGGTTACATGGTCCTAACGGATCGGGTAAGACTACACTTTTAAAAATTGCTGCCGCCCTTGAAAGACCTACAAATGGACAAATAATTTTACATAAGGATACTTTTTCAAGAACAGGAACCATTCTCGACGACTATAAATTCCTTAAAAACATCAGCGGGAAAAATAATTTAGATTGTTTCTTTAATGCTGTTATTAATGACAAACAAGAGGCTGCAGATCTTTTAAACATAACAGCGAATCTTATACAAGAATTTCGATTGGAAGATAATATTTCTAAAAAATTTAAACACCTGTCATCTGGCACAAAGAAAAAACTGGATTTGGTGTCTGTGCTGAGCAAAGATAATTTGCTTTTTTTATTAGATGAACCAACAACGGCCCTGGATGCTCAAAGTATTTTATTCCTGGAAAATATTATCAGCCAGAAAAGAAAAGAAGGCTGTTCATTTTTAATTGCCAGCCATGATAAAACTTTTTTGGCTAATTGTTGCGATAAAGTTTATGCTTTGCAGGATGGGAAAATTGTAAAAGAATTAAAAAGTGTAAATTTATTATAGATGATAAAAATAATTGCCTTGGAGTTTCGTAAATATATTTCCCCGCTTGTAGTTGCACTTTTATTGTTTTATATCTTTTATATAACCTTCTTTACAGTTTTTACTTTAAGAAAGTGGGATAATGAACTAATTTTTCTACAAAATTTTAACTATTATTTTTCTACGCTCATTTTATTTACCATTCCGCTTACCGTTTTTATTTATGTGGGGGCCGAATTTAAGAGTGGTTATGCTGGTAAACTTATCAGTAATGGTTTGAGCCGGAAAGATTATCTCAAAAGAAAATTTATTTTTTTTGTTACGCTCGCTATTCTTTCCACGCTTGTATATTTTATCGCTTTTTTCTGCCTTTATTCGTTTGGTTCGTTTAAAGTAGATTATCCTGATTCTCTTCTTTTAGAATCTGGCATAAGCGTATTGCTTATTTGTTTATTGACTATTTGCATAGCAGCTTGTTTAACAATAACTGTTAAGAATGCTATCGGGGCTTTTTTTATATACTACATTTATTATACGCTGGAGAAATTATTTTTTGAGTTGAAGCATATTAATTTCCCATTGTCGTATTTTGTTTCATTGTTTCAGTTTAAATCTGTAGTCACAACTTCTTCGTTTGTAATATTTGTTGTACTTGATTTGTTATTGGTGTTGGTAGTGTCTCTTTTTACCTATTATCGATTTAAACACTCAGCATTATAATTTTAGGGAAAGTAACCAGGGATGTCATGAAAAACAAATGTTCGTCCCCTTCAAAAAAAAATAAAATATCTGAAATGAAAAAAGACCTTTTTTTTAGCATTGTAATTTTTATGTATTTCCCGGTATTAATTGCTCAAAATAAACAATTGAAAGATTCAACAATAATATTGCCGGGTGATATCTATTCCAATTTTAGTAAAGAAACTTATAGCAGAACAAAACCAACTTCTTTCTTTATAAGTAAAGATAAAGATTCAATAAAGATTTTGTCATTCGGTTATTCTGAGCTTATAAGCGCAGGTGACAAATTTTATACAAAAAAAGATTTTACAAACGCAGCTTATTGTTACATAAAGGCTTTTAATGATAATAATGGCCTTGGAAAAGTTGATGACCGGTTAAAAGCCGCATGTTGTTTTTCTATGCTTGGCAATAATGATAGTTCATTTGTTCAACTCTTTAGAATAGTATCTAAGGGCCATTATACAAACTTGAATGAGATAAATTCTATTGATAATTTGAAGCCGCTTTACCAGGATAAAAGATGGCCGGAAGTCATTGCCCTAATAAACAAAAATAGGAATGAGTTAATTGAAAAAATGAATAAAGAAATTCCAGAAAATGGATTACCTGCTGAAAGTAATCAGTAAATAGTTTGTTACACTATTATGTATCGATTTAAATGCTCAGCGTTATAATTCAATGTAAAATATCAGAATGGTTATTGATAGTTCAACAATGGTATACCGTACAAGTGTCCCGCCATATCGGGATGTACCATGCGACGCAACGATGCCTAATAGAATTAATGAAGCTCGTCCCCAAAAAAATATTTTACGCAGTAAAATGATTGGTGCCTGAACTGCTGAATAGATAACGAAGAGTTGAGACAAGTTAAGGTGGATAGAGTTTTTTTCTGCGGTTGCTGCTTTTAGGTAAAGGTGTCTGACGGTTGTAACCGTCTTGACACCATAAGCCTACTTCAGCAATTTCTCCAGCTTTCTTTCCAGCGCCTGCCCTCTTAAATTTTTACCTACAATTTTTCCTTCGGGGTCAATTAAATAATTCTGAGGTATGCTGAAGATCTGGTTTTGTTGAGCTACAGCATTATTCCAGCCTTGTAAATCGCTCACATGCGTCCACGTTAGTCCGTCCATGGCGATGGCATCAATCCAGGCTGGCTTTGCTTTATCCAGTGACACACCCAGTATAGTGAAATTTTTATTCTTGAATTTGTTGTAAGCCGATACCACATTTGGATTTTCCTGCCTGCAGGGCCTGCACCAGCTGGCCCAGAAATCTATCAGTACAAATTTGCCGCGTAATGAAGAAAGACTTACTGGTTTGCCTGCGGTATCAGGTTGTGTAAAATCCGGCAATAAAGTGCCAATGGCATTCTTTTTAGCATCAGCAATAAATTGCGCCACTGCAGTACCCATTGGTGTGGCCTTAACCTGTGGTGTCAATTGATCGTATAAAGTTTCTGTTTTGGCAAGATCTTCTGATACCTGGTTGTACCTGAAAATAGCCAGGGGATTGATGTACGAACCAGCATGTTTGCTTGCAAAATCATAACACAATGCAGCCGCAATTGTGGATGCAGAAGAATCGTAAGGCGCATTTTCAGCAAACACGGCCTGGTAAGGTTCCATTAGTGTGTTAAACTCCAGGAAATCCTGGTGCGAGGGTGAACCGGTTACATAGATCTTATCCAGCGATTGTTTGGTAGCACTAACAGTAACCGCACTATTGTCTAAGAAGATAGTGGTATAAGGCGGTTGCTTATAAAACATCAGCAATTTAAAATCGGGAGCGGCAAGTTTTCCGGTTAATGTAAATTTTTCTTTGCTCACAGTAGTCTCAGCCTCCACAGCACCCGTTTGCCCGTTCAATAATGACACTGGTGTACCATCTTCAAGCCCCTTTATATCACCTTTAATGATAAATCCATCCACTGGTTTGGTAACCGCAGGCTTTACTGCAGTTTTTGGTTTTGCAACCGGTTTGGGTTTATTTTTTTGCGGGGTTTGCGCAAATGCCAGCACAGGTACCAGCAATAACAGAAGAACGATTCGCTTCATAATTGATTTTTGAACTTGCAATTTACTTGTTTTTTGGAGATTGCATTAACCGAGTATCCCATTTAGGAATTCTTTAGTGGTTTGTGCAATAGCGGTGCTGTTTTCCAATGCTTTAATGTAGGCGGTACCAATAATGGCACCATTGGTATACTTACAGGCGGCGGTAAAAGTGGCTTTGTCTTTAATGCCAAAACCTACCAGCACTGGATTTTTCAGTTGCATATCCTGCAATCTTTTAAAATAACCTTCCTGTGTTGTAATGGCTTTGTTTTTGCCGGTGGTGGATGAAGAGGAAACGGCGTAGAGAAAACCGCTGCTGAGTGCATCGATCTTTTTAATGCGTTCTTCACTGGTTTCGGGCGTGACGAGGAAAATAAATTTCAGGTCATTTTTTTCAAACAATGGTTTGTACATCGTTTCAAATTCATACATCGGAAGATCGGGCAGTATGATGCCATCCACGCCCACTTCTTTTGCAGCAGCACAAAATTTTTCTATGCCGAATTGCAGCACAGGATTCATATACCCCATTAAAATAATGGGCAAGTGAATGGTTGTTCTGATATCTTTTAATTGTTCAAATAATTTTTCAATGGTCATGCCATTGTGTAAAGCTACGGTGCTGCTGGCTTGTATCACTTCGCCATCAGCTAAAGGGTCGCTGTAAGGCATACCGAGTTCGATGATATCGGCTCCATTGTTTTGCAATGCGGTGATTACTTCGGTAGTGGAATTCAATTGCGGATATCCTGCCGTGCAGTAAATATTCAGTACGTTATTTTTTTTGCTGGCAAATAATTGATCTAGTCGGTTCATGTTTAAAATTTATCTGTGGGTACAATTACCAAAGTTTGGTCGCCCAACTTAATGTGATGATAAGCTGGTTTGGCATCAATGTCTAACGTTAATTTATACAAAGCGGTTTTGTTAGTGGTTACGGGAATATTTACTATCAGGCTATCGCCACTTCTGTCGATGGTATAATTTTTCCCATCAAAGTTATCATCTAAGCAAAGGTTAAATTCGTACCGTTCTCCATTGATGTTGGAGTTCATTTTGATGGGCACTGTTTCATTGGTACAGTCACCGATCTTCTCTGCTTTTAGTTGGTGGTTGATGAAGGAGTTGGAGCAGGAGGAGAAGGTGATGATGAGTGCTGTTGTTAAGATGTATTTCATATTTTTTGTTTTGACCTCACCCCTAACCCCTCTCCTGGAGGAGAGGGGGACCTGACCAAGTGAGTTTATTGTTTCTTTTTGTTTATTGAAAACTGGGTTTATTTGTTTTCAAAATTATTTTCATAAAACCATGCCTCGATTCTTTTAATGACTTTGTTAATGTTTTTCATAACCTCCTCATTGGCAAATCTTAAAACAGTAATGCCATGTTCATTTAAATTATTCGTTCTTATCACATCGTAAGCCGCTACTTCAGGATCGTTATGTACTTCCCCATCAACCTCAACCGCCAGTTTTATTTTATGACAATAAAAATCTAAAATATAATCATCAAACGCATGTTGCCTCCTGAATTTTAAATTACACACTTTACCATTCCGCAATGCCTGCCATAATTTTTCTTCCGCTTTCGTTTGCACCTTACGCAAGTCTCTCGCATTTTCATACGTTGACGGTCTTGAATTTCCATGCAGTTTATCATTATACTCATTCATGCTTTTAAAAATTAAATATCACTACTCAATTATCTAAAAGTACTTCAAAGAATAAGGTTCAAGTCCCCCTCTCCTCCAGGAGAGGGGGTTGGGGGGTGAGGTCAAATATGCTTCATATACGTATCCAAATCCTTATCTCCCCTCCCGCTCAAACAAACCACCACCACATCATCTTTTTTAAATGTCATTTTATTCAACGCAAACAAAGCATGAGCACTTTCCAACGCAGGAATAATACCTTCTAATTTACTCAACTCAAATGCTGACTGCAATGCCTCTTCATCAGTTGCACTCATAAAAGTAGCACGGCCAGTTTCGTACAGGTGTGCATGTAAGGGACCGATGCCGGGGTAATCCAAACCCGCTGAAATGCTGTGTGGCTCTACCACCTGGCCATCTGCAGTTTGCATCAGCAGACTTTTGCTGCCATGCAAAATACCAGGTTTGCCCAGTTGTGTTGTAGCTGCACTCATGCCACTATCAATACCACAACCTGCCGCTTCCACTGCAATTAATTTTACTTCAGTAGCATCTAAAAAATGATAGAAGGCACCTGCAGCATTACTACCACCACCAACACATGCCACCACATAATTTGGATTTTCGTGGCTCGTTTTTTCCAACAATTGTTTTTTT
>Ga0068859_100006183_pt1 | contig 12165 bp, 8 predicted proteins | sample KBSSwiS22_FD_66585 | JGI IMG/M metagenome (GOLD analysis project Ga0068859, IMG submission 66585) | Switchgrass rhizosphere microbial communities from Kellogg Biological Station, Michigan, USA - KBS Switchgrass S2-2 | ecosystem: Host-associated > Plants > Roots > Rhizosphere > Soil ... | reverse complement strand
GCTGCGACAGGTGCAGCAGGACCCGAATCAGTACCTGCGCGAGCTTGGCTCGACTCTGGGCCAGAAGCTGACCGATCTCTCCGAGCAGGTGCAGGCCGTCGTGACCGAGCTCCGTGCCAACGGGGCGATGCGACCGCAGTCGCTTCAGCCGTCAGCGCCGTCATGGCCCCTGGACGATGTGGTACGGCTGCATAACCAGTTGCGAGACGGCGGCGATGCGCACGGACACGCTGAACAGCCGCTGGCCCCGCGATCGCTGGCCCTTCCCGAGGCGCCGTCGGGACTTGCCGAACGCCTCGAGACCCTCGAGCGGGCGGTGAGCGAAAACCCACCGGAAGGCGGCCGTTCGATCAGTTCGATCTGGCGTGCCGCCGTCGTGCTGCTGGCCGTTGGCGTCGTGGCGGCGGGCGTCCTGGTCAGCCGGCTGCAGGGGCAGGTGAACGCCGCGACCGCCAGGGTCTCCGAGGCCGAACAACAGGCGCAGGTGGCCACGAAGACTGCCACCGATCAGATTGCCGCGGCCCGTCAGGAGGCCTCACAGCAGATCGCCCAGGCTCGCGACGCTGCCGAGAAAGCCCAGACCATCAGCGACGTCCTCGCGGCCCCCGACCTGGTCCGCTACAACCTGGTCGGCGGCGACACCTCCTCGTCGTTCACCGCTCAAGCGCTGGTGAGCCGATCGCGCGGGCTGGTGTTCAGCGAGTCGCGCTTGCCGCCGCTATCGAAGGATTCGACGTACCAGATTTGGCTGCTCTCGGGCGGCGAGTCCGCGAGCGTCGGCACCTTCGTCCCCGACGCGAGCGGTCGCTTTTCGTTGGCGATGACGTCCCTGCCGAAGATTCAGACTCCCGTGACCGGCGTCATCGTCACGGTCGAACGGGCGGGCGGGAATGGCACGCCGACGGGCCGTGTGGTGCTGTCGCGGCCGCAACCGGTCGCCCCGCCACCGGCTACCACGCCCTGAAGGGGTGCGCAAGGACGCCCTGAAGGGGTGCGCAAGGAACGCCCTGAAGGGCGTTCCCTACAGCTGTTGTTCCCGACGGCTGTAGGGGACGGTCTTCAGACCGTCCCATCACGACCCGTCCTAGAACGCGTACTCGAAGGCGAAGAGCGGAACCACACGATCGCGGACCCCGTGATCGTCGAGCGCGAACAGCAGGTTGCCGTCGAGCAGCAGCCGCCCCGCCACATTCACCTTCAACCCGATCGACCCACTGACTGCGTTGAACGACTCGCGCGCGAATGCGATATTCGCAAACGGGGTGCGTGCGGCGTCGAGCGCGTGAAAGGTTTCCTGCGAAAGCCGCTCGGCGTTGACGTAATAGCGGCCCAACGCGTCGAGCGCCAGCGTGACGCGCGGATTCATGACGACGTCGGCTCCGAGGGAGTACGTCACCTGGTCGGGGAATTCGTCCGATTCGCCAGTGGCGGGATTTCCCGCCAGGATGCTCTGGCCGTTCCACTGATAACTCGCGTTGAGGTGCGGCGACACGCGATGAAGGGAAGACGACACGATCACGAACGGCGCCAGACCGGCGGTGCCGGTCCCGAGGAGGTTCATCTGATCGCCTGTTGGTAGACGGATGTCGAGGCCGGCGGCGATCGCTCTCGATTTCTGTCGATCGAGATTCGCCTTCAGCCGCACCGTCGTGTCGCCCAGGCCCGACGCATGGCCGATCGCCCAGAACACGCGCGTATTGCCGATGCCGCCGTCAGACTGCCGAAAGAAGTGCGTCAGCTCGTTGGTCGTGCCCAGCCGCTGGATCGTCGCTTGCGATCGCACCTTCAAGTCGTTGCTCACGAGCTTCATCGCCGCCGAGACATCGAAGCGATCGGTGATGCCAATCGTCAGATAGGTCGAGTACTGCGCGACGCTGGCATCGATTGAATTCAGGGTCGTGATGACATCCTGCCGCCCGCCAAGCAACTGCGCGTTGTCGTGCGTGAACACGGCCGGCACGCGGTCGAGATCGAGGCCTTCGACGGTCTGAAAATTGAACCGCTGGAACGCAAACCCGAACGACACCCGTCCCGCTCCCACCGTCTCGGCCCGTTCCGCCAGAATCGGCCCGAAACTGTCAGTGCTGCGCTTGAAGACGCCCGTGTTCGGATCGAGCTCGTAGGTGAACCCCGACGCGGGCGACGGCAGCGGCACCGTCACCAGCTGACCAACGATGGCGGTGGTGAACTTGTCGAAATTCGACTGGAAGTCGCTGTTGAAGTGCGCCGTGTGTGGCTGTTCGCCAGGCAGGGTCGCTTCGCTGTCCACCTTCAGCCCCTGCGGGCCGAACAGCCCCGTAAAAAGCGTCGCCAGATTCTGCACCGGCGAATAGATGACGAACGGCTCCTGCGCGCCTACGTTCCGCGCCAATGCAAGCACACAGACGACCATCAGCACACGTGTTTTCATATAGACCTGTGAATGTGAGATCGCTACCGGCCGATTCTGACGATGACCCAGCCCGCGGGCGATCGAAGCAGTCTCAATGTCTGTTCGTTGTCCACCGTACGGCGTCGCCCGTTCATCTCGACGACGTCATGACGGCGGAGGCGGACGAACGCTTCAGGCCCCTGACGATCGATTGACTCAATCGTCAGCGTGACCTGCTGCGAGCCCACCGCTCGAAATCCGTTCTCAATCGTTTGCCGTTCGGCCGGGGTCAGGTTCGGCTTCAACGTCCGGAACAGCGAAATATCCTTGGTCTCGATGGCGCGTCCATACGCCGTAATCAGGCGACGGATGGCCGCATCGTCGTCGTCGCCCTGCGCGGCTTGAGCTGGCGGAGGGGCCGCGCCTCGCCGTTCGGCAGCGTCCGGGCGGGCTGGTACCGGCGCCGCCGGTGCCGGTTCGACCGCTGGCGGGCGCGCGCTTTCGGCTGTCTGAGGGCGGGCATTTTGCGAGGCGTCAGATGACGGGGGCGATGGTGCTTGCGGCGGTGACGGCGGCGTCACCGTCGCGACTGGAGGCGTCGGCAACGGCCTCGGCGCCGCGGCCTCTGTCGCTTGACGTGACGGCGGCGATGACGGTGGCGGAGCCGGCCGGGAAGGTTCCGTAGCCGGCCGGCGCGACGAGGCGGCCTTGAAATGCTCGACGAGCCGCGCCGAGAGGTCGGCGACTGCCGGCGATCCCGGATCGATGGCTCGCGCGATGCTGAGCGCACGGCTCGCGGCATCCGCGTCGCCTGATGCGAGATAGCGGTTGCCATCCACGATGGCTTCGTCGAAGCGGGCCGCCTCGGCACGGCGTCGCGCTTCTTCCGCGGCGTCGATAGCTGTCGCCGGCGCTTGTACGGGATTCGATGGCGGCGCCGCAACCGCTGGCGGTGTCGCTGCCGCGGTTTGCGGCGGAGCCGCTGGCGCCGGACCGCGGAACATCATCGCGGCGACGAGGGCCGCGATGAGCGCTATCGCGGCCACGCCCAATCCGATAACCAGACCGCGGTGGTTGCTCTGTGGAGTGACGACGGCGGTCGTGGTGGTCGTGCCGCTCGGCGGCCGAACCGGAACCGCCCTCGTGGAGACACTGCTGCTCGTCTGGTCGACGACGCCGGATGCGACGGCGGACGTCGTGCGCAGCGCGCCTGAATCGAGATCGCGCTTGACGCGCTTCAAGTCGGCGCGGAGGCTCCCTGCGTCCTGATAGCGAAGTTCGCGGTCCTTCTCGAGGCAGGTGGTGATGGCTTCCTGCAATCCGGCCGGGATGTTGGCGTTCAGCTCGATCGGCGGCGTCGGCTGCTGCGTCAGAATCGACGCCAGGATCACCCCTGAGGTCTTGCCCTGAAATGGCTGCTGGCCGGTCAGGCATTCGTACAGCACGACACCAAGCGAGAACAGGTCGGTCCGCCGGTCGAGCTTGTCGCCCGACACTTGCTCCGGCGACATATAGGCGACTGTGCCGACTGCGACACCGACCGCCGTCAGGTCGACCGTCGGCGCCAGCGTCGCCTCGAGGCCCGGCTGCGGCGCGACTACTTTAGCCAACCCGAAGTCGAGAATCTTCAGCGGACCCTGATCGCAGAGAAAAAGATTCGCTGGTTTGATATCGCGATGGATGACGTCCTTGCTGTGCGCCCAGAACAGCGCGTCGGCAGCCTGGATCCCGATCTCGATAGCCTCCTGAATCTTCAGCCGCCCGGTTTCCATCCGCTCGCGAAGCGTCTGCCCCTTCAGCAGCTCCATGACGATGAAGGGGCGGCCTTCGTATTCGCCGATGTCGTAGATCGTGCAGATGTTCGGATGGTTCAGGCCGGATGCGGTGCGCGCCTCGCTGCGCAGCCGCGCCAGTGTGTGCGGATCGTGCGCGAGATCGTCGGGAACGAACTTGAGGGCGACCTGCCGATTGAGCCGCGGGTCTTCCGCCGCATACACCACCCCCATGCCTCCAGCTCCGAGCTGGCTCACAATGCGGTAGTGTGAAACGGTTTTACCGACCATCGAGCGACTGCCGATCTTAATCCCGTTCGAACGGGATGTAGGAACGGTGTTCAGACCCCTCTGATCGTAACGGCCTTGGCGGCCGTTCCCTACCTCGTCAGCTATTTCGAGAGGGTCGCGCTCACCCGCGTCTGGACTCCGGATTTGACAATGGTGGTCTCGCGCCGCTCGCCCAACTGGGGATGACGGAAGGTGATTTCGTGTTCGCCGGCGGCCACCGGCACATTGGCCAGCGGTGTTTCACCCACGAGATTCCCGTCGATCCAGACCTGCGCCCAGGGCTGCGCGTTGATGCTCACGCGACCGTCGGGTGGCTGCACTTTCAGCGGAATGATTTCGCCTGCTTTGATCGTCACGGTCTGCCGCGACCGGAACCCGATCGCCGCGTTGATGAAATCCAGTTGATGTACGCCGGCCGAGGCCACGATCGGGCCGTCGGCGCTCGTTCCGAGCACGCGTTCGCCCTCGAGCACCTGCAATTCAATCGGCGTCGACAGGCGAAGGCCGCCCGAGCGCTGCCGCTGCGCGGCGGTCGCCAACGCGGCTGCGGTCTTCGGATCGCCAGGCGTCGGGGCCGCTGCCATCGCCGCAGCGGGAGCGGGCGCCGTCGCCGATTCGCGCGCGATCACGCGGATGGAGCGCACGTTCGAACCGACGGTGAGCTTCAGTGGCGTCACACCGACTTCGCGGCCATCCACGAGGACGCGATCGCCCGCTGACGGCGAGTCGATGGTCAGCGGAACGTCAACCGCCGTGGTTGGCGCCGGCTCGGTTTTCGCCACCAGCTGACTGATGACGACGCCTTCTACCAACGCCACGACGGCCAGGCCGATGGCGGCGTTGCGGACGATGGAGAATCTCCGGGCCGCCGGAGTGTCCATCCAGACACTGTGAGGCGACGCGAGCGTTTCGGTGGAATCGATGGATGTGCTTAGAGCCATGTCAGTAACCTGAGGTTCGGGTGTCGCCACTGCCTGAATCGGCGAAACCTGGAGCTGTTCGATGATCGGCGGCGCTCCGATCGCAATGCGTTCGCCGGGATGACCGAGGACGGAAAGACTCTCGCCTGCCTCCAGCGCGGAGTCGAAGCCGGCAGCTGGATCAAGCGCCTGTTCGAGCCACCGGCGGAGCGGCGTGACCAGCGTTGGCGACCGCCTGCCGGCGTTCTCCGCGAATTCGTCGAGGAGGCCGTCGAGATTGCCGGGGTAATCCTCGGGCGTGACACGGCGCCCGAGAAGTACGGACAAGGCCACCAGCCCGAGCTGAACGATGTCGCCCTGACTGTTAAGGCGCGGCGCCTCGTCGTCTGCGGCGACGGCCACGATGCCGACATCGCGCCACAGCCGCGCGGGGGAGAACCGGCGTTCATCGAGTGCGGCCCCGAGTACGTGTTCGGTGATCACAAGGCGGCGATCGGGCGTGAGGACGATCCGGTCGGTCGTCAGCGCGCCGTGGGCGACGGTGTCGCCTTGCGCGTGAAAGTCGGAGAGCGCGGAGGTCAGCTGGCGAATCAGCCAGGTCGCGAAGGCCGGGTGCATGCCGGCGTGGCGATCGGTGCGACGGAAGATGTCGGAGAGGCGTTTGCCGTCGGTGTGGGTGGAAATCACCGCCAGCGCGTCGTCGCCTTCGAGGCGCTGCACCGAGCGCGCCTGCGCGAAGGACGGGTGCTTGAACGACGCCAGGCGCCGGACCGCTTCGCGCAGCGTCCGCTCGAATCCCGGCGCGTTGGCGAGTGTCGGGCGCAGGCGCAGCAATTCGAGCGACGCGGCAGCGGTGTTGTCGAACATCAGCAGCCGATCGCCGAGACCATCGGAGATGCCCTGGGCATACCAGCTGGCAATCGGCGCCGGTACCGGCGCCGGCCGGCCCGCTGAATCGGCGGCGTCTTGGAGGGGGCGGGTGTCGGCCCGTCCTACACGATCGTATGCGCTCTTCATTCAGGCGCGGCGATGCGCGTCAGTGTTCGCCACAGGAGATGGAGCTCGGTGGCCAGAGAGTACCATGCGAGTACGGGCCTCGTACAGAATCTTCGTAGCCATGCTGTAACATCGTCCCCGAGCGGCTGATCGTGCTGCCTTCAACCGATTCTTCGTCGAACAATTCCGAGTCGCGTTTCAGCACCGCCTGGTGGGTGTTCGTGGCACTGGCCGCGGCGCTTCTCCCACTGATGGTGCTGGCCTCGTTCGATTTCGGGGTTACCTGGGACGAGAAGCCCCGCCATCACTATGGCGAGCTGATTTGGGAATTCATGCGTGGCCTTCGCGCCCGCACGACCACCTACGTCGAGGACGGCGGTCACTATTACGGCGGTTTGTTCGACACGCTGTGTGCCGCCATCGAACGATACGTACCAGTCAATCGCTACGTACTGCGGCACGCGCTCAATGCCACCTTTGGCTGGATCGGCGCGCTCTACGTCGGCCGGCTTGCCGCACGCCTGTTCGGGCGGTGGGCGGGGGTGCTCGCGCTGATTCTCGTGGTGACGTCGCCGCGCTACTTCGCCGACTCGATGAACAATCCCAAGGACCTGCCGTTTGCGGCCATGACCGCGGTGGCTCTCTATTACTTTGCGACGCTGTCGCCGAAATGGCCGTACGTGTCGCGATCCACGGGAATCAAGATCGTCGTGGCACTGGCCGCGGCGTTGAATATCCGGGCGGCAGCGCTGCTGTATCTGGGCTATTTCGGCTTGCTGATTCTGGCGTTCGTCGTCGCGGAGCGGCAATTCGATCCGCGGCGCTTACTGGCGGTGCTGGTTCGCGTGGTGGCGGTGACCGCGGCGGTGCTGGTGCTCGGCACGGCATTCTGGCCATGGGCGATGGTCTCGCCGTTCATTCGACCGATCGAGGCGCTGCTCGGTTTTGCCAATGCTCCCTTCGGCGCTGATGTCCTGTTCAACGGGCGGGCGGTTCCTTCCAACGAGCTCCCCTGGTACTACGTGCCGGTCTGGTTGCTGATTTCAACGCCGCCGGTCGTGCTCGTTGGTCTGATCCTCTCCGGGTTGTTTGCCGAGCGTTCGTGGCTGCCGAAGCTGTCGGCGCTGGCCACGCTGATTGTTCTGCCGATTGCGCTCGTGATCATCCAGCACTCGACGCTGTATGACGGCGTGCGGCACCTGCTGTTCGTCTATCCGGTGATGGTGGCGCTCGCGGCGGCGGGGTGGACGGCGGCGCTGATGCGGCGCGATCCGCTGGTCCGGCGCATCACGGCAGTGCTGCTGGTCATCGGTCTGATCAACGTGCTGACGTTCGACGTGCGCGCGCATCCCAACGAGTCGGCGTACTTCAACGAGCTCGCCGGCGGGCCGAAGGGCGCGTTTTCCAAGTACGACATGGACTACTGGGGGAACTGCGTCTTGCAGGCGGTGGGCTGGACCGCAAAAGCCGCGCAGCTTTCCGGCATCCCCATCGTCGTGTCGGGCGAGCCGTCGCCGGTCATCCAGCTCGATTCCGAGCGCTATCACCAGCTCTCGTTCGTACCGCCCTTTAGAAATCAGCATCACATCGACATCAGGCTCGCGCGCGGGTCGGCCGGGGCAGTCTCGAGCCTCGCCGCCCGGCCCGATGCGCTGTTCAAAGTGGAGATGCCGGACGGAACGGTCCTCTGCACCGTCGAGCCCGGTCCACGTTTCGCTGAAATCGAATCGCGTCTGAAATTGCCGGCTGCGGGTCTCAGGCCTCATCAACTGATTCGACCCTGAGCGCGGAGTAAACGCGATTAGCTGCCGCCCGCAGGAGCGCCTGGAAGCACCGAGAACTTGACGTCGAACGACCCGTTGGTCACGGTATGCGTGCCGGCCCCATTCGTACCCAGCATCGGCTGGAGTGTGAAAAAAAACGTGCCGGTAGCGCCAGTCGCGTTCAGGGTGCTGAACGTCACCGTGCCTTTGCCAAGCGGGTACTGCGCATCCCAGCCGGGGTTAGTCCCGACGGAATAGACCGCAGTTAGTACCGCCTCATCTTTTTCTTCCTCTTTCTCGTTCTCGGGGACCTTGTACGTTCCCGGGCCCTTGGCGGTCAGGTTGAACGTCAGAACCCTACTAGGGTTGCAGCCGTCGTTGCCAACGATATTCACAAGGTCGGCCGTACGCATGCCGATCGTCACGATCGAGGACCAGTCCAGTCCGTCAATCTTCGCGCTCATCTTGTCCAGTGAGCTGTTGATTCCGCAAGCACCGGGGGCGCGGCCCGGGTCGGGGTCGGTCGGACCCTCCTTCTTGCTGCAGCTGCCGGCGCTCAGACCACCGGCCGTGAGCGAGATACAAACGGCAATTGCGAATACACCGGAGCGGAAACGATTCGGCACAGTCCCTCCTTGCCTCGCCTCTAAACGCGCAGATCGACCTGAAACTGGCTAACCTGCTGGCGCGCGCCACCGACTGGCCAAATTTCCCGAAATCCGCGCGTTGATCTCTGTACGAGGGTCTGACCTCTGAGGAGAAAACGCTTATGAAAATCTTATGGATCGCCGCGATTACGTTGGTGTTCGCGGGCTTACCGGGCCGTGCGTCGGCTCAGAACTTCTTTCTGAGCCCGTTCCTCGACACGACGCTCACATCGCCTACCGGGTCTGGCGGGGCGTCAAAGGCCGGTTTCGGTGTCTCTTTCGGCAAGTTCCCCGGGGTGATCGGCACCGAGACTGAGATTGCGTATCACCCGGAGATTCTCGACAACGACCTGAATGCGCTGGCGAAAAGCCACGTGTTCACCGGTTCCCAGAACCTGCTCTTCGGGCCTCGGATCGGGAAGACCAGACCGTACGGCGCTGTTGGCGCCGGCGACCTCTATCTCAATGTGTCGTCAGCGAGCCTGGGCGTGCCGAAAGACATCGACGGCTTTGCCGAGAGCCTGTCGAACAACTACTTCACCCTGAATTTCGGCGGCGGCGCAATGTACTTCTTCACGAAGCGCGTCGCCGTCCGCGGCGATCTCCGCTACTTCAAGGCCTATGGGCTGGATCTGCCCGACGCCGAAACCGAAAACCTGAGTCTGAAATTCAAGAAGTTCACGTTCTGGCGACTCGGCTTCGGTGCCGCCTTTGCTTTCTGATCCGACTGATGTCGATGTTGCATTCCCCGCTGTGGAGCAGCGGGCCAGGAGGGGTCAGCCGCCGATCTGACGGTCGCCGAGTACCCGCTTCACCGAGTAGGGTGTTTCGCTGATCCGCGACCGATTCTTGCGCTCCAACAACTCACCAAGCAGTCCGATGGTGAGGAACTGCACGCCAATCAGCATCAGCAGAATGCTGAGGCTCAGGGCGGGACGATCGTGAATGTTCCACTGGGGGTCGGGCAGCACACCGAGGCGGTGCAGGATATCCGCGCCGATGAAGAACAGCAGGACGGCTGACCCGAGCGCCGACGTCACGAGCCCGGCGAGGCCGAGCAGATGCATCGGCCGCTGCGCGAAGCGCGTGATGAACAGCACGGTCATCAGATCCAGCATGCCGCGCAGGTAGCGCTTGAGGCCGAACTTCGAATGGCCGAACTGACGCGGCAGATTCTTGATCTTGATTTCGACAATCGTGAATCCGCGCGAGTGGGCGAGAACCGGGATGAAGCGGTGCAGTTCGCCGTAAATGTGGATTTCCTGAACGACCTCCCGTCGGTAGGCTTTGAACGGGCAATTGAAGTCGTGCAGGTTGATGCCGGTGGCGCGCCGTACGACGCCGTTGAAAAACCGCGACGGCAGCCGCTTTTCGATCGCCCCTTTGCCTTCGTGTTTCCAACCCGAGACGACGTCGTAGCCTTCGGCGAGTTTGTCCAGAAAGAGCGGAATCTCCGCCGGATCGTCCTGCAGGTCGGTGTCCATGGTGACGATGAATTCGCCGTGCGCATGCTCGAAGCCGGCGCTGTAGGCAGCCGATTTTCCGAAGTTGCGGCGAAACTGGACGACCTTGACGCGCGGGTCTTCGTCATGGAGAGCCGCGAGCACGTCGATCGATCCGTCGCTGCTGCCGTCGTCGACGAACACCATTTCGAACGTCTCGGGCCGCCCGGCCATGGTCCCGGCGATCTGCTGATGCAGCGTGCGGAGGCTTTCCCGCTCGTTGTACACAGGCAGCACAAAGGAGAGATTCGGCGCGCCCATTAGATGTCGTTATAGGAGATTCGTTGAACGCCTCGCTGGATGAGACATTCCCTCACGGCCGGATCCTGCAGGGCCGCGAGTTCGACTTCCCGGTGCGGCATCCTGGAGTATTCCCGGGCGAGGTCGTCATCATACCCCGGGTGGCACATCAGTTCGGTGACGCCGTCGCGGAGATTGGACAGGATGCACTGCAGCGTGACGGCGTCGAGCCCGTCCATGTAGGCGATGCCGGCAAAGTGATCGGTCGTGCGGAGACCGCGCCGTTCGAGAGTGTCTCGTCCACGGCGGCTCAGAAACCCGACGATTTTCGACTTCACCTTGGCTGTCGCCGATCCCGTTCGTGGCATCTCGACGTGCCGCCTGGCCAGGCTACCTTCGAGCGGGAACCGCACGCGGCTGATCCCTTGTTCGCGAACGACGTCGGCAAGCGCCTCGAGCACGCCCGGCAGGCAGTGCACGTGCTTGTGCGAATCGACATGGGTCGGGGTCAGACCGGCGCGGCGGAACCGGTCGATTTGCGCTCGAAATTCGGCGCGGACCTCGGCGAGATTGAGGGTTCCAAGAAAATATCGGCGGGCGAGCACCGTCAGAGTGCGCGGAAACAGGCCGCCAGACTCGACGAGCGAGGGCACCTTCGACGGATCCGACACGGGAGGACCCCAGAGCAGCGACAGATGGATGCCGGTCGGCAACTCCGGATTGTCGCGGGCGACGCGGACGGCATCGTCGAACGACGGCAGATTGACCAGCATGGTCGTGGACGTCAGAACGCCGTTGCGAAATGCGTCGAGAATGCCGCGGTTGACGCCAGGCGACAAGCCGAAGTCGTCGGCATTGATGATCACGCGTTGCATGCGCAGTGAGAACGGCTCTAGCGTACACGAGGATGCGGCTCGCCTCGGACTACAATGACGCACTCCATGCGCGTGTGCGCCTTCGGCAGCTTCGACAGAGCCTTCGATCGGAGCTGGATTCTGTTGGAGGCTCTCGAACAGGCGGGCGCCGAGGTCGTCTACTGTCACTTCGATCTCTGGGCTGGCCATCGTCACAAGACGAAACTCTTTCCGTGGCGGTGGCTGCTGCTGGCCGGCCGCTATCTGGCCGGGATGATCTCAATCGCGCGGCAGTTTCGCCGCAGTCCGCGTGCCGACGTGTTGTACGTCGGCTACATGGGGCACGTCGATCTGCTGGTGGCGGCATTCCTGAATCGGAAACGCCGCTCAACGCTGGTGTTCGATCCGTGTATCTCGCTCTATAACACGCTCGTCGAGGATCGAAGGATCGTCGGCGAAGGCGGACTCGTGGCGCGCCTCATCCGCCGTCTCGACGTCACACCGTGCCGGCTCGCCGATCTCGTGCTGAGCGATACGAGCGCACACGGCGAGTACTTCGAAGAGGTGCTCGGCGTCCCTCCCGCAAAGATCCGTCGCGTCTTCATCGGCGCCGGGCGTGACTGGCAGCGCGCGCGCTGGTCGCCGCGTGACGACGGGCGGTTCGAGGTGCTGTTTTTCGCGAAGTTTTCGCCGCTGCACGGCCTGCCCGTGATTCTCGATGCGATCGAGCGGCTCAAAGCTGAATCCATCCATTTCACATTCGCCGGCGGCGGCCAGCTCGAGGACCAGGTCAGAGCGGCAGTGGCGCG
>Ga0068859_100006181_pt1 | contig 12167 bp, 9 predicted proteins | sample KBSSwiS22_FD_66585 | JGI IMG/M metagenome (GOLD analysis project Ga0068859, IMG submission 66585) | Switchgrass rhizosphere microbial communities from Kellogg Biological Station, Michigan, USA - KBS Switchgrass S2-2 | ecosystem: Host-associated > Plants > Roots > Rhizosphere > Soil ... | reverse complement strand
ATGGACCTGGCAACCGGCCAGCAACCGTGAAGCGGGAGATTCCATCGTCCGGAACTTCCTGCTCCATTGGTTCCCAGCCAAGGTGACAAAGGAGAGCCTATCCTGGAGATATTCGTTCTGGCTAGGAACGATTTCCGCGGTGCTGTTCCTGATACTTGTCCTTACGGGCACCGTTCTCATGTTTCTGTACGTCCCCTCGGTGGAGCGCGCTTACCTCTCGATCAAGGACCTCGAGTACACGATTTCTTATGGCTGGTTCTTGCGAGGTCTTCACAGGATCGGCGCACATTTGATGGTGGCGGTCGTGTTCGTTCACATGGTGCGAGTGTTCCTTACGGGCGCATACAAGAACGGCACCACCGGTAATCAGAACCGTCCTATCAATTGGGTGGTCGGCGTGGGGCTTCTCCTGGCGACGCTGCTTCTCTCGTTTACCGGCTACCTTCTGCCCTGGGACCAGCTCGCCTATTGGGCAATCACGGTTGGCACCAATATCGCCAGCGCGGCTCCAGTGGTCGGCGAATGGATGAGATTCATCCTGTTAGGCGGCAGGACGATCGAGCAGAACACCCTCATAAGATTTTATGTGTTGCACTGCTTCTTTCTCCCGCTGCTCGTTCTCCTCCTCTTCTCCTATCACATGTGGCGGGTGAGAAAAGATGGTGGCCTGGCGTGTGTTGATCATCTCTCGCTGAAGCAGAAGAGGGGGACGGTCGCCTCGATCAAGAGCAAGACCTACTCCTTGCTGGGAATCACGAGCGGGTCGAGCGTTCAGGTGGAAACAACGCTGATTGATGAGGACGAGCACACGGTGCACTCATCTCCAAATCTGACGCGACGGTTGGTCGCAGTCATGCTGGGGACGCTCGCAGTCTCCGCCGTGCTGACGATTCTCTTCAGAGCTCCTCTCGAAGAGCCCGCCAATCCAAACGTCACGCCCAACCCGGCAAAAGCTCCCTGGTACTTTCTCTGGCTACAGGAGCTCGTGACCGACACGACGTTCACAATCGGGGGCTTCACGATCAACGGGGCTCTCCTCGGGGGCATCATCCTTCCCGCCCTGCTCGTTATAGGGTTAATTATCTACCCTTATCTGGACAAGGCCTCAGTCAACTCGGTGGGAGTCTGGTTGGCGAAAGAACGGAGAAAGCAGAATCTCATTTTCCTGATGATTGTATTGGGCGTTTTGCTCTTGACGATTATCGGCACTTTCTTGCGCGGGCCTTACTGGGATTTCTACTGGCCCTGGCAGAGTTGGCCGGACGCGCCGCGCAAATTTTGATGGAGGACTCAACGGTGTACCGAAAGGATTCCATCTGGCTCTATTCGTTCGGCATCGGTTTGCTGATCATTACCGGTTTGATCTGCTGGGATTACCTGACCCCGGAATGGAAGGAGGTTCAAGGAGACTTCCAGAACCTCGTGTCGAAGAAGTTCGGCGCAGAGCGAGCGGCTCGTGTGCCACGAGGACTGCAACAGACCTGGGTGAAGGACCTCAATCGTGTGGATCGTTGCACGACTTGCCATCAAGGGTTGGAGTGGAAGGGCCTCGATAGCGCGCCCAATCCATTCAAGTCGCATCCCCAGGAGATTCTGCAAAAACATCCCCTGGATCAGTTCGGCTGCACCGTCTGTCACGGTGGCCAGGGATATGCCACGGACAAACAGTCAGCCCATGGCCTGGTGAAGTACTGGGAGGAGCCATTGTTGGGAAAAGAGCTGGGCGATCTTTACCTGATTCGCGACAAGAGGGCATTGATGCAGATCAATTGCAATCAGTGTCATCGTTATGAACGGGAAACCAAAGGAGCCGATTACCTCAATCAGGCAAAACAACTTGTGCAGCAGAAGAACTGTCGCGCCTGCCATGCGATCAACGGGAGAGGCGGCGTGATTGGGCCGGATTTGACTTATGCCGGTGAAAAGTCGCCTGAGCAGTATGACTACTCGCGAATCTCAGGCGTTCGATCGGCGTTTGCCTGGCACGTCGCGCATCTCCAGAATCCCAAGTCATTGTCGCCGGATACAGTCATGCCCAATTTCGGCTTTTCGAGCCGTGAGGCGCAAGCTCTGACGTTACTTGTGATGAGCTGGAAGCGAGCCAGCCTGCCAAACCGGTTCATTGCCGGCGCCAAACAGGTAGACCGTCCAACGGAGGCTGAAGTCGAGAAGGAGCGGCAGATGCTGACGGGCGAAGGCGCATTTTTTGTTAAGAAGACCTGCTTCATCTGCCACTCAGTAAGCACGCTGGGCATTGAATCGGCTGCCAACATCGGACCCGATCTCTCGGAGGCTGTCACAGACGTGCAGAGCCGATTCGGCAAGACGCTTGAGGACTTCCTGGCGAATCCGACGGGCACGATGAGCGTAGTGTTGTCGACGCAGATTCAACTCACCGATGCTGAAAAGCGTGAAGCAATCGAGAAGTTGAAGATCGCCTATCAAAAAAAGCTGGAGCAAAATGCTCAGCCGAAGAAGTAGAGCTGAGTTGCAATCGAAGAAATATCGGAGTGACAAGAAAGGCCATGATATGAAATGCGATAGAAGGAAGGTTGCCTACTTTGGCATTGGCGCAATATCCGTATTGCTCGTGACACTCATCCTGATAAGTTGCGAATCCAAGCAAAAAGTCGAACGCGGCGGAGTGGCAGAGGCGGCAGTCGCGACCTACGTCGCCCCGGGCGATACAGACGAGTACTATCTTTTCTACTCGGGTGGTCATTCCGGCAATGTCTATGTTGCCGGAATCCCCTCGATGAGACATATTTCGACGATTCCCGTCTTTGCGCCGTACCCGGCGACAGGCTACGGTTTTGACAAGGATACGAAGCAGATGCTTGGCGAATACACCTGGGGTGACGTGCATCATCCGGCGCTAAGCGAGACCAAAGGCGATTACGATGGGCGCTGGCTTTTTGTAAACGATAACCCCAACAATCGCCTGGCGCGGATTGATCTGAGAGATTTCAAGACCAAACAAATCCTGGGGCCGATCCCGAATGTCTCGGGCTATCACGGCGGGTCGTTTGTAACTCCGAACACCGAATACGTACTTGCAGCCTCACGTTTCTCGGTTCCGCTGCCGAAAGGCACCTACGCGCCGATCGAAGAGTATGCGACCAAATACAATGGCATCGTAGCAGGCGTGGCAATCGATCCGAAATCCGGAGAGATGAGCCTTGGCTGGCAGATACTGATGCCGCCATTCGATTTTGACCTCGGTGATGCGGGGAAAGGGCCGAGTGAGGGTTGGGCCTTCTGGACGTGCTACAACTCTGAACGCGCTACGGGCAAACTGGAAGTCACTTCGACGCAGAAGGACCGCGACTACATTGCGGCGGTCAACTGGCGTGACGCTGAGAAAGCCGTCAAGGATGGCAAGTTCAAAACGATCGGCGGCGTCAAAGTGATCGATCCGAAGGAAGCCCCTGGCGTCGTCTATCTAATCCCGTGCAGCAAAAGCCCGCACGGTGTGGATGTCAGCCCCGACGGGAAATACATCATAGGCAGTGGCAAGCTGCAATCGATCACGACAGCGTTTAACTTTGAAAAGATTCAAACGGCAATTCAAAACAAGGATTTCACAGGCAACGAAGACGGCATCCCGGTGCTCAACTACGACAGTGTGAAAGATGCTGAGGTCAATGTCGGACTCGGACCCCTACACACTCAGTTCGATGATCAGGGCTATGCATACACGAGCCTGTTCGTCGAGAGTGCCGTGACCAAGTGGAAGCTTGGGACGTGGGAGGTGGTGGACAAGATCCCGATCACCTACAACATTGGCCATCTGGCGACAGCCGAAGGCGACACGGCTCATCCTCAAGGCAAGTACCTGGTCGCCCTCAACAAGCTCTCACACGGCCGCCATATGGCCGTCGGCCCGTCGCAGCCGGAATGCTCGCAACTGATTAACATCAGCGGCGACAAGATGAAACTCCTTTACGACGCCTTCACTGAGCCGGAGCCGCACTATGCGCAGATCATCAGGGCCGACAAGCTCAAACCGATTGAGGTCTACGCCAAAGAAGATAACAAGAGTCCAAACGCCGTTTGGGATGTAAAGGATGTCTCGATAAAACGCGGCAGCCCGGAAGTGACCGTCAAGATGATTGCGGTCCGAAGCAGTTTCGAGCCGAATAAGATCGAGGTCAATCAGGGCGACAAAGTAACTATACACATCACCAACATCGAGCAGACGACGGATGAACTGCACGGGTTCGGGCTGGGCGAATACAACATCAATGTGGTGATTGATCCCGGCGAAACCAAGACGATCGAGTTCGTGGCCAACAAGCCTGGAGTCTTTCCATACTACTGCACCAACTTCTGTTCGGCACTTCACCAGGAAATGCAGGGGTACTTGTTAGTCAAACCGAAGTAGCAGGAGAGCAACTGGTGGGTTTATGAATGATTTCGTTACCGCTGAGTTGTCTTTGGGTGAGGCTGGCGTTGCAGCAGCTCGACCGTGAGGGGACCGAGCTCGTACTCCAAGGTAGCCCTCCCTTACGGTCGGGCTGCTGAAACAGCGGGTTGCGTCAGCGCCCCGCGTCTAAAGGTACCGGGGCAAGTGGTTAAGAAATGATGAAGACCTCCTACCAGCAAGTGATCGAGGTCCGGAACAAGCGTTTGAGGCGACGTTCGCAATGGGGAATCTGATTGATAGCGCAAATACTTTCTTCGAGCTTCCGCTCACATTCAGAAGTCGGTTTGTGATCCTGGTGGCGGTCGTGGCTTTGATCCCAGCATTCTTATTCCCGCTCTGGGACATGACCTTTGTCTCGAACCAATATACGGATGGGCTACAACTGCACATTTACGCCTACAAGTTGGAAGGCGGCAAGACGCCTAACAGGGATGACCTGCGCGAGATCAACTCGCTCAATCATTACATCGGAATGCGGCCCCTGCTCGAGAGTGATTTCAGCGAGTTTACCTGGCTACCGTTCGCCGTCGGTGTGTTGATGATCCTGGCGCTGCGGGCCATGGTGATCGGGAAAATGTCGAATCTCGTGGATGTATTTGTACTCTTCTTGTACTTCGGCCTGTTCTCCCTGTGGAGCTTCTACCATCGGCTCTACATGTATGGGCACAACCTGGACCCGACCGCATCGATCAAAGTTCCGCCTTTTGTCCCGCCACTCCTTGGGCCCAAGCAGATCGCTAACTTCTATGTCAGCAGCTATCCCAACATCGGGTCAGTGGCTTTCGTGGCGTTCGCCGGACTGTTGTTGCTGGCTATTCTCTTGTCGGGCAAGTGGGTCAAACAAACCGTGGACAAGTGAATACCATGCACAGCAGACTTCCCCTAAAAACAGGTTTGGGCATTCTGGCTCTTGCCGGCTGCTTCTTCGAGGCTCGCGGCGAAGTGCTGATTGTCGATCAGGGTGGAGCCACGTTTCAATCGGTCGCAGCCGCGGTCGCCGCCGCCAAACCCGGCGATACCATTCAGGTGCGCTCCGGAACATACATCGGACAACTGGTGCTCGATAAAGAGATCGTCCTTGAAGGTATCGGCAGACCGATCCTCCACGGCTCGGGAAAGGGCAGCGTTCTGGTAGTGGTGGCTGACCGGTGCACCATAAGAGGATTCATCGTCGAGCACTCCGGAGGCGATCTGCAGGGCGAGGATGCTGGAATCCTTCTGAAGTCCGGCGGCAATCGCGTGGAAGACAACGAACTCCGAGACATTCTTTACGGGATTTACTTGTATCACTCGGCGGGCAACGTTCTTCGCCGCAATGTCGTTCGCGGTCGCCGCGAACTGGGATTGGGGGAGCGTGGCGCGGGGCTGCATTTGTGGAACTCCGAGCACAATACCCTCGAAGAGAACATCATCTCTGATGCGCGCGATGGGATGTATATCCAGAGCAGCCCAGGCAACACCATTCGCGGAAACCGGGTTTCCAATCTGCGCTACGGGCTGCATTTCATGTCCTCGGACGACAACAAGTTCGAGAACAACATCTTCTCCAACAATATCGCAGGTGCGGCGATCATGTACTCGAGGCGGATTGAGCTCTACGGCAACGCCTTTGTCCACAATCGCGGATTCAGTTCGTTCGGTATTCTCTTCCAGGACTGTGATGAGTGTCTGGCCGAAGGCAACTTCATCATTGACAATGCTACCGGAATCTTCATGGAAGCTCTCCGGAAAAGCACCTTCCGCCGCAACGTCATTGCAGAGAACGATGTAGCGCTCCAGGTCTTCAGCAGCGCCGATCAGAATCTTTTTTCGGAAAATAACTTCGTCGAGAACCTGAGCCCGCTGCGACTTATCGGCCGGCGCACCAACACTCGGTGGGCAGAAAGTGGTCGCGGCAACTACTGGAGCGACTACGACGGCTACGACCTGGATGGGAACGGGGTTGGCGATGTGCCGCATAAGGTGCAGAACGTCTTTGAATATCTTGAAGGCAACTATCCCAGGTTGCGACTCTATCTGAACAGCCCGGCCGCGCAGGCGCTGGCGTTGGCCGAAAAGACACTCCCGATTGTCAAAGGTTCGTCCGAGGTCGACCCTGCGCCACTCGTGAAGGCGATGGTTCTCCAGTTTCCACTTGACCGGTCCCGGCCCAACCGACCGGCTCAGGTTCTTCTGGGTATCACCTCTCTTGCGATGTTGAGCATCGCCATAGCCACCATCACCCGGGGTCAAAGGCGATGATCCAGGTAAGCCATCTGACCAAGAGATTCGGCGATTTCTTCGCGCTGAGCGACGTGTCGTTCGAGGTCATGCCGGGTGAGACGTTTGCTCTGCTGGGACCCAACGGGAGCGGCAAGAGCACGATGCTGAGGTGTCTTGTCGGGCTGAGCCTGCCCAACTCGGGTCGAGTCTCGATTAGAGGTCTTGATCTCTGGAAATACCCACGAGAGGCTAGAAGTCTGGTCAGCTTCCTTCCGCAGCGTGTGGGTTTTGACGACAACCTGACAGCTCGCGAAGTCATGCAATTCTATTGCCACCTGAGGAAGACCTCTCCACATCGCGTTGACGAACTTCTGGGCGGATCAAGATTCGACTTCAACGGTTTCTCGGACAAGCCAGTCCGTGAGTTTTCCGGAGGTATGGTCCAGCGCCTGGGGCTGGCCGTCGCCTGCTTGCCGGATGCGCCAATTCTCCTCCTCGACGAGCCGACGGTTGGCCTCGATCCCGAAGGGGCGATCCGTTTCCGCGAGTTTCTTGCCTCACTCAAGCGCGAAGGCAAGACCATCGTATTCTCTTCACACATGCTGGCCGACGTGGAACAACTCGCAGATCGGGTAGCAATCCTCGTGGGCGGAAAGCTCGTCGCCTTGGAGTCAATTGAAGCGATGCGTGAGGGGCTGATGCGCGGTTCTCGGATGCGAGTAGTCCTGGCCAACGCGAATGAGCGTTGCGGAGCCGCTGCACGTGAGGCCGGCGCAAGCGAGGTCACGCATCACGGCGACTCACTATTGATCAGCTCTCGGTCGGAAGACCGCCTGGCCATTCTGCAAGCCCTCGAGGCAGCCGGTGGCAGAGTGGCGCGTTTCGCTACCGAAGAGCCGTCGCTCGAGGACACTTACCTGAGATACATCAATGCAGAGTCTCTGGTCTCGGAATAGTAATACGCAGCTGTCAAGTCACGGCCGCAGGGGATTGCACCGGGCATCGAGGAACCTGGCAATCAAACATTGGCCTCGGCTGCTTATGGGTTCCTTTTTGTTTGCGGCCTGTGTGAGGACGGAGCTTCAGCCCGTTGATATCGCCGCAGAGGACATGTGCGCCTTCTGTAAGATGGCCATCTCCGAGAAGCGCTACGTCGGCGAATTCATTGACCACGATGGGAACGCGTTCAAGTTCGACGAGCTGGGTTGCATGGTGCGGTACCTTCAGGACAAGGACAGGAGTACGGTTGCCGGTTATTTCGTGACTGATTTTGAGTCACGACATTGGGTAAAGGCTGAGCTGGCACATTACGTGCGTTCATTGGAATTCAAAACGCCGATGAACAGTGGAATAGTGGCTTTTCAGGACAAATCAAAAGCCGAAAGAGCCGCCGGTGAACATCACGGACAGCTCGTGAGCTTTGCTGACGTCTTTGAAAAGCAGAAGGCAAAGACAGATGGATCTCAACGCTATTAAAACCATTGCCCGACAGGAGTTGGCGATCAACATCCGAAACAGATGGACGCTGATCTTCGCGGCCGTTTTTGCGGTGCTCGTTCTGGCGATTTCCTCGTTCGGGCTGGTCACGGCCGGCATCATCGGGTTTCAAGGCTTCGCGCGGACCTCCGCCAGCCTGCTGAATCTGGTTCTCTACGTCGTACCATTGGTGGCGTTGATGATGGGGACCCTGAGTTTCACAAGTGAGAAGAGTGCAGGAGAACTCTTGTTTTCCCAACCGGTCACGCGCGCGGAGATCCTAACGGGCAAGCTCCTGGGGTTATTCGCCTCGATGTTCACGGCGACGTTGATTGGGTTTGGACTCGCCGGTTTCGTGATTGCGACTCGGGTCGGGACGGAGGGCTCGCTGCGTTATCTGCTGTTTGTCGGGCTGGCGCTCCTATTGGCATTGAGTTTTCTGAGTCTGGCGGCTCTGGTCTCATCACTCTGCGAGCGCCAAACCAAGGCATTCGGAGTTGCGGTGTTCCTGTGGTTCTTTTTTGTGCTGTTTTATGACCTGCTTGCAATCGGCGTGACCTTTCTGTTGAAGGAGCACTCCGCCAACAAGTTTATCTTCGTTTCGCTTTTTGGAAATCCGGTGGGTATGGTTCGCGTCGCTGCTCTGATGGCGCTGGACGGAAAGGAGATCTTCGGGGCGGCAGGCGCGGCGCTGACAAGATTTCTGGGCGGCGAGACCGCCAGCATGGTTTTGCTGGTCACCGGACTTCTCCTTTGGATCATCATTCCATTTTTGCTATCGCAAAAATTGTTGAGAAAACAGGACATTTGATCAAGCGGGAATCAATGGACTGAATGATTGAGAAGCCTTCAGGATCCGCTATATGCACGGTCTGCCGATTGTGGCCAAGCTCCAAACTACAAGATCGTTTGTCGGTATGGCGGTGCCGCTTCTGATAGCGATTGGTTTCGCCGGTGTTTTGGCAGCGAGATGGGCTGAACGCGAGCGGCGAGAGCGACTGCGTTATGAGAGGAGCGAGACAGAGTTGATCGTTTCGAAGGGCGCCGACGTATCGCCCAGGCTTTTCAAGGCCGGCAAAGACCTGCGAGATGCGGTGGAACTGTCCGGCCTTTCCGGGGAGCGAGTTTGGCTTCGGCAGGGAAACTATTTCTTGAGAATTGACCGGGCTGGTAAGACACTTTTCTATCCGGTCCCCATCATTCGCTATCGCGGCGGTCCCGATGCCGAAGGCGCATTTGCGGTGACAATTCGCGCTTCACCGCGCGACTTCCCACCTCCCCCACTGCCCAACAGACCTGAATTCTGTTACATCCCGAGCGGCCATTTTCTTATTGGAAACCGACTCAACATGCGCGAACCGCATTACGTTTGGCTTCCGGCGTTCTTCATAAGCCCGTTTGAGATCACCAACAAAGAGTTTAGCGAGTTTCTTGACGACGCGAAGGGTTATGCTAATGACGCCAACTGGACTGAAGCCGGGAAACGCTGGAAGTCCCAGAACGCTTCACAGAATACGGCACTGTTAGGTCCGGCGGATGCCGAATTCACGCGTTTTGGCCAACCGGACCAACCGGTTGTCCGCGTGAACTGGTACGAGGCCGCGGCGTACAGCAGGTGGCTTACCCGTAAAACAGGGAATGGCCGATGGGTGTACGCATTGCCCACGGAAGCCGAATGGGAGAAAGCTGCAAGAGGGCCGGATAGTTTTGATTATGGGCTCGGCAACACGGTCAGCGACGAGGAAGTCGGTCTCTACAACTGGAAAAAGAATCCCGGCGCCGGGGTGACAGTGGTCGGAATCGGGGCTTCTCAATCGATTTATCATTCCAATCGTTACGGGCTGTACCATATGACCGGCAATGTTTCCGAATGGACAGCCTCGCTTGATCGCCCTTACGACCGAGAGCGTCCGTACGCTGACGATGACCGCAACCACGAGGAAGCGGACGGCCAGCGCGTTGTGCGGGGCGGATCCTGGTACAGCGCGAGTGTTGCGCTTCTCCAGCTCGCCTACCGTGATTCGTTTCAGCCTGGGCTCAGCAACCATGATCTCGGGTTCAGGATAGTCGTCAGGATGCTTCCGTAGGGTTCTCGTGATATCACTTAGGTCACAGCTTGGATCTCAGGTAAATTCAACGGGCGACAGATTTCAGGCAGCGGAGGGTAATATGGCAATTAATACCACAGATACGGTGAGAGCGTTGGCAGTCGAAGTGCCGGGTGCCATTCGCATTTTCGAGAGGCTGGGCATCGACTACTGCTGCGGCGGGGAGCATTCGCTCAGTGACGCGTGTCGGGTGGCGAATGTGCCGGTTAAAGAGGTAGTTGGCTTGCTGGAGGAGACTGTTCGATCAGTGCCTGCCAGAGATGAGCTGCGTGATTGGCAGGCGCAATCCCTGGGCTCGCTCGTGCGACACATCGTGGACAAGCATCACGTTTTCACCAGGCAGGAGCTGGTGCGGCTGGAGGAACTGTTGACCAAAGTCTGTTCAGTACACGGGCAGAATCATCCTGAGCTGCTGGGCCTGAAAACGCTGTTTCAAAATCTTAGCCAGGAGCTGGGACCGCACCTACTTAAAGAGGAACAAGTGCTCTTTCCCTACATCACCGTTATGGAAGACAAGGTCGAGCATGAACAAACGATTCCGCCACCGTTCTTCGGAACCGTGCGGAATCCGGTCCGAAGGATGATGATGGAGCACGAGACGGCAGGACATATCCTGCGAGAAATGCGTGTCGCGGCTAACAACTACACCGTGCCTCAGGATGGTTGTAGCAGCTACCAGGCTCTTTACGATGGCCTCAAGGTGCTGGAGATGGATCTTCACCAGCATATTCACCTCGAGAATAACATCCTCTTCCCGCGTGCTGTGGAAATGGAGGGCGCGACTTACGAGGAAGGGAGCTCAATGCCGGGCAATGACGCGGGCAAACGGTAACCCGAGTCGGCGGTGAAAGAACGACGAGGGTTATCCTTCAGGCTCGGGCTCCGGCTTGATTACTTGCCTCACTCCCGCCAGACCTGTTCGTAGCGCGCCAGCGCGAACGCCCTGTCAGTGCCCGCGATACCCGCAAGCCCTGCCGCGACTGTCTTCCCATTCGGGTTCAAATCAAGAGAAGCGGCTGCACATTAGACTCCCGAAATCAGGAGCTTCGATAAGCGCGACTGTTCGTGACCAGGTGTGCGAAGATGTGCCGAGAATGAACGACAAGAACTATAAGTGGTTTGTCGTCGGTCTGCTCTGGTTCGTGTGCTTTTTCAACTACGCAGACCGGCAAGCAATCTTCTCTGTCTTCCCACTTCTCAAATCAGAGATGACTCTGACCGACGTCCAGCTTGGGATTGTCGGCGCGGCATTCATGTGGGTGTATGCCGGGTTTGCACCGATTGCCGGCTTGATCGGTGACAGAATCCAGCGCAAGACGCTCATCATCGGCGGCCTTGTCTTTTGGTCTTTGATCACAATCGCTACCGCGCTTTCGACGGATTACATCCATTTGGTCATCTTCCGCGCGCTCGAAGGTTTCGGGGAGGCATTCTACTTTCCGGCTTCGATGTCTTTGTTGAGTGACTATCACGGGCGCGATACGCGATCCCGGGCAATGTCGATTCACCAATCGAGCGTTTATGCGGGCACAGTTGCGGGCGGAACATTTGGCGGTGTACTTGGGCAGCATTACGGTTGGCGGTCGAGCTTCTATGTGTTTGGATCGCTCGGTGTGGTCCTTGGTGTCTTCCTGCTCGCACTCCTGCGCGAACCGAAGCGTGGCGGGTCGGAGGCGCGCGATGCCGAGTACGGCGCGCATTCGTCGATCGACCTGAAACAGGGAAATATTTTCGAGACGATCAAGGAATTGTTCGGCACCCCTATGGTGCGAATTCTCGTAGTGGTCTTTGTTGGCGCGAACTTTGTCGCAGCGATCTTTCTGAGCTGGATGCCTTCGTTTCTCAACCGCAAGTTCAATATGAGTCTGTCGATGGCCGGTTTCAGCGGAACTGCATATCTGCAGATAGCGTCCGTACTGGGCGTCATTACAGGAGGTGTTCTGGCGGACAGGTTG